>Ga0164297_10000990_pt1 | contig 31997 bp, 15 predicted proteins | sample GEODES058metaG_FD_113539 | JGI IMG/M metagenome (GOLD analysis project Ga0164297, IMG submission 113539) | Dystrophic lake water microbial communities from Trout Bog Lake, Wisconsin, USA - GEODES058 metaG | ecosystem: Environmental > Aquatic > Freshwater > Lake | place: USA: Trout Bog Lake... | reverse complement strand
CTACTACAACAACCAGCGCAAGCACTCGGCCATCGGCTACCTCACCCCCAACCAGTTCGAAACTCAGCACATCAACCTCAACTAATTAAGCGTCTCTGGTCCAATATTGCGTTGCACCTCAGTCGGCTTTACTTCTTCGCACCGGAGGCTTCCTGACGGAGTTGCTCCAGACGGGAGAGGACCTTAGGCGCTGCGGGGGCGGCGGGCTTGGGTTCTTCCTTGGGCTTGTTGGCGGCAACGACAGGGGCGGCGGGTGGCGGAGCGACGACCTTGCGCGGGGCGTCGATGCGCAGGATGGAGCCCAGCGCAATGCGGTGGATCGTGGTGGTGTTGGTGCCTTTGACGGGAACATCGACGCGCACAAACAGATTGGCCTGCTTGCCGATGGGTGACTTGTCCGTTGTCTTCACCTTAAAGACCACTTCCTTGGTGTCCTTGGTGATCTTGGCGGGCTCGATCGGGATGGTGTCTGGGACGCCGAGCACCTGGGCCGTGGCCTCGCCTTCAAAGGGCAGCAGTTGCTCCACCTTGGCGACCATGAAGGCTTCCTTGCCCTGCTCTACTGCGACGAGCGGAATGGCGGGCGCATTCATGTAGGCGGGGGCGGTGACGACCGCCATGAAGGGAGAGGCATTGTAGATGCGGCCATTGCCAGCATCGGCCTCGCCAAGGACGGTGAAATTCCAGGAACCGGCAGGTACGCCAGCATTGGCATCGAGCTGGAAGACGCACTCGTTCTGACCTTCGGGGATGGTCTGCTCCCCGAGGACACTGACGCCGTTCGGCTTCCAGACCATGAGGACGCGGATCGGGGCCTTGAAGCCTTCTTTGCGTTTGGAGGTGACCTTCAGATCCAAGATGCCGTTGTTCACCAGCGGGACGAGGGGCTTGACGATTTCGAGGGAGTAGGGAGCCTCCTCCACGACGGCGACGGGCAGACGGTCTTCGACCTGGGTGTAATAGACGGTGTTGCCGCTGCGCACGATGTCGAACTCCTGGCGCAGTTTGCCGCGTGACTTGGTGTTCGGATCGACGGCATTGAGATAGATCGGCACGACCTGATGACCAAGGGGGGCATCGGCAGCGGCTTCAAAGAGCAGCGGCACGCTGCCGAGGTCTTTTGGGGCGAGTTCGGTGAGCAGTTTCACGCCCTTGGGCATGTTCTGGACCTCGAACTTGAAGTCGCCAGCGACGTTGTTGCGGCTGACGTTGACAAGGGTGGCGTAACGCCCGCCTTTCGGCACCGGGATGAACTGACGGTAGTCGTTGTCATTCACCGAATACTGGGGCGAAGCAAAGAAGACCTCAGGCTCGGCGGCGATGAGTTCGAGGCGATAGACATAGCCGGGGCCGCCGCGTTCCAGATGGTCGGTCACGCGCACGAAATAGTCGCCATCAGCAGGAATGGCGATTTTGAACTTGCTGTCGAGACGGCGGCGACCACCGCCGTCATCGTTGCCGCTGATGGCACCGCCTTTTTCGTTGTAAATGTTCACGACCGAATCCAGCGGGGAACCGATGCTCTGGGCAAAGGCCTGCACTTCCAGGGTCATGCCTTTCTTGAGTGGCACCTTGAAGAAGTCCACATCGCCGGGTTTCTCGATAATGCCGTTGAGCGCAATCGGTTCCGTGGGAGCAGGAGTGGCCTTGGCCTGCTCGTCATTGGGCTCGACTTCGAAGGCGTTGTCATAGTTGACGAGATGGAAAGGATTGCCGGAAGGAGCGGGTTCCTGGGACTTTGAGAAAAGCATGTAATCAGGATCGATTTCGGCTGGAAGCTGCACCTCTTCTTCAAAGGAGCCGTCACGCTCGATGAAGCGCACCTTGGTCTTGGTACCGATTTTGCCACCGGCGGGAAACACCACATCAGGACGACGGAAGCTGCCGACATGGAGGCGGTAGTAGGAGTTGCCACTGCCGCGATAGGAGGATTCTCGGATCATGATGGTGTAATCGCCATCTTCTTCAGCCACATAAGAGCAATAGCCGTCCTGGCGGTGCAGGATGGTGTCATCCGAGATCGCTTTTTCAAAGCGGTTCTTGTCGATGATGGCCAGGAAGGGGTCAAAGACAGTGTAGCCGAGGCGCAGGCCGTCCACCTCAACGGAGAGACGCTGGCCTTTTTTCAGACTGACGCGGTAGTAGTCCACGTCCTCGTTTTGCACGACGCCTTCCACCGTTTGATTCAACTGGATGATCTGAGGTGCCTCGAAGTCGCTGTTGGGCTCCTTTTCCTCCACGTTCGGAAAGATGCCGACGAAGAACTGGCGGGCATGTGAGATGCCCGTCTTGGTGCGGATGCGCATCAGGTGATTTCCCGGCGGCACATCCGGCGCGATGCCGATGGTCAACTGCACCTTGTTGGCTTCCACCTTGTCCACGCTCTTCTGGGTGAAGCCGGGCGAGAAGAAGATCAAGCTCTCAAAGTCGTCCAGCCTGGTTCCGGTGACGGTCAGCTTCACATCTGTGCCACGCTGACCGCCATTGGGGACGGTGCTGGTAAAGGTGGGATACGCAGCAAAGGCGCTGGTCGCGCAGGCTACGGTGAGGAGGAGAAATAGACGGATGGTGGACATGACAATGGATGGGGTCGGGTAGGATACGCCCCGGCAAAAGCGGAAATTACGAACGGAGTGAAGTTCGTGCGGAGATTTGGCACCTCACTCCACCGGCAGCCAGCGGACGCCGTCGATGACGACGTAGCCGTCGGTGCCAGCGTTGGTGATGATGACGACGGCGGGCTGGTCGGCGGCGAAGTCGAAGGTGCCGAGGTCGAGCCAGTAGAGGCCATCGACGAGCTGGGGCTCTTTCAGGTTGAGCTTCAGGTGTTGCGAACCGCCGGCGTGAACGATTTCGACGGGGGCATTGGAGGCGCGGTTGCTGTTGGGCGGGGAGGCGAGGAAGACGCGGTATTTGCCTGACTTGAGCAGCTTGGTCTCGAAGCGGGCGCTGGCTTTGCCGTCTTTGGCATTGCCGTCGTGGCTGTAGCCATCGCCGATGAAGGTCTTCGACGCGCTGCTTTCTGACCACACCCCGGTCAGCTTGGCATCCGCGTCATCGAGCACGACACCTTTGAGAGTTTTCGGATCGACACCGCGCAGCGTCGTGGGGCCGTCGTAATGCAGGATCTGGCCGTCTTGGAGAATCTGCGCTTTGAGTTTGTCATAGGGCACGCTTTGGACAGGAATGCCGGCGTCGATGGCGAGCACGGCTGCGGTGGCGGCGCTCTGGCCGAGGATCATGAACACGGGCTCCATGCGGATGCTGCCGTAGGCGATGTGGCTGGCGGACATGGCGACGGGCACGAGCAGATTGCTCCCCTGCCCTGCTTTGGGCACCAGCGAGCCGTAGGCGATCTCATAGGGGCCTTTGGTGGCCACGCCGATGTCGCCCTCATTCTGCACATAGCCTTCCGGGGTGATGTAACGCTGGGTGTTGTGGGAGTCGATGCCGTAGCTGCCCATGCCGATGCTGTCGGGCGTGGGACGCTTTTTGAGGAGTTCGTTTTCGGTCATGACGTAGCTGCCGATCATGCGGCGTGCTTCGCGGATGTAGAGCTGGTGGCTCCAGTTGCCGTTGTCTTTGAACTCATCCTTGGGCAAGCCCCAGGTGCGCAGTTCCTCCTGCACCTTCTTGGGCACGCGTGGATCGTTCGCCACGAACCACAGCAGGCCCTGCTGATACTGCCGGTGCTCGGCGATGATCTCGCGGCGCTTTTCGTAGCTGCCTTCGGGATAGTCGAAGTTGTAGCCGATATTATCGAAGCTGAACGGCCCGTGGTTGTTGGTGTCAGTCTTGTGGTTGGGAATGGGGTCGAACTTCTCAAAGAACTCGCCCCAGCCGGTGGTCAGCACGCGCAGCAGGATTTCATACTGGCCGGCATCGTAACCGTCCGGCTTGGGGAACGGGATGCGGTTGCTGGGATCGTTGGTGTAGCAGGAGCGGAAGCAGTAGGCCTGCACGCGCTTGTCGCCAGCGCCGAACTCACCGGGAGGCTCGGTGCTCACGCGTGGGAGCACGCCGCTCTTGGGATCTCCGGGCACCTTGTAGGGGCTGATGGGCTCCTTCACTGCGCCAAAGTGGTGGCGGTGGTGCAGCACGCCGACCTGGATGCCATTCCACTTTTCGTTGTACACGGAAGTCGCCTCACGGCCCACGTGGTAGTCCACGCCTGCTGCCGCCATGAGATCGCCCTCATAGGTGGCGTCGATGAACATTTTCCCAGTGTAGGTCCTGCCGCTGAGGGTGGTGATGGCGGTGATTTTGTCACCGTCCTTTTTCACGCCCTTGGCGCGGTCGAGCCACTCATCGCGCACGACTTCGAGGCCGAACTCCTTGACGTAATCTTCAAACACCTGCTCTGCGGCATGGGGTTCGAAGATCCACATGGTGCGGTTCTCGCCGTCCACGGCGGGGGTGCCCTGGCCTTTGCCGCCGTACTCAGATTTCTTCTGCTGCACCCAGGCGGAGTCCTGGTCGTAGTGCAGCCAGATGCGATGATAAAAGTCCCGGGCGAGGCCGCCGATGACGGCTTTGTTGCCGGTGTCAGTGAAACCGAGGCCGCCGCTGGTCAGGCCGCCGAGATGTTGGTCAGGCGAGATCACGATGACCGACTTGCCCATTTTCTTCGCCTGCACGGCGGCGATGACGGCGGAGCAGGTACCGCCGTAGATGACGATGTCATGCCCGACGGCGGAGAGAGCGGAACAGGCCGCGAAGACGGCTGTGAACGGGAGGGCGAACTTCATTCCGGGAATAGGCACCCGACATGGAGCTTTTCCAAGCATCAGCTTGGAAAAAAGGCATCAAAACCGGTAGAGGGCACCGATCGAGAGCACCAAAGCGGAATCAAAGCTCAGATTGGCGTTGGAGCCATTGGTCATCAGGCTGAACTGGCGCATGAACTGGTAGCGCACCGCTGTTTGCAGGCTGAACTGGTCGGTGAGGTGCCAGGCCAGACCGACGCTGGAATAGACACCTGGCAGCACCCGTGTGCTGCTTTTGTTGCCACTGGTAAGCTGCGAGCCCACTCCAGGCACGGTCACCAAGCTGTCGTACTTGTAGCTGCCGGTGGCCAGTGCCAGCACCGCACCACCCTCAAGCATCACATCCACCTTTTTGGTGATTGGCAGCGCCAGGTAGCTGCCGAAAGTGCTGACGAACAACTGCACATCCAGATTGCGGTTGCCACTGATTGTCGCCACAGCGGTGCCGGTTGTCCGGGTGGGAGTGTCTCCGAGCAGCGGGCCTGGACCACCGAAGGTGCCGGTGTAAGGTGCGGCAGGAGGGATAACTCCATAGAGATTGAAGGAGTCGGTGATGGTACCCACTCCGGCAATCTGCCCCAAACCGTTGCTGTTATAAACGCGGGCATATTGCAACCCGGTGCGCATACCCCAGGTGATTTCGCGACCATCGATCTTAGGCAGGAAGGAGACGGCACCCAGATCGAGATACCCGTGTATTTCAAAACCCAAAGCCGTACCCACGTTGTTGTCTGCCACGGAGCCTGCATTCGACACGCCACCGCTGAGCGTGGAAAAATTGATCGACCCGAGACCCGCCCCAGCCCCCGTTCCCCCAGTAGGATTGTATTGGGACGCATTGTTGTAGGACCAGAACTGGGTCAGTCCGCCAGCATTGCCCGAGGCGTCCACCTGGACTGAGCCGTTGGTGTAGAAGTAGTTGGTGCCACCGGCGGGTGCGGGCACGGGAAAGGGATTTTGAAAATTCCCGAACCCCCGGTACTCGGTCCGCAGACCGACGATGGGGGCGTAGCCCGCACCGAAACTCCATTGACCGGGTTCAGCATGGGTGGGGCCAGCCAAGGGCACCAGCAGTAGGGCGGCGACGGCGAGACGAGCGGCAGAGGCGTTCATTGGGAGGAGTAACGGAAGAGGTGAAAGTGAGTCTTGAGGGAGAGGCAGAGGGCGGCGGCTTACGGCCCCGTAGGCGCGGCGATGGTGTTGAGCTTGTAGTAGCGCGCCCCTACGGAGGCTGGCGGAACGTTGGTAAACGGCGGACCGTCATCGACCCACTGCGTGCGGTTGGCGACACCCTGCACCGGCACCGGACAGTCGAACCAGTTGACCAGATCCGAGCTGTACTTGATGCGGTACCATTGCCCCGCCGTGGAATCCCACTCCAGCAGAATGTTGTTGTTGGGGGGCAGCATTCTGATGCGTGGCTGCACGCCACTGCCGTCGGTACTCGGCACCTCGGATGTCGCCAGCGTCGTCACCGTCAGCGTTGGGCTGAAGGGGTTGGGCAGGGTGCGGGAGGTGGTGTAGAACTGCAGCTTCACGCTCACCGTGGCGTTCACGGCCACCGGGTACAGGTAGTCAATGTAGTCGATGTGGGCTGGCTCCGAGTAGTTGCTTGGGCTGGTCCGGTTGTAGAGCACCAGGGAGTGGAACGGCAGGTAGGCGCTGTAGTCCACATTGAGGCGGAAGCCGTTGATCGGGAAGGCCGTGGTATTCTTGATGCTCACCCGTACTTCAATCGTGCCGGACTGGCTGATGACCGGGTAGAGAGACCCTGGAGGCAGCGGCAATCCCGTGACCGGATTGGTCGGCACCAACTGGGTTGGCGTCGGATTCAGCGTACCCACATTGACTGTGGCGAAGCCGGTGATGGAGGCGCTGACGGTGTCCGTGGCAGTCACCGTCTGTACCCCTGGAGTGGCGAAGGTCACGCCGTTGGTGAAGGTGTGGAGGCCTGCGTCGCCACTGATGAAGGTGTAATTTGCAGGAACGGCTGTGCCACCAGCGGTGTCGCTGAGGGTGAAGGCCACAGTGCCGGTGTAGGCAGGCGTGATATTGTTGAAGGCATCTTCCGCCGTGAGGGTGACGGTGATGGGGGTGCCGGGGCCTGCCGTGGTCGGAGCAGTGACGACGAAGTGGCTGGTCGCGGCTGGACTGACCGTGATGTTGCCACTGGTGCCGGTGATGGTGCCAGTGACTGTGTCAGTCGCTGTCACGGTCTGGCTGCCTGCGGTGACGAGCGTCACGCCACCGGTGAAGGTATGCGTGCCATTGTCGCCAGCGACAAAGTTGTAGTTCGCCGGCACTGCCGATCCAGTGCCGGAATCGGTCTTGGTGAAGTTCACCGTGCCGAGGTAGCTGGTGGCGGTGTTGCCATACTGATCCTGTGCGGTCACGGTGGCGGACACAGCGACACCTACGGTGGCGGTGCCGGGCGCGGTCACCACGAGGTGCGTGGCGGCTGCCGCGCTGACGACGGTGCCGGTGCTCGTTCCGGTGATGCTGCCGGAGATGGTGTCGGTAGCGGTGAGCGTTTGGGAGCCAGCGGTGACGAAGGTCAAAGCACCGGAGAAGACATGCACGCCACTGTCGCCAGGGAGGAAGGTGTAGTTCCCTGGCAGCACCACACTGGCACCCACATCAGTCGAGGTGAAATGCACGGTGCCGGTGTAGCTGATGGCGGTATTGCCGTAGGGGTCCAAGGCGGTGACAGAGCTGTTGATGGCGACACCAGCAGTGGCAGTGGAGGCCGCGCTGACCGCAAGGTGGGACGCAGCCGCCGCGCTCACGGCGATGCTGCCGGTGGTGCCAGTGATGGAGAGTGTGTCAGTGGCCGACACGGTCTGGTTGCCTGCCGTGACCAAGGTCACGCCGCTGGCGAAGGTATGCACGCCGCTGTCGCCAGGGACAAAGGTGTAGCTCCCAGGAACGACCACGCTGACACCGCTGTCTGTCGTGGTGAACTGCACCGTACCGAGATAGCCCGTGACGGTGTTGCCGAACTGATCAAGCGCCGTCAGTGTGGTGGAGAAGGCAACACCCGCAGTCGCGGTGCCTGGAGCAGTGAGGGACAAACTGGCCACCGCTGCCGGGGTGATATTGAACGTGCCGCTGGTCGCAACAGTCAGCCCCCCTGAAGTTGCACCCAAGGTGTAGCCAGTGCCCGTCTTGTTGATGCTCAGGTTGCTGAAGGTGGCCACACCATTGATGGCGGCGACGGTCGTTGTACCATTAAGAACTGCGGAACCAGGGTTGGTTCCGATGCCCAGCGTCACATTGGCCGTGCTTGTGGTGAGCAGGCCAGAGGCATCGAGAATCTGCACCGTGACAGATGGTGAGATCACAACACCAGCGACTGTGCTGGAAGGAGAGACGCCGAAGGCCAGGTGGTCCGCCGGTCCGGGAATAATCGTAGCCACCTGCACTGGTGCGCCGCTGGAAATGCTGTCCGATGTGACGACCGCCGTGAGCGCGCCCAAGGCATTGGGCGGGGTGCTGAGAGTGACGGTCAGCTGGGTGCTTGTGGCCGAGGTCACGGTGCCGCTGGCCCCGTTGTTCAGGGTCACCTGGTTGTTGAGAGGCGTGGTATCAAAGCCTGTACCTGTAATGATCACCGTGGAAGCAGCGGCCGTCTGACTTGTCGTCGTCTGAGTCACCGTGGGCTCTACGCTGGCCGCCAAGGTCACATCACTCAAGGTCACCGATCCGTTGGATGAGCCAGTGAAATAAGCCCTGTACTTGAGATACCGGCTGCCATTGAACTGGCTCAGCGAAGCACCACTGGTGGTATAGTAGGTGGCGGCCGTGCCATCCGGGCCAACGAAAGCAAACGGACCTGAAGAGGAGGAACTGCCGGCCACCTGGAACTGAAGCACTCCACCGGTGGCTACCGAGGAAGTCCAGCTGAGGCTCTGCCAAGCAGTCGTGAGAGTCCCCGGATTGCTGTCTTTCACCGAAGAAATCAGGTCTGCATTCGACGCACCAGAGCTGCCGATGAAGATTTCAAAGCCCGCATCTGTTGAGACCCCGCCGGTGAGCGGAATGCTCCAAACTGTGCCCGAGGTGGCCCCAGAGACACGTGTACCACCGGAATAGACATCACTGCCCATCGTCGGGGTGCCCGATCGTGTCAGAGCATAGGTTCCAGGAGACGGATTGGCGGTGGGACGGATGATCAGTGCGTATTGCGTTCCCGCCGTCACTGTCGCGGGAGATGAGAATGTGGCCGTGTATTTCACGTCCGAGCCATTGTTAAAGCCCGTGATCGTGGTTGAAGCCAGGTCTGCTCCGGTGGGCAGGCCGCCGCTGGTGGCGCGCAGGCTCAGGGTCAAATTAGGCGTTGTGCCTGTGGCACCGGAAGCAAAAAGATGCAGACTGGCCTTGGTCAACTGCCCCGAGACGGAAGGAGTGAACGTCTGTCCTCCCCAGGTGGTGACAGTGATGCCCACACCACTGGTGCCCACCATGGTGTTGGACTGGTTGGGCCCTGCGGCCCCCAAAACGGCATCACCTGGCGAGCCGGTGAGATCGAGGGATGTGGCCACGCCCCCCTGGAAATCCGCCTGGGTGGTGTCGAGGAAAGTCGCAGAGCGGGAGGCTCCGGTGATCGTGGCGGACACGGTGATGACACCGCTTGCTCCTGAAATGCTTGACGTCACAGTGTCCGCAGCCGTGAGAGTGCGCAAACCTGCTGTGGGCAGGCTGGCACCGTTGCTGAACACATGGATGCCGGCATCTGCTGGAACAAAGGTGTAGTCTGCCGGCAATGTGGCGGCAGGATCTCCGCCTGTGAAATGCACCGTACCAGTGTATCCGGTGGCGGTGTTGTTGTGGGCATCAAGCGCCGTGACGCTGAAATTGAACGGCACCCCCGCTGCACCATTTGCAGGAGCGCTGACTGCAAAGTGTGTGGCAGAGCCCGCACTCACCGTGACACTACCGCTGGTACCATTCACCGACGAGGCCACCGTGTCCGTAGCGGTGACCGTCTGGACCCCGACGGTGTCGAAGGTCACGTTGAAGCTGCCGGCGCCGCTGGTCAGCGTGCTGTTGGCAGGCAGGACGGCACTGGCATCCGTGGCGGTGAAGTGAACCGTGCCGGAATAGCCTGTGGCGATGTTACCAAAGGCATCCTTGGCAGTGACTGAGACCGAGAACGCAGTGCCTGCTGTGGCTGTGCTCGGAGCGCTGAGGGCCAGGCTGGCCGCCGCCGCAGGCGTGATATTGAAGGTGCTGCTCGTCGCCGCAGTGAGTCCCCCCGAGGTGGCGCTCAAGGTGTAGCCTACGGCCGTCTTGTTGATGCTCAGCGTGCTGAAGGTCGCCGTGCCAGCAACCGCATTGACGGTCGTGGTGCCGGACAGGGTGCCGCCGCCGGGATTGGTGCCAATCGCCATGACCACACCCGCAGTGCTGGTGGTGAGGTTGCCTGCCGCGTCCTGAATCTGAACTGTCACGGCTGGACTGATGGCCACACCAGCGACGGTGTTGGTTGGCTGCGTGGTCACCGCCAGTTTGGCTGGCGCACCTGCGGTGATGTTGAAGGTGTTGCTGGTTGAGGAAGTGAGCACTCCCGAAGTAGCGCTCAAGGTGTAGCCGGTGCCCGCCTTGTCGATCTGCAGCGTGCTGAAGGTCGCCACGCCCGCCACTGCGGCCACCGTGGTGGTGCCGGAGAGCGTGCCGCTGCTGGGGTTGGTGCCGATGGCCATCGTCACACTCGCCGTGCTAGTGGTCAGGTTGCCTGCGGCATCCTGAATCTGCACCGTCACCGCAGGAGAGATCGCCGTGGCAGAGACCGTGTCGGTCGGCTGCGTGATCACCACCAGCTTGGCTGGCGCACCCGGCGTAATGTTGAACGAGTTGCTGAACACAGTGCTGAGTCCCGGCGAACTGGGGACCAGGGTGTAGCCGGTGGCCGCCTTGTCCACGCTCAGCGTATTGAAGGTCGCCACACCAGCCACTGCCGCCACTGTCTTGGTGCCAGACAGCGTGCCGATGCCATTGAGGGACAACGTCACGTTCGCTGTGCTGGTGGTCAGGAAGCCATTGGCGTCCTGAATCTGCACCGTCACGGCGGGAGAAATCACTGCGCCAGAGACTGTATTGGTCGGCTGCGAGATCACCACCAGTTTGGACGCCGCACCAGCTACCACGGTTGCGACCTGGGTCGGTCCCGTGGTGCCCACCGCGGCGACAGTGACGGTGGCATTGAGCGCGCCGAGGGATGTGGCCTTCGTGTCGAACGTCACGGAGAGCGATGTCGAAGTGGAGCTGGTGACATGGCCAACGGCTCCGTTGTTGAAGGTCACGGTGTTGTTGCCTGCTGTGGTCGAGAAACCAGTGCCTGCAATGGTGAGGGTCGTCGAACTCTGCACCAAATTGGTCGTGCTCGAGGTGATCGAGAGGGTGCTGACGGTGGCCACCTGCACGGCAGAGCCGCTGCTCTGGGAGTTGGAAGTAACCACCGCAGTCAGATTCCCCACCGTTGGCTTGGTGCCAAAGGTGACGACGATCTGCGTCGGGGTGGAGGTGATCGAACTGACGGTCGCACTGAGGTTGAGAGTCACCGAGTTGTTGGCGCTGTTGGGGTCAAAGCCAAAGCCGTTGATCGTCACGGTGGTGTCGGTGGTCTGGATGGACGCCGTGCTGGATGTGACCACCGGGATGACCGAGGCCACCTGCACTGCGGAGCCGCTGCTGACCGAGTTGGTGGTGACGATGGCGGTCAAGGAACCGGCGCTCGTCGGATTGGTGCCGAAGGTCACTGTCAGCGATGAGTTGGTGGCGCTGGTGACGGTGCCCACAGCGCCGTCGTTGAAGGTCACAGTATTGTGCGCCGCCGTCGGGTCAAAGCCCGCGCCATTGATCGTGACGGTCGTCGCGTTGGCCGCGAGGCTGGCAGTGCTGGAGGTGACGACCGGGGTGATCGTGGCGACCTGGACAGCGGTGCCGCTGCTGACGCCGTCGCTCGTCATGGTGGCGTTTAAGACACCCGCGATGAGCGATGAAGGCAGGTTGACGCCCAATCCTGTGGACGAGGCGGCGGTGACGGTGCCCGGGCCGGTGCCTGCGCCGCTGAAGGTGACGCCGTCATTGAGCTTGTTGGAGTCAAAGGCAAAGCCGCTGATGGAAATCCCGGAGGCATTGGCAGCGAGATTGGCGCTGCTCGGTGTGATCACGGGAATGATCGAGGCCACCTGCACCGCGCTGCCGCTGCTCACCGTGTCGGTCGTGACGACGGCGGTGAGGGAGCCGACGCTCGCCGGCTTGACGCCGAAGGTCACCGTCAGCGAGGTGCTGGTGGCGCTGGTGACGGTGCCAGTGGCACTGTCGTTGAAGACCACCGCGTTGTTTGAGGGGGTTGTGCTATCAAAACCAAAGCCATTGATGGTGATGGTCGTCGCGTTGGCCGCGAGGCTGGCAGTGCTGGAGGTGACCACCGGGGTGATCGTGGCGACCTGCGTGGGGGTGCCGCTGCTGCCACCGAAGACAGTCACCACCGCTGTAAGGCTGCCGACTGCGGAGGGCGGGGTACCGAAGGTCACTGTGAGGCTGGTCGTCGTCGAGGCTGTCACCGTCCCCGTGGCACCATCGTTGAAGACCACGGTGTTGTTCAGCGGTGTCGTGCCGTCGAAGCCGGTGCCGGTGATCGTTACCGTCGTGGCATTGAATGGAAGGCTCGTCGAGGTCAGCGTTACCGTCGGCAAGGGAACGATCGAGGCCACCTGGACGGGGGTACCGCTGGAAATGCCGTTGTTGACGACGGCGGTCAGCGGGCCGGGGCTGGCCGGTGGTGTCGTGATCGTCACCGTCAACTGTGTTGCCGTCGCCGCTGTGACGGTGCCTAAGGCACCGTTGTTGAGAGTGACGACGTTGTTTCCTGGAGTGGTGGAGAAACCCGTGCCCGTAATGATGAGCGTGGTGGCATTGATCAAGACCGCGCCGGTGCTGGAGGAGATCGTCGGAGCGACGCCGATGACGAGATCGTTGCCAGTGCCGCCCGCGTAGGTGACGCCTTCGGTGATGCCGGAACTCAGGAAGTTTGGCAGGGTGGTGCCCTCCGTGAGGCCAGTGAAGTTTCCGGTGATGGCGTCGGTGCCGTCATTGTCGAGGATCTTGAAGTCCTGCCCGGCAGAAGGGACGAAGCCACTGCCGGAGGCGAAGGTGAGCGTGGCGCTGGGGTTGATGTTCACCGTGCCGGTCACCGTCATGTTGGTGTAATTCGTAGCGCTGGAGATGGTGGAGGTGAAGCCGCCGGTGGCCGCAATGGTGGTGTTGTTGGCGAGGGCCAGCGTGGTGAAGGTGGTCGGATCGAGCACGGCGCTGATGTTGATGGTGCCGCTGTTGGTATCGCCGATCTGTAAGGTGGTGGCGGAGATAGTCCCGAGTTCAGTGGTGGAAAGGCCCAGCAGGCTGGTCGTGTCCGTGGCACCGAGGTCGATGTTCTTGCCAGGGGTGCGCTGCTTGACGGTGAAGCGACCGCTGCCGCTGGTGCTGAAGGTCTTGGTGCCCGTGCTGCCAGCGAGATTCATGGTGTCGCCGATGAAGGTGACGTTGCCGGCCACGGTGCTCACCGTGGCGGAGGTCGGTGAGGCGGGTGCGACATTGATGTCAGCAATCGACGTACTGTAGGTGGCGGCAGAACTGCCGGTGATGCTGATGTTCGCATTACCGGTGGACTTGATTTCGCTGTTCGTGCCGAGTTGGACACCGCTGCTGAATCCCCCGCCCGTGCCCACATCGGTGCCATTGATGGTGATGTTGCCGGTGCTGCTGTGGATGCGGACGGCCAGCGTACTCTGGCCAACCAGAACAACGCCGCCCAAGGAGGCGGAGGAGCCGGTGCCGCCGGTGCCAGTCATGGAAAGAGTGCCCGTGCCGCTATCAATCAAAGTGTCCACCGTACCGGCGAAGACGCTCGTGCTAACACCTTCACCAGAACCCTGACTGTTGGCACCCTGGCCAAGGATGCTGATATTGCCACCGCTGGTGGTAAGAGTCGCGGACTGCAAAGTCACGCCCGCAGCACTCGTTGACTGCCCGACGGTGCCCATGGCGGGGCTGGTCGCCGGATTGGCACCACCACCGATGGTCAGATAGCCCCCATTGGTGGTGATTTGACTGCGGGACATCAACAAAACGCTGCCAGCGTTCGTGCTGTCGGTGTCCGACTGCAGCACCACGTTGAGCTTGTTGTTGGTGGAGGTGACCTGTCCGGTGCTGGGCGCTGCGGTCGTGCTGGGGAAGGTGATGGTGCCTCTGGCCTGCATGGTCAGGGTGGCGTCATTGCCCGCCGTTTTCGAAATATTGCCACGCACCTGGATGGTGCCGCGCAGAATCTCCACGTTCAAAGCCGGAGCAGCACCGCCAATGAAGTAAGTCGGCTGGGTGCCCCAAACACCCGAAACGACAGGGGCGGTGGTGTCCCACAGGGGCTGCGTGACGCTGCTGTCGCCATTGGCCACCAGGGTGATGTTGCCACTGCAACTGATCACACCGGGCTGATCGCTGCCAGGGGCGACATTGAGACGACCGATGCCGATGAAAGAGGCGGTCAGGCTGAGGTTCTTGTTCAAGCCGGGCACGGTGAAGGTGGTGTTGTTGATTTCGATCACGTCTGCGCCAAGGCCCGTGCTCGCCACGGTGAAATCTCCGAGCATCTGGGTGCCCAGGCTGACGAGCTGGAAGTAGTTGTTGTCGGTCGAGGCACCGTTGACGGTCAAGCTGCCGTTGACCGTGCCGAACTTCACATATTCCAGACCGCTGGCGGTGGGAGCGGAGAACGGCGGCAGCAGGAAGCTGACGATGGTGTTTACCCCGGCGTCAGAGGAGGCGACGTTGGTGATCAGATTGGCGTTAGCGAACACACCGGCGTTGTCCACATTGACGATGAAGTTATTCAAAGCCATGCCGGTGAAATCAATCGGCTCCATGCCGGTGAAATTGACGGTGCCACTGTAGCCAGCGGCGCTGAGATCAATGCTGCCGCTGCCCATGGAGGAGGTGTCGTAAGTGCCGTCGATGGTGCCCGTGCCCTGGAAGGCGAGGGTATCGCCCGGCGCGGTGTTTGGCAGACCGCCATTGACGGTGATGTTCGGGGGAAAATTGCTGGTGCCCACATTGCCGTAATCCAGCGTGAAGGTGTCCGCCTCGGGAGTGCCGTTGATCACGAGCGAGGTGATGCTGGTAAGCAGCACGCGAATGGTGTGCGAGTCATCCTGAATCATGCCAGGACCGGCACCGATGGTGCGGCTTGGATCGTAGATCTCCAGGTAAAGGCCGTTGATGGAGAGCGTCGTGTTCGCCGGGTTGGCAGAATTGGAGCCGTCAAGAGTCAAGACACCGCCACTGATGGTCGCTGGCATGTCCGCAGGCACTGCATAGGTGTAGAGCGTGTTGGCAGCGTTCGTGCCCGCAGGCGTGGTGACCAGGACGCTGGCGGTGCCTAGGCTGCCTGCTGGAGTATTGCAGGTGATCGTGGTCGCGTTGACGACGACCACACTCGTCGCCGCAGCGCCGCCGATGGTGACGGCTGTCGCTCCGGTGAAGCTCGTACCGGAGATCGTCACTGCGGTGTTGCCTGCGGTGCTGCCGCTGGTGGGAGAGATGCTGGTGACCGTGGGCGCTGCCGTGTAAGTGTAAAGCGTGTTTGCGGAGTTCGTGCCGCCCGGTGTGGTGACTAGGACGCTGGCGCTGCCTGCGCTGCCTGCGGGCGTGGTGCAGGTGATCGTGGTATCGTTGACGACGGTGATGCCGGTCGCCGCTGCGCCGCCGATGGTGACGGCGGTCGCTCCGGTGAAGCTCGTACCGGTGATCGTCACTGCGGTGTTGCCTGCCGTGGGGCCGCTAGTGGGAGTGAGGCTGGTGACGGTGGGCGCGACCACAAAGATGTAGGTCTGACCCAGATCATAAGGGACGCCGGTGAGATTGTTGCCGGCTATGTCCGTGGTGGGGGTTGAAATAGCCCACGCATTGGAAGCCAGCAGGAGGCAGCAGGCGGCGAAGAACTGGCCGATGGCCTTTAAGCGGAACCTGCGGGATAGGCTGAAGCCAGGCTGGTAGTTGAAGGAATGGTGCATGGTCTAGAAAGCAATCTTGGGAGGGTGGGAGCAGCTCGTTTACCAGAGGGTTTAAAAAAAATTTAATTCACGCCACGCAGGCGAAATTTACCGGTGCGGTTGGGGATGTTGACGCCGCAGGGACTGCCAGTGCCAGCAAAAGCCTTTGTAACAGCACTCAGCATCAAGGCAGTAAAACTCCCCAGTACCTGTCCCCATGCACCTGCCAGCTTGTTTATCAAGCCAATCAAGGAGGATACGGAGTGAGTGCGGTGTGTCTATGGCATGAGATGAGTGATAACGCGCGGCCAATGTCAGAACAGATTTCAGCCTAGGTCAGGCTAAAGACCTAATCCCCGACATAGTCGAATAGCTGCTTTCGGCGTTTTGTGGTCATTTATCAATCCTTTTTTGGCGACAATCTCTGCCAATTATTCCCGCAGATTCAGGGAAGCCGCAGATTGCCGGGGAATCAATAATCGGTGGGTTTTCTGAATCGGTGGGAGAAATGGGTTTTTAGTTCACCGCGCGCAGGCGGAACTCGCCGGTGCCGCTGGTGATGGAGACGGTGACGTCGCGGGTGGTGCCGGTACCGGTCACGCCGGTGACGGTGCCCACGATGCTGCTACCGTTGACGGCGACGACGGCGAAGTTGCTGGTGCCGGGGACGGTGACGGCCTCGGAGTAGGTGACGCGGAAGGTGACGGTGTTGCTGGCGGTGGTCTGGCCGGTGGGGGTCAGGCGGTTGATGGAGACGATCGTCGGCGGGGTGGTGTCGATGACGATGGCTTTGTTGGTGCCGAGGGAGTTGGCACCGCCGGGAGTGGGCAGGGTGAGCGTGGCCGCAGTGCCGCCGGTGGTGGCGCTGATGGTGCCGCCAGCAAGGGCGAGGGCGGTGGTGCTGGAGCAGTCGAGGAGGGTGGCGTTATCTGTGGAACCGACGGTGTAATTGAAGGTCAGTGTGGCGGTGCCGCTGCCAGAGGCAAAGGAGGCGCTGCCGCCGCTGTTGAGCGCGAGGGTGGGCGTGCCGGTGACGGTGACGGGGGCGCTGAAGGTGACGGTGATGGGGATGAGGGTGGTGGCGTTGTAGGAGCCGTTGGCGGTGGTGGAGCTGATGCTGGAGATGGTGGGCGGGGAAACCGTGGCCACCTGCACTGGTGCTGCATTGCTAACGGTGTTGACCGTGACCACCGCATTGAGCACCCCTGAAGACAGGCCAGTGATGCCAGTGACCGTTAGGGAAGTCGGAGACGCTGCCGTAACGGTCCCCGTTCCCGAGGGGCTGAAGGTAACGGTGTTGTTCCCTGCAGTCGGGTCAAAGTTCGTGCCGGTGATCGTGAGGGTGGTGGTATTCAACGGGATGATCCCGGTGGCAAGATCCACCGTGGGGACGATGGCAGGCACGTTGTAGTTAACGGTCACGTCGTGAACGACGGGAGTTGCCATACCGTTAGTGCTTGAGAGAAAGGCGCGGTATTCCAGATAGCGGAGCCCATTGAACTGGCTCAGTGATGCACCACTGGTGGTGAAATAGGTTGCTGCGGTTCCGTCCGGCCCCACAAAGCTATACGGCCCGGAGGCGGAATTGCTCGCGGCCACCTGGAATTTGACTGACGAACCGACTGGCGACTCGGCAGTCCAGCCCAAGCTGGTCCAGATGGGAGAAAGTCCAGTCACAGGTGCGCTGTCCTTGATGGTCGAGATAATATCGCCTGATAGCGCATAGGCACCACCCGAGTTGCTGACATAGACCATGAAGCCAATATCCCGACCTCCCGAAGTGGTGTCCGCAGTCCATCCCGAACCACTGTTTGTACTTGTGACCCGCTGGCCGCTGGTATAAGGATTCGAATTCGGCAAGATACTACCAGTGTAAGCGTAGGTTCCAGCGGAGGGATTCGACACCGCGCGAAAGATCACCGCATAAGTCGTGCCTGCGGTGAGGGTGGGAGGCGAGGCAAAAAAGGCGGAATAGTACGCTCCAGCAGCATTGTTAAATCCTGGGATCGTCGCCGTGGCGAGATCTGGCCCGGTGGGCACAGGCGTTGAACCGGACGTGGCCCGGATGCTGACGGTGATATTGGGCGTCGTGCCGGTGACGCTGGAAGTGAACAAATCCAGATCAATCCGAGGCACCGTGCCAGTCACTGACGGCGTGAAAGTCTGTCCAGCCCAAGAGGTCGAAGTGAAGCCGAAGCCACTGCCCGTCACTGAAGTGTTCTGCTGATCCACAGTCCCAGTATAAAGCGTCAAATCGCCAGGAGTCGTGGCCGAATCGAGATTGGTCGAAGTTCCAGCCTGAAACTGAGCCTGCGTGGTGTCAATGAAGCTGCCGAAGGCGGACCCGCGGAGAACGGTTATCGTATAAGTCTTGGATGTGGTCCCGTCCTGCGCGGTGACTTTCACATTCACCGTGTTGGAGCCGACACCCAGAACAAGATTGCCACTTGGGGAGCCGGAAGGGAGCGAGTTGAAGCCTGCGCCATTCACCTGCACCTGCAGCGTTGCATTCGCATCTTCCTGCGTGGCGGTGACAGTGATGCCGGAGACGCCATTCAGTACGGTTGCGGTGTAGGCCGTCGTCGCCGGTGCAAATGAGGGCGAGAGGGTCCCTGCGGTTGTCGTGAGCGCGCTGAGATTCGCATCGTTGCTGAGGTAAGTGAAGAGAGTGTTCGCCACATTCGTCCCGCCAGGGGAAGTGACCAGTACGCTGAGACCCGCGCCTGCGGCATGGGCTGCCGTCGTGGCGGAGATGGTGGTGTCATTGGAAACGCTGAAGCTTGCCACCGCAGCTCCGCCAATGGTCACGCTGGAGGCTCCGGTGAAACCCGTCCCGGTAATCGTCACTGCTGTGCCGCCTGCCATGCTGCCGCTGCTGGGGCTGATGCTGGTGACGGTGGGGGTGGGAGTGGAGAAAACGAGGGTGTCCAAAGACAACTGCAGTGGCTTCGAATCGGCGGCGGTGAAGACCACGGTATCGATGTTGGTCCACGCACTGCCGAAGGTCAGGGTGCCGACATTGCCGGCGTTGGAAGCCACCGAGCCGTCGCGACTGTAGATGACGGCGGCGTTGCCAGTGCCGTACGTGTTACTGGTGCGCATGTCGATCTGGTTCGTGGACACCACCAGCGTACCACCGATGCCGCCGGAGTAGCCCTGGACATTGAAGATGACCGAATAGGAATAACTGCTCACGATTTCATTGGCGAACGCGGACAGTGAGTTGAGCTGGAATTTGTTCGCGGTATTGACCGACCCGAAACGGAAGGTCGTGATGGCATTGTCTAATGCCCCGTTGTAATTGGCAATGATGGCTTTGCCAGTGTGGTTCGCGGAGGTGACGCCCCAATACGGCGACACGGCGTAGGTTTCCACCGTCCCCGATCCGTTGGTGGCATAGGAAAGGGTGTTGACGGTCAGCGATGCGGCGTTGTTGCTGCCTTCGGTCGCGGTAACCTGTTCAAAATTCTCGTTGGCGGGTGCTGCGGCCATGCCAGGTAAAGTCGCGACTAGCAGCGCTACAAAGATCATGCAGCGACCTTGTGCCTGCCACCAAACACTGCCGCCTCTCATCTGATGTTCCCGGCAAGTTAAGGATACGGGCGGAGAGCGGTGCAACTGTTGCATAAGACGAGTGATAGTGCGCGATAACTGCCTGGGCCAGTTTCAGCAATAACAGCGCCAAAGCACCCTCCCTAAGCAGGAAAAACCTGCTTTCGGGAATTGTTGCATTGGGTCAATAACTATTTGGCAACGATCACAACCTGACCTGTGGGCTCTTAGTTCACCCCACGCAGGCGGAACTCGCCGGTGCCGCTGGTGATGGTGACGGTGACGTCGCGGGTGGTGCCGGTACCGGTCACGCTGGTCACGGTGCCGACGATGGTGCTGCCGTTGACGGCGACGACGGAGAAGTTGGTGGTGCCGGGAACGGTCACGGGTTCGGAGTAGGTCACGCGGAAGGTGACGGTGTTGCTAGCGGTGGTCTGGCCGGTGGGAGTCAGGCGGTTGATGGAGGTGATCGTCGGCGGGGTGGTGTCGATGACGATGGCTTTGTTGACGCCGAGGGAGTTGGCGCCGCCGGGAGTGGGCAGGGTCAGTGTGGCGGCGGTGCCGCCGGTGGTGGCGTTGATGGTGCCGCCGGCGAGGGCGAGGGCGGTGGTGCTGGAGCAGTCGAGGTTGGTGGAGGTATCTGTAGCTCCGACGGTGTAATTGAAGGTGAGCGTGGTGGTGCCGCTGCCGGAGGCATAGGAGGCGCTGCCGCCGCTGTTGAGCGCGAGCGTCGGCGTGCCGGTGACGGTGACTGCGGCGCTGAAGGTCACGGTGATGGGGATGACGGTGGTGGCGTTGTAGGAGCCGTTGGCGGTGGTGGAGGAGATGCTGGTGATGGAAACGGCCGCAGGCAGGAGCACCCGGGTGTCCACCTCGGAGTCGGCGTAAGTGATGTTGTCTGGATACACCACCCAGGCGGAGGCAAACAGATTGCCGCCGAGACCGGTCACCACGGGTGTTTCCTGGTCGTGGCTGCGGTACTGGTTCACCTGGAAATCGGCAGCGTCCACAGCGGTTCCGGTGGAGTCGTAGCGCCTGCCAGAGATGCCGTAGTAAAAGCCGTCATCCGAGTCCGCCTCCCAGACAACGACAAACCCGCCACCGGAAAGGGATGCCACCGTGGGCTGGAAGCGGTTGCCAGCGGTGCGGGTGTTGACCGTGAACTGGCTGCCTTGTGCGGTGCCGGTGTTGGTGAAGAGGGCGGCCTGGATACTGGGGTAGGTGGTGTTGCCGCCAACGGTGGGTCCAACCAGATCGTTTACCACGACAAAACCACCGGCGTAACTGGCGGCGCGCGGTGAAATGGTGCCGCTGCCGATACTCAGTCCGGTGGAAAAGGGTGTGCCAGATGGGCCGATCTGGGCTTTGACCAGGCTGCTGGTGCTGTCGTTCCAACAGACCACGTAACTTCCCGTGCTGAGGGCCGCAATTCCGGGTGCTTCGAAGTCGGTGGCGGAGCGCACGGTCACCTCGCTGCCAATTTTTGTACCGCTCGCGGCGGCGAATTGCTGGAGCCTGATATACTGGTTGCCATTGGACGCGCTGTTGTAGTATCCCCAGGCCACCATAAAGGAGCCGTCGGTCAGTGTCGTGATGGCCGGGTTGTACAAACCATCGCTGCCGGAGGGAACGGTGGTTTCGGCGATGATCTCGGGACCCACGGTGCCATCGGCCTCGACAATGCGCAGCCCGATATCTGTGTAAGTGCCCTTGTTGGTTGTATAGGCCACGGCAAACCGGCCTGCGTTCAGGGCCGTGACCACGGGTGCCTCTTCATCCGTGGTCCCGTTGTAATTGCTGACCACAAATTCACCGCCCACCTTGGTGCCGGCGCTGGTGAAGAGCTGCCCGTAGATCCCATTGTAATTGGTGCTGCTCTTGCCCTGGCCGTTGGACTGCCAGACCACGACATAATTGCCGTTGCTCAAGGCGGCGATGGCGGGGTTGTACTGGTAACTGGTGGTGTAAGTGTTGGCCTGGGTGTCGCTGCCAAAGGTGCCCAGATCGTTGGTGGAGTCTGAGACCACGGTGTAGGTCAAGGTCTTGCTGAAGCCCTGGCCGAAGACGGCGTTGTCATTGGCATCGACCTGGAACCAGTCGTTGAACCGCAGGGTGACGGTGGCTGTCTGCCCCACGGCAGGCATGGTGCCGGTGCCTTTGTTCAAGGTGACGGTGTTGCCAGTGGTGTTGTCGTACTGGAGGGTGAAAAGATTGCCGACCGACTGGGCGTCAATGGTCCAGCGTCCGCCCTGGGTCCTGCCGGTGTCCGTAGGAGTGACGGTGGAGAGCGCGTCACCCACCGCCGCTGAAGAAAGGATCAAAACCCCGCTCGGTGTCATGTCGGTGGGAGCGTTGTCTGGCAGGATGGTGGTGCCCGAGCCGACATTGCCCGAGCCGCCCGGCACGCCGCTCAACTGCCAGCCCACGGCCACACTGTTTGTGGTGGTGGAATCGCTCGGCTGGGTGTCACGGAAGCGAAAGACACGGTTGGCAACCGAGACGTAATTGGTGGAGTTATTGACAGTGAGGTTCGTCCACGGACCGGCGGTGCTGGAAGCGTAATCGATGGCTCCGCGGGTAAGTATCCAATTGAACCCGGTGGCTGGCACATCGTAGTAAGTCACGTTGGTGATGGGGTATTCCAAAGGTTTGGCAGGGTTGCCAGTGCCGCCTACAGTGAAGATCCAGGTGAAGCTTGAGCCACCTGGGCGGGTGAAGATGGGGTTGTTGGCATCGGTAAAAGCGACAGTCGGCGGCCCGGCAGCTCCGGGCGTGGGCGCGGTGGTGAAGGTGTCTGCGGCGGTGTAGCCGGTCCCGGTGCTGTTGGTGGCGTAGGCCTTGTAGGTGTAGGCGGAATTAGCGGTGAGGCTGCTCACTACCACGGAGAAGGCCCCCGTGGTTGTTGAACCTTCAGGCACGGTGGTGACGCCGGTGCCGCCGATGGTGGGGTCGGCGTTGGCGGAGGTGAGGGAGTAAACGACGCCACGGGCCGTGAGCGCAGCACCGCCATTGCTTGAGACATTGCCGCTCAAGGTGGCCCCGGTGGAACTGATGAAGGATTTGTTGGGCGCTATGACGGTAGGCACTGCGGCCGCCGCATTGAGGGTGAAGGCCAGCGCAGCCCCGCCCAAGGCCGGCAGCGTGGTCAAAGCTCGGATCAACCGCCGGAACTGCCGCCCAATGCCGCCGACTGCCAGCCTGCTTTCCTGACTGGCAGTGGCAACGGGCGGAAAATGGCAAGGCAAAAGCATGGGGTGATGGATCAAGCGAGGAATTTGCTTGAGCAGGTTTCAGCAAAATCAGCGCCAAAGCCCCGCCTCTAAGCAGTCAAAACCTGCTTTCCGCATTTATTGCCATTTTACAATCCCTTTTTGGCAACAATCCCGCCCTCAATTGCGGGGCGTTTAATTCACCGCACGCAGGCGGAATTCGCCGGTGCCGCTGTTGATGGTGACGACGACGTCGCGGGTAGTGCCGGAGCCGGTCACGCTGGTTACGGTGCCGATGATGTTGCTGCCATTGACGGCGACGACGGCGAAATTGCTGGTGCCGGGAACGATGACTGGCTCCGAGTAAGTCACGCGGAAGGTGACGACATTGCTGGCCGTGGTCTGGCCGGTGGGTGACAGGCGGTTGATGGAGACGATCGTCGGCGGGGTGGCGTCGATGGTGCAGGTCTGACCGGCGAAAGGCAGTGAGGTGGAAACGCCGAGAGAGAAGCCGGTGGCATTGGCGAGACTGAGCGTGAGGGTGCCATCCACCCCTGTGGTCACCGGGACGTTCCAAACAAGGCCGGCATTGGCGGTGGTGGGCGTGCCCACGCTGGCTCCTGAAGTCCCGGTGCCCGAGAGCGAGAAATTGCCGGAGGTGACACCGGTGACGGCGGTGGCAAAGGTGAGCGTCCAGTTGACGGTGCTGGCGTTGGTGGGGGTGGTATTGACGAGGTTCAGAGAAGAGACGGTGGTGGTGGGAGGAGCCACGGCGTAGGTGAGGGTGATACCGTTGGTGCTCGGGGTGGCGTTTTCCGTATCTCCGCCGATGGCGAAGGAGGTACCGCTGACGGCCAGGAGGTTTTTGGTGAGCGAGTTGTCCTGATTGCTGGCCGCGCCATTGAAGATGGTGGTTTCCTGCAAGGCGCCGGCCGCGCTGACGCGGGTGATGCCGATGTCGGAATTGGTCGTGGTGCCGGACTGCGTGCCGCCAAAGAGCACATCTGTGCCGAGGATGCGGACACTGAAGAAGGCGTCGGTGGCGAGGGCGGCGGCGCTGGTGCCGTTCAGTGTCTGGCTCCAGGAGACAGCGCCCGTTGCAGCCACAAGGTTGGCCCCGTAGGCGGTGAAGCCGGTGCCGGTGTTGTAGAGAAAACCTGCGACACAGGGGTTGTCGGAGGCGTCGGCGGTGATGTCGTAGGCGGCTTCATCGGCATTGGCGGTGCCGTTGACATTGATGCTCCAGGTGGCGGCTCCGCCAGCGGCGGCGTAGCGGGCAACGGCGAGGTTGTTGCCCTGCCCTGACACGCTGAGGCTGCCAGCGACGGCGGCATCGCCGGTGCTGAGGACGGTGACGGCGTTCCAGAAGTTGTTGCCCGCGCCCGAGCCGCTGAGGGTCTGCGACCAAGTCAGGCTGCCAGCGCTGCTGTATTTGACGAGCAAGGTGTTGGTGCCGGTGCGTCCGCAGGTGAAGACGTTGCCGCTGGAGTCCGCCGCGACGTCGAGGTAGTCGCTGAGGTCAGTGCTGCTGGTGTCGCTCCAGATGGAAGCTCCGGTTGAGCTGTTGAGCTTGGCGATGCGGCTGCGGCTTTGGCGGGAGGTGGCGTCGGTGCTCATGCCGGAGACGGCGATATTGCCGTCTGAGGTGAGGCAGATGGAGCGGGGCTCGTCGTTGCCCGCAGTGCTGAAGGTGTAGCTGTTGCCCCAGCCGAGCGTGCCATCACTGCCATTCACTTTGAAGACCAGCCAGTCGAGGCCGTTGGAAGCGGTGTCGGCACGGGCGGCGATGTAGGCATTGCCGGTGGCAGGCTCGATGACCAGATCGGCCACGTCTTCGGCAAAGCCAGCGGTGCCCACATCGACCGTCCAGGTGACGGTGCCAGAGGCGGCGGCGAGGCGCTGCACGCGGAGCTGCGCACCTGCGCCGGTGCCGATTTGCGAAGCGGTGATGACGTCCCCGTTGGTCATCATGGCGATGGCGCGGGTGCGGTCAGCGATGGTGACTCCGGTATCGACGGTCTGACTCCAGGTCAAGGTGGGAGCCGCGTGAAGCACGGTGCTGCCACAAAGGACGAGCAGAGCGACAAAGGCGCACGCCAGGCTGCGGCTGAGGCTCCCCTGCTGGCCAGGAGTGGGAAGGAATGTCATGATCACAAGGGTGGAGGATGGATCGAAGCGCGCACAGTCAGTTCCGAGTTGGGAAAAGGCCCTGAGTGGCGATGCAGATGCTGATGGGCAGGCAGGGCTGAATGTTGCTGTGCGCCTGATTGAGTCCCGAGGCGGCAGTGGTGGCCCCGCCCGTAGCAGCGGTACCGTAGGCGAACGAACCATCCGTGGGCGCGGCGAAGACGTGACCTTCCGGGTCCGTCTGCGTGGCGGGCAGGCTGCTGGCCGAGATTGGCGTGCCGGTGACGGAATGAGCGTGGAGAGGAAGCTGATTGACCGTGAGGATCACGCTCTCCACCCCGCCTGTCTGGCCTATGACGTAAGTTCCCCCGCCTGACAGAGTCCCCTGATGGACCGGCACACGACTGCGCAGATCGGGCAGTTGGAAGGTTGTGGTGCCATTGCCACCATAGAAAGTGCCGAGAAGGGAAAACAAGGCCGCGTTTTGTTGGATGGCAAGCGTCTGTCCATTGCACAAGGCCCAGCCCTTGGGGGCGAAGTTGCCCGCAAAGAGCATCAGTTGTCCGAGATAAGGTTGATGAGGCATGAATGGGAGGGAAAAGGTGGTTGGCGAAGAAAACTTAGGCTGGGCGAGGAGCGAGGCAGATCACGGCCTGGCCTTTCTGCTGGGGGCCATCGAGAATGGACGAGCCGGCGGGGGTGATGAAGAGCGCCATGCTGCCCAGCGCTGGATGCTGGAGATGATAGATGCGGCTTTCAAAAGGACGCCCCTCCGGTGCGGTGAAGCGCAGAGAGAACTGCTCAGCCCCGCCTGGAAGTTTATGCTTGCCCGGCTCGGCTTTCGTCAGCACCAGGGTCAAGCCTGGGGTGACGTCTGCGGCAGTCGTGACAAAACTGGAACCGACGGCGGGCATGAAGTCCGCGAGTCTGGGCAGCACGGCAGGACCCGGCAGCACGGCAGGTCCGGGCACAGGTGCCGAAGCGTGCTGACGGTAAGCCAGCAGGCCTGCCGCCAGAGGTACCAGGCTGACCGCCGCTGCACGAGACAAGAAGACGCGGCGAGAACTGGAGGCGGTGCCGGGCGAAACTGAGATATCATTCATGAAGAGCGCGCGTTAGTTCCTGGTGGGGAAAATACCATAAAGGGCGATGCAAAAATTGACGCATTGGTAAGGCATCAGGTTGTTGTGCGGCAGACTGTTGCCAGCGAGGCCGAGAGTGGGTGCGACGACCACCGTGCCGCCCATGGTGGCCCCAGCGGCAGCGGCATACGGTGTGCCGGAGGCTGCCTGGGCCGGGTAGGCACCGACCGGGTTCGCGGTCGTCGCTGTAGCAGCGACAGGACTGCCAGCGGAGTGAGTATGGGCAGGGAGCTGGCCCTGGGTCAAGGTCACGGAGGTGGCACCTGCGGCCTGGCCCAGGTTATAATTGGAGAGACTTAGCCCCTGGCCGCTATGCACGGGGAGCCGGCACTGGAGATCGGGCAGGCCGAAGGTCGAAACACCATCTCCACCATAGGTGGTGCCCACGATGGCGAACAGCGCGTTATTTTGCGAGATCGGGACCAACTGCCCGTTGCAGAACGACCAGTTTACGGGGGCAAAGTTGAAGCCGAACATTTGGATTTCACCAATAAAAGGAGTGGCCATAAAGGGAGTGCGTGGAGTGGCTGACGCGGCAGAAACTCAGTTGCGGGTGGGGAAGAGGCCAGTCAGAAAGATGACGAAGTTCATCGTCAGAAAGGGCTGGCGGTTCTCATGCCCCTGGCTGCCGCCGGTCAAGGTGGAGCTGGCGGACAGAGCGGCGAGCTTGCCATTGGCATTCTCCGTGTAGAGAGGCCTCTGAGTGATGCCGGGGAAGCTCCCAGCGGGGTTATTACTGGTGCCTGGGCCGGTGCTGCAGGCCTGGGGTGCGGAGGACGTGTGCGTGTGCAAAGCCATCTCCGTGACCGCGAGTGCCACGGTCTCAGCACCGCCGGTCTCGCCGATCACCGTCGTTGTCCCCGCTCCGCTGCCGAAGTGCATGGGCACACGACCCTGCAGGTTGGGCAGGCCAAAGGTGGACGTACCATCGCCGCCGTAAAAAGTGCCGAGAACGGAGAACAGTGCGCTGTTTTGCGTGATCGAAAGGAGCTGACCATTGCAGAACGCCGTGCCACGCTGAGCGAAGGTGTAGCCGACGATGTTGATTTGTCCGATAAAGGGGCTGGCCATGGGCGTGGGGGATGGGAAAAGAAGTGGATAAGAAAATCAGAGGGGCGTCTCGCGATTGATGACCGCTTCATACCACCTGACATCAGGACGCGGGCAGAGGACCGGCGTGATGAACAGTTCAAACCGGGCCAAATCCGGGTGCTCAAATTCGTGGGTGCCCTGCTGCAGCGGTTTCTCGGTGCCCGCGCTGAAGATCAGCGAGAACTGTTCCGCCGCACTCGGGGAGACAGGACTGCGCCGGCGGTCCTGCGCCTCGGCAAGCGTGACAGGCACCCACTCGCTGCCGCGCAGCACCAAAAACTCGCTCCCTACATGCGGAGTGAAGGTGTGCAGACGAAGCAATTCGTCGATGCTTGAGTCTATCAAAGACGGCGCAAATGACATCGGTCTATGTATGCCTCATTGGCCGCAATCTGCAATCGACGAATCCCTGCATTGGGAGTAAAAACGCAGGCACCGAATGCCCAACGCCCACTACCAACTACGCCCCGCGAAACCTGATGATTTTGTTTTTCAGCGAGACCTTTACGCCACCACCCGCGAAAAGGATATGAACGCCGCACAATTCACCCCGGAAATGCGCGAACAATTCATCGCGATGCAGTTCCATGCGCAGACGACGCACTACACCAAGCACTATCCCGATGCCGAGTGGTCGATCATTGAATGCGATGGCGAGCGTGCTGGCCGGCTCATCCTCTACCTCTGCGAGGAGCACTTCGAAATCATGGACATCGCGCTGAGGCCGGAGTGGCGCGGACGTGGCATCGGCACGGCGGTGCTACGGGATGTCTTTACCGAGGCGCAAGCGAAGCAAATGCCCGTGCGGCTCTTCGCCTTCACCGGCGAACGGGCGATCCAGTTGTACCACCGGCTGGGCTTCGTGGACGTGCGGGATGATGGGATCCACACGGAACTGGTGTGGAGACCGCAGGCGTGAACTGGCGAATCACCGCCTGGCTTTCTCATTGACCCCGGCACCCGCCACTCTGAATGATGGGCCTCACGCATGCCTCCGAAAGCCGCCCAGCTCCCTCTTCACTTTGATGCAGCCGGTCTGCAGGCCGACCTCGCCACGCTCGGCGGAGGAGAGTGGACGGCGCACTTCAATACGCAGTATTTCACGGGTGACTGGAGTGGAGTGGCGCTGCGCAGCGCCTCGGGCTCCACGAACGCCATGTATGGCGACAGCACGCATGCGGAGTACGCCGATACCAGCCTGCTCCAGCAGTGCCAGCACCTGCGTGCCGTGGTGGAAACGTTCCAGTGCCCGCTGCGCTCCGTGCGCCTGCTGCGCCTCACTGCGGGCTCCATTATCCGAGAACACCGCGACTACGATCTGGGTTACGGGGCCGGTGAGGTGCGCATCCACGTCCCTGTCATCACCAATCCCGGCGTCGAGTTCTATCTCGACAACCGGCGCATCGTCATGGCGGAGGGCGAGTGCTGGTATCTGGACCTGAATCTCCCACACCGTGTGCACAACCTGGGCAACACTGACCGCGTGCACCTTGTCATTGACTGCCAGTTGAACGACTGGTTGAGAGATCTCATCGCCCAAGGCAGGCCCTGCGCCGGCACGGAAAGCAGCTTCGAGATCTTTCGTCGTGAGGTGCTCTGTCATCCCGAATGGCAGGAGCAGCTCATTGGCCTGAACGAGCGTGGAGCCTTCATCGCACGCAATGTGGAACTGGGCCGCGAGCACGGCTTCACCTTTCAACCCACCGACGTCGAAGCCGCGCTGCAGTCTGCACGCCGGGCCTGGATGGAACGCTGGATCGTATGAGCACCCCCGACCTCACCCACTGGCTGCCTGTCAGCATCAGCAAGCACACCGCCGAGCCCGTCGTCGAATGGTGCCGCTTCGACACGCGGCGCTTCACCGAGCCGTTCTTTGACCACACCGTCCAGGAGGCCCTGCGGGACCCCTTCAACCTCCTGTATCGTCAGCAGACCTCCCTCGACGCCCTCAGTGAGGTGCAAGCCCAGCGGCCAGGACTGGCCCCCAGCGGCTTCATCTTTCACATGTCCCGCTGCGGCTCCACGCTCGTCTCGCAGATGCTGGCGGCCCTGCCGGAACACATCGTCCTCTCCGAACCACCGCCGCTGGATGCCATCCTGCGCACGGATCTGCGCGGTGCCAGCGACGAACAGCGCATCCAGTGGTTGCGCGGGTGGATGCACGCCATCAGCCATCCCAGCAACGGCGAGCAGCGGCTGTTTGTGAAGCTCGATGCCTGGCACGCTCTCGACCTGCCCGTGCTGCGCCGCGCCTTTCCCGAAACGCCGTGGATCTTCCTCTACCGAGATCCGGTCGAGGTCATGGTCTCGGCCATGAAAGCGCCCGGCATGCATCTGGTGCCCAACCTGATCGACATGAACATCGCCCGCGTGGCCCCGGAAGACGCGCAGCGCATGACCCAGGCGCAGTACGCGGTACACATCCTCGGGCTGCTCCTGCGCCGCGCCCTGGATCACCTTGTCCCCGAGGGTGGCAAGGCGCTCGACTACCGCAGCCTGCCGGAGAGCGTGATCACCCAGATCGCGCCGCACTTTGGCCTCACTCTCAACGCGGCGCAGATCGAAGTGATGAACGCCAAGACGGCCTTCCACGCGAAGACCCCGCAGTTGTTCTTTGAGCCCGACTCGCAGAGCAAGCAACAGGAGGCCAGCGATGAAATTCGCACCCTCTGCGCCGAGCACCTGGACCCGCTCTACCGCCTGCTGCAACAGCACTGAGTCCTGGTATGTTCTATTGGCAACAAAACCGCCCTCAATTACGAGGCGTTTAGACCGGTTCTCAAAAAGTCTGTCACATTGCCCGGCGGCGGAGCGGCCCCATTGGCGGCGTTGGTCGCTTGCCTGGTATTTTCAAATAGCAGGCGGCGCTTCCGCCTTGCCACTGGGGCCGCTGCGCTCGCCGGCTCAAAAGGACATTCTTTTTGAAAATCTGTCTAGTTCACCCCGCGCAAGCGAAACTCGCCGGTACCGCTGGTGATGGTGACGACGACGTCGCGGGTGGTGCCGGTGCCGGTTACGCTGGTCACAGTGCCCACGATGCTGCTGCCGTTGACGGCGACGACAGAGAAGTTGCTGGCACCGGGAACGGTCACTGGCTCGGAGTAGGTCACGCGGAAGGTGACGATGTTGCTGGCGGTGGTCTGGCCGGTGGGGTTCAGGCGGACGATGGAGGTGATCGTAGGCGCGGTGGTGTCGATGACGATGGCTTTGTTGATGCCGAGGGAGTTCGCGCCGCCGGGAGTCGGCAGGGTCAGCGCAGCCGCAGTGCCGCCGGTGGTGGCGCTGATGGTGCCGCCGGCGAGAGCGAGGGCGGTGGTGCTGGTGCAGTCGAGGAGGGTTGCGTTATCCGTGGCTCCGACGGTGTAATTGAAGGTCAGGGTGCTGGTGCCGCTGCCGGAGGCATAGGAGGCGCTGCCGCCGCTGTTGAGTGCGAGGGTGGGCGTGCCGCTGACGGTGACTGCGGCACTGAAGGTGACGGTGATGGGGATGACGGTGGTGGCTCGATAGGAGCCATTGGTGGTGGTGGAGCTGATGCTCGATATGGTAGGAGCAGCCACGATCGCGTTCAGGCCCAGCTCATTAATGTCCGCCAATACATAGTACCACATGCCACTGGCTGAATATTGGTACTGTTGGACATCATAAATCGCATCAAGGCTCGAACCATTCACCACGAATTTGGGGTCCGTTAAAATGGTCGAGGATGGGACCGTGATGCCGGAATCCACCACTGATCCCACAAGATTACCCGTGGTCTGAGAAATGCTTGCCAGACTGAATCCGCCATTCGAATTCGGTAATACGGCAACGATATTTGAACCTAGCGCCAGCAACGAGGCGACATCACCCGCGACTGGATTGTCTGGATTGTCTACCATAGGCACCCCCGTCGGAGACAAGGAGGTCAGAACTGTGGTCACATCGGCGATGCTGGGAGAAACGGAAGTGATGTTGGAGGCATAATACGTCTTGTTGCCAAATGAGCCATTGTTGTAAACCGACACCGTCTGCTGCGTGGTTGTCACCAGAGAGCCGTCATTGTTGAAGACTGTCATCTGCCATGTGGACCTTGTGGAGTTCCAATTCAAAGAGGCAAACCCTCCGGTGAACGAGGTCAACACCATGGGATCCGCAACCTGGCCTGTGTCCCAATTGACACGCTGCCAGTACTGACCGCTGGAGCCAGTGCCGGTGAAGCTTTGCTGCGCACCTGTCGCGGTAAAGCCAAAGATAAAGCTGCCGAGCGGCGTGTAATTGGGGCTGACCCAATCGTAAACGGATGCGCCTACGACAAAACCACCGTTGGACAGTGCCGCGATCGAAAAGCCGCCGCCGCCGCCAAAGGTATAAAGCCTGGCCACATCCGCAGTCGCTCCAGGCACGCTTGTGCCGCTGCTTAAAAACGTCTGTTCGGTGTTTTTAGTGTAAGTTCCGGCACTGTAAGTAAAGGTCTCAATCATGGCAGTCTGATTGAGCAATCCAAAGACTGCGGCAAAACCACCACCGGTCAAAGATGCCAGTTTGACCCCACTCCCTGCCGAGGCCGAGAGTGCCAGCGAACCCGAACCCACGCCAAGCAGGTTTCCAGAATTGTCAAAGAGGTCATATCTGACCCCCAAGATGTTATTGGCACTGTCTGTTTCAGTCCAGGCCACAGCGAAACCGCCGTTGAGCAGAGCCACGACGGACATGTCGTTCACGTAGTTGCTGCCAGACGATATGTAGCCACCCCCGCGGATATCAATCGTCTTGACCACGTTGTTACTGGAATCAAGCACCTTGATGATCCCAGTGTACAAAGGGCTGCTTGGTGTGTAGGTAACCAAATCTCCTCCCACCTGGGAAAGATAGGCCACGGCTTTGCCCGAATTGCTCAACACTGATAGGCCTTGGGAAATTTTTTGGTAGGTTGTGGAGGTGTTGCCGCCTGAAGCCAGCAGGGCGGGAGCAGCGCTGGTGGTGAAAGTCTGGTCAGAGCCGTTGGTGGTGCCCGCGGTGCTCGCGCCATTGACCCGAAAGTGATAGGTCGTGCCGGGTGCCAGGCCGTTGATAAACATG
>Ga0164297_10000988_pt1 | contig 32006 bp, 51 predicted proteins | sample GEODES058metaG_FD_113539 | JGI IMG/M metagenome (GOLD analysis project Ga0164297, IMG submission 113539) | Dystrophic lake water microbial communities from Trout Bog Lake, Wisconsin, USA - GEODES058 metaG | ecosystem: Environmental > Aquatic > Freshwater > Lake | place: USA: Trout Bog Lake... | reverse complement strand
TCATAGTAGGTGTTGCAGAATTTGCGCTTGTTGCAAAAACTGTTACTAGGGCTCCAGTGACTCCTTGAGTTCCATTGAGCCCTTGAGTTCCGTTTGTTCCTGATGCTCCTTGTGTTCCTTGAAGCTGAGCATAACCAAAACCTTGGACTCCTTGTAACCCAATTGGGCCTTGAATACCTTGGGCAGCAAAAGCTCCATTGAGCCCTTGAGTTCCTTGAACTCCATCTCTACCGACGTATCCTGATGGTCCTTGTGTTCCCTGCGGACCAAAAAGTCCTTGAACTCCTTGTAAGCCCTGCGCTCCGACGATTCCGCTTGTACGGGTATCAACCCAGAAGTAACTGATACCGTCATCTGTCATCCATGTGTACTCGCGTGCAGTTGTTGTGTTAAGCCAACGGTCACCTAGACTTGGATTAGCTGGTGCTGTTGTGGAGTAAGTATAAAGACCTCCACCTTTAAGACCCTGAACACCGAAGAATCCTTGGAGGCCTTGAATTCCTTGACCGCCCTGAAGTCCTTGTAAACCTTGAGCTCCTGAATAACCTGATGCACGAAGCTCAACCCACTCGTAATCTGTTCCATCAGTAGTAATCCATGTATATTCGCTACCAGAATTTGCATCCAACCAGACATCGTTTGGATTTGGAGATACTGGTGGAACTGTTGACACAGTGATATTGGAGTGTGTACCCCATTGACCCTGAAGACCTTGGTTTCCTTGAAGACCTTGATTACCCTGAAGTCCTTGAAAGCCGTTACCGCCCTGAATACCCTGAAGGCCTTGAATACCTTGGTTTCCTTGTACGGTTCCAACGGCTTGCCACACAGCACCTGTCCATGTCCATGAACGGCCTGCGTAGGTGTATACCTGATTGAGTGTAGGACTCAGTGGAAAGCTAATAGCCATTATGCAAGTTTACCTTCCGTAGAGTCTGTAATAGGTATAAGCGGCAGTGGGTCCGCCCATACTTTTCTGCTCTCATCCCACCAGTGGCCCTTGCCATCGTCTGGCTCAGGGTATGGTGCTTCCCATTGTTTCTTTTCATTCAATACCCATGATGGATACGGTTGAATATTAAAGTCAGTCCCATCCCACACAGAGCCTAGAAAAGCTTCTTTATTGACATCGCATAAATCTATGACGGTGTCGTAATCAAACTTAGCAAAAGCCTCTTGCATAGACTCATCGCTGTGGTGTGGGAATGCGAGCACAGCTATAACAACATCGTTTTTAAGAAGCGCTTGTTGATGCGCTGTAAAGTGATTATCCTCTTGTATAAGGTCCATTAGCTTATCCTTGTAATAGTGACATACCCATTACCGCCGTTAGCTCCAGCAGTGTTTATCTGGTTAGCTCCGTTGTTGTATGAGCCACCTCCACCACCAACTTCGTAAGAAGACCATTGGCCTGAAGCTCCGCCAGAGTATCCTCCACCACCACCAGTAGCTAGACCACCAGCTCCGCCGCCACCGCCAAATCCACCATAGCCTCCCTGGTCACCCCAGCTCAAAGACTGTCGTCCACCAGTGCCCCCATTTAAGAATGAAAGGGAGTTATCGTTTCCAGAGTTTCCGCTAGGGGTAGGAGCATTTCCGCTATAACCTGCTCCAGGAGCTGCGTACGGCCCGTTTCCTCCATTACCGTTAGAACCTCCAGCGTAGGCGTTGTTTTGAGGGTTGTTGTTTCCATTGTTACCTGTGCTGGCGTTGTTACCGCCAACGTTACCTGTCCAAGCGTCGTTTACTCCGCCTGAGCCTCCGCCAGCAATAACTAAAATAGTGTTGTCGGATTTAGTAACAAAAGTTCCGCCACCACCGCAGCCTAGTCCATAACTTGAGCCTTGAGAGTGGTTTGATGTAGGTCCCACATGTCCAACAAGAATCTTAAGGACTTGTCCTACAGTCAAAGAGAACTGACCATAGATTCGAGCTCCAAGACCACCGCCGTAGCTAGACTTTCCAGAACCGCCTGCAGCACCATACGCATCAATAGCGTACGTTCCTGTAACAGGCACTGTCCATAGTTGGTAACCCTGCTGTGTCATGTTGAGATTAGCTGTGCTTTGTGTCCACGAAGTTGCTGAGTATGCACTTTGAATTTGAGCAAGCGTAGGGCCATTTTGACCAGCAACTCCAGCATTAGTAAATGTAAAAGAGCCATTTACTGGGAAGTTGTATAGTCCATAAGTTAGGGTCATAGTTTTACTAGAAACATGGCCGTAGCTGTCTGTAATCGATACAGTAATAGTGTATGGCGATGTGCTTGACGAGGTGCCCGTCAAAAGACCAGTCGATGACATACTGATTCCAGGAGGAAGGCTTCCTGCTGTAATAGCAAATGTAGGAGCAGCTCCACCTAAATCAAGATAAGGAATCTGATATGAGTAAGCAGAACCGCTGTATGAATTTAAGCTAAATGTATTTTGATTAGGAAAAGTAATGACTGGAGGCACATACCATTTGTAGTAAAGGTAGTTATTGAGTTGAGCTATTTCAGAATCTTGCAGATACCTATTCCAGATAAGGACTTCTGAGATGTATCCGTTCCAATACTCTCCAGGAGTTCCTCCAGAGTGGTGCGCTCCTAAGTACCAGCTGCCTGTAAGCGCTGTCATAGTCACAGAACGGTTTACTCCAGCATTAGATACGCAGGAAGCGTCTGTAGCAATCGGAGAGCCGTGCAGTTGAAAGTTGCCATATCCTAAAGCGTTGTCGTGACGCATCATTGCTGAGAAAGTGCTCTCAGCATCAATAACAGAACCTCTTGTCACGCTATTGTGCCAAGTTCCTACACCCTCATTTACAGGACCTATGTCGCACATCATTACTGAAGAGACGTTGTCATAATCGTTTGCAGTTCCAGATGCGGTTGAGATAAAGCGACCATAGGTAGATGATGCTACAGAAACAGAGTTAGGGGCTCTTTTTGCTACGACCATCACAGTAAACGCTGTAGTTAGTGTTGTTCCAGCCACTGAGTCTAAGTATGTTTGAACTCCATCAAAATACACAGATGGCTGATTGTTAATACCCGTTTGTATAAGAGCTGGTTGAGCAGACGAGGTTGACTGTTGAAAGTCCAAAGTTCCTGGGTTTGCTTTATTAATCCAACGAGATAGCGTAACTGTAAACGAATTTCCGTATACAAATGTCGACAAATCCGCAGCATCATGCCATTGAATTAAACCATTTTTTAATGTACCGCTGGGCAGCTCTTGAGTAGCCGAAGGACCTACCTCATACGAGTGTGCACCAGTGTTTCCAAAAGATTGTAGTAGTGGCATTAGTCAACCTACGCAAACTTAACTTGAGATGCTAGAACTGTGTATGTTGCGGAAGCTGTCTTTGATATTACATATGTGTAGACATCAACAGAGTTGGCGTTTCCTTGGTAGGGAGCAATACCTCCTTGCCATTTAGGAGTAACGCTGACACCGTCTACCTGAAAACCTGAAGCGTAGTAAGCTGTTGAACCGTTTGTATTCATTACAACAATCGTGATTGATTGGCCAACAGACAGCAAGCTGTTGATTGTTACAGATAAGCTGTTAGTAATGTTTGGCGTAAAGTTCGCCGTAGCAGATTGCGTGTAATACCAAACTGTAGAGGTAGAGGCATAGATAGTTGTAACACCATTTAGACCAGCAGACAGGTAGTTTCCGTTTTCAATCAAGCTGCTTACAGCTTGCTGCGGAGCAAATACTCCAGCTGTTCCAGTAATTCCTTGAGAACCAACAAGACCCTGTACGCCCTGAATACCTTGAAGCTGTGTGTAAATTCCTTGTGGGCCTGCAGGTCCTTGCAAACCTTGAACACCGCCTGGACCATAAGGACCTGCTGGACCTTGCAGTCCTTGAACACCAGATAGGTTGTTGTTAGGCTCATACCACTCTGTGCCATCCCATACATAGAGACGACCATCGTTAAGATTGCTCCACGCATTACCTACAGATGGGTTAGTTGGTTGTGTAGCAGAAACAATATAAGCACCAGGTCCAAGATTTCCTTGGATACCTTGGAAGCCCTGCGTTCCTTGAACACCTGAGTAACCAGAGGCAGAGAGCTCCACCCACTCATAGTGAACACCGTCAGTTGTTATCCACGTGTACTCATATCCATAAGTGCCATCAATCCAGATGTCATTTGGGTTTGGGTTGGGAGGTGGTGTGACAGATAGCGTTACTGCTGCATTAGAGCCTTGAGGTCCTTGAATACCTGCACCTGTAAGACCTTGGATACCTTGGATACCGATGCCGCCTTGGATACCCTGAGCCGCATATTGACCAGCAAGACCCTGAGCACCAATAAATCCTTGAGCACCTGAATATCCCTGAATACCGAGATAACCTTGTACACCCTGGAAGCCAAAGCCCGCATTACCTTGGATACCTTGTAAGCCTGCAGCTCCTTGGATACCTGCGCCCGTAGCTCCTTGAACACCTTGAAGCTGTGCATAGCCGAAGCCTTGAATACCCTGCGTTCCTTGTACAGAACCAGCGGGTCCTTGAATACCTTGAGCACCTGCACCTGTAAGACCTTGTAAACCAATCAGGCCTTGAACGCCCTGGGTTCCTTGATTTCCTTGTAAACCCTGATTACCAAAATGGCCCTGAACACCTTGAAGCCCCTGAAGACCCTGTGCACCAATAAAGCCCTGAAGACCTTGTGCTCCAATAAAGCCTTGAAGACCCTGCAGACCTAAGAGGCCTTGAAGACCCTGAGCACCGATGAATCCTTGAAGACCTGCTTGACCCTGAGCACCAGCATAGCCTTGAATGCTAAGACCCTGCGTTCCCTGAAAACCAATAAGACCTTGCAGGCCGTTAGCGCCTTGAAAACCTAAGAGGCCCTGCGTTCCTTGAAATCCTTGAATACCAGCGCCACCAGTATTACCCGCAATACCTTGAATACCAGGATAGCCCTGAAGTCCCAAGTATCCTTGAACACCTTGGTTACCAAGTTTGCCTTGTACACCCTGCGGTCCATTGCCGCCTTGAACGCCGACAGCACCGTTCTGTCCTTGAATACCTTGAACACCAACAAAGCCTTGTAGACCTTGGTTACCTTGTTGTCCTTGGATTGCAATACCTTGCACACCCTGAACACCCTGAATGCTGATGCCTTGAACACCTTGGGTTCCTTGGTTACCTAAGTGTCCTTGTAGACCAAGTAGGCCTTGAATACCTTGAGCACCTGCACCTGCAGGGCCTTGCAGACCTTGTGTGCCTTGACCACCAGGAATTCCCTGCAGTCCATTGCCTACAGTGATATTAACTGGAGCAGGTGGAGTGATGGTGATGTTTTGAATTTGCTGACAACCGCAATAGTTACACATTACCAACTACCTCCTAGAGCTCCAGGAGAATCAGTCACCTCTTGTGTAATAAATACTTGTCCCTTGATGTAAGTCTGACGCCAGTTTGAATTGACTGTGGATGTTGCGTGCAAATCCCAGAAAGCGCGAGTAGGAAGATACTCGGTATCTGAAGGATTAAGAGAAAGCTGAATGACGCTTGATGTAGAAGATGTAGAAAGTGTTGTAATAGTAAAGGTTGCGTAGATAGATGGCGACGCTGGGTAGGTACGAATCTGTGCATTGAATACAAGGTTTGTTACATCAAACGGGAACGTAAAGGTAGTTGCGTATGAGTCGCCTTGGTAAAGAACAATGTCGTATGTTTGAGCATAGCTTGGCATAGCTTCGTAGCCAGTAAGGTCGTTCTCCAAGTAGACGCGATTTGGTATACGGGAGTCGTCGATTTCTTGAGCGATATACACAGGGATAAGCTTGTTGGTAGTACGGGAGACGCGGCGTAGGGTTGCCATCTCAATCTTCCATAGCCCGATGTTGAGCTGTGCGCAGAGTGTCTTATATTGCTCAAAGCGCTGTTGAATGATTCCAGTAAGTTGAGCATAACGCTGAGCTCGTGGGATGACGACGCCATCTGGAGCAGTGATGTTGATATCAAACGATGCGTCAGTGGCAAGAACCCATAGACCCTCGATAGCTGCAAGGATGGCAACTGGATACTCTTCTACAGGCTCAATCAGGCTGATAGTCATCTGAGAGCCATAAGAGTTGGTGCGGTTGTAGGTGTGCTGAGTGACCGCTGTGTTAACAAACTCAGTAATCGTGGAGTCTAGGAAGTAACGGTCCTGAATACCTGTAATTGAGATAGCAGCATTGTTAGCGGGAGCTGTAGCAAAGGTGATAATTCCTGTGCTCTGCTCAACCGAATAGCCAGATGGGTATGGGATGGCTGTGCCGTTAACGGTGACAAGCATGTTGGTGAGTTCAATAGGCTTAGCGTTTACGGTGAACTGAGTACTGACCCCATCACCTGTTGCGGTGAAGCTAAACTGGGTCTGCTCATCTCCAAGCTCTAAACGAGTTCTTGCAATTAAATCACTTAATTGAGCCACCCAATACTCCTAACGCTTCAACTACATGATGTCATTAAATGACTAAAAAATCCCCACAAACGAAAAAGGCGCCCGTTAGGACGCCAGTCTCGCTTAGCTATTGCCTTAGAAATCGGCAGCTAGATAACCTTTTTCTTTAAGGTGCTGAGCTACGTGACGTGTTACAACGTACTTCTGACCAGCTTTAAAGATGTAGTTATTTCCTTTACCAAGAGTCATGTTCTCAATATCTGCAATTACGCGGATATTGACTTTATCTTCATCCTCTGAGTTAACGAGTTCTACAGGATTATCTACAATAACTGTGGCGCGGTTAGGGACCGTAGCGTCAATTGGTTGTTCCAATGTTGCTTTGGCCTTGGCGTTCATCATAGACATCTCGCCTGCGCGTTCTGCCTGCTCTTCGGCATATTGCTCTGCAAGAGCTGCACGGGTGCGACCTGTTACATCGGTCGGCTTGACTTGTTCTTTTGGCATTAAATTTTCCTCCGAATTAGTAGCTGTTAAAAGACGGGGGGCTTTTCAGCCCCCCGTTTACTGCATATTTAGTTGTATTAGTTGGTTTCTGCAATAACAACAGACTGGTCTGTGATAAGGCCAAGTCCGAAGATTGAGTACCAAGCAATTGCGTGCTCACGACCAAAGTCAAGAATACCGCCATCGCGGAGTTCAACTGGGAGTGAGATAGCGTGACCAAATGCGTTGTCTCCGATGAAGATAGCGCTGTAGCGGTCAGATGCACCGTTACCTGTGTAGGTGTTAGGAGTTGTGTATCCTCCGCCAGGAAGAACTGTTGGAGAAGAAACTGCTGTGTCAGCTGTGTAGCCTGCACCAGCACCACCAGGAACGTGAAGAACCTGAGTTGTTTCGATGAATACTACGTCGTACAAACGACCGATTTCACCGAGCATGAAGTTTCCTGGAGCAGCGTACTTTGTTACTTCGATGAACTCTGGGTTGTCGCGAAGTGTACGGCTCTGGTGTGGGTGAACAAAGCAAACATAGGTCTCGCCAAGACGAGGGATGTTCTTTGTTGCCAAGGTCTCAACTGTATCCTTAACAACGTGTGGTGTGAGGTATGAAGAACCTGTCATAGAAGCACGGTTTGTGCCAAAGGTTCCGTATCCGTACCAGTTGTTAACTGCAGCTGAAACTGAAGAGCGGTCTTCACCGTAAACGGTTGAAGATGCTGCGTAGAGTGTGTCGCGTGAAAGCTGGTCTAGGTAGATAGCCATGTTACGACCAAGAAGACGTGAAGCAGAAGCCATCACATCGTCGAATGAAGCATTGAGAAGAAGCTCTGAAATAGCAAGAGCATAACCATGCTCTGTTACTGTGATTGAGAACTGCTGTGCTGTCAATGCGTTTGTCTGCATACGAACACCTTCGACGAGCGGTGAAGCAAAGCCGAGGTTGTTGTAACGCATGAAGTTGATTTGAAGACCAGGAGCTACACCGAGCTCCGTCTTCTTAACTGCAAACTGCTCGAAGCGAAGGATAGGCATTGCCTGGAACAAAATTTCCTTTGACCAGATTGTCTGAATCGCTTGAGTCAGCTGGGTGTTGGTACCTGAGTACGCGGTAGGCGCAGCGGCGAGATTGCCTGTACCTGTGATGGATGATGCCATTTAGCTGTGACTCCTAATTAGTCGTTGATGGATGAAAATGGGTTAACTGAACATTCCCTGTGAACGGCCTTGAGCTTCTGCACTCAATAGTCGTGAGCGGTATTTTGCGTATTCAGCCATTGGCATGTTTGCAATTTCTTGCGGTGTCAATTGGCGTTGTTCCGAATTAGTTTCCAATGGTCCAGCTGGGGGCGTAGTAACCCGTGTCCCCGTCATTTCACGGCGCACCTCTTGACGAGTTGCTCGTGCATTGTCGAGAATAGATTGAGAGCGAGCTTTCAAATCATTGATGCTTGCTTCAACTTCTTCTCTGCTATTGCCGATAACTAGGTCGATTAGCTCAGGCACGATATTTTCACGTTCCTGCTCTAAGCGCTGGTTGCGGTAACTTTGTAAGTCAGATAACTGACGTTCTTTTTCCCAAAGTGCATTGGCTGCTTCGCGAGCTTGGCGCTCACGTTCCAGTTCCTCTTTCCACTCACGCTCTTTAAGCTTAAGAAGTTCCTTAGCTGATAGTTCTTCTTCAAGAACTTCGCGTTGTTTCTTATTAAGTTGTTCAATCTCTTCTTGTTCGCGTTGAGCTGCTTTAGCTGCTTCTTTGTCAGCTTGAGATTTCTTTAACGAATCAATTTCCGCTTTAAGTGAATCAATCTGCGGATAGAGCTTGTCCTTTTCTTGTGAGCGCACTTTTGCCAAATCTTCCTCAGTATAAAACTTTTGGTTGATAGTGGCGCGATTGTTGGTAGTAGTAGCCGAAGCGTCAACGCCCTGCTGACCTACTCCTGGGATTGTGCCTGTCTCAGCTGCAAAGCCATCGACAGCAACGTTCGTGATTTCTGACATGCGTGTACTTCCTTATCCTCGGGGTCGTTTTCCAAATTATTAGCACGTATGACCAAACAGTGTTTTACAGTATTTAATTTTTCCCTTACCCTACGAAAAAATCAGGCTAAACCCTTACTTTTCGTAGTCTTCTGGAACTCTTCTCTGTGGGAGTTGTGTTCCATAAGCTTCTGTTACCAAGCGGTTTCTTACCGCTGCTTCTCCTTGCTGGAGGAACATCTGTGCCTCGTCAAGGATTGGGGTTGCTCCACCAGCAGGTGATGGGGCTAGCTGTTGACCTTCGGGGCCTGTTGGTAGAGGGACGGCAGTTCCGTCAGGGCCTGCCATCATTCCTGTAAGGTTTGCAATCTCATTTTGAATTTCAGTTTGAAGAAGCTTGAGTGCTCCATCAGCCTTAGCATCGTCCATAAGTTCTTGACGAATCTCTGTAAGCTTTTCTGCAGGGAATTCCTCACCCAATGCACGCAAAGCACCTTCTTTAGACTCAAGTCCAAGGGTCATCATTGTTTGAACTTCGTTCAGCAAGATGAGCTTGTCAAGCGGTAGTGGTGGTGGGAAGTGGCAGTAAGAGCGGTAAGTAATAGGGTCTGAAGGGTCTAACTGCGCAACCTGACCTGGCTTAAGCGGTGTGGTGCTGGCGTTAGCATCCCAGATAAATGTCTCTGGTTCTTTGACAGCAAGATTAAGAAGGATGAGCTCGTTCACGCGTTCTAAAGCATGTGCGTATTGAATAATCTTTTGATGATAACGAGCCATCAATGGTTGGAACTGAATAGACAGCGCTACACCTGAGGTGTTAGAAATAGGCTGAGCTTGACCAAGCGCAGTCTCTGGAACACCGACCATTTCGTGCATAGTCTTCTTGAGCATCTCTAGGAACTCAAGACCACTCTTTAGACCTTGCGCTCCGCCTTCAAGATTTTCGACCTTAGCGTCTTTAGGAAGACCTCCCCAGACTTTGTTCGGGCCTTTCTCAAGCTGAGCGGCTTTAGCTCCAATAATAACGGTGACGGGAGCAGCGTGATAATTGACAATGTCAGCAATATCAGTAGCAACCTCATTGTAAGTTCTATTAATGTTAATAATTTGGTCGCAATCGCTGAGACCCCAAGGACTACCGCTAATACGAATATTAGGAGCATGGATAACAGGTATTGTGCCCAGCGGATTGGGGCGAGAATCGATGAGCTCGTCATTGATATATTCCTCGATGGTGTCGTCTGTCAAGATTTCAGTGTAGGTAAATACCTGACGTGTTCCTTCTAGTGATGTGCCCCAGAAACGATACTTGAGCTTAAATCTAATTAAACGTTCACGGTCATGTGGGTGAAACTCTGGAAATGCAAACGACGCGTTCAGGGGAAGAATACGAACACGTCCTGGGTGCATGCGTCCAGCAGAGTCCATGTAAGCCTCTTCGTAAGCTACTTTAATAAAGCAGTCGCCTGAGACAGTTCCTTGCTGACCAATCTCCCAAAGAACGGTGGCTTTGTTGTTGTCTACTTCCCATACGCGCTCTAGTAGGTCTGGGACGATAGCTTCTGTTTCTTTAGGTGAGCGGAAGTTAACGCCCTTGCCAAAAGTAAAGTTAATAATAAAATCAGAGAATGCGCGGAAATAGTTAAGCGCTAGTTGTGGTTCACCAGCCTGACGGCGGTAAGAGTAGTGATGACCAAGATACATCGCCCAGTTCAGCGAGTAACGGTTGAGGCGAGGACCGTGTACTTCAAACTCTTCATCAGCTAGCTCTACTAAGCCCAGCGGAGAAATCGAGATGGTTAAGTCGCTTGACGCCGCCCTATAACTAGGGGGTGAAAAGTCAATTGAGCTCACATCACGTCCTTATCTATACAGACAAACAATAACAAAAAGTCGATAAATCTACAGACGACTCACGGTATCTGTGTAATAGGTTTTGCAACTTTTTTCTTAACAGAGCGTTTAACGCTTTTTTCTTGTTCTTCTTTTTTCTTATCTACCTCTTCTTGGACATAGTCTCGAAGACGAGGGTCTACTTCTTTTTTAGAAGCGACAAACTTCCCACCCATTTGCTGATACTTTGCATGAATCCAGTGAGCTTTTGCGGGTGAGTTTTTAGAGAAGCGAGAACCTGCTTGAACAGTAATTGTGTTCCATAACTTTGGATTGGCAGGGGTTCCCGAAGGACCTTCTTTAACTTCCTTGCCTTTAATTAATGCCATTAATAATCCCTTGGGAAAAACCCCGCCAATCCCTGAGGACGGCGGGGAGCTAGATTTCCTATTTAGTCGTTTACGATTGCTGGGTTTGAACGCTGCTGATGTGCTCCGCTACGAATAACTTCTTCGAACTGAACTTCAGCGCCCTTACCAAAAGCTCCTGTAGAGAACTCAGAAAGTGTGTTCTGTGACTCTACCCATGCAGCTGAGCCAACGTGTGCGCGTTCGCGCATTGTCTCATCTGGAAGCTTTTCAAATACATTCGCATTACGATTTGGGCGTCCTGGAGCTGCTGCGTAGCCTTGTCCAGCGCCTTTTGAGAATTCATTTGGAACGTCGGTGTCTGTTGCAATTCCCTCTTCAAAACGAAGTGGTCCGCGTTGACCTGCAACTGCAGGTGACATCTTACGGTCATAAACCGTACCTGGACGCTCTGGGAATTTTGGTTGTGGTGCAATTGCCATTAGTTAACTCCTAAATTAGGTTGAGGACCTCAGTTAAAAGTGTGCTACGTAAAGGCAAGTAATACAGGCTAAACAGGACTTATCTTTGGTAAAAGAGATTGTGGGTTAGCTCTACTGTAGGCATAGTGAGGTCTAGAGTAAGGCTGCATGCAATAGCTAGTGAGTCCGCATAGTCGTCATGCGCGTGAGCCTCTTCAGGTGCATGGGCAAGAAAGTTAGGTCCTTGGAACTTTGTTTCTAGGTCAGTCATCTGCTGAAGGAAACGCTTGTAGGTACGCAGCTTTCGTGTCTTTGCGTGCGCTGGGTAGCCGATAAGTCTGCGGTCAATCAGGGCTTTGAGGTGCTTCCAACGCTTTGACTGCTCAGGTTGGCTACTACCTATAGCGTGTACCTCTGCCCGAGGCATGAGAATCTTGAGACGTTGGGCTACTGCATCTCCCACACCATTGGCGTCTACACCGACAGCAAGGACGTCGTAGTTAGCGAGGAAGTTAACAATCTGAAAGTACTGGTCTTCCCAGTCATCACCTTGAAGCTCTAACCAGTTCAAGATGCGATGGTCAAAGTATCCAAACTCATCAGGCCTATCCCAATCAACCCAAACAACTGTGACCACTGTAGAGTCAAGTTTACGTGCAGGGTCAATCCCTACCACTACAGGTGTGCGCTGCCACGCACGCATAATTTCAGCAGACCTGTCACCAAGCTCTTCCATAATACTGCTGGTAACAAACATACCGCGTTCAAGAAGCCATTTGCAACAGTACGACATCTGGAACTCATCAGAGTCCTCACCGATGCGTATCATTTCCTTTTTAATAAACTTTGCGTAGTTAGGGTTAAACTTAGATACATCTCGGTAGTCCCACTCAAAGTGGTTTTGGCGTTTACCGCGAGCTGTTTGAATTCTCTTGTTTAACTGTATAGAGCGGTAGAAGTTGTTCTTATGAGTAGTTGGTGTCCCAGTTTTAACCATAGTTCCTGAGTAATACGCCAACATAGGAGAGATAGATTTAGATACTACAAAGTCATCCGCTTCTTGACACTCGTCAATAACAATGATGTGGAACGACTTAGATTCAATTTTAGCTCGTGGGTTAGCTGTCATCATCATGAGGGATGAGCCAGAGTTCTTTAACTTAATCTGACGAGTAACTCCAGCCACTCTTCCTAGAGAATCATCAATTTCAGGGTCACCTAAAATTTCAAGGGCGCGTTCACTAGTAAGACGGTTGACTGTTCTACCGAACAGAGTTTCAACCTGACCTTCGACGGGAGCAAACATACCTATCCAGATACCATCTTTAAACTGCCCAAGTAGGTCTGGATACATCTTTGCTAGGCGTGGTAATAGAACCATCAATGTAGCAACTGTATTGGCGATAGTTTCTGACTTACCTGACTGACGAGCAGCCAAAGCTGTGATTTCTTCACCATCATTGATAATCACGGATTCAATAATGCGCCGTGCTAATGGCATTTGATAGGGGTGCAGTTCATGTCCTACAAGGGTAGTCTGAAATTCAATACACTGGTCTATTAGCTTTTTAACGAACTCTTTAGAGAGCTCATCGAGCTCCTCTTCTTCATCCTCTATCGGCAGGACGTCTTCATCATCGTCTTCTAGGAGGTCGTCTTCATCGAAAAATTCTTGTTCTGACATAGTGCCTACAGTCTATGAAATAACGGCTGCCTGGGCTACGTAAACCCAGGCAAACCTTTTTACCACGACACGGAGAGAAGAAACACGCGGTGAGATAACTATACAGATAATGTCGATAAATCTCTATTGGCGTTTAAGCGTGTCGCGAATATTAAGCGTATCTAAAACTGCATGCAGAGCCTCTGCTCCATTAAGAGCTTCATTAAGATAGAGAGCCTCGCGAGTACGCAGGTACCCACTCATGCAGCGACCGAGCTCGTCAATATACCTGTCTGCCCACATCTCTAACTCTGCGCTAGGTATGCGTTGAATTCTTTTAAATATTTTTTCAGAGAACGGCTTACTCCACGGCTCTTTAGGCTTGCGATTTAACATCCCACTCCTCAATATTCTCAGCAGTTAATCCCATATCCCGTCGACGTAAGGCTGAGCTAATCAGCTTAATAGCATCCTCGTCTGTTGGGTTTTTATAGCTTTTATAAAAGACGCCAAGATAGTGACCCCACTCGCCTTTAGGGACTCTAAAAACAAAGCACTTACCTTTGCGGTAGTTATCTTCTGTCTCCTGTGTGTGCCCTATCTCCACAATAGGTAAAAGATTGTTGTGGTAGTAGCGCAGGCGTCCTACATAGATTGGTCCAAATGATTTCATAAACGACTTCTTCATTCGTTAAACATCACTTTCGTATTCTCGTCCATTTCTGATGGGTCAAAAGCTGACTGCGCATAGATAAGCCCTACTTCTGGGTTTCTACGGTCAAACCCTTCGTTCCATAGAAAGGTTCCTGTAGATGGGGCAGCACGTAACTGTGACCATACACTAGCAGGAACTCCTTCCCATTTAATCCACGCGTCGTCCCAAAAACGCACTACAAGCGTGCCATCTCCTACTTCTTGGTTGTAGGCAAGCATCTTTGCCCTAGGAGCTCTACGAGGTTCTTTTCTGTTTTGATGGGGGGCTGGTTGAGTTACCCAAGGAACAGCTCTAGCGATATCCCAACGGCTCTTTTTCTTTTTATCTGGAAAGAATAAATCGTCATAGGTGGGAATACTTGTGTCAGCTAAGCTAGCTTCACGGACTCCAAAGATTTCACTGGGATTAAGATTCGGTCTCTTCGCCATCGTCAATTACCTCGCAAACGTGGGCTTCTGTCTGGTCTTCGCGTACTCGCTCAAAGCATGTTCCGCATCTGAGCCAACGATACGCTCTGAACTTGTTTTGTGCAGTAGTTCCTAATTGTAAGTTACTACCGTCGTCAGGAAAGGCTTGGTCGTAATCAATAACAATTTCTGGTTCTGACGCAGGGTTTCCCTGTTGCATCTCTGGAGGAAAAGGTCCTCTTGGTGCGTGTGCGTGGTTAGGTACTGGGTGAGTCTGGACAGCAGCTATGCGCTGAACCCTAGTAGCAAATATAGGTTGCTCAAAAGTTGGGGAGTCTCTATGAACTGGAATCCAGTCTCTAAAGTTATCCATTAGTTTTTAGTAGTCTTTTTAACCTTAGGTGCTTCATCGTCAACTATAGGTAGTGCGTAATCACCTTTGCGTGCACGAGCATGTAAGCGTAGTGGCAAACACTTGTGACAATAATGAAGCGGGTTAGCTCCAGGGTCTTCGACTTTGTACATTGCGTCTTTATCGCAGTTAACACACTTCATTTTTTCTCCTTATGATGAAAGGGGCATTGCTGCCCCTTTCTCGTTGTAATGCTTACTTAGCTACGTCAGCAGCTGCGTCTACAGCAGCCTTAGCAACAGCCTTTTGAGCGTCTGCAACCGCAGAAGCTGCAACAGTCTGAATAGCAGCTGTTGTAGCAGCGTTTAGGTGCTCTTCCTTAGCAAGCTTTGCTACAGCACCGCGTGGGTTGAGCTTTGCTACTGCTGGCGCGATTGTGCCGAGTAGAGCTGCCCAGAGAACTGTGTGGATGTTGTGATGGCCTGTATGCCACAAGATAAGTGCTGAAGTACCTGTTGCGTAGACGTAGTGCTCTACGAGTACTTCTTCTGAACGGGTGAATTTTGCCATTTGTTACTCCTCTATGTTGTTTACGTATGGCGTGACAATGTGAGAGTCCGCCTGAACCTTGGGGTTAGACGGGTCTTTCGTCTCTGATGCTACACCCCCAACAGCAGCAACGGCTACTGCTGCGAGGTGTTTTACATCCGTGGCGTACCCAGTAGCAGCCCAAGTTCCTAGGGCAGCAGTGCCTGAGATAGCTAAGTGAACTGGACTGGTGACGTTAAGCTTTATCCCCACGAATGTGCTCCAATATCTCGTTTACGTGCCGACGGAGCTCCTCGAGGTGGTTATGGGTCTCCTGGTCTAGCTTTAGGTCTTTTGTAATAATACGCCTATCTTCTTCCCCAGAACGGTTAGTCGCATTTAAAAGTAAGCCTGAGAGAAGGATTGATTCTAACGATACTGTTAAGGTCAACAGGTTAAATGGGTACGGGTCAAAGGCAGCAAAGGTCATCCACAGAGACCAGAACACCATATGGATAACAAGGAACCAAGGAGAGCCAAAAGCTGTTGATGCCCAGTCGGACATCTTTTGAAAGCGCTTCATTAAGCCCCCGCCTCTTTAATCATTGATGCGTAAGTCGCCGCATCTAGTCCTTTTGACTTCTTTAGAGCAGCAAACCTAGACTGATAAACAGGTACTAACGCCAAGTCTTCCTGGGACAGCTTTCCTGTTATTAAGTTGCTTGGAAGTAACCCAGCTTTTGACAAGGCTGTTTCGACAATCTTTGCTGCTTGGTTGGTATACCCAGCTTTAAATGCAGAAGTTCCTGGAAACGGTGGTGCGACAAGAACCGTTGGTGATTTAGTGGTTGCAGGGGTTGTATTGTGAACAACAGCAGCTCCTCCACCAGCTAACGCTGTTACGCCAGCTACTCCAGCAGCGGTAGTTTTACTTGCTACTTTTGATGTTGCTGGTTTAGAGCTAGCATCATATTCTGGTCGAACAATAGCAAGAACATATAGGTAAGCGCGGTGGCGTTGGTAAACCCCATGCCCGTCATATTGTGAGGCATTCGTCATATGCTCAGGTCCAGTGTTTCCACCAATTGTTGTTATACCGTCTTTTGAAGCTGCTTGAACAATCTCTACGTGGTCTGCAACCCCGTTACCTGCCCAAGAAAAGAACACCAAGTCGCCTGGTAATGCAGAATATTTATCAACAACTTGGCCATTTTTCTGAAACCATGTTAGCCCCGCGGGACAGTATGAAAAGCCTTTAGGAGTCTGTGCAGCTATAAGATGAGAAGCGTTAACCTGCGCAAAACACCACGATACGAACATCGCACACCAAGGCTCATTTGGAATTCCATACCAATCGCCATACGGGTTAGCATCTGTTGTTCCACCGTAAAAGTTAACTTGCTTCATAGCAGCGTTAACAATGTCAACACCAGCTGTCATTTTTTATCCTCCGTTACTACTTGAGCAGCAGCCTCTGTCCCATCCTTCCTATAACGAAAGGTTTCCCACAAAGGTGCTGGAATCTCATGAATGCCAAAACGTGTACGATGGTGAGCCTCACAAAGAACTTCTAGATTTCCTGGGCTCTCAATCCACTCTTGAAAATCCTCATCATTGGTAAAGTGAAGGCCAAAAGCTTCCTCCACCTTCTTAAGGTCCATGTTGTTTACTTGAGAGAACTCGATATGAGAGTGATGAAGCTCAGGACCACCAGAGCAGAGGTCGTCGTTAATAATGCACTTCCATAAACCTTGCTTCTTAATTCTTGCCTTTGCTTGGTTGAACAGGTGATAGTGCGGGTCACTTTCGCGAGGCTCATGCTCAGGAATTGAAACAGCGAGATGAAGGTTCATCGCTTGCTTATGTGCATCGGTCACTGGTACACCAGCCTTTCTGCTAAATCCCCTGGTACTACTAAGTAGTCTCTCTTCGGTACTAAAACAATTTCAGCTTTGTCGTAGCATGCCTCTACTAGCTCAGAGCAGATGTAGCCTTCTTTTTGAGCCATGTACTCCATGATGTTGCTGTTAGATAAAAGCCTTAAACCTAGGATACGAAAAGCTAGGAGAGCGATAGTTAGAAAGCTGTAGGGCTTTCCTACTAAAGCTACAGCTGCCTGAGCAATTTTATGGCGCTCCATAGTTGAGAGGTGTTCATGTTGGTTCCATGCAATCAGAGGGTAGTTAGTCACTGGACTAACGCGTACACCCTTAGGGTCGGCTTCGACTATCTGACCACCCCCAATGTAAATAAAGCAGTGGTTCCAACGAGACATAGTTCCAAGTCGAATTAATTTGCCAAAGAACCCATTAGTCTTTACTACGCCGTAGTCACCTATGCGTGGCTCGTACATATTAAACCCTCTTAATGCCCTCTTCTACATGGGCTTGAACACGACCTTCTAATCTAGAAAGGTCCTTTACTACCTCAATCTGATGTGTGCGTAATTCCTTGACATCGGCCTTCACTTCAGATATGTCCTCTTTGAGACTCTTGACAAGAGGAAGAATTTGAAGTTTTATAGCGTCGTTTACAGAGCCCCCGTGATTGGGCTTTAGCTCTTCTAGACTAGGGCGCATCTCTTCCATGTACTCTTTAAAAGCTTCTGTAGAGTGCTGTTTTACGTACCAGCGGGCTATACCGCCTACTGAACCTGCAATAAAGAGAGATGAAGATACAGTTGCAATCACTGTAGATGCGTCCATTAGACCCCCGAAATAGTAGTTAAATAATCGAGGTCTTTGTCCAAATATGTATCACAAATGCGTGTAATACGTATATTTTTGCAGATATGTCGATATTTATCAGGATAAATACACTTGCTCGCCTTGACATGGGTATGTAACTCTGTGGTAACTTAGAGAAGTGTTAAACCACCGTTAAGGTGGTTTTTTCATTTTGAGAGGAGCAGAAATGCTTAATATCAGAATAAACTTCACGATAGACGTGAAAAAGTGGTTAGCGGGTGCAGCAGCTCTATTCATAACTTTCGCCCACATTACGGGTGCCCCTGCACAAGCAGCTGAGGTAAAAATGCCTGAGTTCTATCATGCAATAGTTTTTGAAAAAGCTGTGACAGTTCGTCTGCAATATTTAGATGTAACTACAACGCGTCAAGCAGCTAAGGCTGCTGTATCCAGCCCTTATGCAAAATACTTTGATATTGAAACCCTTGCATTCCTTACTACGTATGCAAAAGGAATGCCCTTGCAACAGTGGCAATGTTTAGATACGCTTTGGACTCATGAGAGTCACTTCAACCCCAAGGCTCTTAATATGGGCTCAAAAGCATTTGGAATAGCACAGTTTTTGCCCACAACATGGGGTGATTACAATGTAACCAAAACTGCTAGCGCTGCTCTACAAATTCAATATGGACTACATTACATTCAATCAAGATATGGAGACGCGTGCGGTGCTTGGTCTTTCTGGCAGGTTCATAAATGGTATTGAGTTATTTAAACTCGACGGCAGTCAACTATGTAGTCAAACAGACCCAGAGATATTCTTTCCAGAGGTAAATACTCCCCCGAGTATTGTGAAGTTAGCAAAGAGCATTTGTAATGATTGTCACTTTCAGGCTCCTTGCTTAGAGTACGCTCTTAAAACTTCTCCTATAGGTATCTGGGGAGGAACCTCGGAGAGAGAACGACAAGAAATAAGAAGACGTAGAAAGCAAAAAGCCGCCCGATAAGGGGCGGCTTTTTGTTTGGGTTGAGATTATTCTTCGACAGTGAACTCTGTAGCGTTTGTAGCTGAAGCAGCTTCGCTCTCGTTTGTAGCTGTCTGGTAGTAGACAAGGTTGACTGTTGAGCCAAGTGTCTGTGTACCTGTAAGTGACTGGCTGTATACAGTCTCGTTGTTGGCAGCAGTAGCACCTGTGTTGCGGATGGTGACTGTTCCAACGTTGAAGCCTGCAACACCGAGCAAGCGGATTGCTTCCTGAACGGTGACGCCTGTAACTGTAGGAACTGCAGCTGTTGAGTTTGAAGCAGCAACAGTAACTACTGCTACGCCATTAACACCAGTAAGAGCTGAGTCTGAAGCAGCGTTTGTAACTGTGAATGATGTAGGAGTCGCAGACGCGATTGTGACAGCAGACAAGTTAAATGCTGATGCAGTTGTGTAGGTCTTTGCGTAGTACTGGGTAGCAATTGGCTGAGTTGAGCCAGCTGATACATAGTTGTAAAGACCTGAGATGGTCACAGTCTGACCTGAAGAGAACGCGTTGTTAGCTGTATAGGTAACTGTTGTTCCGTTACCAGAAACTGCTGTGACAACAGCTGTAAGGGTGTAAGCCTGGTTAAATCCGCCTGTAGCCTTTGTTGGCTGTGAGTTGGCTGGATATGCGTTCCAGTTGTTCATCCACTGGTCATGGCTATCAGATGGAGCAGAAGCGTTGAAAGCTCCGACATCGATTGTGTAGTTGTTGTCTGAGAGCTTTGCAGATGCGATATCTGTGGTTGTTGACCAGTTAGTATCAGCACCAATTCCTGGGATGATAGAAGCAGGGACTACTGCAGTCGCAGATGCGCCTGTAACAGCGGTTCCTGTGGCAGCGTTGGTCACTGTAAATTGTGTTGAAGAAGCTGAGGCGATTACTACTGAGCTGAGGTTGAAAGCTGAGGTTGAAAGACCTGTAATGGTGACAATCTGACCAGCAACGAATTCGTTGTTTGCTGTGTATGTGACGGTTCCGCCAGAAGCAGAAGCAGCTGTAACAGTTGCGCTAAGCTCTAGGTAAGAGGTGCTTCCTGAAGTTCCGCCTGTAGCGTTGTAAGAAGGAGATGTGACGCGGTCGTCACCTGTCTGCGGAGCCATGTTGCCCCACACGAAGTCGACTGCTACGTTGCCGTTAGGGGCTTGCTTGTAGCCAGAGTCGCGAATTACTGTCATTGTTAATTCCTGTTCTCTCGAGAGTCCCCGTGCACTGGGGTTGTCTCTATTCTCCAAGAGAACAGAAAGACTGTCAGGCTTTACTTAGGTAAACCATCATTCTGTATCTCACCCTCTGCCTCAATAGAGACAGATACTTTCTGCCATTTACCCGCAGGGCACTCAGCATGAGCAAGGGTTGTTTTAAGAGGCATAATGCACCCACAGAGCTTGCACTGTTTAGTTAACTTAATAAATTGAGGGCACTCCTGACAGATACCCATGCGGGCAGCGGGGATATATTCAGGAATATTGGTCAAATTTTTATTAAAAACATCCCACGGACGAGCGGGTTTATCCTCAGTCATTTTTTCTCCACGTAGTCTTGCTCCAGAAGCGTTCTTTATAGAATTATATCGTTTTGTGGCTTAGGTGTAATTATCTCTGCCTTTGTTCCGTTCCAACGAACCCTGCCATTGCAGCCAACATTCCATTTGGTTACGCCATTTTCTTCAGAAACAATGTCGCTGGCATAGCCAGTTATCGAAAAGCCACTTGCAAGGTGTTCAACACCGTTGACAAAAACTCTCCAAACCAGATGGTCCCCTGGCTGTGCTTTCGTGTTAAACCTTAGAATAATTTCATCGTAAGGGCGCAACCACCTGTCTTTAACTATTTTCCAGATATACGTAAATTTATTCATCTATAAACCCATCTCTTTTCTTTTTTGTGTGGCAGAAATAGCCTCAATCTCGTCCCCTAGCTTAACCTGCTCAATCTTGTATCCAACGTCCCTGCCATAGACGATATGAGTGATGTTCGGCATCTTGACTACCATAGCTCTTGCCATATGCGGGTCCTTGTTAATGTAGCCCTTAACCTCTTCAAACGAGAGGGGGTCTTTAGGGCTGGTACCTTGAGTATCCCTAACCCCCAGCATCACCTGCTCTGTTCGCTTCTTAGCCTCGTTATAGAGGGCATGGTGACCTTCATGCCATGGTTGGTAGCGACCAAGCATAAGGGTCGTAGGCTCTTTCCAGTCGTGCAACTCTGACCACTCAATAATGAAGTCTGCTTGTTCTTCATAGGACTTAGAAAGCCAATGGTAGTCAAACTCCGTCGGGTCTTCCCACAGTTTATTGGTATCGTCAAAACGGCTTTCTTGGATAGTGTCCATCCAGACAAGAATGTCTGGTTTTCCAAAGCTTGCTCTAGTTTCTGCAGTAGGGCATACAAAATCAACAACTACATCAAGGCCTTGACTAGAGAGCATTCGAGACATCTCTCCAAGACGCCGTGCATGCTCTATGCGGTCTTTTGGAGAAAATCCGAGGTCGGAGTTAATGGTGGAGCGAACGTAGTCTGCATTAAGGTGAACAGCATTAATACGGCTAGCCAGCTCTACAGCTAAGGTTGTCTTACCGCTACCAGGAAGACCTATAATTTGGATAATCATGGTAAATCTCCATATCTACTCGATTCATCTCTGCGATGAAGTCTACATCACTTTGTTTGAGCTCTGAGTACAGAGCAGATGAGTGTTCATTGATGTTGTGTCCTGAGGACGGTGGTTTAGTAGCAAGATGGGGCGCTCCAACCTCAGTAAGAATTGTATTAACAGCTTTTTCCGCCACTTCGTCAGTTAAATCAGAGTCTTTCATAAGAAGGTTAACTCTACTGAGGCGGCTGTAAAGCTCTTCTTTATCTTTAAGGTCTATGGCAAGAAAATCTTCATCGTCTCTATAAAAATAAGGGACGGTCGATTTCTGCTCGTAAAGAAAACACTTTGACTGGTAGTTAGCTAAAAAAGAGTAGTTGTTTAAGCACCACTTACGAAAACTTTCAAGCGTTGGTTTTTCAGGATTGTTTTCAAAAAACTTTACATGATGGCAGTAATGACTGACCGTCCTTTTTATAGGGTCTCTGAAAGCGGAGAAAACGTAAGTGGTATCAGTGACATAGTTCCATCCAGAATGAGCGACAATATTTTCAATATTTGCAGCAACCAACGGCTCTACTAAAAACGAGGTTATTTTGTCCCTAACATAGTGACCCCCTGTTTTTGGAATGTGAAGGTGATAGAACCTAGTGAAGCCACTCACGATTTTCCAATGTCCACAAAACGGTCTTTTTTAAAGACTCGTCAAAAGAAACAGGAGATATCCAGCCCCATTCTTCTAAAGTTTTTCTTTCAAGGCCATATCGTAAATCATGCCCTGGTCGCGTCGTACCAACATCTACTCGTTCAATAGGCTCCCACATAGCAGTGTTAATCCCCATGTGGTCAGCAATCATAATTGCCATATCCTCATTTGAAACTTCTAGCTCACCACCGACGTGAAAGCGGTGTGGGCGTTCAAGTCCCTCTGAAAAACGAATAGGATGTTTAAGATGTTCATCTATAACATAGGTAAGAGCATCCGCTTGATTTCTGGCATGCAGGTAGAAACGGGAGCCTGATTTAAACTTCCCGTCTGACACAGCTCCATGCACAGGCATTTGCTTTCCTTGAAGAAAGTTACTAATAGTCTTAGGAATAAACTTTTCAACATCCTGCCTCTCTCCAAAGATGTTCATAGTGTTAGAGAGAACGATTGGAAGGTTGTAGGAACGCCAGTAAGAGATAGCTATGGCTTCTTGGGCAGCCTTACTACCTGAATAAGGGTTAGAAGGCAGGATAGGGTCGTATTCGGGGTGGTCACCGTGTTTAGCGGGTCCATAAACCTCATCAGTACTTATCTGGATGAAAAGTGAGAGACGTTCCAAGCTGCGAGCAAACTCAAGCATATTGAGAACAAGAGCAACATTATTAGTGACAAAATGACGCGGTTCGAGAAGACTCCTGTCAACGTGCGACTCCGAAGCCATGTTGATAATGACGTCCACATGCCCAATCTCCTTTGCTGTGATGTGGTCAATAGGTGTGCGCAAATCGTGAGTAACAACGCTTACCCTAGAGCGCTCTGATGGGTTAGCTTCGAATACGGCACGAAGTCGCGAGCTAAGTCCTTTATGACGAAAGCTATCTACGCAGACAACGTCCCAATCAGTTGTTTTTAAAATATGCTCAAGAGTGTGGTGACCTACAAAGCCACCTGCTCCTGTTAGGAGAACCTTCACTTCTTTTTTCCAGCCCACCACCATAAACGGCGGGAAGGGTGCTCATGATGATGAGCTGTCGGAGAATTCAAATTAGACTGTAAGTAAACAGTGTCGTTAAGCTTAAAGTTCTTTAAGTGGTCTGAAGTAGCTTCGGCGTTGAGTGAGATTTTAATTCCTAGACCTCGCACTTGTTCCCAAAAGTACATGTCATCCGAAGTCCATGTGTCCCACTCTGGTTTCCAACCATCTTTAAACCAAGGATACTTTTCAGGTTTAATTGATGCGATTGCTTCAAAGACCTCGCGATGAATAAGCACATAGCCAATGCCCACTGAGTGAAGGCCTTCAATGATTTCTCCACCTGCTGCGAGCTCCTCGTGTGTAAGCCAAACACCCATAGCTGTGTGGTCACTGAGGTCTACAGGTTTGACCGCTGAGACGGTTACTCCAGAACCATTATCCCAAGGAACATAGTACTTTCCACCGACAACAGGTCTTTCTAGCGAGTCTGCGGATTTAACTAATTTATCAAAAGATTCAAGAGAAAGGCAGATGTCACTATCTAACGAAAGAAGCCAATCTGCGTCAGACTTAAGAAAGATTTCTACCATCTTATTTCTATTTAATGAAAGATATGGACCTGATGCAGCTATCACATCGCTGATTCTTTCAGGACGATTAAGAACTATAGTTGATACGAAGGCTGCAAAGCCCGTGTACACGGTTCCAGGGTCAATCCACCCAATAGCAATCTTTTCGTTATCGCGCATTTTTTGCTCCCTTAGTTAACAATTTATAGACCTTTTTGACCCAGAAAACATCTCGGTAGTATCCCCGCTCTCTTCCTCGAACAAGGTTACCAGTACGAGCGATATGAGGGTACAAGGCAGGGTCGTACACTGAGGCAGTCCATTTAGCGCGTTTTACTGGGATAAGCTGGACATAAGGAGTGCCCTTAGGAATAGTGCCTTCAAAACCTTCTTTTATGAAGAAGGGGATATTTCCAGAGCCGTAGTACCTGTCGCTGTCAACAAGCGCAGACATTGTTGTAAAAGGTAAATCAAATCTATTAAAAGGATGAGTAAACAACGTGCTCCAACCGCGAGGAGACTTGACGCCCCATTTAGGCGTCCAAACCATATGATTAGGTAAGTGACCTGCGGGACGAGGCATTGTGTGCCCTGTTTCTTTTGGACGTTCTGCAAGGGGATTGCTTGTAGATTCAGAATCCCATTTAATATCGACGCTGCCATCTTCAAGAATTTTTACATGTATATCTGTCCATGTAAGGAGCATGTACCCAGAAATCATTCCGTCTAAGAAGGGTACACATGTTTTTAAACCATTATGACGCACGCCGTTTGAGTCTTCGTATGCAATCTCAGCATGTTTATACCATTGAGGTATAACATCTTTTGCTAGCTTAGGGTTTGGAACTCCATCATGAGCAGCATGGTCTGTTGGCACAAAATGATAAAACTTCATATAGTTGCTCCATCTTATAACCCCTCAGTATCGTCATAAAACGCCCACAAGGTCATAAACAATCGTGTTCCATTTTTAACGGCACGTACTCCGTGTGTGTAATCTACACCTGCTGAGTGTATCACTAAACTATTTTTAACAGGTTTGTGTTCAATGTTGCGATTTGGGTAATAGATTTCTCCACCGTCATACTCATCATTTAGATAGACAACAAGTCCCCATTCGCAGGATTTTTGATTCTGGTTGTCGTAATGAGGAAGAAGTGCCTCTGACTCTCTTCGACGACGTATAAACATCGGGTGTTTAAAAGTATAGTTATAGTTAAAAACCTCGTCGCATAGGCGACGCACTTGGTCAGCAGCCTCTCCTTCAAAAGGAAGAATACTGGCATACCATTGACCCTCAAGATTATTAGCACGACTAGTCCACTCGCCAAAAGTGGCGTTTTTTTCAATGTCTAAAAGGGTAGAAAGTAAATCCTCAGGGAGGAAGTTATTAATAACAACAATTTCTTCATCTAAAAATATCGCGGTAGGGTCAGTGATTAAACTCTTAAGAGAGCTCATTTAAAACCTACTCTGGTTTTGAGAAAGTATTTGTTGTTGCGTCGTACTTCCACTGGCTGTCTGGACCACCATTTGCAGGGGACTCACACTGAACAAGGGTAGGATTGCTAAGAAGAACTGCACCGAGACGCTCATCTACATGAAATACTTGCTGAACTACTCCGTCAATAACCATAGCAACATGGTACGGCATAGCTGAAACAGTAGCAGTAACGTCTTGCGCAGCCTGTTCAGCAAGAATATCTGCTAAAGGGCGCGGTGTTGGTAGTGTCATGTAAAGTCTCCTTATTCGCTAAAAGTATAGCACTCTTTACTGGATGGTGAGGTTATCTGCATACTCGCCCTGCGTGTAGCCACCAGGAGCCAATATGAGACCGTGCTGAGTTCCCCCTGCTGTCTGTGTTGTTGAAATTGTACCTACAACAGTTCCTGATTGACCTGTTCCAGCGTACGCGGTTGCGTTAATACTAGAACCAGATAGCACTGTCTGTATAGAGGCAGGTAGAGCACTGATAGCTTGGTCGATGACGGTGGTCACAGTGTTTGCTACCGAACGTACGAGGCGTAGGGTAGTTGCTCCTGCGGAATTTGTTGTTGTTTGACTGTAGGTTGCACAATACTGACCTCCAGGAGAATAACCTGAACCAGTACAAGTAGTTCCTCCAGGGGAGTAGCCACTGCTAGAGCACGTGCTTCCATATGAGGTAGTTCCCCCAGTACATGTCTGTCCGTAGTAGTAACCGCGAAGAGGGTCGTATCCGTATGGAGCCCATGAGGTGCAGTTATAGCTGGATGTTTGTGAGTATCCTGTGCAGAAATAGCTTCCAGCGCTGGTTCCGTAACTTGTGCAATAGTAGGTTCCAGCACTAGTAGCGTATGTGGCACATGCTTGTCCGTAAGCAGTATTTGTTGCCGTATATGGAAACATTCCCCACCAGTTAGCAGTGTCAGTAACCCAAAAAGCAGCTCCAACGCCTCCGTTAGTATCAACATCTAAACTGATTGTTTTATTAGCACTACCTGCTTGAACAGTGGCAATAGGATAGTTAGTAGGAATATCTGTGCTTGCAGCCTTATTGTTGTTAATAAACCAGTTTCCGCGTAAAGCGTTCCATACGTTACCTGTATCAGTATTTTCTAATCCAGTTGTAGTGTTAGAGCGATTGAACGCGTCTTTGATAGCGCTAAGAATCCACTTGCGCCATGAGCCACCCAGTGCTTGACCAGTAAATAGTGGCATTATGCAAACTTACTAGGACCTGATGCCAAAACTGTATAGGTAGCGTTAGCTGTTTTAATCACAGTCAAAGAATAGGCATCTATATCGGATGAGTTAGCTGCTACAGGAGAAACGCCGTTTAACCACTTTGGGATTACGGACGTGCCATCAATAGAGAAAGATGAAGGGTAATAACCAGTTGAACCGTTAGTAATAAGGAGTACAAAACTGATAGATTGATTGACAGAGAGAACAGAGTTCAGCGTTGTCGCAGAGTTTCCACGGATATTAATGGAAAAGTTACCTGTAGTAGCGGTCGTGTAATATTGAAAAGTAGAGGTAAGGACATCGAAGTTAATACCAGAGCCTACAGAGGCTGAGGTGATACTCATATTTTCAATGGGAGCCGTAAGGTTAGCCGAGGGAAGAGTAGTACCTTCCTGGTTAACGTACGGTCCGTAGACCGAAGTTTTCATTATGCGAACTCTACTCCTGAAATAGTAAGAGTGACCGATGAACCGACAGTTGCGCTGGCGTAGATGTTCTCAGAGTTATTGATGACCTGAGATAGTGGGATTGCAACAAAAGAGTTACCTGCCAGAGTGATGCCTGGGACAAGGGTTGTAGCTGCTCCAGTAGAGCTTCCTGAAGGAACTAGGTACACAGTTACTGCAGTAGAGCTAGATGATGTGTTCGCTAGTACGATTTCTTTAATAACGCCTGTAGCACCCGTTGAGGGAGTATAGAGGCTGCTACCAGCGGATGTTGTTAGCTGGGCTGGACCCGCTAAACGTTTCGGCGTGTATGTTGCCATGTTACTCCCTCAGATAAATAATTAATTAAAGTACGATGCCTGCAGCTTGGCACTTAGCGCAGAGGAAAGACTTGCTTTCGCTCGCATCAGCAACAACTTCAGCAACAACGATATTTGCAGCGCAAGAAGCGCAAGTGGTTTCGAGGTCAGCCATGATTATCCTTTCGATAGATAGATATTACAGTAGAGCAATTGTAGCCGATTTAACGGCTAAACCTAGTTCTGACTCTCGCCGTTAGGACCTCTGCCTGGGCGCTGTGGGACATGGATACGTGGACGTTCCTCTGTATTAAGAAATAGACGACGAACGCCAAAGCGGGAATCTCTAATAGTTACTTGCTCAATCTTAGGCTGCTTAAAAGACTTTTTACGGCTCATACATTCCACCGACCTTGTTGAAGAGCTCCTACATCAATTCCATCGACAACTTTGCCATCGACAGATGTGCGCGTTAGCGCATCTCTAAATTGACGACTACGCGTTATTTGTGGAGAAAGGGTTCGCAAGGCCTCCTGATACTGGCTTGCTTGACTTTTGGGGTTTGGAATTGATTTCTTTTTTGAGCGCACTCTGAGTTACCTGTCCTTCGCTACGACGGTCAACATGGGCTCCGCCAGGGCCCTCATTGGTTATTGGGACTGGTCCAGTTGTTTGGGTTGGAGCAGCAGGAGTTTCTTTCTCTGGTGGCATGCGAAATGTTGTTGAACCCGCAGCAGTTCTATGACTTGTTGGGATAACCCCATATGTACTTGCAATTTCATGCAACGTGCCTGTTGCCGCGTGGTGTTGTTCTAGTGTGTTGGCATGCTTTGCAGCTTCAAGTCCTACTGCGCTACCGTGCTTAACCGCTGCCATCTGCATCCCACGCAAGTGAGCATTGTCAGCAGCTTTCTCTCCTAGCATGTGCTTCTGTTCTTGAAGCTTTGCCATCTCCGCCCAGTCACCTTTAGTGAACTGACTCTTATTTTTACCGAGACCTTTTTTAACGCCCTCGATAAATGCGCCTCCTCCAGTCTGACCACCTGGAAGGGCTTGAAACGGGTTCTGATTAGGAGTAGCCATGTCTTTATTATCTAACTCAGATGTAAAAAATTAAGGCTAAACGGCTAAATGCTTCTCTTCACACCAGCGAGCTAGAGATGGAACAACGTACATCTTTTTGCAGATTTCGCACTGCCATGTGTCGTTTTTACTTTTTTCGTACATTGGCTGCCCCTACACTTATAGGCATGAATACCGAGGAAGCTCAAGCCGAGATTGCCCGCCTTAACCTCCGTGTCTCTGAACTAGAGATGGCGCTTGATTATGAGCGCTCTAAAGCAATGGTTAACGGCTAGGAAATGTATTTGTCAGGGTCGTAAATTCCAATAGCTTGTTCAATAAGCTTTGAACCAAATTCACGTGAATGATGCCCGCAGAACATAAGTTCTCCTGAAGCCAGTGTAACAATGGTGCGAGCCTGCGCTCCGCACGAGTCACATCTGTCAACCGCAAGTAATTCTATAGAATCGATTGTTGCGTTCACGCTACTCCTCCACCCGCTGCTCCTGTGATTCCTGCACCTGCTGCAGCTCCTGAACCTGAAGATGGGATTGACCACATTGTTTCAGGAGTATCTAGAGCACTAGGAGGCTTTGTCTCTGTATGAGGAATACTACCAAGTGAGTATGATGGGGTTGTGTCTACAGACGTAGTACCAAAACTAAGTGTCTGTTGTTTATTCAAAAGCGTGTCCTGCATCTGACGATGAGTCTCGCTCACGTTACCTCCAAACTTACTAGCGTTTGTAGCGCTAGTTACTGGACCTTGCTTAAGTCTAGCGTTGTCACTGTAACTATGTGCCTCTGAACCACCGTCCATCGCATAAGGATTTGGTGCAATGGCTCCTCGTTCAGACCCTGTAGAAAACTCCGATTGAAGCGTCATTACTTCTCGTTTTCCTTCTTTCCAGCTCGACGCTTGTTTTCTTTAGCAACATTGTCTTTCTTAGAAATAACACGCAGGTTCTTTGCAGAATCGTTGTGCTTATTGTTATCTTTGTGGTCAACCTCTTGGTCTTTACGAAGCTTCTTACCTGTGCGAGTCTCGTGGTCTACGCGAGCTTTATCTGATGAAGTGGTGTGCCACTTACCATCTTTACCCTTTGTTTTAAAAACATAAATAGGGCGTCCACCGTTTTTAGCAGAACCTTTATATGGTCCAAACTTTTTAGTTTCGCTCACTTCTTCTTCGCTTTCTTTTCAGGGACGCAGTTAGGAACTTGTTTTCCATCTTTCATCTTCATACCAAATTGACGGTAGTTAGCCCAGCATGGGTCAGCCATTATTTCTTCCCCTTATTCTTCTTAGAGATAGAAGCAGCTTTCTTCTTAGCATCAGCTTTAGAAGATGCACCCCACGCTTGTAGTGAAAGAAGTAGACGAGTTGGCTCGCCGTCAGGCTTATGCTCAGGTCCTGGCATTCCGCCCATGCGTGCAAGGAATGATGCCCGACGAGGGTTATCACCTGACTTAACTGGAGGTTTTAAATTATGACCTTCTCTTTTTGCTGCAGCACGGCCTTCGGCATTAAGTCCGCCTTTGGGATTTTGACCTTCTTTGCGAGCATAGGCGGGTGTCTTAGCCATTGTTCTTGTGCCAATCTTTCGCTTCTTGAACTGCCTTTGATAGAGAGACTTTACCTAAATCGTAATCTTCACCATGAGGGTGGTGAACTTCAGCATGTCCTTTACTATTAAAATAAAAATCATGCTCTTCGCCTTTAATTTGCACTACACGGCGATGGTCGTGCGCTCTATCTTTTTTCATAGTGTGCTTCCTCTAGGTACACAGACGCATGGACACGCTGCTTGGTCACAAAGACCATACTCTATTTTATGGTCACACTTGCCGCAAAACACCTCATACTCAGCCAAAGAGCGTCTCCCCTACTACTACATCAATTGCATCATCTATATTAAAAGACGGCTCGTGGTCGCACGCACCGCAGTTATGGCACATTACTTTGTCTTCTTATTCAAACTCTTATTGAGAACATCCGTTGAGTTAGCACCTACTTGGTAACGGCCATAAGAAGGTCGTGGACCAGAGAACATGCCATTGTTAGTCTGGCGCAGTTCGTTGTCGCCATTACGAGGCTTTTTAGGGGCTGCTTTCTTTGCAGTCTTTTTCTTACTTGCCACGTTTAGCCTTCTTAGGTGCTAGAGGTTTATTGAGCTTCCCCTTTTTCAGTTTCTGAGTAGATGGGGCAAATTCTCCAAGACTACGCTCAGCTTTACTCTTACCTAGAGCTGGGTCACGCATCTGGTTAGGAAGGAGTCTAGCCATTCTTCTCATCCTTTTTGGGAGGTTGTTGTTTAACAATGCCTTTGAGAACAGGACCAAACCCTTTGAAGTCTTCTTCTTTATCGCGGTAGTTGGCAAGGCTCACTACGCGCCTAGGGTCTTTTGCTCTATCTTCAGCCATAGATTTATTATCCCCTAGTTTTCATCAGAAAAACTGTTGAGGTAACTTATATATGCCTCAGTAAGCATCACCAGTACCTGTACCGATACTTTAGAGTGGTACTCCTCAAAGTGACGCTTCCAGTCAACTGGGCTCTTTATAGCAGTACTTGAACAACCATTGTTGATATCGCTAAAGATAGCGCGTGCACAATCACCAGTCAGGTCTTCTCTTTCCTGCTGGTCGAGTATCCACGCGATAAACACAGGGCTTAAGGTAGCAAAGTCTCTGTGTGATTCTCTCGGTAACTAGCTAACATCTTTTCCACCTCAGGGTGGTCTGCGGAGTAATCGGCAAGAGTCTCTTCAATTTTAGCGATTTCCTCTTCAATCTGACGGCGGGTATCCTCATCAAGCTGTTCTTTATCGCGCTCATAGACAGCCTTAGCAGCCTCAAAGTTGTGTTTGTAGACAGCCATCTGCACAGCCTTGCGTTCGTCAAGAAAAGCCTTCTGTTCAGCCTCTCGCTCAGCTATTTTCTGTTGGCGCTTGGATTGCTCCGTCATGGGTCTTCCTTCCTCGTATACGGTCTTGTGTTCGCATCCTGTGGCAAGTCGCACAGACTACGTCACACTTCTCTATTTCGGCAAGGATTTCCTCTACCGTTTTATTTTTAATTCCGTGGGAGATAGTAAACGACTTTTCTCCCCGAACATGGTCAAAATCCATAGCATGTGACGGAAAGCGTCTATTGCAATCTGCGCAAGGCTTATCCTTAGCTCGTGATGTAATCGACCTTTTGTCCATCTTTATCGTTCGATTACTCACCTTCAGTCGAATACGCTCAAGAGGGTTGGATTTATACATATCCTTTTTATAGCTCTTATTACACTCTTTACAGTAACCCTGAGGTTGATTGCCTCTACGAAGGTTGTACTCAGATATGTGCTTTGCTTGTTCACACATAGAGCAAATTTTAAACATCGGCGTCCCATACTCGTTGAGGCTGGCTCTTATAGTTACTACTACTGAAATGAAAGAACCCGCAGTTTGAACACTGGTAAATGTACAGCTTTACTCCAGCATGACGCAGGCGACGCACCTTCTTTGCTTCTGAATGTGTGATGAACCTCAACTTACCCATGCAACCAGCAATAGTTGTCATGATTACCCTACCTCTTCTTCTTTTTCTTATGTGTCCCTACGTGAAGACCTAGCTCCATAGATACTCGTTGAGATGTAAGAAGACCGCTCATAAAGCCATATGACTTTGTAGGCGTTGTGGTTTCCCACGAACACT
>Ga0164297_10000986_pt1 | contig 32048 bp, 23 predicted proteins | sample GEODES058metaG_FD_113539 | JGI IMG/M metagenome (GOLD analysis project Ga0164297, IMG submission 113539) | Dystrophic lake water microbial communities from Trout Bog Lake, Wisconsin, USA - GEODES058 metaG | ecosystem: Environmental > Aquatic > Freshwater > Lake | place: USA: Trout Bog Lake... | reverse complement strand
TGCCAATCTCGAAGAGTTGGTGGAGAGGGATCGAGGGTGAGGATCCGGATTCTGGGATTTATGAGCGGCTATGGTTTTCGGATTTGTCCTCATCCCCAACCCTTCTCCTCCATTTTTTGGCACGGAACCAAAAACATGGTAGAGAAGGGGGGCGCGATCCCAATTTTCCTTCCGCTTACATATATCAACCGATTCGTAGTTGGCGACGAAACGAGCAAGGGCTTGCCTGCCCAAAGCTATTATCGCACGGTCCTTACAGATCGCTGAATTCCCGGACCGCCCTTCCTAAATCGGATCCCAGCGGCCCTGACGGACTTGCAAATCGCGCTTCGGCAAGAAACTCTGCAACACCTTCACGTAATTCGCTCGGTCGAACGCGCTTGGATCAAGAACATTCTTCTTGCTCATTGCGCCGCGCATCTGATTCACCGACTCATATCCGCGCTCTTCGCCCCACAGGACGAATTCGTCGATAATTGTCTGGAGATAGCCAGTGCCATTCTTGAGCAGAGCAGAGGTCGACATCGCGACATCGGCACCGGCCAAGATGTACTTGACTGCATCCTTGCCACTGTGAACCCCCGTCGTGCCGGCCAAATTGCAGGGCACGTGCCCATACAAGTTGGCGATCCATAAGAGTGGCAACCGAATCTCATGCGGTGTGCTAAGTTCAAGCGCCGGAGTGACATCCAAATTCGCCAGATCAAAGTCAGGCTGATACAAGCGATTGAACAGAACCAGAGAGTTGGCCCCTGCCCCAGCAAGGCGCATCGCCATATCACCCATCGAACTGAAGAACGGGGGCAACTTGACGGCGATTGGAATCGACACCGCATTGCGAACCACCGAAACCATATCCACATACCGTTGCTCAACCGCGTGAGAGCTCTGATCGATGGTCGGAATGTAGTAGGCGTTCAATTCGATCGCCTTGGCTCCTGCCTGTTCCATCTGTCGAGCAAAGTCGTCCCAACCTTCGGAAGTTGTGGCGTTCAGGCTCGCAATTATCGGAACTTCGCACATCTCGGTCGCCTTTCGGATGAGGTTGAGATACTCGTCTGGACCTGCTTTGAAGTCTTCCATCTTCGGGAAGAAGCTCAACGACTCGGCAAAAGTGTTTGAGGAGATGCTGTCGAAGTAGTCGAACGATTCCGATTCGTATCGGATTTGCTCTTCAAACAGAGAGAACAGCTCGATGGCTGCCGCACCCGCATCTTCCAACCGTCGGATTCCATCAATGTTGTGAGGGATCGGGGACGGGGAAGCGATGATCGGGTGCTTAAGATCAAGGCCTAGATATCGGGTTTTTAGTTCCATGGAGTAGTTACTTCACCTCTGCCATTTCTTCGTACAGCTTGAATCGTCGATTGATGCCGGCTTGAGCCGATTCCATCATGCGATCCACTGCTGCAGGATTGGTCTGTTTGAGCATTCGGAATCGAAGCTCGTTGTCCGAGAAGTCTTTGAATTTGAGATTCGGTCGAGCGGAGTCGAGAATGAACGGATTCTCGCCTGATTGTCGAACCTCGGGGTTGTATCGAAGCAATGGCCAGTAGCCAGAGTGAACGGCCAGATTCTGCTGATCCAGTCCGCGCTCCATGTTGATGCCATGAGCGATACAGTGGCTATATGCCAAGATCAGTGATGGACCGTCGTAGGCCTCTGCTTCGCGGAACGCCGTGAGTGTTTGCTGTGGATTCGCTCCAAAGGCAACTCGCGCCACATAGACGTTTCCATAAGCGATCGCTTGCAGAGCCAAGTCTTTCTTGTTGACTTGCTTACCACCGTTGGCGAATTTCGCAACCGCAGCCAGCGGAGTCGACTTGGACGCCTGGCCACCGGTGTTCGAGTAAACCTCGGTGTCCATGACGAGGATGTTGACGTTTCGTCCGGTAGCCAGAACGTGATCCAATCCTCCCGATCCGATGTCGTATGCCCAACCGTCGCCACCGACGATCCACACACTTCGGCGGACCAAGGAGTCGGCTACTGCGAGGAGCATCTTCGCTTCCAATGTTCCGATTTGGACCAACTTATCCTTGAGCTCTTGAACTCGAGCTCGTTGGCGACGAATGTCACTCTCTACACGCTGTGGTGAAGTGAGAATATCGTCAACCAGTCCAACGCCGACCTGATTGGCCATCGCCTTCAAAATTCGCTCTGCGCTTGCTCGGTGTCGGTCCGAAGAGACGCGCATACCCAGTCCGAACTCAGCGTTGTCTTCGAACAAGGAGTTTGACCAAGCCGGACCGCGTCCTTCGTGATTGATACTCCAAGGGGTGGTTGGAAGGTTTGCACCGTAGATGGACGAACATCCTGTCGCGTTGGCAACCAGCATTCGGTCACCGAATAGCTGAGATAGCAACTTGAGATAGGGGGTCTCGCCACATCCTGCACAGGCTCCCGAGAATTCGAAGAGTGGTTCCAAGAACTGACTGCCTCGGACGCTGCTAAAGTCAACCGCCGCCCGATCGTTCACGGGAATCGTCTCGAAGTATTTGTTGTGGCACTGAGCTGCCTCAATGACTTCGTTCTCCTTCGGAATCATGTTGATGGCACGACGTCCGACCTTGGTCTTATCCCGAACCGGGCAGGCTTCGTAACAGAGCGTACAGCCGGTGCAGTCCTCTGCGTAAACCTGCAGGGTGTAAAGAGTGTCAGGGAAGCCCTTGGCATCAATCTCCGCTGACTTGAACCCCTCTGGTGCGCCCTCAAGCATCTCCTTGTGGAACAGTCGAGTGCGAATGACTCCGTGAGGGCAAACAAAGCTACAGTTGCCGCACTGAATACAAAGCTCCTCATCCCATTCGGGAATGAACTCGGCGATGTTTCGTTTCTCCCATCGAGAGGTCCCGCTTGGGTACGTTCCATCGATCGGCACTTGGCTGACGGGAAGAAGATCGCCTTCACCGGCAATGATTCTCGCCGTAACGCGTTGGACGAAATCAGGTGCTTCTGCAGCCACCGGAGCGCGAAGTTCTTGCTTGCTACTCATCGTAGTCGGAACCTGAACTTCAAACAGATTGGCAATGGTTCCATCGACCGCTTCGAAGTTCTTCCGAACGATCTCATCACCCTTCTTGCCGTACGTTTTCTTGATGGAATACTTGATCTGTTCTATGGCTTGATCTCGAGGAAGAACACCAGAGATAGCGAAGAAACAAGTCTGCATGATTGTATTGGTGCGATTTCCCATGCCGACCTCACGAGCGACCTTGGATGCATCGATCACATAGAACTTGAGTTTCTTCTCAATAATCTGCTCCTGCATGATACGTGGGAGCTGCGCCCAAACTTCATCCGCCGGATAGGGGCTGTTCAAAAGGAACGTTCCACCGACGGCAGCTGGCTTCAGAACATCGGTTCGATGAACGAAGTTGAATTGGTGGCAAGCCACGAATTGAGCCTTGGAAATCAGATAGGGAGATCGAATCGGGCGTGGACCAAATCGAAGGTGTGAAATCGTCTGCGAACCCGACTTCTTGGAGTCGTAAAGGAAGTAACCCTGTGCATAGAATCTCGGATCTTCTCCGATGATCTTGATCGTGTTCTTGTTCGCACCGACGGTTCCATCCGCACCGAGACCGTAAAAGATCGCGCGATGAACGTCGTCAGGTTCAATCTCAAACGAGGTGTCGACATCCAAACTGAGATGAGTGACGTCGTCCAAGATTCCGACGGTGAAGTGGTTCTTGGGGGCTGGCTTAACGAGTTCGTCAAAAACCGCCTTGACCATTGCCGGGTTGAATTCTTTGGAGGAGAGGCCGTAGCGGCCACCCAAGACTTTGGGCATTTGAGCAAATGGGCTGGTGCCGTTCGCGGTGGCTTCAAAGATCGCTCCAATGACATCGGCATAGAGGGGCTCACCGTTGGCGCCTGGCTCTTTAGTTCGATCCAAAACTGCGATATGCTTAACCGTCTTGGGTAGCGCCGCGAGGAGTTTTTCACCCGCAAACGGTCGGAACAAGTGAACTTGAAGAACGCCCACGTTGTATCCGTTCTCGTTCAGGTAGTCGACGGTCTCACGAACGGTATCCGCACCCGATCCCATCAATACGATGACTCGATCAGCGGTTGGAGATCCGAAGTAGTCAAAGAGTCGATAGGTTCGCCCGGTCAGTTGGCTGAACTTCTCCATGACCTTCTCGACCACTTCTGGGCATTTCTGATAGTAGATGCTTGCCGCTTCTCGGCTCTGGAAGTAGACGTCAGGGTTTTGAGCTGTTCCACGGATGAAGGGGCGATCGGGGTTGAGGCCACGATTGCGATGAGCGATCACCAACTCCTCGTCGATCATCTCTCGAATTGTCTCGTCCGGAAGCAGTTCAACCTTCATCACCTCATGTGAGGTTCGGAAGCCATCGAAGAAGTGCATGAATGGCAATCGGCTTTCTAGAGTGGCTGCCTGAGCGATTAACGCCATGTCGTGCGCTTCTTGAACTGAGCCTGAAGAGAGCTGTGCAAAGCCGGTAGATCGAGCGGCCATGACATCTTGGTGGTCACCGAAGATGGAAAGACCTTGAGTTGCGATCGCACGAGCGGCAACATGGATCACGCATGGAGTCAGCTCACCCGCGATCTTGTACATGTTGGGGATCATCAGAAGCAGACCCTGTGACGCTGTAAAAGTTGTCGTCAATGATCCGGCTTGTAGCGAGCCGTGAACGGTACCGGCTGCGCCGGCTTCACTCTGCATTTCGACGACGTCGGGAATCTCTCCCCAAATATTTCGTTTGCCTTCACTGGCCCACTGATCGGCAAGTTCAGCCATCGTTGAGGACGGAGTGATGGGATAGATAGAACAGACTTCGTTGACTCGGTAGGCAACGTAAGCGGCAGCCTCGTTGCCGTCGATTGTGGCGACGTTAACGGATACTGCTTCAGGTGCTTCTGTGGTTTGGCTCATGATCTTTTGCTGAGTTCTTCAGGCCGTAGTGGTCTGCTCCGGGATGATGGTGATGGCGTGGCAGGGGCACTGGTCGAAACAGGTTGCGCATCCCGTGCACTTGTCGTAATCAAAGCGATACTTGTTGCCCTTTCCAAGCTTGATAATTGCGTCTTCAGGGCATGCGCCGTAGCATCCGTCGCACTCAAAGCAGTTACCGCAGGAGAAGCATCTCTTGGCTTCGAACTGGGCTTCTTCACCAGAGAGTCCGCCGACCACTTCTCCAAAACCGTCCTTACGGGTTTCAAGGTCGATGTGGGGTTGGGATTGTTGCTTTACGCCTGCGAAGTACCAGAGCTTCAGCTTGTCGTAGGTGGCAACTGAGGTTTTTGGTGCCTTTGCATAGGGGCTGTCCTTAAGGAATCCATCAATGTTGCGAGCGGCTTTCTTACCGTGGCCCACACCAATCGTCACTGTGCGCTCCGATGGCACCATGTCGCCGCCTGCAAACACTCCTGGTTGACCCGTCATCATCGTTTCGTCCACGATGACTGTTCCGTCGTCCTTGAATTCAATCTTGTCTAACTTGCGAAGGAAGCTGGTATCGGTGTCTTGACCAAGAGCCAAGATGAGGTCGTCGGCTTCGATGGTTTCGTACTCGCCAGTTGGTCGGGGGCGACCCTTCTCATCGATCTCCATCTTTTCCACGGTCATCGTCGTGGATTCGATGGATTTGATCGTTCTCAGCCAATGAATGTCGACGCCTTCTTCAATCGCCTCATCCGCTTCGATTTCATGGGCAGGCATGTGGGCTCGGTCGCGTCGGTAAATGATCAGCGGTTCCGAGCCAAGCCGCATGGCGACTCGGGCTGCATCCATGGCAGTGTTTCCGCCCCCGTAAATAGCGACACGGCGTCCGAGAGCGGGGGCGTTCCCAGACTCCACATCTTTCAAAAAAGTCACGGCGTCTAAGATCTTGCTTGCGTCTCGAGCTGGAATCTCCGTCTTCTTGCCGAGGTGGGCACCAACTGCGACGAAGCAGGCATCGAACTTGCCTGATTCCATCGCCTCTTTGAGGTCTGCCACTCGCTCATTGAGCTTGAAGACGACACCGAGTCTTTCAATCCGGGCGATCTCCCCGTCCAGGATATTTCGTGGTAGTCGGTAGGCAGGAATGCCGTATCGCATCATTCCGCCTGCTTTAGGAGCGGCATCGCGAACTTCGACTTGATGGCCAAGAAGAGTCAAGTGATGTGCACAAGAGAGTCCACTGGGACCAGCACCAACGATCAGAATACGTTTGCCTGTCGATGGAACTTTGATCTCGGGTGTCCATTTCTCATCCAGAGCTTTGTCGCCCAAGAATCGCTCAACGGCGTGAATGCTGATCGGGTTATCAAACTCCTTCCGATTACAGTTCGATTCGCAGGGGTGATAGCAAACTCGGCCATGAATGGCTGGCATCGGGTTATCTCGAACGATCACATCCCAAGCTTCTCGGAACTTACCTTCTGTCGCCAGTGACAGCCATGCCTGGATGTTTTCACCCGCAGGACAAGCGTGGTTGCAAGGCGGAATAGTATCCAGATAGATTGGCCGCTGCACTCGGACGGGTCCAGTCCTTCGTTCGGTTGTGAGGTCTGGCGGCGTGGTTAGATCGCTTCGGTTCGGATTCACTCAATACTCCCGATAAAGCTTCGATCCGGAGAGTGTCTGGTCGGCGATAGGGTTAAGCGCCTGCGCCAAATCACTCCAGAGGAGCGAGGTCTTCAGTCTTCAGAATAGACCTCTTGGGTCAGTCTTGCTCGTCAGGAGTTTCATGGACGTAGAACCCCATACAGGTTCAAAGTGGCAAAAAGGGAACTGATTGAAGCTGGATACGTCCAGTTTCCAAAGGTGTAACTCGCAATGGTACACACCAGCCCTTGATCATGCCCAATCGAGCCCCAGACTTCGATGTCCGTGAATTTTGGATTGAGAACGACTTGTCTCGTGATCGGCCGTTCAGGACAGATAAACCAAGAGCTCCGATCGAAATCTCGATTGACGATCACTGGCTATTGGAAGAAATGGCAGTGCCGAGCACGGTGCAGTATTTCTCCGATGCCGAATATCGGGCTGAAACAAATCGTCGGTGTAATGACCGACTTGAAGAGTCGCTGGGACGTCGCTTCTTTTCTGAGTCCGTCGATCCTCCAGCAATCCTCCGGATTGAGGAAGTGATGGGTTCCGAGCGCCATGTGGTCGAAGGGGGTACGCCTTGGTTGGAAGCCGGGTACCAATCCATCGATGAATTGGAGTCAGGAATTAAGCAGATTGGGCAATGGTCTGACGGTGACCTGAAAAACAAGATATTTTCTTCTGGTGGCAAGATTTCATCTGTTTGCCCGAATGAAGATGGTTCGAAGCCAACTCGTAGGGCTGGCTCAAGAGGTCCAGCAACCCAAGCCACATCGATTGTCGGCACCATGAACTGTCTGTATTGGGTTATGGATTACCCAGAGATCATGGGAACGTTCTTCGAACTTCTAGGTGACATCATTATTCGGTATCACCAAATAGTCTCAGACGAGGCTGGCGTTGGATACAACGGCTACTACTGGCTGGACGACAACTGCGCTCTCTACTCTCCGGACCTTTACCAAGAATTTTGTTATCCGGCGCTCAAGAGGGTGACCGAGTTTTTTGCTCCAATGCCTGGTGACTACCGGTATCAACATTCCGACTCGGAGATGCGACATTTGCTACCAATCTTGTCGAGGGTTGGATTTCACGGGGTCAATTTCGGACCCACCTTGCCTGCATCACTTATCCGAGAGCATATGCCAAACGCCGTAATTCACGGCGAAGTAGCCCCAAATACTCTCCGAGATCGAGGCTTTGAAGCAGTCGAAGCCGAAGTGATGAGAGATTTTAATGCCGTGGGTAAGGATGGCGGCTTGGTTCTGACGACCTGCGGTTCAGTTTCAGCTGGAACGTCCATCGAGTCCATTCGTGGATTCATGTGGGCAGTTCAAGAACATTGCCGGTATGGCAACTAGTGGAACAACCTTCATTGAATTGAATCCAATAGACGAAGGTTTGACCTGAGGATACTGATTGACTGAATCTTCTGCTTGGTTTGCTGGCCCCAAAGGGGAGAACGGGGATTGGTTTTCCGACTGTGTCGGTAAGATTCTTGCCGACTATTACGCTTGGCGGAGAAACTATTACCCCGAAGATGGGTTGGTGATTGACGCCGAAAGTCGCCGAATGGGCGAGGCTTTTCGAGACCGATTTGATGACCGCCTCTTTGAGCTGATGGCGCGGTTAAAAGCTGACTTCCCATTCCACAGCCCGCGCTATGCGGCGCACATGGTTTCGGAGCAGACAATGCCGGCCATTGCTGGCTACTTTGCCGCGATGTTGTACAACCCGAACAATGTCACCAGTGAAGCCGCACCGGTCACGGTTCGGCTTGAACTGGAATCTGCCCAGATGATTGCGCGCATGGTCGGCTATGGGGAAGATAGCTGGGCTCACTTGGCAAGTGGGGGAACGGTTGCCAATATTGAAGCCTTGTGGATTGCCCGAACCGTAAAGTATCTGCCTCTTGCTATTGAAGAGATGCGTCAAACGTTGGGGCTCAAGCCCCTAGAGATTGGTCTTGGTACCAGCCCGTTGAAGACTTTAGAAGCGTTTGCCCAACTCTTTCGAGACGCTCCCACGGAAGATGCAATTAGAGCGTATGCTGAATCTAAGTTCAACATTCAGCAACGTGGCTGTGAACAGGTTTTTCGTAATCTGGATTCTCGTCCAATCCTCCTTGCCCCCGAGACTCAGCACTACTCCATCAAGAAGGCTTTGGATGTTTTGGGTTTGGGGCGTGATGCACTTCGTATGGTTCGGGTGACCGATCGTTTCCAAATGGATACTGATGATCTCCAAGAGCAGTTGTTCAAGGTCCAAGTGGAAGGGAATCATGTCTTGGCTGTGGTGACAGTGGTAGGAACCACTGAAGAAGGAGCTGTTGATCCTGTCAACAAGATCGCCGAAATTCGAGCTCAGCAGGATGATCAGTTTTGGCTCCATGCTGATGCGGCCTATGGTGGTTACCTCCGAACCGTTACAATCCCAAATCGAGCTGGAATGGGTGAACCTATTGCCACTGTCAAGATCGGAGGCGAAGTTCGTTCTGTTTCTATCGGTCTTCCCGATTCACACAACTGTGATGCCCTGGAGGCGATGAAGGAATGCGATTCCGTCACGATTGATCCGCATAAATTGGGTTATGTTCCATACCCGGCGGGTGCGATATGCTTTAAGTCGGATATCGTGAAGGCGTTGGCGCGGCAGGACGCCGCCTACATTGAAGATTCAGTTGGCGACGTAGAGTGTGAAAGACACTCGGATAACGTTGGACTTTACATCCTGGAAGGAAGTAAGCCAGGTGCCGCCGCAGCAGCCGTTTGGCTGAGCCACTCTTTGATTCCTTTGGATAACGAGGGGCATGGACGGTTGATTCGAGAGGGAATCCGAAACGCGTGTGAACTGAATACTTTGTTAGAGGATTTCAATTCTTGGGTTCCGGGCCAAAGCGTTCAGGCCATCCCGATTGCAGCTCCAGATTCAAACATACTCTGTTTCGCTTTCCGCAAGAAATCGACTGCCTCACTAGCGGAAGTTAATGCACTCAATCGTGCGATCTATGATCGGTTTACGGTCTCAGACAAAAGCGGAAAACGGGTGTACGATCAGCCTTTCTTCCTCAGCCGCACCAGCCTGCACGTTCAGCAATACTCGATCCAAACGGTGGCCCCATTCTTGGAACGACTGGGTGTGACCGAAGACGAATACCGCAAACAAGGAGTCTTCTTGCTGCGCTCAGTTTTGATGAATCCTTGGTACTCTGAGGCGAAGCGAAAGGGTCGGTACTTCGTCAGTGAACTGGTTGAAGCGCTCTACCAAACTGCAGGAGAAATAGTAGACCATGCCGAATAAGCCGCTCCGCCAGGTTCAAGCATTCTTCATTCTTTCTGTCTTGGCATTGGTCGGTTTGACCCTACTGCTTATTGGTTGGGCGATGCCAGAAATGGAACGCGCGTCGGAATTGGATCATCACGGAAAGAACGCGGTTGCTGAGGTATTGAGTTCCGTTGCAAGGGAGAGGATGCATGCTGGTGACGCAAATTACTCGTTCATCGTCCATGGCAAACGATACTTTGGCCGAGCGGAACCTGTACCTTTGACCGATTTCATCGATGTACGCTATTTGGCTTCCGATCCAAGATTTTCCGCCGCAAATTCAGCAGAAAATGCCAAATCCGCGCGTGAAAAAGGATTCTTGATCATTACCGCCGTGACCATGCTTTTATTCACGACCACTTTGCTTACACGAGAAATCGTTAGGAGAAAGTAGGGTCAGAATTCAAACAATATCGTCACCCGTTTGGGTCTAATGGATGCTCAATCTCCCGTTGAGATCATAGGAACCATTTTGGACTTCAGCCTCATCAATCGCATCCTCAGTTGGCACAGGCGGATTTTCAATATCTTTGGAATTCCGGTTTACATTCACATCTCGATTCTATTTTTCGTGTGGCCAGCTCTCCAAACTTCAGGGCTGACACTCCTGTTCAATCTGGAATATGCGTTCCTGATAGTTTTCTCGATCCTTTGTCATGAGTTGGGACATGCCTTAACCGCCAAGTATTTCCGTGAAAGTCGCATCACCATCATGTTGCATGGATTTGGCGGGTATGCGTCCGGTGCAGGATCGACGAAGCCCTCTCAACAACTGCTCATTGTTTTGGCTGGACCGGCTGTAACTTTTCTATTTGCTGGGCTTTGCTTTGCGATAGCTCACTTTGGTGGCGATGCCATCGGCAGTCAAGCATTTATCTTTGAGGAGCTTGCTTGGATTGAAGTCCTGATGGGCTTCCTGAATTTGATACCGGTCCTGCCGTGGGACGGTGGCTTGGCACTCCAAGCCATTTTGAACTTCAAATTATCTGCAATCAAGGCAACTCGCGCCGCAGCGCATTTCGGTCTGATCCTTGCCCCTTTCCTTTTGGTCTTCTCTTTGACCCGAGGCGGAGGGTTTTACTTTCTATTTGCTTTAGTCGGAATCCTAACCTGTTACATGACGCTGAGAAATTCGGGCGGCATCCGGTTTGGTGAGGTTTGGCAAGACCGCAAAGCAAGGAAAGAAGAATTAGCCTATCAAAAGCGACAAAAGGAAAAGAGAGAGATATATATCGATGATGTCATCCAACGTCAGATTGAGCGAGAGGAAAAGGAACGCCTCAGAAAACTACTTGGTGAAGACTGATCTCGCGTGAGAGTCTCAGGTTGAAATCGTGACAAAAACGTGACAGATCAGGTCGTTCTTGTGCGAACGTGCTGGATTTTGTAATGATCTGAGTGGTGCAACAGGAATTTAGACAAAATTGTTCGAGCTTAGACCCAATCTGACGAAGAATATGTTGTGGAGAACTGAGTTTGACGTCATTATAATGAGCCTATGGACCTAGATAAGTGTCCCAGATGTGGCATTGCTTGGACGGGTGGAGATAAGTGTCCCCACTGTAAATTCGTTCCTATCGGAGTCGGTCTGGACAAGTCGACAAAGAAGAAGAAGAAGAAGAGATCCTACGCCGAACCAGGATCTTCGAAAAGCCTGTTTGGCTTCGTCTTCATTTTGATGTTGGGCGGTGCTGCCTATGTCTATCAACCTTGGAAGGACGATTGGGAAATGCTTCGATCGTTGACCGGGAAAGGTCGACATCATAGCCTGGTTGGGCGATGGCAAGTCATCAAGACGGTAGCAACCAACCCTGAAAAGGCATGGGTGGCAAAGGACACTATTCAGTCAGGGTCCCTTCTGTTTACGGACAAGGGCATTGTTAAGATAGATTTGCTTAACGATCACTCGGAAACAGTAGCGAATGGAAAGTTTGAGCAGCAGGGCACTATTGTTGCAATGCGGGACGTTCGGACTACTGGCGACACCGGTGATCAGATTCCACCAGTCATAAGTATGAACTTGGCTTGGACGGGTGAAGACACAGTAGTGGTGATGGATAAATCCCAAGCGATCTACCTAAAACGAGCAAAGAAGAATGGGAATCCGTTGAAGTTCATGCAAATGGCTCTTAAGAAAGGCGTAAAGCCAGACGAAAGCATGGTTCCCGAACAGATGCGTGGCGTGATAGGCTCTATGAAGAGATCGTTGGAAGAAGCTGGAAGCGATAGTGAAAGTTCTGGAGCAGCATCAGGAAGCTCGGACAATTCTGGTGCAGCAACGGGGAGCTCCGAAAACTAGGGGAAAGACGATGAAGACTAACAAAATAACCAAAAAAGGCTTTACCCTCGTTGAATTGCTTTCTGTAATAGGCATCATCGCCGTGCTGGCAGGCATCCTCTTTCCAGTATTTGCCAAAGCGAAGGAAAGTGGTGTAAGAGCCACTGCCCTTACGCAGGCTAAGCAACTCGGAACGGCTCTCATCATGTACTCCGGCCAAAACGACGATCGTTTATTGCCCTCTACCAATTACGGCCTACCTGATACGGCCCCCGAGAAGATGTGGCAAAACAATCTGCTCGATTTGGTTAAGGATGAACGTCTCTTCGTTGCTCCGGGTAGTGAAGGACAGTTTGCCAAAACCTGGGCAGATCGCGGGCAGATGTCCGTCGGATACAGCTCTGCTACCGCCATTGATAAGGATCAAGGGTGTGCGGATGATGCCAAGGACACCACAGGTTGTCTGGCATTCAAATCGGCAGCGGAATTCGATAAGAGTGAGAACATCTCGGCGATTGGTCTGATTGCGGTAACCCCCAATGGTCCTACCGGTTCGAATTATCGCGGCTATGAGTTCAGCCCGTACAACGGTATCCCGAACCTGGAAAAGCCTCAGCTGAGCCCACCACTCGTCAGTGATCGCGATTTGGTGAAGGAGTCGCCTGACTTGGCGGCCGATCTTCTCAAGCCGATCTACTGTCGTTACATGAGCACTGGTAAAGACGAAGGGTTTACCCCCATCATCTTTGCTGATGGTCATGCCAAGGATTACGATGCCAAGCAGATCCAAGGTGGAAGTGGTGGAATCGTTTGGCGATTCCGCTAATTTGCACAACTCAATAAAAAGCGGCGCAAGGTAAGAGTATTTCTACTTGCGCCGTTTTGGTTTGGTGTGCTTGACTGATGGTCAGCATGACCAAAAAGCTCCTTTGGGCCAGCACCCTGCTCGCTGTTTCGCTTTCCGCTATTTCACCTGCTCAAGTGAAATTCACCGACGGCAATCGAATCCGATACGACAGTCAGTGTTTTACGATCAACGGCAAAGACACATTTATTTATAGTGGTGCCTTTCACTATTTTCGATGCCCCAAAGAACTTTGGGCAGATCGTTTCCAGAAGATAAAGGCTGCCGGTTTCAATACTGTCGAAACCTATATTGCATGGAATTGGCACGAGAAGGGTTCACCGTCTGGTTTGAACGATTTCAGTAAGGTGGACCTTAAGGAATGCGAAGAATGGCTGAAGATGGCCATTGATGACTTTGGCCTCAATGTCATCGTCCGACCAGGACCCTATATCTGTTCTGAATGGGATAGCGGCGGATATCCTCAGTGGCTGATGCAATACCGGCCATCCAATTTGGGTGTCGGGCAATGGCTGCGTACCAATGATCCCACTTATCTGGATTGGTGCCGTCATTGGTACAAAGCGGTCTGTCCAGTCGTAGCCCCCTTTCAGATCACGCATCGACCTGTTGGCAAGCCGGGCGTTATTCTGTTCCAAATTGAGAATGAGTACGACTATTCAGGTGGTGGTGATGATGTCCACATCGGTCAGCTCAAAGCTCTTGCTGATCAAGCCCATTTGAGTGGCATTGACGTGCCGCTTGTAACTTGCTGGACCCGGCAAATTCGCGGAAGCAAGGACTCAGTTTTGAGCCAAGTCTTTGATTGCTGCAATTTCTATCCTCGATGGGACGTCGAAGGCACGAAATGGTCTCTTGACCATCTTCGGGAGAAGCAGCCTCAGGCACCGTTGATGGTCATGGAAATGCAGGGTGGCTGGTTCTCTGAAAACGGTGGTTTGCTGGCAGAAGATCAGGGTGGGCTAACGGCTTCGCAAATCAACAATTTGACTCTCTACGATATCCAGAATGGCCTTACTGCCCTGAACTACTACATGTTGTTTGGCGGCACTAATTTTGGTGACCGAACGCCCCCCAATATCACCACCAGTTACGACTACAATGCTCCTATCCGGGAGGATGGCGCGATTGGTCTGCGCTACCAGGCAGTTTCGGCATTGGGAGCAATGCTCCAAGAACATGGCCCCAAGTTGGCTCGGTCGATTCTTCTCTCCGATAAACCAACCAATACCGACGAGAATATCGAAGTGGCCATTCGTGTGACACCGGAGGGAGATCGGTATATCTTCGTTCGGAATCGAAAACATGATCAGGCACGATCAGGTGAGACCACGATTGCCGGAATGACCTTCCACTATGACTTGGAGCCTTTCGGATCTAAGGTTCTTTACTTGCCGAAAGGATCGAACGATCCGAATACAGGAGCCTGGTTGCCAAAGGCGGCACCAGAAATCTCAGCGCCAGGAACAGCCAACTCGGTCCGAATTGTCAACGCACTCAAGAGAAGTGAGGATGGTGGGTCTCGTTGGCAGCCAGCCCAATTGGGTGTTCCATTTGCAAAGCAGGGAATCTACGATTCTCGTTACGTAGCCTATTCGACAGCGTTCGATTCACCCAAGGCAAATCATCTCACTGTCTGGCTGAAAGCATTTGACAACCAACAAGCAGTTGTCCGTGTAAACGGCAAAATCATTTCCAGCAATGGAAACAAGATGGGCCACGCCCTTTATACCGTCCTTGGACTCAAACCAACCGGCAACAAGTTGGAAGTACTTTTGGAAAATTCTGGATTCCCCAACGGTGGTCCAATGGATGGTCCGCGAGGACTGGAGGATGTTCAGCTCGTAACTGGTTCGGTTCCTGTCCAGGAAATCGGAAATTGGTGGGTTAAGAAGGTGTCCTCGATCGACGCCACTGCTGAGGTCTCAGATCAGTATAGTTCGGCCGATTTTCGACCTGTAACAATTGAATCGGGACACGGCATTCCTGAATTGGATGGCACCTCTGCGGTTGCCGTATATCGATCAGCGATCAACTTGACACAAGCAGCGCTGGATGCCGGTCAAACTACCCTTGAATTCGGATCGATTGACGATGAAGGATGGGTTTATGTCAATGGACACAAGGTTGGAGAGCACCATCAATGGGATACTCCGGCGACCTTTGATGTTAAGCAGTACTTGCGCGTCGGTGCCAACACGATAGCTGTAGTGGTTCGCAATCAAGATGGAATTGGAGGGCTCACCAAGCCTGTCATGTTGATGGCCAAGCCAATTTCGACCATCAAACTCAATTGGATGATCGCTCCAGTAATGGAAGGAGTTCGATCTCAGTGGTTCTGGCGCACGAATCTGGGCGAGGAATGGACCACTGTATGGTTGGATGGTGCCAGCACAATTCGTCGCAAGGTTTCGGCCGCAGATCCAGTGCCATCCGCTGCCGCATCAAATCATCTGATGAGTTGGTACAAGATGAGTTTCAATCTGCCCGCAAAGCGAAAGGTGGAGGCTACTCGCCGATTGCTGATCACCTCGGTAGGCAACGGGTTCATCTACCTCAATGGGCATTTGCTGGGGCGGATTTGGCAACAAGGTCCTCAGCGCGAGTATTACCTGCCTGAGAACTGGCTCAACTGGGATGACCGCGCGAATGACCTCACGATATGCCTCAGACCGGTCAAGGGAGTGGAATCGCTCATTGCAGCCGAAGTCGCTGCATACCCAGACCGTCGGAATCAGTAGAGAGTTACCGCCTGTTCGTCGAGATAAGGCGGTATCAATCTGGTATTATCTTCGGTTGCTGGTGGGCCTGTAGCTCAGTGGTAGAGCATCGGCCTTTTAAGCCGTTGGCCGCGGGTTCGAGCCCCGCCGGGCCCACCAGAATCCCAAACCCTTCCTCCTAGCCAAAAGCTTGGGTAGACGCACCCGTTCCGTCACCATCGATGACTCGTGACCAACATAGACCATTGTCGCGATTCAATCATCCCTACTAATTCCTGAAACTATTAATCCTTGGGATGTGACCGTGACCTAGCGTCCAAGGATGGACGCTAGAAATACCAATTAGGGGAAACAGAAGGTTTCGCAATGGCGCACGGGACGAGTTATTCCAGAGGAAGTTTTGCTTTTCTGGAACCGAAACAAATCCTTGATTGCTCTCACGGGCATAGAAGTTAATCTGCACCAAAGAATGTACGAGCAGACAAAAAGTAATGGCCCTGGGGCAAAACGGAGAAGCCTTACGCAAGAATCCTTATGAGTCAGTTCTATCAACGGTTGCAAGGGGCAGTCCAAACTGCTGCCCCTCCAATCGTTCTGCAGTACACGAATGGCAATTAAGCTTCGATGTAATCTTTGGAAAGGCCCATCTCTTCCGGAGCATGGAGCTTGAGCATCTTCCAAGTCACGTCGCTTGGTAGCTTGTCCTTGGTAGCCTTGGAAACCACGATCATAGTTAGGATCGAGAGTGGAACACCCCAGATTGCAGGTTGCTCCATTAAGGCTCGAACGAGTGGAGGTAAATCCATCGTCAGCACCTTCTTGTCCAGAAGCATGTTCGTGACAATCGCTGCCAGCGAAAGCAGTCCACCAAGTAGCATTCCAGCTGCTGCACCATACTTCGTGAGTCCCTTCCACCAAGAGCCAAGAAGCAATAGCGGGAAGTATGACGCTGCGCCAATGGCGAACGCCCAGCCAACCATTGTTGCGATATCAAATGTCTCGACCATGAGTCCCAGGCCCATGGAAACAATTCCAACACCAATCGCAGCGACCTTAAACGCACGCAACCGATCTTGGGGCGAAGCAGTAGGCCTCAAGATTCGACCGTAAATGTCATGGGCAAACGCACCGGACATCGAAACGAGCAAGCCAGAGAAGGTGGACATAAACGCGGCAAAAGCGCCTGCGCTTGTTACGCCACTTAGAATTTGAGCAAAGAGCTTATTGTCCAACAGCGTGGGAAGCTTGATAACGGCTGTATCAAATCCACCATTCACGTATAGTTGGGCCATATGTAATCGTCCCATCACGCCCCACATTGGAGTGAAGACGTAAAACGCACCAAGCATCACCATTACCCACAGGGTTGTCCGCTTGGCGGAGCGACCATCTGGGTTCGTATAGAACCGCACCAAAATGTGCGGAAGTCCAGCTGTACCGCAAACCAGTGCAATGATCAGTGAGTAGGTGTAGAGCAAGGGGTAGCCCCATTTGCTGGTCATCGGGCCGAACGGATTCAGCCACTTACTGTTGGATGGAGAGTTCGGAACGATAGGATCAGCCTCAGTAGCCTTCATCGCGCCAGATGTTGTCCGTGCTCTCGCCACGTTGAACGTAACCGGTCCACCCTTCTCAAATTCAATCTTGGCAGAGGTTTTGACGAGCTTCCCGTCTTTCATCAGGGGCTTGCCGTCGATAGTAACAGCAACCGGATCACAAACCAAGATCAATCCACCTGTGATATCGAAGGGCTTTCCTGAAGCGACCATTGCTTTCAGATCCTGAGTATCTGTTCCGCCCTTAACTGGACGCACCAACTGCTCTGGCATGATAGGATCCTCACCCTTCTCAGGTTTCCTGGCTGTGGTGATTTTTGAGACGCGATAGGTCTTATCAGATTCAAACATAATCGCCGTTGTTTCGGCGGTTGGCATGGATAAAGCGTTAAGCGGTGCTTTCTCGATTCCATTAACAGTGGCTGTATCCATGCTGTTAATTCGAGCTGCGCCTTTGGGGTCAGCACCCACCGACCCAAGTTCAGTGTTGTAGGGGGCGAAAACCGCCATCAAGATGAACAGTGGAAGGGAAACCGCGAACAGCTTGGCCCAATACTGAAACGCTTGAACCAGGGTGATCCCTTTCATTCCGCCCATCGCTACATTGAAGGTGATGACCGTGCCGACGACCAAGATTCCTGCCCAATATGGCCAGCCCAAGATGATGCTCATTGTTACGCCAGCACCCTTCATCTGAGGCATCGTGTAGAAGAAACCGATGAACAGAACAAAGATGACCGCAATCTTGCGGAACATGGGACTGTCGAACCGTCCCTGAGCGAAGTCAGGAATCGTATAGGCACCAAAACGGCGTAACGGACCCGCTATGAATAGCAACAGGAACAGATATCCCGCCGCATAGCCAACTGGATACCAGAGGGAGTCGTATCCATTCTTCATCACGAGGCCGGCAATCCCCATAAAGGAGGCGGCAGAAAGATACTCGCCGGAAATCGCGGAGGCATTCATCATGACCCCTACCGACCGTGCCGCAACAAAAAAGTCGGCTGTTGTATGAGCCTTCTTGGTCGCAATCATTCCAATGGCGACCGTCGCGACAATCATCGCGACAACAAACAAGAGTGGAATGATGCCGTCGCTCACTGTTGCTCCTCCCTGCTGATCTGGGTTTCGATCTCATCACTCTTGCTCACGAAGTAACTGGAGAGAATCCAAGTGATCGGATAGAACAGCACACCAAGCATTAACCAAGTTAAAGGGAAACCGAGGATGGACGTCGCCGCCAGCTCAGGTGCATAAAGGTTGAAGAGGGGGAGAATGATGAGGATGGCGATAAATACCGCCGCGACTTGGAGACTCAATCCCGCCTGCCTACGCATAACGCGGTTCATCAGGTCCTCTGCGTCCTGCGCGCTCAGCTTGCTCTCGACTGCAATGTCGTCTTTCATGGTTTATCGGTTCGACCTCCGGCAGCAATATTCCTTCCGGGAAGGTAGATATTAGCAAATTGCGAACATTGATGCACGAAAAGACGCAGACTAATCTGAAACACACCTTAGGTGGATCATTGAAATGAAAGTCTTACTCGCAGGGGGCACCGGATTCGTTGGGAGAAGTTTGGTCCGCCATCTTGTGAGGGAAGGGCACGAATGTATCGTGTTGGTGCGGAAAAACTATGTTGGACAGGAGCGATACTTTCCGACTGGAACCGTCTTGACTCCCTTCAACGTTCGGCCAGACGAGATTGATGCCGTGATTAACCTTGCTGGTGAGCCAGTTGCGGGAAGCTGGAGTGAGGCTCACAAGAAGCGAATTATGGATTCTCGGGTGGACACGACTAGAGATCTAGTCCAATGGATTGCCACATTCAAAAACCCACCGAAAGTGTTTTTGTCCGCTTCTGCGATTGGGTTCTATGGAGATGGTGGTGACGAAGAACTCACTGAAACCTCTCGACTAGATCCCAAGCGTTCCTTTCTGGCCCAGGTGTGCATTCTCTGGGAACAAGAGGCTAACGTAGCCAAGAAGCTAGGAATTCGTGTCGTGAATCTTCGACTTGGGAATGTGATTCATGCCAACGGTGGCTTTTTGTTCGGGCTAGCGCCTATGCTCCGGTTTGCTCCTGTATATTCCCCAATCGCACCGAAAGCATTTTTGTCGTGGATTTCGATGCGAGATACTGTCCGGCTAATCGAATTTGCTTTGAAGAACGATGAAGTGCAGGGACCGATGAACGTCGTCTCGCCCAACCCAACCACGAATAGGGAGTTCTACAAGATTTTGGGCAAAGTTAAAGGTCGACCAGTTTTGGGCGCGATGCCGAGTGCGATCCTTCGGAAGATCGTTGGTCCGTTTTCTGAAGCGATCCTTGCCAGTCAAAGGGTAGTTCCTGCCAAAGCACTGGACCATGGGTTTCAGTTTGAGGATACGGACATAGCAAAGCTCCTGAGTGAGCAATTATCCAAAAAACGTCAAGGCGGAAAAGACAAAAATTCCGGTAAGTAGTTGCGCCCGTGAAGGGAATGGGATTCGTTTGCTGATGTCCGCCATTGTTTGTCGAAACCTGTAGTCCAAATGCTCGCAAAGCGAGTCTTTTGGTCTGGAACTCTGGAGACTTAGAGGGTCTGTATTGTCAGGAGAGCTCTTCGGGCGCACCTGGGCTACAGACTGTTCGAGATTTGACGTCTGAGGAGAGGAAACGAGGACCTGAATTGGATCCGATACCCTAGAACGTGACAAGCACTTTGCCGGTCAAATAGCGATCATTCGGATATTGTGCAGCGAACTGAAGCACCACACTCTCCTCATGCCGCTCAATGGTCCAAAGCTCTTCTGCGCCCTCAAATACCGAACCAGGCCAGTGCTTCTTGAAAGTGGCTACCGTTGTGCGATGGTCTGCATCCAAGCCGACCCAGCTTGATGACACTTCAATTAACGTATCCTTGTGGCCCTGGCGACGAGTCTTCTGAACCAAAAGATCGGGAATCGAATCCAAAAGTGCGACCATGGCAGCTTGAATGGGAACGATCTCCTTCTCTGGGATTGGCTTTCCCGAAGCGATCAGGGTGTGTCGAAACTGCTCAAAAGTCGGTTTTTTGGTAAATGGCATTACGATCAGTTCTTGCTGGCGCTAACCGCCAACTTTCGCGCGACGGCAGCCTTAACCAATCCCTCAAACAAAGGATGGGGGCGGTTCGGGCGCGACTTGAATTCTGGATGGGCTTGAGTAGCGATGAAATAAGGATGGTCTGGAATTTCAACCATTTCTACCAAGCGGTAATCAGGCGATACGCCAGAAGTGACCATTCCATGCTCTTGGAGCACTTCACGGAAGTCATTGTTGACTTCGTATCGGTGTCGGTGGCGCTCTTCAATTCTTGTGGAACCGTAAATTTGGGCTGCTAGTGTCCCATGGACCAAATTACAGGGATAGCTACCAAGGCGCATCGATCCACCCTTGTCAACCACTTTCTTCTGTTCAGGTAACAGGTGAATGACGGGATAAGCAGGCTTGTCCTGCATCTCCTCCGAATTCGCATCGGTCAATCCGCAAACGTTCCGGGCAAATTCGATAACCGCCATCTGCAAGCCCAGGCAGATTCCCAGAAATGGAAGACCACTTTCGCGAGCGTATTGCACGGCAGCTACTTTGCCTTCGATACCTCTGGCACCAAAACCAGGTCCTACGACTAGTCCATCAATCCCTTCCAAGGCTTCCTTCGGAGTCTTTCCATTCTCCAAAGCATCGCTTTCGATCCACTTAATGTTGACGCCACTATCGTTGGGAATTCCCGCATGGGTCAGCGCTTCTGCAATCGACTTATAGGCGTCACCATTGCTGGTGTACTTACCAACAACGCCGATTGTCGTCGTGTGCTTGGGATGCTTTAACGTATCGACCAGTTGTTTCCATTCGGCAAGGTTGGCGTCCCTCTTCTCTAAATTCAGTCGATTAACCACAAAGTCACCCAACCCGGCTTCTTCGTAAATCACTGGGACTTCGTAGATGGTCTTGACGTTCGTGGATTCAATAACTGCTTGGGGTGGAACGCCACAGAAGAGAGAGATCTTCTCTCGGACGTCAGCGGGAAGGGGAACCTCGCTGCGGCATACCAAGACGTCTGGAGCAATGCCGATTTCACGAAGCTTGTAAACACTGTGTTGAGTTGGCTTGGTTTTGACCTCTTGCCAAGGGCCAACAGTTGGAATGAGAGTGACATGGACATACATCGTGTTCTCGTGTCCAATGTCGGTTCGCATCTGCCGAATCGCTTCGAGGAACGGCAGGGATTCAATGTCACCAACGGTTCCACCAATCTCCGCGATCACAACATCCGCTTCTTGTTCAGCTGCCAAGGCATGGATAGCGCGTTTGATCTCATTGGTGACATGAGGGATGACCTGTACGGTGCCACCCAAATAGTCTCCTCGGCGCTCAGCAGATATAACCGCGTTGTAAACCTTTCCAGTGGTGAGGGATGATCCACCTGAACAGTTAACGTCCATGAAACGCTCGTAATGGCCCAAGTCAAGGTCAGTTTCTGCACCGTCTTCGGTGACGAAAACTTCACCGTGCTGATGCGGAGACATGGTTCCAGCGTCGACGTTGATGTAAGGATCAAGCTTCATCGGAGCGACAGTGAATCCACGATTCCGAAGTAGCCGCCCCAAGCTGGCAGTGGTGATTCCTTTACCAATCGAACTCACTACGCCACCGGTTACAAATATGTACTTCGTCACGATTCAATATCCTCCCAAACGCCAGCGCGCCAACATCCAGGCACACGCCTAGCGGGAAAACGTCGGTGGGGTTTTTCAGATTATACGGAATCTCAGACGGATATTGCGCGTTCGATGCTGCTGATAAATCGCAATTTGACTTGAGCTAATCAGTATGGGATTAGGGAGTTTGGCGATACAATGGGTGCGGATAGAGTACAGATTCAGATTCATTTGAACCTGAGTTTTGAGCAAAATGGAAGACTCCAAAAAGAAACTTAAGAGTTCGGAAGTGGGAGCATTTGTGGCGCAATGGGCAGAGCGTCATCCCGTATCTCTGGAAGAACTGGTCCAAATACTTGATGTTCCAGACCATGAGCTCGAAAGCCTCAAGAGGCAAGCCAGTGGCCGGTTGGCTATGGAACGCTGGATGCAACAAAATAAACCCGCAACGGCCAAAACAAAACCGAAGTTCAAGCTACTGATAGTCTCCATCCCAACGCTTGTGATCCTGATTTTTGTGCTGGTCATGGTTCAGAGATCGCGCACCCAGTCCGACGGTCCAGTGGTCACTAACTCCGCGACGCGTTTTCACTTCCCTGTAGCAGCTCCTTCGGCTATGGAGCAGATAACAACGAGCTCGCCTTCACTCTATGAATTTAAAAACTCTCCGACCAATCCTCAGAACCCAGCTGTCGGTCTTGGGACACAGGCGGGTGCAGACTTGGCCAAGGAAACAATGCAGGGTGCACCATCGGGCCAAAGTATCCATTCTGTCAATATGGAACCCAGCCATCAAGTGGCTTTTATGGGATCGGTACCTAGACCGGTGTCTGGAGTGGGATACCAAAGCGATCCTGGAATGCGACAATTGCCTCCAACCGTTGACTTGACGAAAAGGCTTAATTCTGCCCGGATGCCGATGCCCTATGACTTGCAGATCACGGTGGTGACGCCCAAATTTACGTATCAGGCGTACGGACCGGTGACTCACGATCCTCAAAAAGCCGCCAAAGTAGATCGAGTTGCTTTGGCTAAAGAACTCGATCGAATGATACAACTGATTCTTGAACGGGAATTGACTCCAGAGATACCTGATTCCGGTCCGATGGCTGCTTGGACGAACGTCCAGCTCAGAATTGGGCGAGCTGTGACCCATGCACCACTTCATTGGATAAAGGCTGATCGCAAGAGAATTCAGAACTACTTCAAAGATCCAAACGATCCGATGCTTTCTCCGCTCTTTGAACCGCTTCTCGAAACGGTCCAATCAGCTGGTTCCAGTCTGTTTGGGCACGGTCGGATGAAATAGGACCGCTTTGAAGTGAAAGGTAGAACGCTGCAATTCTTACCAAACCAAACTCTGCGAGCCAAAAGAAAGGCTAATTTATGATCCGTCGAGTTGCAAGACACGACTGACTTGGCAGTGCCGGTAAAATGGGCCACTCATGGACTACAGGCGAACATACGTCCGCGATCTCTTTCAGCTCACGCCAGGAACTGAAACTTCAGCCTACGGCTGGGTGAAGACGCGACGAGACAGTAAAGGCATCTCTTTCGTGCAGTTGAGCGATGGCTCCTGCTTTAAGGATCTCCAAGTCATCATCAATGATGGGGTGATCGGTGCTGAGACGCTCAAGGTGATCACGACCGGCGCCTGCGTTCGATTCGATGGCAAAATCGTTGAGTCACCGGCGGCAGGACAAGCAGTAGAACTTGAGGCGACTGGCGTTGAGATTTACGGCGCGGCCGATCCAGCGACCTACCCACTTCAGAAAAAAGGAGCTTCTTTCGAGTATCTCCGAGATATTGCCCATTTGCGAGTCCGAGGCAATACCTTTGGTGCGGTATATCGGGTCAGGAATCGAGCAGCCTTTGCCATCCACAGCTTCTTCCAGAAGCGCGGTTTCAGCTATGCCAACACCCCGATCATTACAGCAAGTGATGCGGAAGGTGCAGGGGCAATGTTTGCCGTTTCAACCCTTTTGGAAGCTCATCCAACTCCGGCTAAGGAAGGGGAAAAGGCTGGTCATCAGTTCAAATTATCATCAACTAAGCCAGAAGAGGATTTCTTTGGAAAGCCGGCCTACCTCACGGTGAGTGGTCAGCTCGAAGCGGAAACGCTCGCCATGGGTATGACCAACGTCTATACATTTGGTCCGACATTCCGAGCCGAGAACTCGAGCACCAGCCGACACTTGGCTGAATTCTGGATGGTCGAGCCTGAGATGGCCTTCTGCGATCTTGATGGAAACATGAACCTTGCGGAGGAGTTCCTGAAAGAGGTCATTGGGGACATCTTGGAAAACTGTGCAGATGACTTGGCGTTCTTCAACCAGCGAATTGAACCTCAGCTTTTGGAGACTCTCAACCATGTGGTGAACAGTCCATTCGAAAGGCTTACCTATACAGAAGCGGTCAAAATTCTCGAAGGCAGTGGTGAGAAGTTCGAGTATCCCGTTCACTGGGGCATTGACCTACAAAGCGAGCATGAGCGTTGGCTGACTGAAGTCAAAGTGGGCCGACCGGTTATCCTGACCGATTATCCAAAGGAGATCAAGGCGTTCTACATGCGCGCCAATGAAGATGGAAAGACCGTCCGCGCAATGGATGTCTTGGCACCCAGAATTGGTGAAATCATTGGGGGTTCCCAACGTGAAGAGCGACTCGATGTCTTGGAGAAACGCATAACCGAACTCGGATTGCCGTTGGAACCGTATTGGTGGTATCTCGACTTGCGTCGATTTGGATCAGCTCCTCACTCCGGCTTTGGATTGGGATTTGAACGATTGCTCCTCTATGTCACAGGAATGAAGAACATTCGGGACGTGATCCCCTACCACCGAACTCCGGGCCACGCCGAGTTCTAATCGGATGGCCTGATGCCCTCAAGGCCCAACCCAATATCATCATGGAGCGAGTACTTCACCTCCATGATGAACAAGCCGTTGCATCCTCTTTATCACGAGCTTGATCATTGGCTTCCTCCTTCTGGCCACGTGCTGGAACTTGGTGCAGGTGTGGGGCATGGGGTAGTTCATCTCCTGAATCGAGGATTCTCAGTTACTGCGATTGACGCTGAAGCAGAAGCAGTTGCGATCCTTCGTAGGCGGGCTCCACAAGCCGAAGTGATTGAAGCAAGGTTTGAACAGGTCGCTCTCAAGCCCGAGAGCTATAACGTGGTTGTTGCGGGATTTAGCCTGTTCTTCCTGACCAGCTCCGAGTTCCAAAAGTTCTGGCCCCGTCTGGTCGCTAGCATTCGCCCTGAGGGCATCTTTGCCGGCGAATTTCTGGGAAATCGTGATGATTGGGTGACAGACGGCTACTTGGGACATTCTGAGACAGAAGTTCGACAACTCCTAGACAAATTTGAAATTCTCCATTGGGAGGATGCTGAACGTGACGGGAAGACTTCACAAGGGACCCCTAAACATTGGCACGTGTACCATGTGATCGCTCGACTTCGAGATCTGTGAATCTTGGTTCCCAGAATCGGATAATCTGAGCGTAGCTATGTTTGCTGTCTCACTCTTACCTTTCGTGTTGACCTCTGCTTCGCGTCTTGAAGAACCCATTCTGTTTCGCGAGGGACTGGCAATCTCAGGCGTCGTTGCCGGTGGACGCCTTCCTGTCTTTCGAGACTCGGTGCAAGATTTGCTTGTTCACGAGAAATGGACGACTCCCAAAGCGGGTGACTCAGTTATGGGTTTGGGAAGCAACGAGGCCAAATGGCATTCTGTGAAAGCGGATAAAGACGGGAATTTCGGCAACCTAGGCAACGGATACGTTTCTGCGACCTACGATTCTCCCAGCGACCAAACCCTATTATTGACAGCGGCCGGCGATAGCCTGGTCTACGTGAACGGGGAACCTCGCGGTGGAGATCCTTATTCTTATGGCTATTTGAAAATTCCAGTTAAAGTTCACAAGGGTGTAAACGAGTTCCTCTTTGTTGTGGGCCGTGGCCAGCTGCGAGCTTCGCTAACTAAGCCTGTTGGTGCAATACAAATTGAGACAGGGGACCTCACGCTGCCAGACATCCTTATCGGTGGGAATCGAGATCTCTATGCCGGAATAGTGTTCTTGAATACGACGGATCAGGATCGAACCTATCAGATCGAAGCCAAGAACTCAGCAGGAAAGGTAACGGTTTCAACAGCAATGATTCCTGCTATGTCGCTCCGTAAAGGGCCGGTCAAACTCAACGTACCGGGTGGAGATTTGGGCAAGGATCAGAAATTCGAGATTCTAGCCAAAGCAGGTAACGATTCTGATCGTGCAACGATTACTCTCGGAGTCAAGAAGCCAAATGAGGTTCACAAGGAGACCTTCATCAGTGAAATTGACGGCAGCCTTCAATACTATGGTGTAAATCCGGCCCAGAAGCCAGCGAAGGACAATGCACTGATTTTGAGCCTGCATGGCGCAAGCGTTGAAGGGATCGGACAAGCATCCGCCTATTCCAGCAAGGACTGGTGCACCTTGGTCGCCGCGACAAACAGACGCCCATACGGGTTTGACTGGGAAGATATTGGCCGATTGGATGCTCTGGAAGTGCTTGAGCTTGCCAAGAAGCGGTTCCCACACCCAGCCGATCATGTCCATCTCACGGGGCATTCCATGGGTGGTCACGGTACATGGAGTGTTGGCAGCCTCTATCCCGATCAGTTTGCAAGTATTGCGCCAAGTGCGGGTTGGGTGTCTTTCTGGTCTTATGCAGGAGGATACAAGCCTTCAACTCCATCTTCGGTTGAGAAGATCATGACCCGTGCGATGGCGGGCAGCGATACCTTGGGTCGGGCAGAGAACCTGAAAGAAGAGAAGGTTTATATCTTGCACGGAGACGCAGATGACAATGTGCCGGTCACCGAAGCTCGTACTATGAAGAAGGTGCTCACCGATATGCACGCAGACTTTGGCTACCATGAGCAACCAGGTGCGGGTCATTGGTGGGGACTTCCGAACATGGGGGCGGCATGTGTCGATTGGCCGGAGATCTTTGAGCAGATCAAGACTTCAAGAATTGAAAAGCGAGATTCGATTAATTTCACCACCCCGAGCCCAGCGATCTCGTCTCACGATGAGTGGGTCACTGTTCTACAACAGGTTCACGCAATGGAACCGAGCCAAGTCAAATTTGGGCTTGGTATGGGTGTTACGAAGAACGTTGCGGCGCTTCGGTTGGATCGTGAGTTTGAGGCTTTGACTTTAGACAAGCAAGAAATGGGACGGATTGCCAAAGGGACGACACTCGTTCTGAAGGATGGTAAATGGACAGTCGGATCTATTGGTCGAAATGAAAAATCACCTGAAAACAGCGGTCCGTTTAAGAACGTTTATCGCAATCGATTCATGTTTGTGGTCGCCACTCACGGCAATACGGAAGAAAACTTGTGGGCGGTCAACAAGGCTCGGTTCGACGCCGAGACTTATCAATATCGAGGCAACGGTACCGTGGATATTGTCCGTGATGTGGACTTCCAGCCTGGTTCAGCTCGAAATGTGATCCTCTACGGCAATGCCGATACGAATTCAGCTTGGAAATCGCTTCTGGGTAAGTCTCCCGTTCAAGTTGCCAGAAATTCTGTGAAGGTCGGCGATCGAGTTCTGTTAGGCGATGACCTGTGCAGTATGTTTGTTTACCCTCGAACCGTCCATGGCAAGCCTTGTTTGGTGGGGGCGGTGTCCGGTACTGGATTGGTGGGTTTACGAACCTTGGATCGACTGCCGGTTTTCACTAGCGGCGTGGCATTCCCTGATTGGACGGTGATGAGCGCTGACGTTCTAAAGTTAGGAGCAAAGGGTATCAAGGGGTGCGGATTCTTCGGGAATGATTGGACCCTGAAGAATGGTGATGCGGCTTGGAACGAGTAGGGTAGGAACATGAACGACATCTTCAACCAAGGGGCACTTGGCGTCGCCATGGTCGTGCTCCTTAAGATGGGTATTGGAGTCTTGTTAGGTGGTGCGATCGGCTTTGAACGCGAAAAGCACGGTCGCCCCGCCGGGCTTCGAACGCATATGTTGGTGGCCCTTGGTGTCGTGTTATTCACTGTTGTGAGTGCCTCTTATTCTGGAAGCGATCCAACCCGTATTTCGGCCCAAGTTGTCACCGGTATAGGATTCCTGGGGGCAGGAACGATTTTGCGCATGGGGGCGGAGATTCGAGGGCTTACGAGCGCAGCTTCAATCTGGGCAACGTCAGCCATCTCAATGGCCGTTGGCCGAGGTGGTCCCTACTTTATTGTCGCCACCGTTTCAACGGTCCTGGCGATCATCACGCTTCACTACGTCGACAAGATTGAGAAGCGATATAAGCCTCAAACTGAACCGTGCCTACTTACAGTGAAGTTGATCAACCGAGCGATCCTTCATGACCTGATTGAGAAGTTGAATTACGAAAGCATCGAGGTCAAATCGATCCACATTCTACAAAGCGAACCTGAGATACAGGTTTCGATGCAGGTCACTGGGGTGGGGAGTATGGCGATTCAGATTGCCACGCAAGTCTCAGGAGTCATGAGCGCGACGTGGGCTGATTCGCACCCCAAGAATGCGTAGTTAACGTGGTCGCTTAGCGTAATTGCTTAAGCCACCCCCATCTCCCCTCTTTCCCTACGATTTTCTCGTGATCTCGAAAGATCGCAGGGAAAGAAGCCGGAATTATCGATTGTGCTGGAAAATCCTAGCCGCCAGTCTTGGGAGCATCTGCTGCAGGGGCCTTTGCATCCTTACCTGCGGCTGGAGCACCTGCTGGTGCCTTTGCATCGCCACCGGCTGCGGGAGCCTTGGCGTCAGCGCCTGCGGCTGGAGCTTTGTCATCCTTCTTGGAGGCGTCCGGACCTGCGCTACCCTCATCATCCTTTTTCTTCATCTTGGATGCATCATCGACACCCATCTTGACAACTTGTGGCGTTGAATTTGTGTCCGATCCTCCGGAGCACGCAACTGCGGAAAGTACGATTGTAGCCAATGCGAGAAATTGGAGAACCCTTTTCATATCGGATTAATCCTATCATGCTGGCCCAAAAACTGTAAACCCTGGGTTTTACATCAGACGAGCATGCCGGGGCGATGAATATGACGACCACTCCGCTGACCTTGACGGTATGCGGCGGGAGGCACTCCAAAATGGGCTGTAAAGCATCGTGTGAAGTACTGAACGTCGGAGAATCCCACCTGGTGCGAGATCTCCTTGATCGGAAGTTCAGACCGAGTTAGCAGTGCACTTGCCCGATCCAACCGAAGCACACGGATGTATTGTGCCGGCGACGTTCCCGTAAAAGTGCTAAAGAGCCGAGTGAGCTGTCGAGTTGAGACATTCACATGGCTAGCGATCTCCTTGAGTGACAAGGGACGATTCATGTTGTCGGCAATATATCGCACGGCCAGGGTTGCCGCAGTCCGCCCCGGTCTGGTCGGATCATCAGGAATTTCAACCCGATCGATTGGGCTTAATGCTTGGGCGATGCCGAGCATCAGGGCCTTGATCAGTGAAGCCATTTGGTCGGAAGAACCAGTTCGCCAGCTACTTGATCCGAAATTCCGAATCGTCTCCCAGAGTCCCAGAAGCAACTCCTGCCCGGGAACCACACTGATCTCTGACTCTACAAAAGATCGCATCGCACGGTCCCCATCCGAACGGGGTGTTCGCTCTTCTGCACTCCAGCCCACAGCCACCCAGTACAACTCCATGAGCGGATGAGCGCTATTGTTGATGCTATGGACTACTCCTGGTCGGGCAACAAAAAGAGTTCCTGGGCTGAGTACATGGTCACCTGTCGGATCGTGAAACACACCCAACCCGTGACGCCCGACCAGACAGATTTCAAAGTAGGTGTGACGATGGGGCCAATTATCGGGCAGATGCTCCTCATAGGCCCAATGAAGGATCTCAAGTCGCCCCCCTCCGATGTTGATCCTATTAGGACTGGTGTTCAGCCGGTCAAGCCAATCCATGGGTCACCTATGATCGTCTTTGGACTTGGTGTCGGGTGGGGGAGTCGACGAATTGTCCGGTGGCGGAGTACCAGTATCGGGTGGAGGAGTCCCATTCTGATCATCCGGGGTGGTTACATCGTCGGTCTTCTTCTTCTTTTTGTGCTTGCGAGGCTTGTCGGGCTCATCTGGCTTGGGCACAAAAGTGGATTTACCGAGTGCAGCAGTCGCTGGGTCAAGGGTTCCACGAAGAACAATTGCATGGGGGACTGGGCGAGACGGAATGGAGTTCGTACTGTGTCCGGATGCCTTAACATCTTCGCCATAAACCAGTGAGGTTGAGAATCCAGAATCAAGTAGAACAGCCTCCTGAACTCCTGCCAACGCAGCGGCTTCTGCCACTTTTGCAGAGGAAGCTGATTCGGTCGAGGCTCCCAAAACGATGTGTCCTTGGGCGTCGATGCCGATAAACGCACGGCGTCTTGGGTCTTGAATGTCCTTCGATCCGAAAGTATTCATGTCCTCTTTGGATCTTGCGACGCCATTGTGGACCAGCCAAACGCCTGCCAAAAAGCAGTCGGTGAAGTCAGGCATCAAGTTTCGAAATGCTTCTTCGGTGTTTGCTGTTTCCGGCTCAAATGGGACAATGGCAATTTGATGGGGACCCCAAATCAGCAACGGACGATTGCGGAGCTTCTTCCAAATTTGAGGGAATTTGTCAGGATAGAACGTGCCATAGTCGTGGGTCCGACAGGGGCCAACCATCTGGTTATCGGTACTTGCGATGGCGGCCATCGCAAAGAATCCGCCATTGATTCCAGCCACGGTTCCCGGCGTTCGATGAATAAAATCCACAACTCCTTCACGAGTGGGTGACATGAGAGACTCGGGAATACCGCCAATAACCAGGGCGAGTTTCGTCTTACCAAATTCACCCTCTTTGTAAGTTACGGGAGCGTCTGTGATATTCGTCTTGAAAACGGCAAGTGCGCCACCGTCAAGAGATCGCTCCCGGTCTGCCCAGGATTGCTCGATCTTGCTTTGAATGTACCGACCAACCGCCATGATGGAAGGCGACTCTTCACTTGGAATGTTCTCCATCGTGAACGCCATTTTGTAGCCAGACTGGGAGGCGTTGTTTTGGACAACCGGGTCATGTTTACCGTCTGGGTAGGCCAGGTAATCAATCTTCTTGCCGAGTTGCTTTTCCAATTCAAGCTTGGAATTGCTGAGTTCCTTTACTTGGTCAAACGGAGAGAGCGTCGTGATATCGTCTGGGTGACTCACGGTATGGCTACCGATTGTTACTAACGGATTCTTGACGAGCTCCTTCAGCGTGTCCCAACTCATCTTGGGGTGATGGCCTTTCTTATCCCCAACGAACTTGGTGTGTACAAACATCGCACTCGGATATTTGTATTTCTCCAGGATCGGTAGAGCGATATCGTAATAGCCTTGGTAGTTGTCATCGAAGGTGATCACAATCGACTTTTCGGGGACAGACGCTCCGGTCGTCAAATGGGCGTAAAGTTGGTCCAAGGAGATCGGTGTGATGCCGTTGTCCTGGATCCATTTCATCTGATCTTCGAATTCTTTCTGGGTGACGTCGAAATAGACATCCTTATCCTCTTTGACCGCATCGTGGTACATCAGGATCGGCACCCGCTGACCTTGGCAGCGCATGGAAATCTCATAGTAGGGCGGCGGTGCCGTTTCGGTGAACGATGCGGTATGGCTAGAAGTATCTGGCTTGGTTACCAGGGGCTTCTTGCCACCGGTACACGAGGTGAGCAGGAGTCCGGTTACCATGAGGAAACCGATGGATGGGAGTCTTGTAAGAGGATGATTCATGCGTCGGCGCAATTAGCCCGATAAGTTTAACGCCGTGGGCTCGTGAAACGTGACTCTGGAGCGAATTTTATGGATGTCTTCGCTTTGGGAGATAGGCATTTATGGCTTTTGGAATTGTCCTCATCCCTGTCCCTTCTCCACTATTTTTTGGCATGGAGCCAAAAACATAGCAGAGAAGGGGACGCGTTTCCAATCTTGTCCCAGACCTACAAGCAATACAAACCACCAAGCTTGAAGCTAAATTTGCCAACCTCGCAGAGTTGATGGAGAG
>Ga0164297_10000981_pt1 | contig 32227 bp, 33 predicted proteins | sample GEODES058metaG_FD_113539 | JGI IMG/M metagenome (GOLD analysis project Ga0164297, IMG submission 113539) | Dystrophic lake water microbial communities from Trout Bog Lake, Wisconsin, USA - GEODES058 metaG | ecosystem: Environmental > Aquatic > Freshwater > Lake | place: USA: Trout Bog Lake... | reverse complement strand
TCAGGCCATCATCGGGGCGCTCATCATAAGTGCCACTCGCAAAACCATATTCAAGCAAGGTTTCATAAAGTAAGTCGCCCGCCCAATCGCCTGTAAAGGGGCGGCCTGTACGATTGGCACCACGCAGACCCGGTGCAAGGCCAACAATCAAAAGCTCAGATGAGAGAGAGCCAAAATGAGGCACAGGAGCATTGTGCCATGTGGGCTCATCCTTGCGCGCTTGCTGACGAAATGAGACGAGGCGCGGGCATAAGGGGCAATCATGATCAGGAGATGTTCTAAGCTCGTGAGATGATTGCTTTTGATTATGCGTCCGCGCCACGTGAAGTGTCCATTAACCCGCAGTGTTTTCGCTCTCGCTGGCCTCAGCAGGGCGGCGTTCCGCGCGTGGGCGTGGTGCTGCAGCTTGCTGTTCTGGAGGACGCTCATTTGCGTCACGGCCAACACGATTTGCCAATTGGATCAGATCAATAAATTCATCGGCCTGTCGGCGCAATTCATCCGCCACCATGGGTGGTTGAGTGGTGATGGTGGACACGACTGAGACTTTGACGCCGCGACGTTGGACAGCCTCAATCAAGGAGCGGAAATCGCCATCACCGGAGAAGAGAACCATGTGGTCAATATGCTGTGACATCTCCATGGCGTTAACAGCCAATTCAATATCCATATTGCCTTTGACTTTGCGACGTCCAAGGGAGTCAACAAATTCTTTTGCGGGCTTTGTTACAACCGCATAACCATTATAATCAAGCCAATCAATCAATGGTCGAATGGATGAATATTCCTGATCTTCGACAAGCGCTGTGTAATAAAAGGCGCGCAACAAGCGACCGCGAGATTGAAATTCTTTGAGAAGACGCTTGTAATCAATATCAAAGCCAAGTGTTTTGGCTGTTGCGTAGAGATTTGCACCATCAATAAATAATGCAATGCGTTCAGAACTTGCCATGCGTAAACATCCATTACAGGGTCATCACTACATATAAGCCAGCAAAGCGTGACTAAAACACCGAGACCCCTTTCAAAGCGATGTTCATCAATGCAGGCCCAACTCAGATATGTCGGATATTCGCCGCAGCTATTTTGAAAATAAATGCAAAAATAAAAAGCGACGAAAAAGCTTAGTCAAAAGCAGTATGTCACCATCACCGCCTGATCTATGCGAAGTCAAGCACGGAGGTGAATTTGTGAGACTGCAATCATATAAAAAATAAAAATAGAGGCGTCAGTCCGATAAATGGGCCAGTTTGTAATCAAATCAGTAAATAACACTTACGTCTCCATTACAAAAGTAGAGATTCTGCCCATTGGTCAGATATCGGAGGCGACTCAGTTGAGTAAATGATGAAAATAGCTTAGCTATAGATGGTAAAATCTGCTCAAAAGCTCGGCTTTGAGTGTCTTTTTAAACTCATGTCTGGTTTTTGTTGCGTTGGGCAGGTGCTTCGTGTACTTAGCCCCATCATCCCGCATTATAGATTTGAAGGACGGGCGTTCATGGCACGTGTCACCGTTGAAGATTGCATCGACAAAGTTGAAAATCGTTTTGATTTGGTGTTGGTGGCTTCCCACAGAGCACGCCTGATTTCATCAGGCCAGCCGATTATGGTTGACCGCGACCGCGATAAAAATCCCGTTGTGGCTTTGCGCGAAATCGCCGACTCCCTTCTGGCCCCCGAAGATTTGCGCGAAGATTTGATCCATTCACTGCAAAAGAACGTCGAAGTGGATGAGCCAGAGGCTGAAGTTGTGCCTACGCTTGCTGCGGCAGAGGGTATCCACAGCGATGCCATGGGCGACATGCAGTTTGACCGCATGACCGAGGAAGATCTGTTGCGCGGCCTTGAAGGCCTTGTTCCTCCCGCTGAAAGCGATGACGACGGCGAATAATCGCCTCTTTGTGGGTGCGCGCCATTGCGCACTCGCCACGGACGCCTTTCCACGCTATTGATAGATTAGATGTTTTGGCGTGATTGAGAGGCCTATGCGTTCCCAGATGATGCGACAGTATGAGCTGGTGGATCGGGTGCGGAAATATAACCCGCAGGCCGATGAGGATTTGCTCAACCGCGCTTATGTCTATGCCATGAAGGCGCATGGCTCCCAAAAGCGCGCCTCGGGCGATCCATATTTTTCTCACCCTCTCGAAGTCGCCGCTATTCTCACCGATATGAAATTGGACGAAGCAACAATTGTTGCTGCGGTCCTTCATGATACGATTGAAGATACGGGCTCAACACGTGAAGAGATCGATCGTCTCTTTGGCGCAGAGATTGGCGCACTTGTTGATGGGCTGACTAAACTTAAAAAGCTTGATCTTGTTTCCAAACAAGCAGCGCAAGCTGAGAATTTTCGCAAGCTCTTGCTTGCGATCGCTGAGGACGTGCGTGTTCTCCTCGTCAAATTAGCTGATCGTTTGCACAATATGCGCACATTGCATTTTGTGCCGCCTGAAAAGCGGGCGCGCATTGCGCAGGAAACGCTAGATATTTATGCGCCTTTAGCAGGCCGCATGGGTATGCAGGGCATGCGCGATGAGCTGGAAGATTTATCGTTCAAACATCTCATGCCCGAAGCCTATGCGATGATTGGCACGCGCTTGCATGAATTGCGCACCAAAAATGGCGCTATCATTCATAAAATTGAAAATGAACTGATGGCCGCTCTTAATGCGCGTGGGATTGAGGCGGATGTCAGTGGTCGCGAAAAAGCGCCTTATTCCGTGTTTCGCAAGATGGAGCGCAAATCCATCGCCTTTGAACAATTGTCAGATATTTTTGGCTTTCGTGTGATCGTGCCCACCTTAGAAGATTGCTATCGTGTGCTCGGGGTTATTCACACCAAATGGGCAACAGTGCCTGGTCGGTTCAAAGATTATATATCAACGCCCAAGCAAAATGATTATCGCTCTATTCACACCACAGTTGTGGGGCCTGGGCGGCAGCGTGTGGAATTGCAAATTCGCACTCATCACATGCATGATATTGCTGAAAATGGCATTGCGGCCCATACGCTTTATAAGGATGGGCGCATTGAGAGCAGCGAAGGTGTGTCGCATGAAAGTCGGGCCTATCAATGGCTTCGCCGCACTGTGGAGATGCTGGCCGAGGGCGATAGTCCCGAAGAGTTTTTGGAACATACCAAACTCGAATTATTCTATGATCAAGTTTTTTGCTTCACGCCCAAAGGCCGGTTAATTGCTTTGCCGCGTGGTGCCACGCCTATTGATTTTGCTTATGCGGTCCATACAGAATTAGGCAATAGCGCGGTGGGTGTGAAAATTAACGGGCGTATCGCGCCATTGTTATCCGAACTTCATAATGGTGATGAAGTTGAAATTGTGCGCGCTGAAGGGCAAGTCCCGCCTGCCGCATGGGAGAGTATTGTCATCACAGGTAAAGCACGGGCAGCGATACGGCGCGCCACGCGCGATGCGGTGCGTGAGCAATATGCAGGTTTGGGTCAGCAGATATTATTGCGTGCGTTTGAGCGCGCGGGCAAAGTCTTTGCAGAAGATAAACTTAAAAGCGCCTTGCCGCGTTTGGCGCGTTCAAGCATTGATGATGTTTTGGCCGCTGTGGGGCGTGGCGAAATGTTTTCAGGCGATGTTGTGCGCGCGGTGTATCCTGAATTTAAAGAACAACGCTTTCAACACGTCGCACCCGCAAAAGGGGAGGCGGGCTGGTTTGGTCTTAAGCGCGCTGCAAGTCTTGTCTTTAAGGTGCCGGGCTCTGCCACACCTGAGCCTGATGAACATGCGATTCCAATCCGCGGTTTGTCCGGTGATTTGCCCGTGCGTTTTGCGCCTAATGGCGGGGCTGTGCCCGGTGATCGAATTGTCGGCATACTCACACCTGGTGAAGGCATTACTATTTATCCCATTCAAAGTCCTGCCTTGACGGCCTTTGATGATCAACCCGAGCGGTGGCTGGATGTGCGCTGGGATCTTGATACCGAGATCAAAGACTTATTCCCAGCGCAAATTAAAGTGACGGCCATCAATGAGCCCGGTGCATTGGGCATTATTGCAACAGTGATAGGTGATACGGGCGCCAATATTGATCACATCAATTTCATTGATCGCTCATCTGATTTTCGCGATATTTTGATTGATCTTGAAGTGGTTGATGTCAAACATCTCACCACCATTATGTCGCAGCTCAAGGCCAAAACAGTCGTCTCGGCGGTTGAACGTGTGAATGGATAAAAGCGGCATGAAGCCGCATGCGATGATGTCATGAGGATGAAGTGATGACAAAAGATGAAGTACTAGAAGAGTTTCGTGCATCGGGGGCTTTGCTTACGGGGCATTTTATTTTGACGTCAGGGCGTCGCAGCGGCACGTTTTTGCAAAAAATGTTTGTGTTCCAATATCCCGAGAGGACAGAGCGTTTGTGTAAGGCTTTGGCTGCAAAAGTGAAGGATCAGTTTGGATCAATTGATATTGTGGTGTCTCCCGCTGTGGGTGGCATTGTGCCGGGCTATGAAATGGCCCGTCAATTGGGAGCCAAATCCATGTTTGTTGAGCGTGTGGATGGTAAGTTTCTGCTCCGGCGCGGCTTTGAGATTCCCAGAGGTGCGCGCGTTTTGGTGGTGGATGATATTTTGACCACGGGCCTATCCTATCGTGAAACTCTCGACGCCCTGCGTGCTCATCCCGGCACCATTGTGGGGGCAGCGTGTTTGATTGATCGATCTGGCGGCAAGGCTGATATTGGGGTGGAGCGGGTGAGCTTATGCACACTTGATATTCCCGATTATGCGCCCGATAATTTACCGCCAGAGCTCGCAGCGCTGCCGCCTATCAAGCCAGGCAGCCGCGGATTAGCCTAAAGAGAGGTGTTGAGTGTCTCATCTGCGTCTTGGTGTGAACATTGATCACGTTGCCACTGTGCGCAATGCGCGTGGGGGCAGTTTGCCTGATCCTGTGCGCGCAGCTCATGTTGCGATTGCGGCGGGAGCTGATGGCATTACCGCGCATTTGCGCGAAGATCGGCGCCATATTCGTGATGAAGATATGGCGCGACTTAAACGCGAGATCACCAAGCCGCTTAATTTTGAAATGGCTGCCACCGATGAAATGGTGTCGATTGCGCTAAATACACGCCCTCACGCGTCATGTCTTGTGCCTGAAAAGCGCAGCGAGCGCACCACAGAAGGTGGGCTCGATGTGATTGGAGGGCATGATCATCTGAGCTATGTCGCGCGTGAATTAAAACGCGCGCATATTCGTGTTTCTCTTTTTATTGAGCCTGATCTTCGCGCGGTTGAGGCGGCGCACTCCCTTGGCGCCCCCGTTATTGAGTTGCATACGGGTGCATGGTGCGATTATGTCGCCCATGGCGAGGCTGAGCGAGCTGCAGATGAATTTGAACGTCTTAAAAAAGCGGCAGATCACGCTGTTGCCTTAGGGCTTGAATGTCACGCGGGCCATGGGCTTGATTTTGCGACGGCACGTCAGATGGCCACTTTGCCAACCATTGCTGAATTGAACATTGGTCATTTTTTGATTGGTGAAGCAGTGTTCATCGGCTTGCCAGAGGCTGTGCGTTTGATGCGCGCCGCGATGGATGAGGGGAGGCGCCATGCGCGTTAACCCATCATGATCATTGGAATGGGGTCTGATCTCTGTGATATCCGCCGCATTGAGGCGACACTAGAGCGCTTTGGTGAGCGCTTTGTTGAGCGTTGCTTTACCGCAGTTGAGCAGGCCAAATCAGATCATCGTGCGCAAAGGGCCGCTTCCTATGCCAAACGTTTTGCTGCCAAAGAAGCTTGCGCCAAAGCTTTGGGAACGGGCTTGCAACAAGGTGTCCATTGGCGCGATATGGGTGTCGTGAACCTGCCCTCGGGGCAACCGAGTTTTCACCTCACGGGTGGCGCAGCGCAACGATTGCAGCACTTAACTCCGCAGGGGCATAAGGCCATCATTCATCTGACCTTGTCGGATGAATATCCTCTTGCTCAAGCACATGTGATTATTGAAGCGGTGCCACTGGGGTAAGCCCGATTTCTTTGCCTTAACAATAAGCATATTTTATAAAACTGATCTTTGCTGCTCTGTGCGGCCCTTTAAAGGCGCATGAGGCAGGGGTTGTATGTGATGATAAGACTTGGCGATGGTCAGCTGTGTCGTTATATCTCAACCCATGTGCGGGACCTCATGACTCAGTCCAGCCCTTAACTTTGAGAGATATATTATGAACGGACCTTTTGGGTTGGATAAGTCATCAAGCGCGAAAAAACAGCACACACAAGAAGGCGGTTTGGGCGAGAGCATTAAAGTTGCCGTCCAAGCGCTGTTGATTGCTATTGTTGTCCGCACATTTTTGTTTCAGCCTTTCAACATCCCATCGGGATCACTCATCCCCACATTGTTGATCGGTGATTATCTCTTTGTCTCCAAATACTCATATGGCTATTCAAAATTTTCTTTGCCGCTCGCCCCTGATTTTGTTCCATCGGGGCGGGTGATGACATCGCTCCCAAAGCGTGGTGATGTTGCCGTGTTCAAACTGCCGCGCGATGGTCAAACTGATTACATCAAACGCGTGATTGGTTTGCCAGGTGATAAGATTCAGATGATCAATGGGCGTCTTTACATCAATGGGCAAATTGTTCCGCGCCAAGAGACCACTAAAGTGGTCACGACTGACGCTTATGGCCGTTTGGCGGAAGTGCCCACTTATATCGAGACATTACCTGATGGCGTATCGCATGTTATTATCGAGCGTGATGGCGATACGGGTTTTTATGACAATACAGGTGTTTATGAGGTCCCACCCGGTCATTATTTTATGATGGGTGATAATCGCGATAATTCAACCGACTCGCGTGTGCCTGCCGATCAGGGCGGGGTTGGTTTTGTGCCGCTTGATAATTTTGTGGGTCGTGCTGAACTTATTTTCTTCTCAGTAGAAGAGGGCTCATCGGCATGGCAGGTGTGGCGTTGGCCGACGTCGGTGCGCTGGAGCCGCCTGTTCCAACCGGTGCGCTGATATGACAGCACAAGATCTTGCTGATCTCGGGGACATTGAGACGCGGATCGGTCATGTCTTTCGTGATAAGGATATATTGCGTCGTGCGCTCACCCATGTGAGCGCAAATGTTGGCGTCAAGCGTACCAAAACTTATCAACGGCTCGAATTTTTGGGTGATCGCGTTTTAGGGCTTGTCGTCTCGCATATGCTCTATTCAGCCTTTGCAGAAGCGGAAGAGGGCGAGCTCTCGCGCCGTCTTGCTGATCTCGTGCGCAAGGAAAGTTGTGCCGATGTCGCGCGCGAATTGGGTGTCGGGCGCTTTGTGCGATTAGGTGGCAGTGAGGTCAAAAGCGGACGCGACAATGAAGCCATATTGGCTGATGTCTGTGAGTCCCTCATTGGTGCGATTTATCTCGATGCGGGTTATGAAGTGGTGCAAAGGCTGGTGATAAGCTGGTTTGAGCCGCGCATGTACGCGCCGCGCCGCCCCTTGCGCGATGCCAAAACAAGCTTGCAAGAATGGGTGCAGGGGCGCGGCCTTGCAGCACCGATCTATCGAGAGATTTCGCGCTCTGGTCCCGCTCATGCGCCTCAATTTGTGATCGGCGTTGATGTCGTGGGGTTTGTGACGGCTGAGGCCAGTGGCGCATCAAAACGAGCTGCCGAGCAATCAGCGGCAGAGGCTTTTATGCGGCGTGAAGGTGTTTGGACGAATGAAAGCTGATTTCAACAACGAGGTATGGGCGTGACAGATAGCGATCAAAATATAACACGCTGTGGCTTTGTTGCTTTGATTGGCGCACCCAATGCTGGAAAATCCACACTGATCAATCAGTTGGTCGGCACAAAAGTCTCCATCGTCTCTCGCAAAGTGCAGACCACGCGCAATCTTGTGCTCGGCATTGTGGTTGAAGGGGACGCGCAGATTATTTTTGTCGATACGCCAGGTATTTTTGAGCCTAAACGGCGGCTTGATCGGGCTATGGTGACAAGCGCATGGGCTGGGGCGGGTGATGCCGATGTCATCGCACTTTTGGTTGATGCAGGCCGTGGGCTTGATGATGAGGTGCGTGTCATTCTTGGGCGGTTACGTGAGCTTAAGCAACGTAAAGTCCTGATCCTCAATAAAATTGATACGATTGAAGCACCTAAATTGCTCGAATTATCAGCCATCATTAATAAGGAATTGGCTTTTGATGAGACCTTTATGATTTCAGCTTTGAAAGGCCATGGTGTTGATCGTGTGCGCACTGTGCTTGCGCAAAAGATGAGTGAGGGGCCATGGCTTTATCCAGAAGATCAGATCTCTGATGTGCCAATTCGTCAACTCGCCGCTGAGATCACGCGCGAGAAAATCTTCCAACGACTCCATGATGAATTGCCTTATCAAATTACAGTTGAAACGGATCAGTGGAAAGAATTGGCGGATGGCTCTGCACGGGTTGAGCAGACTATTTATGTCATGCGCGATGGGCAGAAAAAAATTGTCATTGGTGAGGGCGGCTCTATGCTCAAATCCATTGGCAGTGCGGCGCGTAAAGAGATTATGGAAGCCGCTGAGATGAAAGTGCATTTGTTTTTATTTGTCAAAGTCCGTGAAAACTGGCTTGATGATCCCAGTCGCTATCGTGAAATGCGGCTTGATTTTCCCAAGGCCTAATGAGTGGAGGGGTGATGAGCAAACCTAATTTTGCACCTTTAGCACGTAGTTCTGCGATGACGGCGTATCGCTACATCACAGGACCAGATGACTCCACTTTTTGTCATCGCATCACCGATGCCTTGAGTAAGGGCTGGCAGCTCTATGGTTCCCCAACCCTGACTTTTGATCCCATTAAAGGGCGTGTGATCTGTGGGCAAGCCATTACCAAAGATGTCGAGGGCATGAGCTATAATCCCGATATGAAATTGGGCGAGCTGTAAGTGCAATGGAATGGCGCGATGAAGGCGTCATTATTGGCGTCAAACATTATGGTGAGACATCCGTCATAGCAGAGATTATGACACGTCAGCATGGTCGGCACATGGGCATTGTGCGCTCTGGCCGCAGCAAATCCATGCGCTCCCTCATGCAAGCAGGCAATCAAGTTGATTGTCATTGGCGCGCGCGGCTTGAAGATCATTTGGGCATGTATGTGCTTGAGGCCACCGATGCGCGTGCGGCACGGATTATGGAATCGGCCATCGCTTTACATGCTCTCAATGTCATCTGTTGTTTATTGCGCCTTTTGCCTGAGCGCGATCCGCACCCCGAAATCTATGACAGTGTGCAGGTCATGTTGAGCCATATAGATGCGCCTGACATTGTGCCTGTCTTGGTGGTTCGCTTGGAATTGGCGATTTTGGCAGAGCTTGGTTTTGGGCTTGATCTCTCGGCCTGTGCTGTCACGGGGCAAAGAGATGAATTGGTTTATGTCTCACCCAAATCGGGACGGGCAGTGAGCCGTGACGCTGGCTTGCCATGGCATGATCGCTTGCTCGGATTGCCCGCCTTTGTTTTGGGCTCCGTCGATGACATTACCCCCCACGATATTGCATCGGGTTTTGCTATGACTGGATTTTTTTTGGAGCGCGATGTTTTTGCGCCTCGTGGGCAGACCATGCCCGATGCGCGGCGCGCGCTGATTGCACATTTACAGAGTGAACCGAATTAGTGGCTTAACTCTTTGCATTGATGGCGTTTTTCCATGCGGCTGACGCCATAACCCTCGTCAATCGCGACATCAATAACGGGGCAAGACAGAGCAAGGCTGGCATGGCTTTTTTGATTGTCTGGTCCAGCTTCACCAGAACTTGATGATATAACAGCAAAGCCAATAGACAACAGTAGGGCGCCACAAAATCCCAAAAAGGTGAGTGATTTAAACATGTTACGATTGTTTATCTGAAGTGTAAGGGGAGCCAATGCGGCGGGTTAACAACTATTTACGCGGCAAGATCTAAATATATTCTTTACAAAAGGTAATTGCACCGCAACATAATTATTGTCAAGATCAGTTTTTGTGGGGTTTGTCATTAGGGTTATTGCGGCGGGCCGAGGCTTCGTCTAGGCGGAAGTCATGGGAAAAAATGTTCTGCCACCCGATTCTGGCAAAGGAATCGACTCTGTCAATTTACGCGAAGCGCTTGAAGAGCGTTATCTCGCTTATGCGCTCTCAACCATTATGGGCCGCGCTTTACCAGATGCGCGCGATGGCTTGAAGCCAGTTCATCGGCGTATTCTTTATGGCATGCAGATCTTGAAGCTTGATCCTTCATCTGCATTTAAGAAATGCGCCAAAATTGTTGGCGATGTCATGGGTTCGTTTCATCCCCATGGCGACCAAGCCATTTACGATGCGCTTGTGCGTTTGGCGCAAGATTTTTCCTCGCGTTACCCACTTGTTGAAGGCCAAGGCAATTTTGGTAATATCGATGGCGATAGTGCGGCAGCCTATCGTTATACCGAAGCGCGTATGACGGGTGTTGCGCGGCTTTTGCTTGAAGGCATTGATGAAGATGCCATTGATTTTCGTGAAAACTATTCTGGCGACCAAAAAGAGCCGGTGGTTTTGCCTTCGGCTTTTCCTAATTTATTAGCCAATGGCTCGCAGGGCATTGCGGTGGGCATGGCCACCTCGATTGCGCCGCATAATTTGGCTGAATTATGTGATGCTGCGCTGTATTTAATTTCGCATCCCAAAGCAAATACGGATCAATTGCTGGCCTTCGTCCCCGGTCCCGATTTTCCAACGGGCGGCATTATCGTTGATAGTCCCGAGTCGATTGCTGAGACATATCGCACGGGCCGTGGTTCATTTCGTATTCGTGCGCGCTGGGTCAAAGAAGATGCGGGCCGTGGCACATGGGTTGCGGTTGTAACTGAAATACCCTATGGCGTTCAAAAATCGCGGTTGATTGAAAAAATCGCGGAATTAATGAACGATAAAAAATTGCCGCTTGTGGCTGATATTCGTGATGAGTCCGCTGAGGATGTGCGCGTTGTCATTGAGCCACGTGCCAAAACTATTGATCCTGAGATGATGATGGAGTCTCTGTTCCGCTTAACGGAGCTTGAGAGCCGGTTCTCGATGAATATGAATGTGTTGGTTGATGGTGTTGTGCCGCGTGTGTTGGCGCTGCATGAGATGTTGCGTCAATGGCTCGATCATCGGCGCGTGGTCTTGGTGCGCCGGTCACAATATCGTCTTGGCCAGATTGAGCATCGCCTCGAAGTTGTCGCGGGCATGCTCATTGTCTATCTCAATCTTGATGAAGTCATTCGTATCATCAGGGATGAGGATGATGCCAAAGAAGCGCTCAAAAAACGCTTCAAACTCAGCGATGTCCAAGCAAATTATATTCTTGATACGCGGTTACGTTCATTGCGCAAACTTGAAGAAATGCAATTGCGTGGTGAGCATGATGAGCTCATCAAGGAAAAAGCCGATATGCAGGATTTGATTGCGCATGAAAGTCGGCAATGGAAGCACATCACAGCGCAAATCCGTGAAGTGCGTAAAACCTATGGGCCGGAGACTAAAATCGGCAAACGCCGCACACAATTTGGCTCTGCGCCAGAGGGCGCTGCTCTTGATTTAGCTGAGGCCTTAATTGAGCGTGAGCCTATCACCATTGTGGTGTCTGAAAAAGGATGGGTGCGCACACTTAAAGGTCATGTGACGGATGTGTCGGCTTTGCAGTTTAAGGGTGATGATGGCTTTAAATTATCATTCCATGCAGAGACAACTGATAAAATCCTTGTTCTTGCCACCAATGGCAAGGTCTTTACTATTGAAGCCTCAAAACTGCCGGGCGGGCGCGGCTATGGTGAGCCATTACGCTTGATGGTGGATGTGGAAGAGGGCGCTGATATCGTTGATGTCATCAATTATACGGCGGGACAATCCATGTTGCTCATTGCCTCTGATGGGCGTGGGTTTATTGCAAATCAAGATGATATGCTCTCATCAACCCGCAAAGGGCGCGGTGTTCTGTCAGTCGACGCGCCTTTCCGTGCCGTGGTATGGACGCCAGTGGTGGGTGATCATGTCGCGATTATCGGTGAAAATCGTAAGCTGCTTATTTTTAAACGTAATGAAGTGCCGGAAATGGCGCGTGGCAAGGGTGTTCGGTTGCAGCGCTATAAAGATGGCGGTGTGAGCGATGCCAAGACATTTAAATTAAGTGAAGGGTTAAGCTGGCGTGACTCCGCGGGGCGGCAATTTACTGTACCAAAATCTGAATTAAAAGATTGGATTGGTAATCGCGCCGAAGCCGGACGTTTGCCACCCAAAGGTTTTCCAAAAACGAATAAATTTCAATAATTGATATTTTATGTTCGGATCTCTGAAATGCGCACATTTATTTATGTCATGGGTGTTCTCGGGCTTACGGGTTTTGCGTTTGCGCAAGACAAACCTATCGATGCACCTGTGCCAAAAATAGAGAATGTCATTTCATCCCTGACATTTGATTTTAACAATGATGGCATGCCTGATCGCGCTGTTATGGTTGAAACTGATATTGGCGCTGATTTATATATTTATCAGGGGATGGATGCGCCTTTAGGCGCCATGCCGGAGATGAAACTTATATTTTATAAAAAAGACGCGGTTTATTCGGGCGGGGTGTTCGGGCAATTGCCGTCCTTAGATGTCAATGAGCGGGGCTCACTTAAAATTAAATCTGAAAATGTCTCAATCGGGCGCAATCGCTGGACCGAGGTTTTGACGATTGGTTATCGTACAAACCAATTTATGGTGCTCGGTGTGACCTATACAGCCTATGACACATTAAATACGAACTCATTTTCAGATTGTGATTTAAATCTGGTGAGTGGCAAAAGTGTTCGTAAAGGCAAATCTTTTGCTGCGGGTTTGCAGCCCGTCTCTTTGGCTGATTGGTCCGATGACAAACTCCCTCGCGAGTGTTTGCAATAGGCAGACGAGATCACACCGCGAGTTCCCAGCCATAGAGGCCGAGGCGTTCTTGCGGTTGGAAGCGAGCTTTATAATCCATTTTCTTTGAGCCTTCGACCCAATAACCGAGATAGAGATAAGGCAGGCCGAGGCGACGCGTCAGCGCGATGTGGTCAAGGATCATATAAGTGCCAAAAGAGCGACCCGTGAGGTCGGGGTCATAAAATGAATAGACCATGGAGAGGCCGTCATCGAGAATATCGGTGAGCGCTGCGGCCAGAAGCGGGCCTTCGCCGCGTCCGTTGATAAAACTATCGGGGCCACGACGCCGATATTCAATCACGCGTGTTTCAACATGCGTGTCTTCAATCATCATGGTGTAATCAAGCATGGACATATCGGCCATGCCGCCATCCTGATGACGCGTGTCGAGATAGGATCGAAAGAGTGCAAATTGCTCGGAGCTGGCTTTTGCTTCATTGAGCGTGCCGATGAGATCGTCATTGATCTTCATCACGCGCCGCATGGAAGCAGTGGGGCGAAAATCATTGACGCGCACGCGTATGGTCACACAGGCACGACAATTTTCACAGGCTGGCCGATAGGCTATGGTTTGTGACCGACGAAAGCCCGAATGGGTCAGCGCATCATTGAGGCTGGGGGCGCGACGACCGACAAGATGCGTGAACACTTTCCGCTCCTGCCGATCCGGCAGATAGGGGCAGGGCGAGGGCGCCGTCAGATAAAACTGAGGTATGTCGCGCGGCTCACGGGTCACATCGAAATCCATTTTGGGGGTGATGATGGCAGTGTGCGAGGCCCACATCCATCAAGATCAAGTCTAGCATTAAGACGGCTATAGGCTAGAGATTTACAATCTCTGCACGGCTTTTTTAAAAATCCGCGCGGCGGGTAAAAACAAGGCCAGCTATGATGTCATGCAAGCATCTTTTGTTCGAATCGAGCAGGGAAATGATGAAAATTGGCGGAAATGTCCAGCTAATATAAAATAAAATGCTATGAACGGCGGCGTTGAGGAAGGGTGAGCGCCCGCCATTGCGAAGCTGGACTTGTAAATCCATAGCTCTTTGCCCGGGGGTGGCTTGCGCGCGGCCAGATATGCACAGCCCGTTATAAAGAAACGCGATGAGTGGATAGAGCGGGGGGAGCATCATCCAGAGCAGGCCAAATGTGAGCAGGCCTAATAGCAGCCAGATGGCAAAACAGATGAAACTGATGAGGATGAGATCAATCCATAGCGCCACCAGACGCCTGATGCGCACGCCCTCCAGTGCATAACTTGGCAATTCATCGTCCCATGATGTCGCAGGGGTGGTTTTAGTCCAATTAGGTGGCATTGACATTATTGGCCCCAGAGCACTCGCATGATCTCATATGTCTTGTTAAGATGGACACTGCTGAGGCGGTGGTCAAGCACCCCACATCATTGTCCCTTATCTGCGTTTGTCACTTTAGAGTGATCAGTGCAAGGAGTTTTGGAGTTATCTATGCCTTGGTCTCTTACTCTTGGTCGGATTGCCGGCACAGCGGTGCGCTTGCATATCACCTTTATTTTGTTTTTGGCATGGATTGGTGTGAGTGCTTTTATCACGCAGGGGCGTGATGTGGCTTTTGATACATTGGCTTTTGTTGTGCTGATTTTCACCTGTGTGTTGGCACATGAATTTGGTCATATTTTTATGGCCCGCGCTTTTGGTGTGCGCACGCCTGAGGTGACATTATTTCCCATTGGTGGTGTGGCATCGCTTGAGCGTATTCCTGAAAATCCCGTGCAGGAATTATTGGTGGCCATTGCGGGTCCTGCGGTTAATCTTGTGATTGCGCTGGCAATTATAGTGTCATCCGATCATATCTCGGCTGATGCGGTTCAGCATTTGGACGATGTGCATGTCTCGCTCGCCGTGCGTGTGGCGGCTGCCAATATGTTTATTGCTTTGTTTAATATGATTCCTGCCTATCCCATGGATGGAGGGCGTGTGCTGCATGCGCTTTTGGTCATGAAATGCGGTCCGCAACGCGCCATTTTATGGGCGGTGCGCATTGGGCAGGCCTTTGCTTTTTTACTTGGATTTTTGGGTTTGTTTGGCAATCCCATGCTCTTGTTCATTGCGATTTTCATTTACATCGCGGCAGCCGGCGAGGGGCGTGAGCATGTCATGCATGATATGATGGAAGGTTTAAAAGTGAGTGATGTCATGGAAACGCATTATGTCACTCTCGGCTTGACGGATCGTTTGTCTCACGCCATTGGCGTTTTGCTCGCCACACCGCAAAGTGATTTTCCTGTTGTTGACCCGCAGGGTAAAGCTGCAGGCGTATTGTCGCGCGCAGCGATTATTGGGGCCATGACAGCCGATAAGAGTGACATTGTGGTGAGTGATCTCGTTCATGCGCCCGCGCCAACATTACGTGCCTATGTTGAGGCCCAACGCGCACTTGATGTCATGCAGCAAACACATTCGGCAGCTGTCAGCATTGTTGATCAGGATGGCCATCTCATGGGCATTGTCACACGCGAGAGCATTTCAGATGTGATGCTGGTGAAGACTTTGCGACCTGACTGGCCTTTGGGCCGTGTCAGGCGCTTGTAAGTTATGCCCTAGATCTATATGCGTGCAGGTGTTTATTGGTTCAGTAATTTTGCCATTTCAGGGGCAAAATAGGTGAGAATACCATCCGCGCCCGCGCGCTTAAAGGCAATCAAACTTTCGATCATGGCTTTGGTTCCGTCAATCCAGCCATTGTCTGCAGCGGCCATGATCATCGCATATTCACCCGAGACTTGATAGGCAAAGGTCGGCGCACCAAAACTATCCTTCACGCGTTGGACGATATCAAGATAGGGCATGCCAGGTTTGACCATGATCATGTCAGCGCCTTCATCAAGATCATGCGCAACTTCGCGCAAGGCTTCTTGGGCATTTGCAGGGTCCATTTGATAGGTGCGTTTGTCACCACGCAAATAACCTCCCGAGCCCACGGCATCGCGGAAGGGGCCATAAAAAGCGGAAGCATATTTGGCGGCATAGGCCATGATCTGCACATGTTCAAAATCATGCTCATCAAGGGCGCGGCGAATTTCACCAATGCGTCCATCCATCATATCTGAGGGCGCAATAATATCAGCGCCTGCGCGCGCTTGATTAAGCGCTTGTGAGACGAGGGCAGCAACGCTGGCATCATTGATGATGTGATCGCCTTCCATAAGTCCATCATGTCCATGGCTTGTATAGGGGTCGAGTGCGACATCTGTGATAACGCCAATATCTGGCACATGCGTTTTGAGCGCCCGTACGGCGCGGCAGATCAGATTGTTGGGATTATGCGCTTCAGAGCCATCCTCATCACGCAAGTCAGGCTGGGTATAGGGAAAGAGAGCTAGAGCAGGAATCCCCAAGCGCACGGCTTCTGTGGCGTCTTTGATGAGCTCATCAATTGTCAGGCGCTCCACTTTGGGCATGGAGGCGATGGGTTGGCGCGTCTGTGTGCCATCAATCACAAACACGGGCCAGATCAAATCATTGACGCTGATCTGCGTTTCTCTCACGAGGCGCCGCGCCCATTCCGTGCGCCGGTTGCGGCGCGGGCGATGGATGAGGCCAAGTGAGGGCGTGTTGCGAAACTGTGGGGGCTGAGACGAGGAGGCCATGATCTATTTTCCAGTTTAGGTTTTTGCTCTAGCATATTCGCCTCGACTTGGGCAAAGCCCCTCATGGGCGAGAGCCGAGCCATGGGCTGCCAAGCCTGGCTATTTCCGCTCAAACAGTGGTTTGCGCTTTTTAAGAGCGGATAGTTCTTGCGTGCAGCTCAATTTTTATGAGAAGTGACGAGAGTGTCTTGATCTGGAGGCCGAGGTGAGGGGCGCCCGTGTTTAATCGTCAAACCATTCAGAACAATGCGCGTGATGAAATCATTCGTCTTGGCGCAGAGGATAATCTTGATGAGACGCATCATCGCTGGAGTTTGACGCTTGTCATTTTCATGCGGCTTGTGGCTGTTCTGTGGTTGGCGCAAGGCCTAGTGCAATGGCAAATTATTTTATCCAATACTGTTCCCTTTGATGCTTTGCCGCCGATGCATATGGGTATGGTGATTTTCTTTGCCGTATTTAATTTAATTGCCGCAGTTGGGTTGTGGATGACAACACCTTGGGGTGGTGTGTTGTGGATTATCGCGACAGCTGCTCATGGCTTATCCACTTTAGCGCTTCCTGCGTTTCAAACAGGAGGGCGGATTGTTCTTGCCGTTGATGTTGCTTTGGTGCTCGCGTATTTTGTGATTCATTGGTACGCCTCGCAAGAGCGTGGTTATTGACACTGATATGTTTAACAACTCGTCACAATGAAAAAAGTGTTATTTTTACAATCGATTCACCTCAATAAGTAAACGCAGGATTCAGCTTATTATTTAAACTGGTTTTCATGTCTGAGCTGTAGATTGAACCTATAACGAGCTGCATAACATGAGCAGTTCACTGAGGCGTCAAACGAGGTTCATCATGAATAAGGCTGTGAAAATCGAGACCACATCACCACGCGCTGAGCGCAGCAATGAGGTCCGTCCTGTTTATATAGAAGCCCTTACACTTGTAGAGCGTTTGCATCGGCGTTTGCTTGATGTGATTAAGGATGAATTTGATCGCCGTGGGCGCTCTGATGTGAATGCGGTGCAGGCGCTCTTGCTCTATAATATCGGTGACAGTGAGTTAACAGCTGGTGAATTGCGCACACGCGGTTATTACCTCGGCTCCAACGTCTCCTATAATGTCAAGAAGTTGGTTGATATGGGCTATTTGCACCATGTCCGCTCACGTGTGGATCGCCGTTCCGTGCGTATCAGCCTCACCGATAAGGGGCGCGATGTGCATGAAGTTGTGCGTGATCTCTATGAAAAGCATGTCATCACTGTGGAGCAGATCGGGGGGATCCATGCCTCGGAATTTGCGACCCTTAACCAGTCACTTATGCGGCTTGAGCGCTTTTGGTCAGATCAAATTCGCTATCGCCTTTAGCATTTCTGTGGGCCAATGTGCCCACGGACAGTTAAAAAACAAAATTTTGCCCTTTTTGCCACAAAATGGCCTGAGTGTTCGTTCCTTATTAACCTATGCCGTGCTAGAGCGGTAATGATTTGTTAAGGTCTTTCCATAAGGGTTGATTCGACCTTTTGGAGCCATTTGTGTTTCGATTATGTGATGCGCGTTCATATGATTGCCCATTTCACATAGGAAAGCCAAATTAAGGAGCGAATGAGTGAGCCAGTTTGACATTTCCCGCAGGCTTTTTGCACGGGGCGTGGCCCTCTCAACTTTGTCTGCCGCTTTATGCGCGTCAACATCCTACAGCGCTTTGGCTGCTCCGGCTGATCCCTCATCCGCTCTCATCGGCTCGCAAGCTGAATGGGAACAAAAATACGATTCTGATGGGCAGATGAGCATACCCCGCACATCGACCCCGCTTTTGTCTGCTCAAACCATTGCTGCGACTGAAGAGGCTATTCAATCTTACCGCCAATTGGCGGCGCAGGGCGGGTGGGCACCTGTGCCAACAGGGCATACTCTGCAATTGGGCTCTCGCGGGGCTGCTGTCGTTGCTTTACGCAAGCGTCTGGCTGTTACAGGTGATCTCGATGCTTCTGTTGGTTCAACACAGGTTTTTGACTCCTATGTTGATGCCGCCGTTAAGCGTTTTCAAGCGCGCCACGGACTTGGGGCAACAGGTGTGGTGGCGGATCAGACCTTCACCATGCTTAATGTCCCCATTGATGAGCGGATTCGTCAGCTTGAACTCAATCTGGTTCGCCTTAAATCATCCCCCACCAATCTTGGCCCGCGTCACATTATCATGAATATTCCAGCTGCTGCTGTGCAGACAGTTGAAAATGGTGTGGTTGCGACAAATCATGCTGCGGGCGTAGGCAAAATTGATCGCCAATCGCCGGTCATGCAGGCCAAGGTCACGGAAATTAATTTTAATCCATATTGGACAGTGCCTGCCTCGATCATCCGCAAGGATTTGATCCCCAAAATGCAGGCAGATCCCAATTATCTCACGGATAACCGCATCCGTATGATTAACTCACAGGGCGTTGAAGTGCCGCCTAATTCCATCAATTGGAATTCCATGGAGGCAGTGAATTATCGTTTCCGCCAAGACCCCGGCGGTGATTTTAACTCACTTGGTTTCGTGCGCGTTAATATTCCAAACCCCTATGGCGTCTATATGCATGACACGCCTGCAAAGGGTATTTTTGGTGATGATTTCCGCTTTGTTTCTTCAGGCTGTGTGCGTGTCCAAAACATCAGAGATTATGTTGCGTGGATTTTAAAAGATAATCCGGGCTGGGATCGCGATCATATTGACGAAGCCATTCGCTCTGGCGGTCGCATTGATGTGAAATTGACAACACCAGTTCCCGTCTATTGGGTGTATATTACAGCGTGGGCGGGTGATGGCCTCGTGCAATTCCGCGAGGATATTTATCAGCGCGATGGTTTTTCAGGTACAAATGCCTCAGCCGCTCTTGCTCCTGCCGTTAATCCTGATGCGGAGGCTCAAGCGTCTGGCGCCGTTGCGCATGAGCAAAATGACAGGGGCATGCTTGCCCCTATGAGTGATGGTGACAATTAGCCGTCTCAGACTCAATTGTGAGCCGTTGACGGCTTGTCCATGTCTTGTAAGCCTGAGATCAGTCCCATGATGGGGTCGAGGGCTTGCAATGTCCTTTTTTTCTCCAAAGTCCTGAATAAATGATCAAAAAACGGGCTCGGGGCACCAAATCCCTTCACTCCCCCTTTGTTTCCTGCTAATCCCAGACTCGATTGAAATGAGCATGGCAGGCTGGCTTTTGCGCCACCCGTGTTCATTTTCAAGACAGATTTTGCGCTCGCCCTGAAGGCCAGCGTTTTTCGAGCCAGGGACCCCCCATGACCCAAGCCAGCACAGCCTCTTATAATCTCTCAAATAGCTTTTTTGGCGCTTCACTTGCCGAATCGGATCCTGAAATCGCCCGCTCTATCGAGTTGGAATTAGGCCGTCAGCGCGATGAAATTGAGCTGATTGCCTCTGAAAATATCGTCTCGCGCGCGGTGCTTGAAGCGCAGGGCTCGGTGATGACCAATAAATATGCCGAGGGTTATCCGGGCAAACGTTATTATGGCGGCTGCCAATTCGTCGATATTGCTGAAAAATTGGCGATTGAACGGGTGACACGTTTGTTTGGCTGTGGTTTTGCCAATGTGCAGCCTAATTCGGGTTCGCAAGCCAATCAGGCCGTGTTTTTAGCCCTGTTGAAACCAGGTGATGTCTTTATGGGCCTTGATCTGGCCGCAGGCGGACATCTTACCCATGGCTCCCCCGTCAATATGTCGGGCCGTTGGTTTCATCCCGTCTCCTATGGCGTTGATCCCACAAGTCATCGCATCAATATGGATGACGTAGAAAAATCAGCGCTTGAGCATAAACCCAAATTGATTATTGCGGGCGGGTCAGCCTATGCGCGCTTTTGGGATTTTGAGCGCTTCCGCGCGATTGCCGATAAGGTCGGAGCTTATCTGTTGGTTGATATGGCGCATTTTGCAGGGCTTGTGGCTGGTGGTGTGCATCCATCGCCCTTTCCTCATGCGCATGTCGTGACCACCACAACACATAAAACATTGCGCGGGCCGCGCGGTGGGTTGATCCTCACAAATGATGAGGACTTAGCCAAGAAAATCAATTCAGCGATTTTCCCTGGTCTGCAAGGTGGACCATTGATGCATGTCATTGCCGCCAAGGCTGTTGCTTTCGGTGAGGATTTGCGCCCTGAGTTTAAGCTTTATGCACGACAAGTCGTTGATAACGCCAAAGCCCTCGCAAGCACATTGATTGCTGGCGGTTTTGACCTCGTGACAGGCGGTACAGATAATCATCTTATGCTTGTTGATTTGCGCTCTAAAAAGCTCACAGGCAAAGCGGCAGAAGCGGCTTTGGGGCGTGCGCATATTACCTGCAATAAAAATGGTGTGCCATTTGACCCAGAAAAGCCTTTTGTGACCTCTGGTATTCGCCTTGGTACACCTGCTGCGACCTCGCGCGGCTTTGGTGTTGCTGAATTTACAGAAGTCGGCAAAATGATCATCGAAACACTTGATGGTCTTGCCAAAAATGGCGAAGCAGGCAATGGCGCAGTGGAAGAGCAAGTGAAAGCCAAAGTCAGCGCACTGACACATAAATTCCCGATCTATTAAGGCTGAGTGATGCGTTGTCCATATTGCGGTTCTCTTGACACACAGGTGAAGGACTCACGTCCGACCGATGACTCCGCCTCGATACGGCGGCGGCGTGTGTGTTCGGATTGCGGCGGGCGTTTTACTACATTTGAGCGCGTGCAGTTGCGCGAATTGATGGTGGTGAAGAAGTCTGGACGGCGTGTTCCCTTTGATCGTGAAAAATTGATGCGTTCGCTTGAGATTGCTTTGCGCAAACGTGCAGTGGATCCCGAGCGTGTGGAGCGCATGGTCAATGGTGTGGTGCGCCAGCTTGAAAGTGAAGGGGAGAGTGACATCACCTCAGATCGCATTGGCGAATTGGTGATGGAGGGTTTGCGTGCGCTCGACTCCGTTGCATATGTGCGCTTTGCCTCGGTCTATCGTAATTTTCGTGAGGCAGCTGATTTTGGCACGATCATCGACGAGCTTGTGGCTGATCCCGATGCGCCTCTCTCTGAAAGTCATTCATGACTGCCTCGGCGCCCGCGCTCACTCAACGCCAAAGTGATGAGCGCTTTATGCGCGCAGCCCTTAGGGTTGGTGAGCGTTTTATAGGTCAAACCGCGCCAAATCCATCTGTTGGTTGTTTGATTGTGCGTGATGGTGTGATTGTCGGGCAGGGCGCGACACAAAAAGGTGGGCGCCCCCATGCTGAGACGGAGGCGTTGCGTCAAGCGGGTGAACGTGCGCGCGGGGCGACACTTTATGTGACCTTAGAACCTTGCAGCCATCATGGTGTGACGGCGCCATGTGTTGATGCGATTATTCATGCGGGCGTGGCGCGTGTTGTTGGTGCGTTGCAAGATCCTGACCCTCGTGTGGCTGGTCGCGGTTATGAATTGCTGCTTCAAGCTGGCATTGAGGTCACCAAAGATATATGTGCGCCAGAGGCTCTGCGGGCGCATCGCGGACATGTGCTGCGCGTGACGCAAGCTCGCCCCATGTTGACGCTCAAATTAGCGCAGACAAAAGATGGTTTTGCAGGCGCAAAAATGGGTGAGAAGCGCTTAATCATTACAGGTGAAGAGGCCAATCATTACGTACATATGTTGCGTGCCCAGCATGATGCGATCATGGTGGGTGTGGGCACTGTCAGGGCTGACAATCCCTCTTTAACAGTGCGGCTTTTGGGCATGACTCAATCACCCCTGCGCATTATCATTGATAGTCATTTGACAACACCTGTATCATCTGAGCTCATCAGTTCCGTGGCAAAAGTACCAAGCTTTATTCTCTGCGGTGAGGGTGTCGATGCCGCGCGTAAAGCAGTTTTTCTTCATCATGGTGTACGAATAGCTGAAGTGCCGCGTCTTTCTTCGGGCGATGTTGATCTTCACAAGGCCATGCACTTTTTGGCCCAGCAGGGCATAACGCGTGTGCTGTGTGAAGGTGGGCCTCATCTTGCCTCAGCACTGCTTGATGCGGGGCTTGTTGATGACGTCTTGCTTTTAACCGCAGCACATCTTGAGGTGCATGACGGCATTGCCGCTTTGTCCCGCACGCATCGGTCTGTTTTGCAAAATCCTTCCCTTTATCACCTGCGCGCGCATGGTCATATGGGTGCAGATATTTATGATTGGTATGAGAGGGCCTAATGTTTACTGGTCTTGTAAGTGATGTCGGCGAAATTGTTGATGTGCGCGTCAATGGTGATTTGCGCCGTTTGCGCATTGCCTGTTCTTATGATCTTGCCTCCATTGAATTGGGCGCGTCCATTGCGTGTTCGGGGCCATGTCTCACTGTGGTTGCGATGGGATCTGATAAGGGACGGACGTGGTTTGATGTCGAGGCGGCGGCTGAGACATTGGAGCGCACAACAGTTGGGCGTTGGGTGGTTGGCACGCATATCAATCTTGAACGCTCGCTCAGGCTCGGTGATGAATTAGGCGGGCATATCGTCACAGGTCATGTTGATGGTTTGGCTGAGCTTGTTGAGCGGACAGATTATGCGGAAGGCACAGCGCAATTTTCAATTCGTGCGCCGCATCGTCTGGCGCATTTAATTGCCGAAAAGGGCTCGGTTGCGCTTGATGGCACCTCCCTGACTGTTAACGCCGTGAGTGGTGATGTGTTTTCAGTTTTGCTTATTCCCCACACCTTATCTCAGGGGGTGACAACATGGGGCGAGCGCAAAAAGGGGGATGCGATCAACATTGAGGTGGATTTAATGGCCCGTTATGCCGCCCGCTTGATTGAGGCGCGTCCGCAGCCCAAAGGTTAAAGACTTGCCCTTACGCCCGAGGCTCTTTATGGATGGGGCATTATAAACATTATGGACTGACTATGGCTGAACATCAACGCCGCACACCTCTTCCGAAAATAGATGTCAAAGGCGCGCGTTTCCTGATCGTTGAAGCGCGCTATTATGATGATATCGGTGATTTGTTGCTGGCTGGAGCGCGCGCAGCGCTTGAGGCCGCTGGTGCCCAGATTGATGTGGTGAGTGTGCCAGGCGCACTTGAGATTCCCATTGCTGTGCGCATGGCGCTGTCTTCGAACCGCTATGCGGGAGCGGTTGCTTTGGGATGTATCATTCGTGGCGAGACCTATCATTTTGAAGTCGTCTCCAATGAGAGCGCGCGTGGCTTGATGGATCTAGGCACGGCGCAGGGATTTCCCATTGGCAATGGCATTTTGACTGTTGAAGATATGGTGCAAGCTCAGGTGCGCGCTGATCCCGCACAGGGCGATAAGGGTGGCGATGCCGCGCGGGCGGCTTTGGCGCTTTATAGTTTATCCTGCTGTTTTAAGGCGTCATGATATGTCAAAAGAGCATCGCGCTGCCGCGCGCCTTTCGGCTGTTCAAGCCCTTTATCAAATGGATGTGGCGGGCAAAGGCCTGAATGAAATTTTGGCCGAGTTTGAGACCTATTGGATTGGCGCTGAAATTGAAGGCGATCAATATCTGGAGGCGGAAGTTGAGTTTTTCCGCGATGTGCTTTCAGGTGTGCTTAGAGATCAGCGCGCGCTTGACCTTTTGATTGATGAGACATTGCAAGAAGGTTGGCCTTTACGGCGTGTCGAAGCCGTGATGCGCGCAGTGTTACGCGCTGCTGTCTATGAGCTCAAAAAACGCAAAGACGTCCCAGCACGTGTGGTGGTAAAAGAATATGTGGATGTCGCCGCCGCATTTTTAGCGCATGATGAAGTGGGTATGATCAATGCTGTGCTTGATCATATTGCCCGTGGTTTGCGCGAAAAGGAATTTGCTTAAGCACGCGCGGGCAGACACTCACGCGTGTGGGGTGAGAGGTGCGCTATGACTCATTTTTCAGAAGATGATTTTATCTCACATCTGTTTGCACCCTTAGCAGGGCCGGAGGGTCTTGGTCTGCGTGATGATGCGGCTGTTGTGGCGCCCCCTCTTGGACATGATCTCGTCATGACCAAAGATGCGCTTGTGGCGGGGGTTCATTTTTTTGCTGATGATACCCCGCAAGATATCGCGCGAAAATTAATGCGTGTGAATTTGTCAGACCTTGCCGCCAAAGGCGCTGATCCCCTTGGCTTTCTCTTGGCATTGGCTATCCCCTCACATTGCGATGATGCGTTTTGGCGCGCTTTTGCGCAGGCATTGCAAGAGGATTCTGTCCTTTTTTCATGCCCTTTATTTGGGGGCGATACAGTAAGCACACAGGGGCCTTTGGTCATGACACTCACGGCGATCGGTGTTGTGCCTCATGGTCATCATGTCCCTCGCTTTGGGGCCCGCGCGGGTGATCGTATCTATGTCTCAGGCACGATTGGTGATGCCGCCTTGGGCCTTGATGTTCGCAAGGGCGCTGACTGGACAAGGGCGTGTAATAAAGAGGATCGCGCCTTTTTGCTTGCGCGTTATCTCTTACCTATGCCGCGTCTTCACTTGCGGCGCGCGCTCCGCGCTGAAGCCAATGGTGCCATGGATGTGTCAGATGGCTTTGTTGGTGATCTCACCAAGATGATGCGCGTATCGGGTGTGAGCGCGCGCATTCATCTGGCGTCTGTCCCCTTTTCTCCCGCTGTCCGGCGTGCCATTCAACGCGTGCCCGCATTATATGACCATGCGCTGACAGGTGGGGATGATTATGAAATTATTGCTGCCGTTCAGCCTGAGCGCGCCTCAATGTTTGAAGCCGAGGCTTTGGCCGCAGGTGTTCAGGTCACATGCGTTGGTGAGGTGGTAGAAGGTCATGAGCCCCCGCAGTTTGTGGACGAAAGCGGCGGGCTGCATAGTTTTGCGCGCGGGTCTTATTCTCATTTCTGAGTGGGGATTAATTCGTCTCTGTCGCGCAAAGTGGGGAAAAGTTTCATCCATGCGATCGCAATCGCAACCGAGCCTAATCCACCCAAGACAACTGATGGCACAGTTCCCACAGCGGCAGCCAAAAGGCCTGACTCAAACTCACCCAATTCATTTGATGCGCCAATAAAGACAGAATTAACTGCCGAGACACGTCCGCGCATTTCATTTGGTGTTTCAAGTTGCACAAGAGTTTGGCGAATGACAACGCTCACCATATCAGCAACACCCATCATGAATAGAAATGGTAAGGCCATCCAAAAACTGGTGGATAGGCCAAAGCCTATAGTGGCAAGGCCAAACACGCCCACAGCTCCAAACATCATATAGCCCGTGCGGCGTTTAATTTGATAATGCGCAATGATCACTGAGCATAATAACGCACCCACAGCAGGCATGGAGCGCAATATGCCGAGCCCCCATGGCCCTGTCATGAAAATATCATGCGCATAAATCGGCAAGAGCGCAGTTGAGCCGCCCAGCAACACAGCAAAGAGGTCAACTGATATAGCGCCCAAAATATTTGGATTAGCCCATATGAAGGTGAAGCCTGCGGTTAGATAAGACCAGCTGATGGATTTGCTGGGTAAGACCGCTCCTTCGCGTGGGTGTAATTGTGTGAGGCATAAAAGCGAGAGCAACATAAGTACTGTTGTTGCCGCAAAGACAGTGGAAGCGCCAAATGCATAGAGTAAGCCGCCCAAGGCGGGGCCGCTGATGGAAGCTGTCTGCCATGCGCTGGAATTCCATGCCACGGCATTGGAAAAATCTTCTTCTGTGACGAGGCTTGGCATGATGGCTTGCGCTGCAGGCTGAAGGAAAGAGCGCGCTGTGCCATAGATGAAAATTAAGACATAGATCAGCGTCACTGAAGGATGATCAAAAGAGGCAAGGGTGTAAAGACCAATGGAGGCCGCTACATTAAGCGCGGTTGAGCAGATCATCACGAGACGGCGATCATGCCGATCTGAGACATGGCCAACAATCAACATGAAGAGAATATTGGGCATAAATGCCGTCAGGCCTGCCAAACCCAAAGCGAGGGGATTGCGCGTGATATCGTAAATCAACCACCCCACGGCGACGTCAATCATCATGGCGGAGAGAGTGGAGGCAATACGGGCAAAAAAATTGAAACGAAAATCACGCGAGCGGAACGCGCGCCAACCAGGTCGTTCGAATAAAGAGGGCATCATCACCTTAGCCAGACCGCGAGCGCGGTTCACATATGATCTATGTCTTGTTTTTGGGGCGTATGGGCCAAATTGTCAAATGGAGCGGGAATTTTTATTCTTGCCTAAGCTTAACAAATGAAATGGCCTTTGGATATTGCGTGGTGTGTCCTTTTAAATGGCGCTCTTCAGCTGCGCTGAAGATAAAATTTTGAGCAATTATAAGGCATCAATGGTGTCACATTGATGATTGATATCATGCGGCAAAGATTCAAAACTGCGTCAATGGGTTGAAATAATTGAGTGAATGTGTGCGCATGTTTGACCTTAGGGGCTAATATGGTTAAATAAATCATGGAGTTCATGTTATGACTGAGGCTGAAAAAATCGCTGTCCTTGAGGCCCGTGTAGAGGCGTTGAGTGTGACCTTCAAAACTGTTTTGTCAGCTTTGGTTATTCGTGGTCTGCTGACGAAAGCAAGTGTTGATCAGATTTTGCGTGATGCGGAAGAGGCAATTCATCACCCTCGGGGTACGCATGAATTAGAAGGTGTGCGTGCAGATCTGCCCCATTATATCCGTCATGCAATGGGCCCCGTTCCCGATGATGATGATCACGGCCATTAAGCCCCGATTTCTCTTATAAAGGCAGCGGCAGCAGCGCGTGGATCTTCTGCGCTCATCAATGCTGACACAATCGCAACACCCTGTGCGCCAGCCTTTATAAGGGCTTTTGCGTGGTCAGCTTTTATGCCGCCAATGGCGACAACAGGTTTTGTGCTATGGGCGCGCAAAGTGCCAAAGCCCTCAATGCCAAGTGGTGTTGAGGCATCTGGTTTTGTTGTTTGTGCAAAGATAGGACCGATGCCGAGATAATCGGCGAGTTGCACGTCAGGGCGCATGATCTGTTCTTTTGATGTGATGGACAGGCCAATAAAGGCGTTTGGCATCAGCGCGCGCACATCAGCAATGGGCATATCTTTTTGCCCGACATGCACGCCATCTGCGTCAGATGCGAGCGCAATATCAACGCGATCATTGATGACAAGAGGAATTGAAGTGCCGCGCAGTAGATTTTTGAGAGTGCGTGCATATTCGAGAAACACACGTGTATCGGCATCTTTTTCTCGCAATTGCACCATAGTGACGCCGCCTTGAATGCAGGCGGCAACAACATCGCTTAAAGCGCGCCCATGCGCGAGTGTGCGATCTGTGACGAGGCAAAGTCGAAGTGTATCGGGGTTAAAATTCATAGGCGCAATATGCTTTTAATGTCGGACGCGCTGATGGCATCAAGCGCATCAATAAAGGCGGTACGAAACGAGCCGGGGCGTGTCGCTTGTGCGGCGGCAAGATCACCTGCGATGGTGTAGATGATGAGGGCAGCAATGCTGGCCTCATAAGCATTTTCATGGACGCTGCTGCACGCACCCACAAAGGCTGACAAGGCGCATCCAATGGCTGTGACGCGTGTCATCAACTCAGAGCCATGAGCGAGCGTGAGTGTGTTATGTCCATCGGTGATGAGATCAACAGCGCCCGTCGCAATGATGGTGCATAAATTATTGCGCGCAAGCCAATGAGCGGCCTGCGCAGCTTCATCCGTTGTGTTGGTGCTATCCACGCCACGCGGGCCCGTATGTGTGTTATGTGAAAAGCCCGCCAGTTTCGCGACACTTATAATTTCAGAGGCATTGCCGCGGATAATGCTGGGGCGATGGCGCAAAAGCATTTTCACGGCTTGGTTGCGATACTCAGTTGCGCCAACACCAACGGGATCGAGCACCCAAGGTTTGCCCAGAGTGTGAGCTGAAATAGCAGCAGCTTTCGCGCCTGCTAAAAAGGGTTCTGAGAGAGTGCCGATGTTTATGACAAGCGCATTGCTGAGGGCACAAAAGGCTGCGCTTTCATCTTCGGCATGAACCATGGCAGGGGCCGCGCCAACAGCGAGCAGGACATTGGCTGAAATATCCATGGCAACAAAATTGGTGATGTTCTGCACAAGAGGTTTGTGCGCCCGCACGCGGTCAAGCACATGAGCGGCAAGATCTGCCCATTCATCGCGGCTATGTGTGATTGTGGTGGCCATGACACTCCTCATGACATTGTTTTAGGGCAGGGGGCAGGTTTTGTCATCTTTGGCTTGGCAGAATTATGAGAGTTAATAAATTTGTCTTTTGCGTCAAAGCTTGGCAATATTTATCTATGAATGTATAAAAAAAGAGGCGCTTTTAGGAGCGCCTCTCATTGGGAAGCCGGGGATCCGTTACCGAAGTAACTGCCGATCTGATCCCGACTTTTCGAGTTTGAAGTTAATTGTTTGGAGGTCGTAAGTCAATGGCAATCAACGCAGATGATGTGCCTATTATTACTGGTCTCTTATCTCAAGAGCGTTTGTCTGGTTTGATCGCCCTTACAGGTTGTCCTTATACGGCGATAGAATTGCATCAGGAAACCCTACGACTTGGTGCGTCATTGATGAATGTCATTGCTACGATTGAAATTTCATTACGAAATTCTGTAGCTGAGAATTTAAGCGCTTATTTTGGTGTGTCTAATTGGGTTCAGCAACCTCCTGTTGCCCTGAACTGGAAAGAGCCAGAAAGAAAGAAAATTAAAGATGCCATTGATAGTGCCAGACGCGCAGAATACTCCAAGCTGAGTCAGGCAGAGAAGGCGAAACTTGATATTTTAGCTTACCCTAAGGGTCGCCCTCCTAATACGTCTCACAAAAAGCGCGCACAGAATAGACGGCGTTATATTCCGGTGACAGACGGAAAAGTTATTGCTGAATTGACTCTTTATTTTTGGAAGCGACTTTATAGCCCCGAATATGAACAGGCTTTATGGCGTACGACTCTTAAGCGAAGTTTTCCAGATAAAACGATTAGGCGTGCTGACGTTGCAGCTCATCTCGAGCATATTTATCAGGCTCGCAATCGCCTCGCGCATCATGAGGCCGTTATGCATCGACGTTTTTATGATACTATGCAATCAATCCGCTTTGTAACAAGGCAGCTCGGAGTCCATGCAAACTGCGAAACTACCCCCCTCGCTCTCTTGCTCAAAGAAGAGATTGACTTGGTTTGTTATCAAGAAGCAGAGCTTAATGCGCGTATAAATACGTATAGGGCTCGATGTGAATAAGGCTAATGAGACCTTCTCCCCTATTGCTTAGCCTAAAGTTATAGCTGAGGCGTGGTTTTTGGTGCCTTTTCTGCCCCAAAGTCATGGCAGATTGTTGCGCTTGCGGCTTCGCTCTGGCACAGTGGCACTGAAGCGTGGCTGATTTGCCCGAAAGCTCTCAATGAGATGTCGGACAAGTGCTGCGTATTAATAAGGTCGGCCACAGGCTGATCACATCCTCTGGCTGTGCCGGAGGCGTAAAAAAGGGCGGAATAAATGACTTCAATCATGTTAATCATTTTGGGCGGGCTGTTGTCCGTCGTCTATGGTGCGTACACGATTTCATCATTGATGAATGCACCATCAGGCAATGAGCGTATGCAAGAGATTGCAGGTGCGATTGCAGAGGGCGCGCAGGCCTATCTAAAGCGCCAATACATCACTATTTCTGTTGTGGGTGTGGTGATCTTGCTCGGCCTTGGATTTTTGATCGGCTCAAAAGTCGCCATCGGCTTTTTGATCGGTGCCGTCTTGTCAGGCGCGGCTGGCTTTATAGGCATGAATGTGTCGGTTCGTGCGAATGTGCGGACGGCGCAAGCGGCCTCCCAATCTCTTGCGGGCGGTCTTGATATTGCCTTCAAAGCTGGTGCTGTCACCGGCATGTTGGTGGCCGGTCTGGCTCTTCTGGGCGTGGCTGTCTATTATTATGTGCTGACTGGCCCATGGGGTTATAAGCCTGATGACCGCACAGTGATTGACTCACTTGTGGCTCTGGGCTTTGGCGCTTCACTCATTTCCATTTTTGCGCGTTTGGGCGGCGGTATTTTTACTAAGGGTGCAGATGTCGGTGCTGATCTCGTCGGCAAAGTGGAAGCAGGTATCCCTGAGGATGATCCACGCAATCCCGCAACCATCGCTGACAATGTCGGTGACAATGTCGGTGATTGCGCCGGTATGGCTGCCGATTTGTTTGAGACATATGCGGTGACTGTGGTTGCCACAATGGTTCTCGCTGCTATCTTCTTTGCAGGGAAGGATATATTGGCCTCCGCTATGCTCTATCCGCTCGCGATTTGCGCGACCTGCATTGTGACCTCCATCATCGGCACTTACTTTGTTAAACTTGGCGCCAATCAATCAATTATGGGCGCTTTGTACAAAGGCTTGATTGCCACAGGCGTTCTGTCTGTTGGTGGTTTGTGGATTGCCACAGAAGGCGTGATTGGCTGGGGTGCTCTTGGCACTGTGGCTGGCATGTCGATCACAGGCACAAATCTCTTTGCATGTGGTCTTGTTGGCCTTGTGGTAACGGGTTTGATCGTCTGGATCACCGAATATTACACGGGCACAGGCATGCGTCCTGTGGTGTCGATTGCTCAAGCATCAGTTACAGGCCATGGCACGAATGTGATCCAAGGTCTTGCGGTTTCGCTGGAGTCAACGGCTTTGCCAGCGCTCGTCATCATCGGTGGTATTATCTCCACTTATCAATTGGCGGGTTTGTTCGGCACAGCTATCGCTGTGACAACTATGCTTGGTCTTGCTGGCATGATTGTGGCTCTTGATGCCTTCGGGCCGGTCACGGATAATGCCGGTGGTATTGCTGAAATGGCAGGACTTCCTAAGGAAGTTCGTCATTCCACTGATGCGCTTGATGCTGTTGGTAACACCACAAAGGCTGTGACAAAGGGGTATGCGATTGCATCAGCTGGACTGGGTGCGCTCGTTCTTTTTGCCGCTTACACCAATGATCTCGAATCCTTCACCAAGAGCGGTGCGGCCTATTTCAAAGACGTGGGCAAAGTCTCGTTTGATCTCTCCAACCCCTATGTGGTGGCTGGCCTGATCTTCGGTGGTCTTATTCCCTATCTCTTTGGTGGCATTGCGATGACTGCCGTGGGCCGCGCTGCGGGTTCGGTGGTTGAAGAAGTGCGTCGCCAGTTCAAGGAAAAGCCCGGCATTATGCAGGGAACGGATAAGCCTGATTATGCGCGTGCGGTGGATATGCTGACTAAAGCGGCGATCAAGGAAATGATCATTCCCTCGCTTTTGCCTGTGCTTGCGCCGCTCGTTGTTTATTTTGGCATCTTGTTCATCTCAGGCTCAAAAGCCTCAGCTTTTGCGGCTTTGGGCGCATCATTGCTTGGCGTGATTGTGAATGGTCTGTTTGTGGCCATTTCCATGACGTCTGGCGGTGGCGCATGGGACAATGCTAAGAAGTCATTTGAAGATGGCTTTGTTGACAAGGATGGCGTGAAGCATCTTAAGGGCAGTGATGCGCATAAAGCATCTGTCACTGGCGATACAGTCGGCGACCCCTATAAAGATACAGCAGGACCTGCTGTTAATCCTGCCATCAAAATCACCAATATCGTGGCTTTGTTGCTGTTGGCGATTTTGTCACACTAAAGTGATAACGCACATTCAAAAGGCGGGCTTTTGGGCCCGCCTTTTTTGTTGATTATAAGAACATAATGCGCTGTTAGGAACTTTATATTT
>Ga0164297_10000977_pt1 | contig 32311 bp, 31 predicted proteins | sample GEODES058metaG_FD_113539 | JGI IMG/M metagenome (GOLD analysis project Ga0164297, IMG submission 113539) | Dystrophic lake water microbial communities from Trout Bog Lake, Wisconsin, USA - GEODES058 metaG | ecosystem: Environmental > Aquatic > Freshwater > Lake | place: USA: Trout Bog Lake... | reverse complement strand
TTGCACTTGGACTGTACATCCTACCTAATGGTTGGCAACATGCTGGACTTGCGCTTGCAACTTCCGCTGCTTCGCTACTAAACGCCTTGCTTCTTCTTACAAAGTTAAAAACACTCGGGTTCTACCCCAAAACCAGCGGAAAGACTGCCTTCAATATCAGAATCTCCGTTGCCTTATTGATCATGACCTTGATTTTGGTGTTTTCTGCCAATCACTATCCTTGGCAGGAGTGGACCAGAATCGAACGCTTTTTGAATCTAAGCATATGGATCATTGTTGGCCTTGGCTCTTACATTCTGACCCTTCTGCTTACAGGATTTAGGATGAAAGATCTACTCCTATCCAGCAGCATAAGATCTTGAGGCTAACGAGGCATGGAATTAGCTCTTGGCATTCACTCGAAAAACCTACCCGTTAACGGTTGTGTAGCCACCATCGGAAATTTCGACGGGGTTCACTTAGGGCACAGAGCGATCATTGATCGTCTGGCCGAAACCGGAAAAAGATTGGGCCTCCCCGTTTGCGTTGTATTGTTTGAACCTCAGCCTCGAGAATTCTTCGAGCAGGACAAGGCACCGCCCAGACTAATGAGGCTTCGCGAAAAGATTGATCGATTGCAAGAACTGCCTGTTGATCAGGTGCTGATACTTCGGTTTAACCATAAGATCGCGGGGCTTTCACCGACTGCATTCATTCGCACCATCTTGGTAGACACCTTAAAAATTCGTCACCTGGTTATAGGCGATGATTTTCGGTTTGGCAAAGGCAGACAAGGAGACTTTAATTTACTGAAACAGGAAGGCAGAAGATATTCTTTTGATGTCGAAGATACGCAAAGCATCTTCATCAATGGCTTACGAATAAGCAGTACGCTCATCCGAAAGGCCCTTTCTTCGGGTGATCTTGACCAAGCCGCGCGTTTACTGGGTAAGCCTTATGAGGTCTGCGGAAGAATCATGCATGGCGAAAAACGTGGGCGTGAGATCGGTTTTCCCACCGCAAATCTTTTGATGCAAAGGAAAAACACTCCTGTCAGTGGCGTCTTTGCCGTTACAATGCGTGGATTAAGCCACAAACCCTTATTAGGTGTGGCGAATGTAGGCACCAGACCAACCTTCTCAGGTGATGATAGCGTGTTACTAGAAACTCACTTACTTGACTTTGAAGGGGACGCCTACGGCAGAAAAGTTGAGGTGGAGTTTCACCATAAATTAAGGGAAGAGCGACGATTCTCGAGCCTTCAGGAGCTCTCCCAACAAATTCAGTTAGACATAAAGGCTGCCCGAGATTTTTTCTTGGAAAGCCATAGACATTCGAATCTTTAAAAATGAGCGTCGATTACAAATCTACTCTAAACCTGCCTTCCACAGAATTCCCGATGAAAGGCAATCTGCCTCAACGGGAGCCCGATCAACTTGCTCGATGGCAAGAACTCAACATTTACGGCAAGCTTCGGGATCTCCGCCAAGGCCAGACCAAATTTGTCCTGCATGATGGACCTCCCTACGCCAATGGTGAAATCCACATTGGTCACGCCGTCAATAAAATCCTTAAAGATATCATTGTGAAAAGCAAGGGCCTCTCAGGATTTGATGCACCGTTTGTTCCTGGCTGGGACTGCCACGGGCTTCCCATAGAACTGATGGTTGAAAAAAAGGTAGGTAAAGCCGGGCTCAAAATCACCGCGGAAGAATTTCGACGCGCCTGCCGTAGCTATGCGGCGGAGCAAGTTGAGACCCAAAGAAAGGAGTTCATAAGACTCGGCGTATTTGGCGACTGGTATGCTCCTTACCTGACGATGGATTATAAGTTCGAAGCCAACACCGTCCGCGCATTAGGTCAAATCCTTGCGAATAAGCACCTAACAAAAGGAGCCAAACCCGTTCATTGGTGTACGGATTGTGGCTCCGCTCTTGCAGAAGCTGAGGTTGAATATGAAAACAAAACTTCACCTGCCATCGATGTACGTTTTCGCGTAGCCAGCGAAGAAACGTTGATGTCACGATGCAGGAGTGTCCCGGAGCACAGTGGGTCAGGACCCATCTCTATCGTCATTTGGACCACAACCCCATGGACCCTACCCGCTAATCAGGCCGTTGCGCTGGGCCCAGACATCGAATACGCGGTCGTCCAATGCACCGAACAAAATGAGCGCTTAGTGATTGCAGAATCCCTTCTGAAAAACACGATGGGGCGCTATGGGATCGATCAATACAACATCGTGGCCTATTGCAATGGATCCGATCTCGAAGGCTTATTACTACAGCACCCCTTCTATGAGCGTGAAGTCCCAGTCATTTTGGGAGATCACGTTACGCTGGATGCCGGAACAGGGGCTGTTCATACAGCGCCGGGGCATGGACAAGAAGATTACGTTGCCGGACAGAGATACCAGCTACCTGTAGAAAACCCAGTGGGTGATGATGGGAAATTTCTTCCTAATACACCCCTGTTTCACGGGGAACATGTGCTGAGTGCTAACCCTCACGTCATTGAAGTTCTTAAAGCCCATGGATGTTTGCTGCATGAAGCCAGAATAGAACATAGCTACCCACATTGTTGGAGACACAAAACGCCGGTTATATTCCGGGCAACGCCTCAGTGGTTTATCGCCATGGAAAAAAACCACCTAAGGCAACAAGCGCTGGCAAATATTTCTAATGTTGCTTGGATCCCTGATTGGGGACAAGCACGCATAGAAGCCATGGTAGCTAATCGGCCAGACTGGTGTGTTTCACGTCAAAGAAATTGGGGCGTACCCATAGCCCTGTTTATTCACAAAGAAACATCTGAACCACATCCCAACAGTCTAGATTTAATTGAACAAATAGCAAAAAGGATCGAAGAGCGGGGGATAGAGGCTTGGTTTGATCTAAAGCCCGAAGAGCTCCTAGGCCAGGATGCTGAAGAATATAAAAAACTGACTGACACGCTAGACGTATGGTTTGACTCTGGCGTCACTCACTTTGCCGTACTGAATCAACGCCCAGAACTGACCTACCCAGCTGATTTATATCTTGAAGGCTCGGACCAACATAGAGGCTGGTTTCAATCTTCACTCATGGCTGCAGTAGCTATCAATGGTACGGCACCCTATCGTGAAGTCTTGACTCACGGATTCACAGTCGATGCCCATGGCAAGAAAATGTCAAAGTCCAAGGGAAATGTTGTGGCTCCCCAGAAGGTCATGCAAAATCTTGGTGCCGATGTTCTAAGGTTATGGGTTGCGGCCACAGATTATCGAACGGAGATGAACGTTTCGGATGAAATCCTCAAGCGCACAGCGGATGTTTACCGTCGCCTCAGAAATACAGCGCGTTACTTACTCTCCAATCTTCATCAGTTCGAACCCGCCCAACATAGCCTGCCCATTTCGGATCTCCTTGCATTAGATCGTTGGGCCATCGACAAAGCCTTTACACTCCAACAGGAGGTGCAAAGCGCCTATGAAAGCTACGAGTTCCACTCGATTTACCAAAAGGTACATCACTTTTGTTCAGTTGAGCTCGGCGGTTTCTATTTAGACATCCTCAAGGACCGTCAATATACCTGTCAAGAAGGGAGTGTTGCTCGCCGATCAGGTCAAACAGCCATGTTCCACATAGCCGAAGCACTCGTCAGGTGGTTAGCACCGATCTTAAGCTTCACTGCAGAAGAAATTTGGCGCCATATGCCTGGGGAGCGGAAAGAATCCGTATTTCTTGAAACTTGGTATCAGGGTCTAGCACCTCTAGACACTGAGGGCCAATTCACTCGAGAATTCTGGGAGTTCATCATTGGCCTTCGAGAAACGGTTGGCAAAGAAATGGAAGCCCTTAGATCCCAAAACCTGATTGGATCCTCACTAGATGCTGAAGTTGAAATCCATTGCTCAGAAAAAACGTATAGCCAGCTAAGCGCCTTGGAAGAGGAAGTCAGATTTATCTTGATCAACTCGAATACTTCGCTCCAAATGGATAGCTCATTCCAAAATGAGCAGATGACCATCCATGTCAGAGCCTCTACAGAGCCTAAATGCGTGCGATGCTGGCATCATCGCGCCGATGTTGGGACCCATCATGATCACCCAGAGCTCTGTGGGCGTTGTGTAGAGAACGTTGCCGGCAACGGCGAAACCAGAAAATACGCGTAAACATATATGCTCCATTGGACATGGCTTTCCGTTGTAGTGATCCTGATCGATCAGGTCACCAAGCATATGGTTGATTCAACCATGCGGCTTTATCAAACCATAGAACTGGCCCCCTACTTCCAGCTCACTTATATGCGTAATCAAGGCGCTGCCTTCAGCTTTCTTTCAACAGCGGGTGGATGGCAGCGATGGTTTTTTATCGCTCTAGCCACTCTTTCAAGCATCGTAATCGGTTATTGGTTAAAAAAACTTAACCGCTCTCAGTCGTTTGAAGCGTTTGCTTGGGCGATGGTGCTTGGAGGCGCCTTGGGCAATCTAATCGATCGCATCATCTATGGCTATGTCATAGACTTTCTCGATGTCTATTATGGAGACTGGCATTGGCCAGCCTTCAATGTCGCCGATTCTGCGATCACGCTAGGAGTAACCATGCTTCTAATTGATTCATTTAGGTCAAAAGCTAATCCCACCTAAATGCGCCGACGTTCCATCAACAACACTCTCTCCGCTGTAGGTCATGATTTCTAAGTGGTACTCAAGATGAAAATTGAGAATCATATACTGTTAGAGGCCCGTTATCTTGAAAGCCCCAATTGTGATGAACGAAAGACAATCAATGATCTTTCTCTGATCGTTATACACTCTATAAGCCTTCCACCTGGGGAGTTTGGTGGCCCAGGTATTGATGCACTGTTCACCAACACGATCGACCCAAAAGAACACCCCTATTATGAGCTGATAGCGAACTTGCGGGTCTCGGCCCATGTTCTGATCCGGCGCGATGGTGATATTGTGCAATACGTTCCCTTCAATAAACGTGCCTGGCATGCTGGAGTCTCAAACTATAAAGGTCGTGAAACCTGTAATGATTTTTCTATTGGCATAGAACTGGAGGGGACGGACGACTCCATTTTTGAGGATATCCAGTATCAAACACTGAACGACCTTCTTAGTAGTCTTATTGCGCACTATCCCTCTCTGAGCTATGAAGACATTACCGGACACGAAGAAATTGCACCTGGTAGAAAGACGGACCCGGGTCCTTTTTTTGAGTGGTCCAGAATTATAGATCCACGATGACTGCACCTGTTGTCATAATCGGCATGGGTGAAATGGGGGAATTATTCGCGGTTGGATTCCTCAAAATGGGCATTCCGGTTTATCCCATTACCCGACAGATCAAGCCAAAAAGCATTGCAAACGAGATCCCTAGGCCTTCACTCGTGCTCGTTGCGGTTGGCGAAGATGACCTTGATGAATCGTTAGAGCGCCTTCCGCTTCAGTGGCTCGATAAAGTAGTTTTACTTCAGAATGAACTGATACCTAGGCATTGGCAGAAGCACGGAATACAAAATCCCACCGTCATTATTGTTTGGCTAGACAAGAAAAAAGGCCGCCCCCCCGTCAATGTCCTACCAACCTTAGTCGGTGGACCTTACGCTGAACGAATCAAAGAGCTTCTTGAGTGTATTGGAGTTCCTTGTAAAAAGATTTCTACAGACGAAATCACCTATGAACTAGTAAGAAAGAATCTATACATTCTCACCATCAATCTTGCGGGCCTCCTGCTACCAACTAACACCACAGTAAACGAGCTCTGGGATCAACATAGATCCCTTGCTGAAGGCGTTTTTAATGAAATCTTACTCCTACAACAAAAGTTAGCAGCAACTTCGTTCGGAAAACAACAAATTTTAAAGGGTGTTCTCGAGGCATTCAGAGGCGATCCAGACCATATCTGTACTGGTCGCTCAGCCTCTAAGCGCCTTAAACGGGTTGTTAGGCTAGCAAACCAAGTTGGCGCCAGCTGCCCTAAACTCAAGCAGATTCAATCGAAAACAGAGCCCAGAAGCGTTAGACGCCTTTAAGTTCAGGATAGCCAAGACCTTATTAGACGCTGAGATAGCCGTGTATAAGGACTTCTTGTCCTAACTTATTGTACTGTGGCTCAGGGATTGCGATAGAACACCTCGAAACCAAGCCAGCCTTTGGGCCCAAGGACTTGGGAGAGAGCGCGATCAGTGCATAATCAAGTAACCCAGACAGATTAAGTTCTTCAGCTAGGACACCGGGTGATGCAATGAGTAAGCTGCTTAGACCTAGCCCCCCAAGAGCCGTCATAGCCTGGGGCAAATCAATCATACCGCTGCCTAAACGATCAACCTCGATGACCCTTACACTGGATGGAACAGCTGCACGAATCCTGCTTGCATCCTTGGGGCGACCCGTCACCACAATGTCCTGATCGCCAATCCGATCAAGTGATGACCCAGTCAATTGAGATTGAGATCCATAGTCAATAACTACCCTTTGTTGAGCGACGAGCACTTCACCGTATGCATCTGCAAAGTCCCCAGCATCAAGCACTATGGCATCATGCTTGTCTTTTAGACATTGGTATAGGTTCAAGGTCGCCCCAGTCAAAACCTGAGCCGCTCCACTCATGTCTTGGCTATAAATAAGTGTCCCAAAAGGTCGTCGCACCGGGTTATTCTTAGCTAAACGTAACTGATCGAGCAAGGGGTCTAAAAACCGATATTCCTCATCGGAGGGCGAGGTTTGTTGAAAGCTCAAGATATGGGCCATTTTATCGGCCTTTGAGCGCAAATAGCCAAGATTGTCGTGATGGTGGCCGACCTCAATGGGAATTCTTTCATCAACAATAACCCCAAGCCCTCGAAGGGAGTCAACTTTATGGGGGTTATTCGTTATTAGCCTTATAGATTGAACATCAAGATCGGCCAAAATATGAGCCGCAACATCATACTCTCGCTCATCGGCCTGATGACCCAACTCAAGATTAGCCTCAACCGTATCGAGACCTTCATCTTGAAGGTTGTACGCCTCCATTTTCTTGAGAAGCCCTATCCCTCGCCCTTCTTGACGTAAATAAATCAAAACACCACTGTTCACTCGCCCAAGATACTGAAGCGTATGTCGTAATTGATCGCCACAGTCACACCTGCGAGAACCAAAAACATCTCCCGTAATGCACTCTGAGTGGACCCGAACGGGCACACCACGCTGACGCGAGACATGGCCACTCACCAGAGCCAAGTGCTCTTTTCCAGCATCTCTGTAGAGATACAGCGTGAAATCACCGTACCCAGTTGGTATTCGCGTTCTAACTAAATTCTTAACCACTAAAGCCGCGTCATCTAATGACAGATAAAAGGGTGGAAGTATACCCAATCTGGCTATACATGAGCGAAAAAGCCACTAGCTAACCGCTTCAAGCAAACGACGAATGCATGATTCTTGCCGGTCAATACTCATCACGATCTTAAACTGCTCTAACGCCCGCTCAAGATTCTGGTTTGGATAGTCAACCTTGAAGTAGAGATTTCCCATAAGGTGATCCGTCAGGAACCTCAGACCCAACTCAAAGGGCAATAACCTAATCGCATCATATAAGTAGAATTTATCTGCGGTTGATAGCGCATCACCACGAGCCAGGAAATAACCTTTTAGAAGGCTCCTTAGCCGGTCGATATTAAAACACTCAATAAACGCCTGGGAACGATCACTGCAACAAGAGCGTATACAATCGCCAAGGTCATAATGGATAAGCCCTGGCTTCACCGTATCGAGATCAATAATACTGACTGCGCTCTGCCCCTCAAGATCAAATAGAATATTATCTAGCTTAGGGTCGCCATGAATAACGCTTGTTCGAAGATGACCACGCTGATTTGCGATCTCAAGCACATCAACTCTATCCCGTTGTTCTTCAACAAAACGAAGTGCATTAATCAAACCCTTATGGTCCACTTCCGATTTATATTGGGCGTCTGTCCATTGATCGAATCTCTCCAGATAACGGGGGGTCACGTGAAAATCCGGCAAGGTATCGAACAGTCTCTCCTTGGGTATAGTAGAAGCCATCCGGTGGAAGCGACCTAGACAGTAACCTACTTGCTCCGCCTGATTTGGACTTTGGATTTCACTTAAGGTCTTTGAGCCTTCAATGAAGCTAATTCCTCGCCAGTAATCTCCCGATGAGTCCACATAAAAGTCTGAGCCGACTAACGTCGTAACAATCTCGGGCAACCTCCACTCTTCACCGGTCAACTCCAAATCTATGCGCTTTGCATGATCAGTCAGCACTCTAAGGTTTGACATGACCTGAAGAGGCTCAAGAAAAACCTGGTTATTGATGCGCTGCAGAACGAATTGTTTAAATTTTGAACTTACCAGAAAAGTGTCATTAATCAGGCCTTGACCCAATGGTTGAAGCTCAATTCCGGCCGAATCGATGAATTGCCGTGCTGCAGTTAAACAGATAGACGCCTGTGTCATGGGCTATTTGGATGGTTTGTTTGCTGTTAAACCAAGTCGAAGCCGGGTCAGTTCCTTGGCTGCTTCGCTCTTCCTCAAAAGCACATAAACGGCCCCAGTACCCCCATGCCGCTTTTGAGCGCTATTGAAAGCCATGACATCTGGAAACATTGGCAGCCAGCGCACCAGATAGCTCTTAAGCAAAGGAATCTGATCCTTATTCCGCTTACCTTTACCATGGCTTATCAGTGCTAAACGGACATCGTATTGCACACATTCATGGATAAAATGATCGAGCTCTTTTCGGGCCTGTTCCACGTTGAGTCCATGCAGATCAAGAATAGCCTCAACCTCGTAGGCCCCTTTTTGCAACCGCTGAAACACCCCGTTTTGAATGCCAGGGCGTCGAAAGCTAATCACCGATTCAGGTCGAACAGGTTCAATGAAAGAAGTAGGCAACCAACCTTCATCCTGTTTGATCGATCGTTGGGCAGCTTCACGACTGTATTGCTGCCCAGGCGAGGGAATAGACTCTGCAGCCTTGGATACAATCAAGTTAGAACTGACGCCTAATGGTTTCACGTCAGCAACCTCTCGCCTGAATAGCTCGCTCTCATCATCATCATGCATAGCTTATCCTACCGATTATCCCAATTTTTGGGGTCATTCTAGGCGGGGTATTGGGGATTGGCAAAACGCCAGAAAGAGACTCAAGAACTTGAAACTATTTTCAAAAATCAAACATAAGATGATCCTCAAGGTCATCCACCTCAAGCTCACTGATTGCAAATGACCGGACGGATATACCCGCTTCATGAACGGTATCGTCTCGACCTGAGTTTAAAGGGTGCCAGGGCGGTAACATCTGCCCCTGATTTCTCAGACGATATGCGCAAGTTTCAGGCAACCAGTGAAATTGGGTAAATGCCTCACGAAGGCCCATACAACCGGGCACTTCCATCAAACGATTGGCGTAGTTCTTACAACGACAGGTCGATATCTCTAATAGCCGACAGGCGGCACGCGTATAAAAGACTTCACCCGTCTCCTCGTCTTCAAGCTTGTTTAAACAGCAACGCCCGCAACCGTCACAAAGCGCCTCCCACTGTTGATCAGTGAGCTCAGTGAGCGTCTTTGTTTCCCAGAAATTATCCTCTGACTTACGTTGCATCAGAAATCATTCTCCCATTGATGGCCATCACGCTCTAAAAGCTCATCGGCCTCTACTGGGCCCCAAGAACCAGATGGGTAATTTGGGAATGTTCTGGGCGGCAACGCTTTCCAAACATCAAGAATTGGCTGAATCAGATTCCATCCAGACTCGACCATATCGGCTCTTTGGAAGAGCGTTTGATCTCCAGACATACAGTCTAGAAAAAGGCGCTCATAACCTGTGTCTGGGGTTGATCCAAAATTGTCCTGGTAATTAAAGTCCATATTCACAGTTCCGAGCTTCATAACAGGACCGGGCACCTTAGCCCCGAACTGTAAGGAAATCCCTTCGTTAGGCTGGAGATGCAAGACCAGCCTATTGGTTCTAAGTTGATCAATAGCTGTATTACGAAAAAGCACCAAAGGTGCCCTACGAAACTGGATAACGATCTCCGTTTTTCGCGCCGCCAATCTTTTTCCTGTTCTAAGATAAAAAGGAACGTCCGCCCAACGCCAGTTGTCAATCATCAGCTTCATGGCGATAAACGTTTCTGTCTTTGAGTCGACATCAACATTCGCTTCTTTCCGATAATCCGGGACCGTTTCTCCATCAATAACCCCATCACCATACTGCCCACGAGCCATTTTGCTCAACACATCTTCAGGAGTGGGAACCTGAACCGCTCGAATGACTTTTGTCTGCTCATCACGAACAGTGTCTGCCTCAAAGGACACTGGAGGCTCCATAGTGATCAGAGACAGCAATTGGAAAAGATGATTGGGGACCATATCCCTCAAGGCACCAGCATGATCATAGTAGCCGCCTCTCGTTTCGACGCCTACCGTTTCCGCCGCAGTAATCTGAACATGATCGATATAACGCCGATTCCAAATTGGCTCGAAAATACTGTTTGCAAAGCGAAAAACCAGAATATTCTGAACCGTTTCCTTACCCAGATAATGGTCAATACGGTAAATTTGCCGCTCCCTTAGAACTTTCTTGATCTCGGTATTCAGTAGACGAGCTGACTCAAGATCATGCCCAAAAGGCTTTTCAATAATCACTCTTCGCCAACTGGAGGAATCCTCTTCAGCAAGACCACTCTGACCTAACTGACGAACGATCTCTCCGAAGAAACTTGGGGCTGTCGCCAAATAATAGAAGTGGTTATTGTCGATGTTATGATCAGCCTTTACCTGATCACATAGCTCACTCAACTTCTTATAGAAACCGGCGTCACGAAAATCACCACTGACATAATGGATTCTTTGCCCAAACCAATCCACAACATCTTGAGCCATCTCATCTTGAGCATAGGACTTTATCGCTGCAATCATTCGCTCTCGGAAGGCATCTGAACCGAGTTCGTCAACAGCCGCCCCTATGAGTGCAAAATTACTCGATAAAAGCCTAGCTTTTGCAAGGTTATAAAGCGCGGGCAACAATTTTCTATGGGTGAGATCACCGGTTGCACCAAAGATCACCATCACACATGAATCACCCGGGCGCCCTACACTATCTGGGAAACTAATTACTGGGTCGTTCATTTCATCTCCTGATGACCACCCCGGAGCAATCGACGCACCATATTTGCGCCCATTCTTCCAAGACTGATCATACCTAGCTGCATTTCACAACTTCTCTAAAAGATCTGTTAGGCGAATAACTTCTGACAAAAGGCATTGAATCCGACCGTATGTAACGATGAATTACTCGACCGTGACAGATTTGGCTAAATTTCGTGGTTGATCAACATCCGTCCCCTTAATAAGAGCCACGTGATACGCCAAGATTTGCAAGGGAACTGTATACACTATTGGCGCCACTACATCGTCGGTTTCCGATACATGGAGCACTTTGACGCCAGATACACTTTCCATACCAACAGCTGCATCGGCAAAAACGTAAAGCTGCCCCCCCCTTGCGTGCACTTCCTGCAAGTTTGACTTTAATTTTTCCAGCAACTCATCATTGGGCGCTACTGCAATGACCGGCATCTGGTCATCTATTAGCGCCAGTGGACCATGCTTCAATTCCCCTGATGGGTAAGCCTCAGCATGAATATAAGATATTTCCTTAAGCTTTAATGCGCCCTCCATCGCCACGGGATACTGCAATCCTCGACCCAGATATAAGGCATGGTGCTTATCCCCAAATAACTCCGCCCACCTCTTAATCTCATCTTCCATCGCAAGAACTTTAGTAATGACCTTGGGAAGCGATTCAAGACTTTGGACTATTTCCTGCTCTCTTTGCTTAGAAAGACCCTGTTTTCGACCGAGCCCCAGAACAAGCAAGAGAAGAGCCACAAGCTGTGTGGTAAAGGCTTTGGTAGATGCAACACCCACTTCTGGTCCGGCACGCGTTAATAAGCATGAGTCAGAAGCCCGAACAATCGAGCTTTCTGGGACATTGCATATCGCAAGGGTATGAATGAATCCTAGTTTTTTAGCTTCCTTCAGTGCAGCCAGTGTATCGGCTGTCTCTCCAGACTGCGAGATGCTCACAAAAAGTGAGCCTGGCTTTACTACATGCTTCCTGTATCGGAACTCACTGCCCACTTCAACATTGCACGTGATGCCAGCAATCTCCTCCATCCAATAACGAGCAACCATGCCCGCGTGGTAACTCGTTCCACACGCCACAATTTGAACAGACTGAACGGCCGGAAAAAGATCTAAAGCTGATGGACCAAAAGCCGAATCAAGCAGATGATCTCCCTTGATTCGGCCTTCTAGGGTCTTAGCAATGGCCGTCGGCTGTTCATGTATTTCTTTTTGCATGTAATGGCGATATTCACCCCGCTCAACCGCATCAGGTGGCATACCTGTTTCATGGATAGGCCGCTGAACTAATGCACCCTGTTGGTTGAATATCCGAATCTCATCGCAGGTTATTTCACCAATATCTCCGTCTTCGAGGAAAATAAATCGTTGCGTTTCACTCACCAAGGCGAAAATGTCCGAAGCAATGAAGTTTTCTCCTTCCCCAAGACCAACGACCAGCGGGCTTCCTTGCCTGGCCATAATGAGCCTACCTGGATTAGCTGATGAAATGACACCAATAGCGTAGGCGCCCGTAAGGGTTTCCGTTGTTTTTTTTACGGCCTCAAGCAACGTGAGGCCTTCACTTAAGAATTCATGAATCTGATGAACAATGGTCTCTGTATCCGTTTCAGACTCAAAGACATAGCCTTTCGACTCCAATTCAACCCTGAGTTTCTCGTAATTTTCAATAATCCCATTATGGACAACAGCCACAACGCCTGAGCAAATGTGTGGGTGGGCATTTCTCTCGGATGGAACTCCGTGCGTAGCCCAACGGGTATGAGCAATACCGACTTTTCCGGCTATAGGACTTTCTTTTAGGGCTAACTCAAGCTCACACACTTTGCCCTTTCGTCTCAATCGTCGAATCTCATCCCCCGATGAAAGCACCGCTATACCGGCTGAGTCATATCCACGATATTCAAGCCTCTTAAGGCCTTCTAGCAGGACTTGAGTAACGTCTCGATGAGCCACCGCTCCAACAATCCCGCACATAACTAGCCCTCCTTCTTCTTCACGGGGCGTGACCATGATTCAACCGTCACCTGCTTCGTTCGACTCAAAGTCAGCATATGATCAGGTGCGTTCTTTGTTATGGTAGACCCAGCGCCGACTGTAGCGTTGACACCTACTCTTAAAGGAGCGATCAACTGGGTATCAGATCCAATAAAGGCACCATCTTCGATAATGGTTTCAAACTTGTTAACACCGTCATAATTGCAAGTAATAGTGCCTGCCCCAATATTGACTCCAACCCCGATTTTGGCATCACCGATATAACTTAGATGATTAACCTTCGAGCGGTGCGATACCGAAGCTTTCTTTATTTCAACGAAATTACCAATATGTACACTTTCGCCAAGCTTCGTGCCAGGCCTTAATCTCGCAAATGGTCCAACTCGTGATCCTTTTCCGACAACCGCATCCTCGATAACGGTATTGGGTAAGATCACACAATCATCATGAAGAGATGCGTTGCGAATAATTGAATTTGCGCCAATCTGAACTCGCTCCCCTATCTCAACCTTGCCTTCAAATATCACATTCACATCAATCTCGATGTCGGACCCTAAGAGGATTATGTCTCCTCGAATGTCTATTCTAGAAGGGTCCCGAATCGTGACACCCTCATCCATAAGTCGCTTTGCCATATTGCGTTGATAGACTCGCTCTAAGTGAGCCAGCTGCTGACGGTTATTGACACCTAATACCTCATCTTCACAGGATGCCTGCGTAGTGTTGATTTTCACACCATCTTGTACAGCTAATTCGATGATATCGGTTAGGTAGTACTCACCTTGGGCATTCTGATTACTTATCCTGTTCAGCCATCCCTTTAGTCGTTTCCCATGAACTGACAGAATCCCAGTATTTCCTTCTTTTATTTTTCTTTGTTCGGGATCGGCATCTTTTTCTTCAACTATTCGGAGGACACGACCATCAGGGTCCCTTTCGATGCGCCCATATCCGAACGGATCGTCGAGAAACACCGTCAATAGTGCAAGAGAGTGATCACTGACCAACTCTAAAAGCTTATTTACGGTCGTTTTACCCAAAAGCGGAACATCGCCATAGAGGATGAGGACCGTTGCTGTGTCATCAATATCTTCGGCCAATTGCATGACGGCATGCCCCGTTCCTAGCCGCTCTCTTTGTTCAACCCAAACCACATCCAGATTCTTGAGCGCTTCCAACACTTTCTCACCCCCATGACCGTAGATCACAGATGTTTTAGTCGGATTCAATGCACTAGCTAAGACACAGACATGTTCGAGCAACGCTTTATCGGCGACTTTATGCAGGACCTTTGGAATACTGGACCGCATACGTGTTCCCTGACCTGCCGCCAGGATGATGATCTCAAGGCTCATGTTTCCACCTTGTATGTTGATGACATTCTTAAGAGTATTTCTTGAGAAGTTGTTTAGGATAAATACAAAAAAACCCGGCTCATGAAGGATAGATCATCCAATCACAACACCGGGTCTCAATAAGGGGAGAACAATATCAAACTCGGCCTGATGACCTATATTTCTCCAAAGTTCTGAGCTGCATTACTGCTTCAAGAAGTTCTGCCTCTGCCTTTGCATAATCAATTTTTCCCGTTTTACTGGCTAAGGCTTCCTCTGCACGTTGCTTTGCCTCTAAAGCGGCGGCTTCGTCTATGTCCTTGGCTCGCACGGCAACATCGGCAAGGATCGTAACGATATCCGGTTGTACTTCAAGTAGACCACCTGAAATATAAAAGAGTTGCGTCTCATCACCACTGACTTTGACCCTGACCTCACCCGGCTTAAGCCGTGACAAGAAAGGGGCATGCCTCGCCGTGATGCCAACCTCTCCCATTTCGGCAGGCGCAACCACCAATTCTGCCTGACCCGAGCAGATTTCAGCCTCTGCGCTCACGATATCAACGTGAATCGTCATCGCCATGATTTTTTATTCTCCCGAAGATTAAGCGGCCAGTTTCTTGGCCTTCTCCAAAGCTTCATCAACGCTGCCTACCATGTAAAATGCCTGCTCAGGAATATCGTCGAATTCACCTTCCGCAATGCCTTTGAAACCAGCGATCGTATCTTTGAGCGAAACGTACTTACCGGGTGCGCCTGTAAATACTTCAGCAACGAAGAAAGGCTGAGACAAGAAACGTTGAATTTTTCTTGCTCTAGAAACAGTCAGCTTATCCTCTTCAGACAATTCGTCCATACCAAGAATTGCAATGATGTCACGAAGCTCTTTGTAACGTTGCAGGGTACTTTGTACCTTACGCGCTACTTGATAGTGCTCTTGGCCCACAACTAAAGGATCTAACTGACGGCTGGTAGAGTCTAACGGATCCACGGCTGGGTAAATACCCAATTCTGCAATCTGTCGAGATAAAACCACTGTGGCATCAAGGTGAGCAAATGTCGTAGCGGGAGACGGATCAGTCAAATCGTCAGCCGGTACATAAACAGCCTGAATAGATGTAATAGATCCAATTTTGGTTGAGGTGATTCGCTCTTGTAAAACACCCATTTCCTCAGCTAGATTCGGCTGATAACCCACGGCTGAAGGCATACGGCCCAAAAGTGCCGATACTTCGGTACCCGCCAAGGTATATCGATAGATGTTGTCAATGAATAACAGGACGTCACGACCCTCATCACGGAAGTATTCCGCCATCGTCAACCCTGTAAGGGCCACACGTAGTCGATTACCAGGTGGCTCATTCATCTGACCGTATACTAGAGATACTTTGTCGAGTACGCCACCTTCACTCATTTCATGATAGAAGTCGTTACCTTCACGAGTACGCTCGCCCACACCGGCAAAAACCGAAAATCCGCTATGTTCAATAGCAATATTCCTGATTAATTCCATCATGTTGACGGTTTTGCCCACACCCGCACCACCGAAAAGTCCAACCTTTCCACCCTTAGCGAAAGGACATACAAGATCGATTACCTTGATGCCGGTTTCAAGGAGTTCGTTTGTCGCGGCCTGATCTTCGAATGAAGGTGCCTTGCGGTGAATACCCCACCGAGCTTCTTCACCAATAGGTCCTTTTTCATCAATGGGCTCACCCAGTACATTCATGATGCGACCGAGTGTCTTCTTACCGACTGGAACGGAAATCGCAGCACCCGTGTTGGTAACTTCAAGACCACGCTGAAGCCCATCTGTGGTACCCATTGCGATGGTTCTTACCACGCCATCACCCAGCTGTTGTTGTACTTCAAGTACCAAACCGGGTTTATCAACGCGCAAAGCGTCATAAACCTTCGGCAGTGATTCTCGTGGGAACTCCACGTCCACAACGGCACCAATAATTTGAACGACTTTGCCCGAACTCATTGTTGTCCTCTTTGAATCTTTTTCAATTAATTCTCGTTGCTGAAACTATACAGCCGCTGCACCACCAACAATCTCGGCAATTTCCTGCGTGATCGCAGCCTGCCTCGCTTTGTTGTAGATGAGCTGTAGCTCATTAATAATCTTTCCGGCATTATCCGATGCGCTTTTCATCGCGACCATCCTAGCCGCCTGTTCACAGGCACTATTTTCAACCAAGCCCTGAAATACGAGGGATTCAACATATCTCACGAGCAGTTGGTCTAAGACTACTTTTGCATCTGGTTCGTAGATGTAATCCCACTGACCTTTGCCTTCCCGCTCCGTCAATTCAGTCGGGCTAACAGGGAGAAGCCTCACCAACCTCGGTTTTTGAGTCATCGTGTTCACAAATTCGTTATACAGCAGGTAAACCTCATCGGTTTTTCCTGCTGTATAGTCATCCAACATGACTTTGATAACTCCAATAATGTCCTGTAGGTGTGGCTTATCACCAAGCTTTGAAACCTGAGCCACAACGTTCGCTCCTGAGGAACTGAAAAAGCTTGTACCTTTCTGACCAATGACCCCTAAGCTAACACCAATGGAGGTGTCGGACCACTCTCGGATCTTTCTGAGCGCCAACCTAAACATGTTGGCATTCAAACCACCACAGAGCCCACGATCCGAAGATACTACCAAGATGCCCACTTGCTGAACCGGTCTTTCAATCGTGTAAGGATGACGATATTCAGGATTGGCGGTCGATAAGTGGGTAATGATTTGCGCCACTTTTTTTGAATACGGGCGCGTAGCCAGCATTCTATCCTGCGTTTTGCGCATCTTACTCGCAGCAACCATTTCCATGGCGCGCGTGATCTTTTGAGTATTTTTAATACTCGCTATTTTCAGACGGATTTCTTTTCCGACGGCCATGGAGTTGCGTTACCAGGTATGAGTTGATTTGTACTTGCTGATTGCCTCATGCAACGACTTTTGGATCTTGTCGTTGTAATCCCCTGTCTGGTTAATTTCATCTAGCAACTTAGTGTGCTCTGACTTCATGTAACCCTGTAGGCCATCCTCAAAATCTCTAACTTTGTTGACAGCAATGTCGTCAAGGAAACCTTCATTCGCAGCAAATAGTGAGACCGCCATTTGCGCAACACCCATAGGTGAATACTGTCCTTGCTTCATGATCTCGGTCACTCTCTGACCCCGTTCAATTTGTTTTCTCGTTGCATCATCGAGATCAGATGCAAACTGAGCGAATGCCGCAAGCTCCCTGAACTGAGCCAAATCAAGCCGAGTACCACCGCCAAGTTTTTTAATTATTTTAGTTTGCGCTGCACCACCAACACGCGACACTGAAAGACCCGCGTTCACAGCAGGTCTAACACCCGCGTTGAATAAGTTACTTTCTAAGTAGATTTGTCCGTCAGTAATCGAAATTACGTTGGTTGGCACGAAAGCCGATACGTCACCCGCCTGGGTTTCAATGATAGGAAGAGCCGTCAACGATCCGGTCTTACCTTTTACTTTGCCACCGGTTAGCTTTTCAACTTCTTCAGCATTGATTCTGGACGCTCTCTCCAACAAACGAGAATGGAGGTAGAACACATCCCCCGGATAAGCTTCCCGACCGGGCGGGCGTCTAAGCAATAGTGAAATCTGTCGATAAGCCCATGCTTGCTTCGTTAAGTCATCATATATGATCAGTGCGTCTTCCCCTTGATCGCGGAAGAACTCACCCATAGCACATCCTGAATAAGGCGCGATGAACTGCAATGCAGCTGATTCTGACGCAGAAGCGGCCACAATGATCGTGTGAGCCATTGCACCGTGCTCTTCCAGCTTACGTACAACGTTTGCTATAGAAGACTGCTTTTGCCCGATTGCTACATAGATGCACTTAACACCCGTACCTTTCTGATTGATGATTGTATCAATAGCAATCGCGGTCTTACCGGTCTGACGGTCACCAATGATTAATTCACGCTGACCACGTCCAACGGGGATCATCGCATCGATTGATTTAAGTCCTGTCTGAAGAGGTTGATTGACTGATTGACGAGCAATTACACCAGGTGCAATCTTCTCGATAGGTGAACGCCCCTCTTCTTTAACGGGGCCCTTCCCATCGATTGGACGACCAAGGGCATCAACCACTCGACCGAGAAGTGAAGCACCCACAGGAACGTCAAGAATTCTTCCCGTACAGCGAACCGTGTCACCTTCAGCCAAATGCTCATAAGCACCCAAGACTACAGCACCCACGGAATCGCGCTCAAGATTCAGAGCCATACCAAATGTATTACCAGGGAACTCAACCATTTCTCCCTGCATAACATCGGACAACCCGTGAACTCGGACAATACCGTCAGTTAGACTGACAATAGTACCTTCACTACGAGACTCAACACCCAAGTCGAAGTTTTCGATTCGGGACTTAATCAGATCACTGATTTCGGATGGATTCAGTTGCATGTTTTTTCTCGCCCTAACTCAAGAGACTCTTTGCCAATCGTTCTATTTGACCCCGGACACTCGCATCTACGACGTGATCTCCGGCCCGGACATAAACCCCGCCAATCAGATTAGGATCTACCGTAATCTTTAGTTTGGCCTTTTTCTTCAAAAACTTGTCTAGCGCTGCAGTCAATTTCTTTTCTTCAGCACTTGTCATATCAAAGGCAGAAGCCACATCAACATCGATGTAACCCTCATCTTCCGCCTTGAACTTTGCGTATAATTCGGCAATTTCACCCAACAAGCTCAATCGTCTATTGTCGATCAGAACTCGGATAAAGTTTTGGCCTTCACCGTCAACCCGATTTCCACAAAGATCTAAGAATGCAGAAGCAAATGCTTCACGTTTAACCTTAGGGTTGTTCGCCGCTTGAACCATCCGAGGATCTGACGTGACAGCCGCGAGGAACTCAAGCTGGTCCGACCATTTTTGTGTTGTCGATGTTTCTTTCGCTCGCTTAAAAACTGCAACGGCATAGGGTCTGGCTAACGTGGTTAACTCAGCCATTACTTGCCGCCCAATGCCTTGCCAAGGTTATCTATGATGTCCTTGTGCTTTTCGCGATCCACTTCCTTTTTGAGAATCTGTTCTGCGGCATCAACAGCAAGGGTCGCAACCTGCATTCTAAGGCCTTCTCTCGCCTTTTGGATTTCACGATCAATCTCGGCTTTTGCCGCGGATACGATCCGATCGCCTTCTTCTTTAGCCGAAGTTTTGGACTCATCGACCAGTTCGCCGGCTCGTTTCTGAGCCAGACTTACTATGTCAGCCGCCTGATCCTTTGCCTCTCGCAATAAACCAGTAGCGCGTTTTTCAGCCAGTTCCATCTCGTGCTTACCCTTTTCGGCAGCCGCGAGCCCTTCGGCGATCTTCTTTTTACGTTCTTCTAAGGCCTGCAACATTGGCGGCCAAACGTACTTCATGGTGAACCACACCAGAAGCGAGAAGGTAATCATCTGGCCGAAAAGAGTAGCGTTAATACTCACAGCACATTCCTCTTAATTATGTTTCGCTCTTTCAAGCGTCTACCAACGCCGAGATCAACCCTTCAGGGCAGACAAGAAGGGGTTAGCGAAGGTAAAGAACAATGCCAGACCAACACCGATCATGGTTACGGCGTCGAGAAGACCTGCCACGATGAACATTTTCACCTGAAGCATAGGAACCAATTCAGGCTGACGCGCCGCACCTTCCAGGAATTTACCTCCGAGAATACCGAAGCCAATTGCGGTTCCTAAAGCTCCCGCACCCAGAATAATGCCTACTGCTATAGCGGTCAGACCCTGCACATTGGCAATTGACGAAATTTCCATTGTTCCTCCAGAGGACAAGTTAGTTATAGAAAGAAGATACCGGCACGAACGAACTAGTGATCCTCATGAGCCAGACTTAGATATACGATAGTCAGGACCATGAAGATGAAAGCCTGTAGCGTGATAATCAAAATATGAAAGACAGCCCAAGGAAAACCCAATACCGGCTGAATAAACCATGGGAGCAGCGCAATCAGAATAAAGATTAGCTCCCCAGCGTACATGTTGCCAAAGAGTCGTAGCGCTAAAGAAACGGGGCGAGCAATCTCCTCGACCAGTTTGAGCAAAAGATTGAATGGGATCATCCATTTACCAAACGGGCTTAACAACATCTCTTTAGCGAAACCCAAACCACCTTTGATCTTGATGCTGTAGAAAAGAATTAGAAAGAAAACCGCAATCGACATACCAAAGGTTGCATTGAGGTCCGTACTCGGAACAACCCGCAAGTACTCAAGACCCATTGCTGAACCAATCAAAGGCAACAAATCCACGGGGATCAAGTCCATGAAATTCATGAGCCAGATCCAGACAAAAATCGTCAGAGACAATGGTGGGATGAGTGCACTTTTGCCATGAAATGCATCCTTAACCTGTGTATCCACAAACTCTATTAGCATCTCAGCAAAATTTTGAAACAACCCAGGGACACCCACGGTTGCATTGTCCGCCGCACGCTTAAAGAAGAACAGGAAAACCCCACCGAGGAAGGCGGAAAAAAATAGCGTATCGATATGCAGGGTCCAAAAGCCCTCACCAACCGACAAAGGTGTCAAATGGTGAACAATGTATCCTGTCGCTCCACCACCGCCATGCGCTTCACTTGCCATCTTTAGTTCTCATTTCCAATCTGCACCGCGCACCAAAAGCGCGAACCAATATACCCATACGACAGGAACAAAGCCCGCCAACAGCGGAACAAACCGCACATTCGGGACATTCAAAACAACAGCAAACAGAACCGCCGTCATCAACAACTTTACGGCCACACCCGAATAAAATGCCCTGAGCACCTGTCGAGATGTTTTTGCCGGATTCCTGATGCCGATCCGCGTAGCCAAATAGAGATTTGGCAGGAAGCCAATCAACGATCCCAGCAAAACAGAGACAGCCTCTTCACTCCCTCGAAACACCAAAAACAAGGTCACCATCAGCAAACCAATCAAGGCCTGTCGCGAAAGCACCCATCGGACGATGGAATAAAAACTCACAATCGCATCAAGACTCAGGTACGCATACAAACGAGAATCATAACAGTGCACTGGATTGAGATCAATGACCTGGCTCCATAGCAAACTTCTCAAGCACACCATCTAACTGCTCAAGACTGGAGTACTTAATGACAATTTGTCCCGCACCTTTGCTCCCATGACGGATTTGCACCGATGCGCCAAGCGATCTAGAAATATCATCCTCAAGCCTGCGTATATCCGCATCTTTGACAGGCGGTTTCTCAGTTTTCTTTGGGGAGTCCTTGACAGATTGAACCAAGGCCTCAGCCGCCCTGACACTCAGCTGCTCTGAGGCAATTTTACGGGCAATCATAATTTGGGATTGGCCATCCAGAGCCAACAACGCCCGAGCGTGTCCCATTTCAATCTGTCCGGACGACAGAAAAGGCTTTACATCGCGATGCAGGTCATTCAAACGAAGCAAGTTCGTAACTGTCGTCCTCGATTTGCCAACGGCATCGGCCAGCTGCTGGTGAGTCATTCGGTACTCATCCAAAAGACGCTTTAAGGCCTCCGCCTCTTCGAGCGCGTTCAAATCTTCCCGCTGAATGTTCTCAATAAGCGCTATAGCTAGAGCCGCTTGATCTGAGACTTTCCGAACAATGGCGGGGACCTCAAGCAAACCCGCCAGCTGGGCAGCTCTCCAGCGTCTTTCACCGGCAATGATCTCATAGCGGTCACCCAACACCTCACGCACAATGACCGGCTGAACCACGCCCTGCGCACTGATGGAATCAGCCAGCTCCTGCAAACGTGATGGATCAAAGTCTTTTCTCGGCTGAAACTCACTTGGGGCCAGCTTCTCGATGGCTAAATTTCTAAGCCGCTCTGCTCCAGCTTCAAGTTTGGTTCCGCCCAATAAAGCATCCAAACCTCGCCCTAAGCCTCTCTTTTTTGCAACCATTTAACAAATACCCTATGAGTTAAGCATCCGAAGAAGCCTGATTACGCCTCACAATTTCCTCGGCTAATGCCATATAAGCTACCCCTCCCTTTGATGATCGATCATATTTAATGATAGATAGTCCATGACTAGGCGCCTCAGCCAGCCGCACATTCCTGGGCACGATCGTCTCCAGAACAAGATCCCCAAAATGCTTAAGCAACTGCTCAGACACCTCCGAAGCAAGCCGACTCCGGCTATCATGCATCGTTCTCAGCAACCCCTCAACATGAAGATCCGGATTGATGATGTCTTGAACGTTATTCAGTGTATCCATCAAATCGCTTAAACCCTCTAGAGCGTAGTACTCACATTGCATGGGGATAAGAACACTATCGGCAGCAACCAAAGCATTTAGTGTTAATACATTCAATGCGGGAGGACAATCAATGACAACAAAGTCATAATCTTCACGACATACAGTCAAAGACTCCGCCAAAACCCTCTCTCGGCCAATCCGATTCATTAACTCAACCTGAACCGCAGTCAGATCAGAGTTTCCGGGCAGAAGATCAAAACCATTCTCTAAACCACCCACAATGACATCAAGAATATGGGCCTGACCCGTTAAAACGTCATAAGCAGAAAGGTCCAGTCCTTGCTTCTCTACACCACAACCCATGGTGGCGTTGCCCTGAGCATCCAGATCAACGAGAAGCACACGATAACCAATATGAGACAAACAGGCCGCAAGATTTACGGTCGTGGTTGTTTTGCCTACACCACCTTTCTGATTTGCTACCGCGATGATTTTTCCCATAACCCTCATTCCGCCAAAATTTCAATGAGATGTCTCTCCGCATCCATCCCAGGGATTTCCAAGCGGTGAACCCGTATTTCGGGACCATTCAATTTACTCAATTCCTCCACAGGTAAGCGCCCCTTTAAAGCCAAATATCTTCCTTGCGCTGCCGCCAGATGGGAGGCTGCGCCGATAAAAGCATCTATGCTTGCAAATGCCCTAGAGGTGATCGTATCAAACCGCACAGAGGGAGCGAAATCTTGAACCCGTGAAGCAACTGCCTCCACATTTCCTAGACCCAACTCTAAGATCACTTGCCGGACAAAACGGATTTTTTTGGCGCTCCCATCCAAAAGAACAAACTCCCTAGAACCATCGAGAATCGCCAGCGGAATACCCGGCAACCCAGCCCCCGTTCCAACATCGAGAACCCTCAAACCATGGAGAAACGGAAGTACAGAAGCGCTATCAAGAACATGCAAGTCAACGGCCGATGGCATGTCCCTAATGGCCGTTAAATTGTAGGTCCTAGTCCATTTTTGCATCAAAACAAGGAAAGCGATTAATCGCTCGACCTGATCATCAGACCATATGACTCCCATGCCAGATAGGCCTTCAGTCAGCCTTCGACGCATTGTCAGCATATTGCTCAACCGGAAATCTTCTTCATATGGACGAGCAGCAAAGATATGGCCGCGGGCGTTATACCCGGAATCCGAGCGGCCTGACCAACGGTCTCCGGCCGCTGCAACCTAAGTTTCTCTCTCGCTTCATTTGAAAGTCCAACCACATTTAAATAATCAATATCTACAGGCAGAGACCATGACTCTTGACGGTGTTGACGATCGATATGTATCTGCTGCCTGTCAATGTATCCTTGATATTTCGCTTGAATTTCCACTTGCTCGAGAACTGCCTGCGGTGCCTCCATATCAGCAAATCCAGAAACAATTTGATCAATCGTCAATTCAGGCCGACGAACCAAGTCCAGGAGGGAGAGGTCCTTACTCAAGGGCACCTCCATGACCTCTTTCAAATTAGAGATTTCTGGGGAATTAGGTCCAACATACCTCGAACGCAATTTAGCCTGTAGCGACTCAATGGCCTGTCTTTTGAACTCAAAAGCACTCCAACGCACGTCATCGACCAAGCCTAAGGAGCGCCCCACGGGGGTCAGTCTAAGATCCGCATTGTCTTCACGGAGCATCAAACGATGCTCGGCTCGACTAGTGAACATACGGTATGGCTCACTCGTACCTCGGGTGATAAGGTCATCAATCATCACGCCCATATAGGCTTCTGAGCGTAAGGGCGACCAAGACACTAAATCTTTCGACCGTCTTGCCGCGTTGAGGCCAGCAATGAGCCCCTGTGCAGCTGCCTCCTCATAGCCTGTCGTACCGTTGATTTGACCGGCCATAAAAAGACCAGGGATGAACTTCGACTCCAGCGAAGACCTAAGATCACGAGGATCGAAATAGTCGTATTCGATAGCGTATCCAGGACGAGTGATACGGGCGTTCTCAAAACCGCGAATTGATCGGACCAAATCATACTGGACATCAAAGGGTAGGCTCGTGGAAATTCCGTTTGGATAAATCTCGTTGCTTGTTAGCCCCTCCGGCTCAACAAATATCTGGTGAGATACCTTCTCAGCAAACCTTACGACCTTATCTTCAATCGAAGGGCAGTATCTAGGCCCAACACCTTCAATGACACCGGTGTACATTGGTGACCGATCAAGACCTCCACGTATTAATTCGTGAGTTCGCTCATTCGTTCTTGTAATAAAGCAGGAAACTTGTCGCGGATGCTGCTCTTGCGAACCAAGGAAGGAAAAGACAGGCGTCGGTTCGTCGCCAGGCTGCTCAACCATCACTGAATAGTCGAGCGTTCTTGCGTCAAGTCTTGGAGGCGTTCCTGTTTTGAGCCTCTCAACCCTTAAAGACAAACCCCTTAACTTTTCTGCAAGTGTATTTGAAGGCGGATCACCCGCTCGACCACCCTCATAATTTTCAAGCCCTATGTGAATTCGACCGGCCAAAAACGTTCCTACCGTAAGAACGACATTATTGGCGATGAAATTGAGGCCCATCTGGGTACATAGACCACGAACCTCACCGCCCTCAATAATAAGATCGGACACTGTTTGCTGGAAAAGCGAGAGATTAGGCTGATTCTCAAGCAGGCCTCGAACTGTGGCCTTATATAAAGCTCGATCCGCTTGCGCCCTAGTTGCTCTAACTGCGGGCCCCTTACTTCCGTTCAAAATCCTAAAATGAATACCTGCTAAGTCAGCCGCACGCGCCATGCCGCCACCTAGAGCATCGATTTCCCTTACAAGGTGCCCCTTTCCTATACCGCCTATAGCCGGATTACAACTCATCTGACCAAGTGTTTCGATGTTTTGTGTCAGCAAGAGGGTTCGACACCCCATACGAGCGGAAGCCAACGCTGCCTCGGTACCTGCGTGCCCACCTCCCACAACGATCACATCGAACTTTTCTTTGTAAAACATACCTTCAGCAAGGATTGAATGGATTCTAAAAAGGCCTCGTAGACTACATCAAAGAAGCAAAAATCAAAAACGCTCAGTGCATAGAAACCCCAAAATACCCTAGGCAACGGACTTCAAAGTAGCAATAACACCTCGTGGTATAATGATCCCGTTAGAAACCGCCAGCAGAACCTTTAAAAGTGAATCCTACCAATACCCTAAGATCCCTACTGATTCTTTTAAGTTTCACCGCAACTCAAGCTTACTCCGCCGATCCAGCACCCGTCCCCGCACCGCCGGCCATTGCTGCAAAGGCTTATATTTTGATGGATTTTAATAGTGGCCGAATTCTCGCTGAAAGCAATGCGGACGAGCGCCTAGAGCCAGCCAGCCTCACAAAGATCATGACCGCCTATATCACGTTCCAAGAACTTGCCAAGGGCAGTCTTCACGTTGATGACATGGTACAAATTAGTGAAAAGGCTTGGAGAGCAGAAGGATCCAGAATGTTTGCCGAAACGGGAGCGAGCATAGCCGTTGAAAATCTCCTCAAGGGGATGATCATACAGTCTGGCAACGATGCCAGCATCGCTTTGGCTGAGCGGATTGCGGGGGATGAATCGGTTTTCGCCGAACTGATGAACCAGAATGCTCAACGCCTTGGCATGACCAATACCCATTACGTCAACAGCATGGGACTCCCTGACCCGAATCATTATGCGAGTGCCCGGGATCTTGCGATACTCACGAGGTCTCTCATCATAGAATACCCAGAGTACTATAAGTGGCACGCGATCAAAGAGTTTGTTTTCAACAACATCAAGCAACAAAACCGCAATCGACTCCTTTGGACTGATCCAAGCGTGGATGGCGTTAAAACTGGACATACCGACGGGGCAGGCTATTGCCTAGTAGCTTCAGCTATAAGAAACAATATGCGACTCATCTCAGTTGTTATGGGCACTAAAGCGGATAGTGCGCGCGCGGCCGCTAATGCCGAATTGCTGAACTATGGGTTTAGGTTTTACGAAACTCGCCAGTTGTATCATGCCGGTGAAAAGCTTTCCGAAGCACGCGTTTGGAAAGGTGCAGAATCCTTAGTCCCAATCGGACTTAATCAAGACTTTTCAGTTACGTTTCCTAGGGGCCAATATGACAACCTAAAAGCCACGATGGAAATCAGCAACAGTAACGTTGCCCCTATTCAGAAGGGTGACAAGATTGGTGAGGCAAAGATTTTCTTCAACGGGGAAGTTATGGCCCAACAAGACCTAGTGGCGCTTCAATCCGTCGAAAAGGCCGGAATCTTCAAGCGCCTTTTTGATGAAATCGCCATGAAGATCAAGAAATAGGAGCCCTAAGTAATGACACAAAAGGACCCGATCATTTTCCTGAATGGTCATTATCAGGGGCTTAGTAACGCCAAAATCTCCGTTCTGGATCGAGGCTTTCTTTTTGGTGATGGCGTCTACGAAGTAATACCCGTCTATGGCGGGAAACCACTTCGACTGATCGAGCACCTAAGGCGACTCGATCAAAGTCTTGAAGGCATTCGAATGGTCTCTCCTTACACTGACAGCGAGTGGGCCGACATCTTCAATCGACTGATCGTGGGCCCTGAAGATCAATCGATCTATCTGCAAGTCACCCGTGGCGTTGCCGCGAAGCGGGATCACGCTATTCCAGCAAAACAAATAAGCCCGACTGTCTTTGCCATGTGCACCCCGATTTCGCCCATTCCCATAATGGGCATCAAGGCCATTACGGTGGATGACATCAGATGGAAGCGATGCGACATTAAGGCCATCACCTTATTAGCCAACGTATTGTTACGTCAGGAGGCTGTTGATCAAGGGGCTGCGGAAGCCATCCTGATTAAAGATGATCGCGTCATAGAAGGGGCAGCAAGTAATATTTTCGCTGTGATCGACGGTCAATTAGTCACGCCGCCAAAAAGCAAAGAAATACTCCCGGGCGTTACCCGCGACCTGATTCTTGAGCTTGCACCTCAGGCCCAAATCGATGCAATAGAGCGTGACATGCATGTCGATGAGCTGGCCAAAGCCACCGAGATTTGGATGACCAGCTCAACTAGAGAAATACTTGCAGTTATTGAATTGGACGGCAAGCAGGTGGGAAATGGAAAGCCCGGTCCCGTTTGGAACCGGATGACATCCGCCTATCAGGACTATAAGCAGTCACTTCGTGATGCCGCATTACTTTCTCGCTAGACCCCGATCAGTTTGGCCTATCAATGACTGATAAAGATACCTTATTGGAATTTCCCTGCGACTTCCCCATCAAGGCATTTGGGCGAGCAGACTCGAACTTTCCAGAATCCGTGATCGACATCATTAAACGGCATGCTCCAAACACTCCGCCCGAGTCAGTAACACTCAGACCGAGTAGCGGCGGGAAGTATTCTGCAGTAACGGTCACGATTTACGCTGAAAGCAAGCAACAGATTGATACTATTTATTTGGAACTCACCAAAAATCCTGATGTGATAATGGCCCTCTAAAACAATTGGCTATGCGTCAAAATTAGGGTTATAAATAAACCATATAACCAGACTAACGAATGCCCAACATGTCCTCGGCAGAACACATAACAAGCCCTCCCGAGGAGCACCTCCGTCAGCATCTTGATGAGGTCATTGGCCTACTTGAGAAGCAAAGACTCGAGGAAGCCATCATCCAACAGCAATCAATGCCTCATCACGACTTAGTTGAGACGCTGATGCAGAAGCGTTATCAAGCCGCCTTGAAACAAAAGCTTGATGGTCTCCACTCTGCTGATATTGCTTACATCTTAGAAGCGCTTCCGGTTGACCAACGACTGATCGTTTGGAATCTTGTCGAATCAGATCTGGATGGACAAATCCTTCTAGACGTATCGGATGCGGTCAGAGAAACGCTCATTTCCTCTATGGATAAAAGCGAGCTTCTCTCTGCCACAGAACAACTCGAAACCGACGAAATAGCAGATCTTGCCCCTGATCTTCCTGAAGATGTCATGCAAGAACTGCTGGAAACACTGAATGACCAAAACCGCCAACGCCTTCAGTCTGTTCTGGCTTCTGAAGATGATACGGTTGCCGCCCTGATGGACTTCGGCATGGTCACCATTCGTGAGGACGTTACACTCGGCGTAGTACTGAGATATCTCCGGCAACGCGGCGAACTGCCTGAGCATACAGACAAACTCTTCGTCGTAAACGAAGACAACATACTCCGTGGCGTACTCCCTCTAAAACGCCTGGTCACCAATAGCCCCGAGAAACCTGTTTCTCAAATCATGGCCAAAGACCTTGTTTATTTTCATCTTGACGACGACGCCGAGGACGCTGCACGCGCCTTCGAGCGTTACGATCTATTATCAGCCCCCGTTGTGGATCAGGATCACCGCCTTCAAGGTCGTCTAGGGATCGACACCATTGTTGATCTCATTCGACGAAAATCGGATGAAGAGCGATTAGCTGAAGCCGGTCTTCGTGAAGACGAGGACATCTTTTCAGGCGTTTGGAAGAGCGCCAGTAATCGCTGGTTTTGGCTAACAATCAATTTAATAACCGCTTTTGCAAGCACACGGGTCATCGGGCTGTTCGAGGGTACCATCGTAAAGATTGTTGCCTTAGCGTCTCTCATGCCCATTGTTGCTGGCATTGGGGGGAACACCGGCAACCAGACCAGTATGTTGATTGTCCGATCTTTAGCACTCGGCCTGATCAACATGAAGAACCTTAAACGCATGATTATTAAAGAGCTTGCTATCGGTCTGCTCAACGGCATTATGTGGGGTTCTGTATTAGGATTATTGGCTTACGTACTCTATGGCAATACTGATCTCGGGTTGGTCATGGCAGGCGCCACGCTGCTTAATCTGCTTGTCGCCGCCATTATGGGCTTGACGATTCCACTTGTTAGATACCAAATGGGAAGAGATCCAGCCATAGGCACGACTGTTCTTCTTACAGCCATGACAGATGGCATGGGTTTCTTCATTTTTCTTGGGTTAGCCACCATCTTTATGGGGTAGCGAGATGGTCTACTTAGAGAGCTTATTTCTAGGCCAACAAAATTATGAGCCCATTTGGCTCCGCATGAAGGAATTCACTCAGGATAGGACACAGCAAACCCACGACCAGTTATGGGTTTTGGAACATCAAGCGGTATATACCCTAGGCCTTAATGGCTCGGAAAAACATATTCTCCATGAACTCAAAGCTCCTCTCATCAAATCAGACCGAGGCGGGCAAATAACCTGGCATGGTCCGGGACAACTGGTTGCCTATACATTATTTGATATACAACGACTTGATCTTGGCATCAAACGCTGCGTCTACTTATTGGAAGAGTCTGTAATCCGGGTTCTGAATGAATATGGACTCAGAGCTAAGCGTCGTGAAAACGCACCCGGCGTCTACATCAATAATAAAAAGATTGCCTCAATTGGGCTTAAAGTTCGTAAAGGTTGCTCTTATCATGGGATCAGCCTGAATATAAACAACGCTATAGACCCGTTCCTTGATATCAATCCGTGTGGCTATGAAGACCTACAGGTTACAACACTCAGCCTGGAAGGCTCAGATACAAACGTGGCATCTGTTTCACCAGCCATAGCCAACGCCATTCTTGATGTATTTGGTTTTACAGCCTTGCAAACAAATATAGATAACCCAAATAGCAGGTCGAAAAGATGAGATGGCTTTCGTTCATTTTCAATAAAAAAACGGGTGGAGAACCAATAAAAGCAACATTGGAAGACTACCGTGAGTTTAGAGCGCAATCGCGTAGAATCAACATTCAACTCATAAAACAGCTACCTAAACCGGCACTTCCAGAATGCGCTAAGAAGTTAGGCCTCACTAAGGCAGGTACCATCATAATCAATCAAGATGATGAATTTGCTCTAGCATATGATTTCTGCATTCATCACTTCCGACGGGCAGGAAAGAATGTACTACAGAAAGCGCAAGAAGATATCAGCCAATGGCCGGAAGATGACAGACCGTACTTGTCCGCTCTTGATAAATCCTATTTTTCAGTCTTCAGAATTCTGGATATTCTTCCAAATAAAGGTGCCGTTCTGGAAAATCTGATCTCTCAATCTATCATAGAGATCTTTGATACGGGTCTCAGTGCAACGGCAGAGGTGGGTGCAATCATCATTGGCCGTATCCTGGAAGCCCAGAACTTTCTCTGCTCCTCTGGGATCCTGATTCCGATCACAGAACAGATCTATGCCGAAAAGATTGCGCCTATTATTGCCAAGTTTTATGGCAATCATAATCAATCATCTCAATTTCAACTATCAACTGCTCAGGAAGCCAGCCTAGAATCTCAGATCATCCGAACAAGTCTTCAAACTATTGGGGATGATGTATGTTTCTACAATGATCTTGACCCCGCTTAATTTGTTCAGGCCATAACAATGATACGCAGTCATACTAATACATTTAATGGCTTCTCCTTATGAAATCACCGATTACTGAGTTAAACCCCTCGTCTCGTGACACTCCTGAAAGTCACCAAAGAAACGCAGACAAACTTAAACGTATACCCATCAAAGTTGAGGCAAATCAAATACCATTATCCAAACCAGATTGGATACGCATCAAATTAGGAAACCAGAAAAGCGTAAACGATGTTAAGCGTCTATTACGCGAGAGAAACCTTCACAGTGTGTGTGAAGAAGCCGCATGCCCAAATCTATCTGAATGCTTTTCTAAGGGTACGGCTACCTTCATGATTTTGGGCGATATCTGTACTCGACGATGCCCATTCTGTGATGTAGCCCATGGAAAACCCAAACCACCAGACTCAGAAGAACCCGAGCATCTAGCCCTTGCGATCGCCGATCTAGCTTTGTCTCATGTTGTTATCACTTCGGTAGATCGAGACGACCTCTTAGATGGTGGTGCCGGACATTTTGTAAAGTGCATACAAAAGGTGAGAACTTATTCGCCCAACACTCGTGTAGAAATTCTAGTACCAGATTTTAGAGGACGTTTGGAGGTAGCTATTGAGTATTTAGCATCTTCACCTCCAGATGTCCTCAATCACAATCTTGAGACTGTGCCACGCCTCTATAAGGCGGCCCGACCAGGCGCAAATTATGACCACTCATTAAAGCTTATTTCCGACTTCAAATCCAAAGTTCCAAGCGTACTTACCAAATCAGGACTGATGCTAGGCCTCGGAGAAGAGCATGAAGAGATACTCTCAGTCCTGCGTGATTTGAGAGCACATGGTTGCGAAATGCTGACTTTGGGCCAATATCTCCAACCAAGTCGTGAGCATTATCCTGTTCATCGTTACGTTCAACCGGAAGAATTCGAGTCACTCAGACTGGCTGCACTTAGCCTAGGATTCATAGCTGTTGCAAGTGCTCCATTAGTTCGCTCCTCATATCATGCAGATGAACAGGCTAAAAATATAAGCTAGCTCATATCCCCCAAAGGCAGAATTAGTTCTGGTTATCTTTGCGAGTACCCCATCCAATTCTGAAAAAAAAACCCCATCCGAGGATGGGGTTTCTTAGATCCCTTATGGGAACGTTTGGCGCCAGCCTAAGCCAGCGCCACGCGTCTTACATGAAGGATGGGATCAACGGTGCGTCGATCGTGCTC
>Ga0164297_10000975_pt1 | contig 32457 bp, 26 predicted proteins | sample GEODES058metaG_FD_113539 | JGI IMG/M metagenome (GOLD analysis project Ga0164297, IMG submission 113539) | Dystrophic lake water microbial communities from Trout Bog Lake, Wisconsin, USA - GEODES058 metaG | ecosystem: Environmental > Aquatic > Freshwater > Lake | place: USA: Trout Bog Lake... | reverse complement strand
GCCTCGCGCGACAAGTGCCGCCGCAGCACCGGTGTCGAGCTGCAGAGCGCAGTGTGTGCGTGCCGGGGCTTTCGCGTGAAGGTGGTGTCGACAGCACACGCACCTGGCCCACAAGGCGCTCCCCAGTCTTGGTGTACGCCACCACGGACGGCGTCGTGCGCCCGCCCTCCGCGTTCGTCACAATAGTCGGCTTGCCACCCTCCATGGCAGCCACCTGCAGGTGCCGTGTGAGCGCGGGGAAGGACAGACGAAGGTCATAGAAGACGGCGGCTGGGCGTCTTCCAACCGCTTCAATCCACGACGCTGCACAACACGCACCGCTGAGTTTGTGGTGCCCAGGTCAATGCCGACAACTTTCTCAGCAGTCACGCGCAGCTGAGAGCCACGCGCGAAGGGCTTGGCAGCGACGCGTGACACAGAGCGCCCCACAGGCTTGCCCGTGAAAGCGCTCTGCCGGAGCTTGACGCCCCCGACGGCGTTCAAAGTTAGCATTGTAGACGTGTTGCGCAGGTCCTGCGAGACGAGACTAAAGTGTCGACGTGTCCGACGTCATAAATGCCACCCGCATCTCTCTCTCCCTGTCGCTTTCCCCATGGTGCAGCTGCTCGCGACACGCGGCGCCCAAGCACCGGTGCGTCCACAACGACCTGCTTTTGCGGTGTTGAGGCCACTCACAGAAGTGCCACCTTCGTCTCTCACTGACAGGCACAGGCACGCCGCGTGAGTGGCACCACACAGTGCGCCGCCCGCGTTCCTTCCTCCGCCCCGCCTGCGAACCTCCACCGCCGGTCCGCGCTGCTGCTACTGCCGTTGTCGGTGTCATTGCTTGCCTCGTCGGCGCACGCACGCGACCTGGCTGCTGCTGAGGCTGCAAAGGAAGCGCGGAAAGCAGCCTTGCGCAAGGCAGCAGAGGATAGCGCGACGACGGGCGTCGGCGAGGCTGCGTTCGCAGAGTCTGAATACAGCGTCGGCGACGACCACAGCCCGAACAGTCACACGCGGCAGGACGAGACACTGCGAGCACAGGTGAACATTTGACTCTGTGATTCTCCTCTGGCTTTGTGATTCCAGATTTGTCCCAACGTTGAGAGTGTGTCATTCATTGCGACGCGAGCCCCTCTACAGACATGCGTGCTGCGATGTCTTCGCCAATCAGAAGTTCGCCCTCAGGCACTGGAGTGTCATCGTCGCCACCCTCCCCGAATGCGGCATCCAGCTCCAGCTTGCGCTTGCGCAGGTACTGCAAGTCGTTTGTGTTGGGTACAGGCCGCTGGTCGGGCGGCATATGCCCCGTGCTCACGAAAGCACACAAGCCAGACCCCGTGCTGTGTTCTGTAGCGGCGGCACGTGCGCTGGTCCCCACCGACATGGGCATCGGCACCGGACTCTGTGGTGTTGCTGCCATGGACGCGTCTCCACCAGGGCCAGCAGCTCCTGAGCCCCGGCCACCACCCGCAGTCCAAGCACCGTCCACACGCACCGGCGGGAACGAGTGCCGTGACTGCGCCAGGAAGCGGATTGTGCCCGGAGAGGCAGTTCCAGAGCCAGCACGGGGACGCATGCGTGCCGCATCCGGGGCAGCCATGCTTCCTGCGCCATTGCCGCTGAAAAAATCCTCCGCCATGGCGCTCAAGCTACTATCACGTGCTCTCCTTCCGATGCGTTCATCTACGCTGGCACCATCATCCGGTTGTGATGGAGGAGGCGCCGCCGGTGCTTGTCGCGGCCCCTGAGCAGCCTCTCGTCCGCTAGCTGGCGCTGCTTTGCCAGTGGGACGCGGCGGGCGCGGCAGCATGCTCGTCGGCGTGGCTGCAGGCAGCGAAGAGAAGTACGGCTGCGCCAGCGCTTGCGTCGCCGTCAATCGTCTGTTTGGGTCGAACTGCAGGAGGCCAGTGAGCAGAGTGAGCGCATCGTCACTGGACGACGGGAACTTGGCGCGCAGTGGCGGCGGTGCGCACGGCACATACTCCACGAAATCAGGCAGCGCCCGCATGTCTGGCCACTGCGCTTCTGTGGGAGTGCCCAGCACAGCGAAAATCTTGCCAAGCTGGTCAATGTCGCTGTTGCCCTCAAACAGCGGCACGCGCAGCATGAGCTCCCCCATGACACAGCCGATGGCCCACATGTCAACCCCGCCGCCGTAGGTTTTGCTCCCGAACAGCAGCTCTGGGGCGCGATACCAACGAGCAAACACCTGGTGCGTGAAACACCGCTCCGGGCTTCCGAAAATGCGTGCCAATCCGAAATCAGCGAGCTTGAGGGTGCCGTCTGCGGCGATGAGCAAGTTATTCGGCTTCATGTCGCGGTGGAGAACCCAGTTTGCATGACAACACTCGATGGCTGAAAGGACTTGCGCCATGTACGCCTTTATGTCGCCCGGGCCGAGGTGCAGGCGCCGGTCCTTGATGACAGCCTCCAGGTCAGTCTCCATGAACTCAAACACAAGGTTCAGGTTGCGCTTGTGCGGGAAAACATCCACGAGGCGGACGATGTTTGGGTGCGACAGCTCTTTGAGCAGCTTGATCTCACGCAGCGCGGTCACGTTCACGCCCTGCGCGTGTGCGCGTCGTCACAGATCAGGCTCAGAGCGGTGCGAGAGGCAAGGTGGTGTGTGTTCAGGCCTGGTCGGGAGGACACACAACAGCTGCTGCCACGGGAACCTAGGTGCGCGCAGCGGGGCCGTACCTCCTTGTATTTGCCAAGGCGTATCTTCTTGATAGCCACCACTTGCTCACTCTGGGCGCAGACACAACGCAGCGGCGTCAGTTCCACGCACCGCAACAAGGGCAGTGCAACACAAGCAGGCGTGCCTGCTTGTCGACTGCCTTGTAGACGACGCCAAAGGTGCCTTCACCGAGAATAGCACCCTTCGTGTAGCGCGCCATGCCGACCAGCTGCTCAGCTTGTGCAGCTGCCATATGGTGGCAAAGCTACGCGCGCCTTGGGCGCTGCCTGGCGGCCTTCTCACTCGTGCACCTCAGGCCATGGAGAGCTGCATGCGCGAAGGCCACTCACGACATCATGGCTGGGCAATCTGGCTTCAGGCCGCGGACGCGCAAGGGGGAGGCAAGGCTTATGCCGTCCCTCCCTTCAGGTGGACTCGTCACGCGGGATTCTATGACGGATGGGTTGTAGCGATGCCTCGACGCTAAAGAAGTGGACGGAGGTACTCATCGTCACGGTTGATGCCACGGTGGATGCGTCGCTTGGGTTTTCGCGCCCCCCCGGAACAGACAGTTTGACCACTCAAAGCGCGGTGGGTTCATGTAGCGTGGCTAGCGGCATACACACACACACACACACACACGTAAGGCCCCAGGGGTGCAAGCCATGCGGCGACTCTCCTTTGCCAGCGGGCGTTACTTCCTCGCAGTTGTTGCAGCTACCTTGGCTACCCGCGCCAGCGCCAGCCTCATAAGCTCGTCGGTCATTCAGAGCTGCTCTCAAGTAGCGGCCAACGTTATTATCAAGTGCGTGGTAGGGCAGGGGAGCTGCAAGGTGTGTCAAGTCGTCGTCTGTCCTCTGACTGGTCGACTTCCGCCATGGTGGTTCTCTCTCATGTCCATCCAACAGCTGCTCGCAGTCGATCGTGGTCACCCTGAGCGTGCCCACAGGAGCGTCCATGGCAACAGAGTCGCTGCAGGCCACAGTGTCGCGCGTCGTGAGCGCGAGCGGCAGCACACAGCAGCTCGAGACTCCAATCAGTATTGCTTTGACGAAATCACCGGTCTGGGCAGTGTACCCGCTCACGTACGCCAAGTCGTTCAATGCAAAGCCATACGAAATCGTGGTGATGACCACTGATTGTAGGGACGGCGCCCTAGTGCAAGATACAACATGCGGCTGGTTCCTCAACGCGGACGGCAGCCATGTGCCCAACTCCCAGGGCTTCTGCTGCCCATGTGACGCACAAGCAACATGGCAGCAAAGCGTGCTGGGTGGAGCCACCGCACTGTCACGTGGCAATGTGAACTGCGATCTCTTCACAGCTAACATGTTCTTTAACGGGCTCCCAGCGAGTGGCCATTGCCTGCGAATGGCGCCTCAATGGTATGCAGGGTACAGCATCGGCGTTGCAGACTACGAGTTCGTGCTCAACGTCACAATCACGCCCGTGAACTCGACCAATGCGGGCACTGTGCTGCAGCTGAGCCCCGCCACCTTGGTGGCAATCGATTCGAATCAGACAGTGGCCGCAGAGCTGCTAGGCGACTTGGGCGGCTTTCAGGAAACACCAGTTCTCTCCACAAAAATGGTGTTCATCCCGATTCCTAATGGCAGTTCCACAGACAGTGGTGACCCATCTCTGTGGCCGTTGCTGGACACATCAGCAGTGTCGCTCGACGGATCGGGCTGTGACAAACCAGGCGTCATGTTCAGCGGCTTCGAGACGCAGCCAAATGCTTGCAGTCAGCCAGCCGGCACATGCCTGAGCAACCAGCTGACCGACATCGTTGCAGCGGATGCAGCGCTCATGAGCGCTGGTAACGTGCCCAAGCACAATTTAGCAGCGCTTAGTTTGGGAACGCCACAGCTGCATGATGCGCTACCCGGTGCACCCAGTCCAAATCTGAAGCGCCTTGCGGTGCCATCGGCCCAGCTTCGCAACAGCATCGTCGTTCTTACGCTTAGCGCCGACTCCATTCGTTTTGTCGTCAACTACGCGCCGGGACACATCGTCAGCGCCAGTCTGATCAACTTCAACGGCAACGCAAGTAGCAGCTTCGTCGCACTGTCTGGGAACGGCTTGCTGGCGGCAACCATCGTGAACACAGGCAGCATTGCGGCAAGCTTCTATTTGTCGGTGCTCAACTGCTCCACAGGCGTGGCGCTCATCCCATCACCTGGCGCCATTGCACTGGCGGCAGGTGGTGTGCATACACAGCAATGGGCTTGTACTGTCGAAGATGACCACGCCGCACAGCGCAATTGCACTGTCGTTTTGCAAGACGCGCGCTTCGCCACCATCGATACGCGTTTGATCAAGTTTTACACCAATGCGACCGTGTACGACAGCATCCCGCAACTTGATGGCCGTGCCACTGGCACAGGAGCAGGGCCTCCACAGGGCGGCGGTGACAACAGCTGCTCCGCATTATGCCCCAATCTGATGAACGTGATGTGTGCGATGCTCAATTTCTGCTGGGCGCGCTTGTTCGAGGGCTTGCTGATCTACGCGCTCATCGCAGCTGTATGCTACTGGGCATTGGTGAAATGCGGCCCGTGCAAACTGGCAGCCACCGCGACACGAAACATGGGCCAGGTGGGCCGCAGTAACGAGCAGCATCGAGCGGAGCCGCGCTTCACACCTCCAAAGGTGCACCGCTCGCCGCTCCGTCTCCATGAGCAGCAGCTAGCGGAGTTGGAGGCGGAGCTGTCGAATGCAGAGCTCGCATCGATGGCGCGTCCCCGGGGCACCAGAGCCCGCGGTGGCGTTGTACACGAGCGTGCGTTCCGGCCGACAAGGCTTGAAGTGTTGCTCGCAGAGGCCGCACGGGAAGAGACGCGACGGTGAAAAGAGAGAGCATCCGCAGCGTTGTGACAGCGTTTGTGACCACCAGTCGTCTCTCGTTCCCTCTCTGCTTACCGCCCCTTGGCCGCTTTCGTGCCAGGCGCTGCAACAGCAGCAGGTGCTGCTTCAGCAGCAGGGGGCGCCTGCTCGTTGTCATCGTCGTCGTCGTAGTCGTCCCACCCGTCGTTTGATGGCCTGACAGCAGCGCGCACGAGCAGCACTGTTGCAGCGGCGGCAGCGGCTGTGACCCAAAAACGGAGCTGTGAAATGCCGGGTCGCCCTCCAGATGGCCCGCGGCCTTTGCGCCCGCTGCCAGACTGACCACGATGCCGCCGGCTTCGCCGCGAATCACCCGCGTAGGATGCTGGCGCTGTCCCGTTGCGATCAACAGAGCCTGCAACAGACGAGGTGCCCCCTTTTTGATGGCCAGCCTCCACTTGCTGTCGATTCGCGGCCAGGGAGTTGCGCAGCTGTGCGGCTGCCTCAGCCCTAGCGTGCGCGTCAAGATGCACGTCTGCAGCTTCAGCAGCCGCCTTTGCAGCGGCTGCAGACAATGCACTGCGCGGTGTTGCCACCGCCGCCGCCATCGGAGCTGCTGGTACAGCTGTAGCAACAGTCGCAGAAGAGACGGGAGCCGGGCGCTTGGCCTGTGCCTGCGGCTGCGCTGGCGCCAATGCCAGGGGTGGAGGGGCCTGCTGAGCAACTCGGGGCTTCATCTGCGGTGATGGCACCACCAGCTTGCCCGCCGCCGCAGCGGCCATGGCAGCTGCCCCAGCCTTGGAGCGGTAGAAGGCGCCCGCATCTTCAGCGTCGTCATCCAAGTATTGTGCGTATCGAGCGTAGTCCTCCTCTGTGGCCACCCACTCCCCTTCATCCTCTCCGTCATCAGGTGGACCGACATCGATGTCCGCATCCCCCTCGTGGCCCGCATCCGTGTTGACGCCGCCAGGGGAGTCTTTGGCGGTGGTTGCAGCGACGTGCTGGGCCGCAGCTATGGTCTGCGACTGATGCAACGCCGCCAAGGTGTGCTGCTGCTGCTGCACATTCGTCCAGTCCGCAAGGGACTGCACAACATCCGTGCGCCCCGCCTGGGCAGCCACCTGTGAGGCGGTGAGTCCAGCCTGGTCGCGAACAGCTTGGCTGGCCCCCCGCTCAAGCAGCAGGCGGGTGACAGCCAGCAAGCCCAGGCTGGCGGCGTAGTGCAACGCCGTCCATCCGTCGTCGTCTGTGGCATTTATATCCTCACCCGCAGACAGAGCGGCCAGGATGCCTCGCAGGTCATTGCGCACTGCTGCTGGAATGAGCGTGCCGGCGCCGCGGCGCCCAGTACGGCGAATGGCGTCGCGGAGGAGAGCCACCATGGTGGGCCGCCCCTGTGCCTTGTCCAGGGGAGACAGCCCCGCGCGGCTCTTGGACTGAGGGTCCGCCCCACGGGAGAGGAAGAGCTTGGCCAAGTCAACGTGGCCGTTGCTTGCGGCGTAATGCAGCGGCGTCAGGCTGTTGTTATTGCGCGCATCCACGTTGGCGCCCCAGTCAAGCAGGATGGACGCGACGTCGAGGTGGCCGTTGAAGCTGGCGGTGTGCAGCGCAGTGCTGCCGTACTTGTCGTCCGTCGCCGACAAGTCCGCTCCGCGCTCCAGCAGGTAGCGCGCAACATTAGCGCGGCCGAACTGCAGACAAGGGAGTGGGCGGGCAGTGTGCGGTGAGTACGCGAGACTGCAGACAGCAGAGGCTCGGGCAGGTGCGATCAAGGAAGGGCAAAGCAGGGAACCGACGCCAGCGCGAGGCACACACGCTGTGTCGTCCGCACGCCCGGACGTCGGTAGCAGACGTGACAGGACGTGCAACGTGCAGGTGCGAGAGCCCCGTCTGGAGGAAAGGCCACCCCAGAACATGCCAGCGGCAGGCGCCTGCTCTGGGAAGCAACTGGCAGCGAAGCTCACCGAACCGAGGCCCCACCGCCCGTGATTCGCGCCCGTCGCACGCGTTTCGCTCTATTCTACACAGCCGTGTGGGCGCGCACCTGTCCGCTCCAGTGCAGGGGCGTGGATCCGAACTGAGACTCTCTCGCGTTTGGGGATACTCCGCGTGCAACCAGCGCAGACACGTGGCTCAAGTCGCCGTCGCGTGCTGCAGCACAAATAAGGTCGCCGTCGTGCTGCTGTGCAGAGGACATGGTTGGAACGGGGCCGTGTGCTCGGACCACCCTCTCTCAACTCGAGTCAAGAAACAGCTGCACAGCTCGCCTGCACGGGCGCAGCAGACGCAGCCGGCAATGCAGTGGCACGCCTGCAGGCTGGGCCCGTCCCGTGCGATGTGAGCGTTCGCGCGAAGGGGCGCTATGTGTTTGTGAGGGTCCCTTCGGGGGCCTATTGTGCGCAGACGCAATGTCCGTCATGGGAACTCCCGACTGGGCACTCGTTGCCGTGCTGGCGGTGCCGCACTGCTTGTACGCGTTCATCTGGTTTATGCCCAAGACGTTCATCGCCTGCTGCCTGGGCGCTGAGCCGGTGGGCACGTTCTACAAGCTAGCGGCAACTCTCAAGGGTGCGCTGGTCAAGCCATGCTGGACCTCTAGCGTCCGCAACGCCTGTTGTGTTCGTCTAACAAGAACGCCCTGGTTCTCACTGTGCAGTCGTCCAGTTCGCCGCATACTACCGCTGGGCCACTCTGAACGGCCCACTTGGGTTGGCAGACGCAAGCCCGGCGAGGTGGGCGGCATTTGCGGTGCTACTCGCTGCAGGACAGGCACGTCGCTTCTGTTGCACATGCTCTGTATTGCACCACTATGCAGCGTCGCTGCGACTAACACGCGAGTTGCTTCACACACCGCACGTGCACAGTCGTTGAATGCGGGAATCTACAAAGCAATCGGCAAGAAAGGGGTGCGTCCCTCGCTCTCGTCCAGCGCCTATTTCCTATGAGCTGCATCCCGAACTGAGGCCCTCCGCCTCTATGTGGCCAATCCAGGTGTACTACGGCTTCAAGCTGGGGTACAAAGTTCCGTGGGTGCGTCCCATGCACCCGCAGCGTGTGTGCGCGCCCCTCGCGTGCAGGCACCTGACTGAGTTACTCGTTCATGGTGGCAGTGCTCTGGTTTCCCGTTCTCACTGGGCATCCGGCATCCACAATACGTTGGTGCATCGCTCACCGTCTGGGCGCTGGCGGTGCTGCTGCAGAACCCGGCGGTGAGGCCCGCTCTCATGCAGGTGTCCGTCTGCTGGACGCTGCTCTACGTTGTGACGGCACTCATCGAAGACTACTTCTGATTCTGCTAGAGGCACAGCGTTCAAAAGACGGGGTCAAAGACGCGTCGAGACGTGTGATGACGCGTCACTTGTGAGGGTTCTCGCCAAACAGCTCGCAACGCGTGTCAGTCGCCTCTCAGTGCGCGTGGGGGTGAGACGCATTAGTAGGATCAAACATCGACGCGAGGCACACTGCGCTCTCGCGGCTGCCATCCTCCGCGCTGCCCCTTTGGGAACTTGGGAGACAAGACTGTGAACCCAGTGAAGCTCGCCCAACGCGCGCATTTGCGTACAGAAAGTGTTGCGTGTATATACGGCTGCACGCGTAAGTTGTGATGAGTGAGTGGTGACCCAACAAAAACAACGCGCCGTGAGACGTGAGCAACCCTAAAGGCTCAAGCACGCTTGCTGGGCCAACCTCACCGTCATCATGTATGTCGCTCACCAAACAGAGGCGGTGACGGCCACAGAGGTACTAAACACACACACGTCGCAGCCGCAACCCGGTGCAGTCTTGCCGCGTTCACGTCACGCTTGTTTCGACAATGTTCACCATGGGACCAGTGCCCCGCTTGTCGCCGGCGACTCTGACGCCGACGCACGCGTTACGCTGCCGTCCCATGCACAGGAGGTACCGCACACACACGAGGCGCACAGAGACGACCACGTGACTTCCGGCGAGGCTGTGGAAGCCGAGCTGTCGCCGTCTGGCGGCTCGTCGGTGCGTCGCGACCCCGCTGGGACAGCCTCTGGCAAGCGAGACCGCTGGTCATCCATCTCAGTGCATGCGAGACACGACACGTCGCCCGCCCGCGCGCGCGCAGTGGCACTCTCTCAACCCCCCTCCTTCAGCTTCCCCGCGCTGACGCTCTTGTCGCTTCGACCGCCGCCTCACCTCCTCAGAGTCCCTTGAGCGATGCACATGCGGCCACCCACTCGCTTGGTGGCGGCGCTGAGCAGTTGCCGGACGCAGCGGACTTGGACGAAGACATAGCGCCTCAAGGCACCCCTTCTCCGCCTCGCATCACCAATGGCGATCACCTAGCGCTGCCATCAGACGCACCTGCCTTGATTCAGACTTCAAACGGTGATGAGCTGCAAGAACAGGCGCACGATGATAGGTCCCTTGCAACAACAGTTGAATCATCGCCGGAGCGGGATGCAAAGCGTCGCAAAATGGATGACGACGTCGCGCCGTTGCAGGGAGCGGCGTTGAAAACAGCGGTACTGGATCTCGTTGACACGAGCACGGGTCGCATTCGTGTCTCTGCAGTTCCGACATTCGTTGGAATCATGGCCAGCGCAGTCGTTGCTGAGGACAAGGCGTTCATTACAAGCGCGCTGGAAGGCAGTGTCGCTAAAAGCGAGCCAAACGCGCCCCTGCTGAAAGGCCTGGTTGCCGCAGACGCCCTCTCCGCCCTGGAGACGTACGTGGCCGCTGCCGCAGACGCGCAAGAGCCGGCCATGCTGTGCCGCCTGCTGAAGCTTGCGGCCGCACTGCCTGTCACCATGGCGGCAGTGCAAGCGTGCGGCCTGGCGAAGCGCATGAAGCGGTTGGAGAAGTTCAGCTCTAAAGTTGGGCCTGGCACATCCGCCGAGGCGGCTGCAAAGGTGGACCAGGCGGCGAGCAAGGCGAAGGAGTTGTGGATGAAGCAGCTGAACGCGGAGACAGCGGCAGCGGAGAAGAAGAATGCTGTCGAGAAGGCAGCACCTGGCAGCGCTCGCGTTGGCAGCACTGCAGTCGTCGCGCCATCGTCCAAGCCAGTGCGTGTGCTTGCTGTTGACACGTCGTCAGACATGTTTGCGAACACCACAACCAAGTCCAAAGCGCCACCGTCCAACGGGACGAAGGGAAGAGTGTTTACCGGAGCACAGCCTGCTCCACGGGTCACTCCCGTTTCCGACGCGACTGCCAAGGCACTGCTCAGCAGCCGCGCAGGCGCAGCAGTGCCGGGGAGCACCGTCTCCCGTGGCGGCGTCGGCAGTGCAGTGGGCGGGGCTGGTAGTCAGCCAGCCGTGTTGAGCCACATCGCTGCAGAGCAGGCCGCGCGGCTGCATGCCGCTCAGCAAGCGAAGGAACATAACGAGAGCAGACACCAGGCGGCGGTGGCGGAGGCACTCAGACTGGCGGATGAAGCTATTCGGGATGCGTGGGGTGGGGAAGTGCCTCCTCCACCTACCGTCCTGGGCGTCGCCGCTGGCGTGACTGATGACCAAGTAGCACCGCTTAAGTCGTGCTTGTCGCGCAAGACTGCGTCTCATGCTGCTGCTGTGACCCAGGGTCAGGGCTCGCCCGGCTGCAACGATGCACATCCATCGTCAGATGAGATCGCACACCCCGCGCAAGTGCCTGTGGTTGCCACTCCCACACAGCCGCAGGCGCCTGTCGCGCTACGTGATCGGAAGCGCAAACGCAAGACGGTGGTATGGGCCCCTGAAGCCGCACTCACCCAAGTCCGGGAGTTCACCAGCGAGGTGCCTGCAGCAGGCGAGACGCTTGCATTCCCTGACCCGACCATGAATGGCCCTGCCTTCGATGGAGACCTCCTCATCGACGGTGACCTGGTCGCACGCTGGCTGAATCGCGCAAAGCAGGAGACTGCGGCTGAGCGCCGCAACGCGGATGCTTGGCGCCATCGCCAGCAGCTTGGTATGATGCACGACATGATGGCAGCGCCCGCGCCGCCACCAGTACCGCTGATGACAGCTATCCATGCGTGGGTAGGTCCCCCGCCGTGGGTGGCGTTGCCGGCGGCGTCGACTGGAGGGCCGCCTGGTCGGGGGGAGGACAGCACGGAGGTTGGCATTCAGGGCATGCGTCAAGCAGGTCGCCCACCTGCGATTTATGCGTCATTGGCTGCCATTCCTGAGCATCCGGCGCAGGGGCCTGCGCGGTCTGAGCGGCCTGAGGACAATGCAAACACCAGGTGGATCGCATTCGACTCCGGCGCTGCGCAAGCGGGCACCGCTGCCGTCGTGCCAGCTCAACCTCAATTCGTGCAGCCACCGCAACAGCAGCTGCCACAGGCGCCCCAGTATCAGCAACAGGGAGGCATGATGTTTGTACCGCCTGGCAACCAGCCATTGATGAACAGCATGCCCATGGCCCTGCCTTCCTTCTCGGCACCGCAGCAGCAGCAGCAACAACAGCCGCTGCCCATGCAGCTGCCTCCCGTGTCGTTACCTATGCAGCCCATGTCCACCCCACAGTCTGTCCCGCAACAGAGTGCGACCTCGTGGCCAGCGCAGCAGCCTGCATGGCAGATGCAACAGACGCAGCCGGTGCAAATGCATGTGCCACAACCAGCAGCGCCCTCGAGCTGGATGCCGCCGCTGCCAGTAGTCAACAGCACCGCAGCCCTTGCACCAGTGCAGCCTCATATTCTGCAGCCTTTGAAAGCGGCAGTACCACCGCAGTCGCATGCGCCTCCAGCTGCTGGTGGTGGCGGAGGTGATCAGTTGAGTGCGTTGGTGCGGTCATTGACTCAGTCAGGCAATGCGTCTGTGTTACAACAAGCATTGGAAGGGGTCTTGCAACAACAGCAGCAGCAGCAAGCTGCGCAGGGACAAGCCCAACTTGCATTCAGCGCCGCGTCATTCACAACAGGAGGCGGGATCCCTCCACCAAAGCCGCCTGCTGGTCTGCCTCCCGCCCCCGGGGCCTCAATGGTTGGTCAACAACCACCGCATCCCGGCAATGGCGTCAAGTGTCATTTTTACGACCGCGCCGGCGGCTGTCGCCATGGCTCAGCATGCCGCTTCATGCACGCTTAGCGGTCGCGAGGAAAGATAGACACAATGAACTTTTTTTGGAGTCGGACACTCAACATCAAGCGTCAACAGACAAAAAGCTGCCGCTGCGTGTACAGCAAGTGCCGTAGTTGGTATTCCCATGTAAAACATTCACACACAGAAGAGTCACAGTTCGTGTGCGGTCTGTTTGAAGCCAATGGCGCATCGATAGCACGCCACTAGGCCGCCAGGGAAACACGCGAAGGGGCGGAACTCGCCTGGCGGACCCAAGCGCGAGTGGCACACGCCGCAGCAGGTGTCTTCCGACAGGAGCACCCGCGCAGCCTTGGCCTCTGACAGCTCCTCTGTCACAACCTGACGCTGACGCCGCGCCAGGCCCGCGCGGATGGCGGCAGTGCGCATGCGATGTGAAGCGCTGAACAACATGCCGGCGAGTGGCTGCAGGAGCATCTCAAGAGGGGAGTCCTCAGGCAGAACATCCAGCGCCATCGCACCACCATCCACCAGAACATCGTCCGCCTGGGAAGACAGCAACCTTGCAGCACGTGGATAGAGCACCTCCGTAGGCGGGCCCCCTGGTGGTGGGCGCAAGTATAGATGGAGGAGCGCAGCGTGCGCCTCTGCACGCCCTGCCAGGCTGTTTTGCCGTGCCGCGTAGTTTTCAGCCGCATCGCAATCGCCGAGCTGTGTCACTAGTATGGTCAGCGCCTGCATGTGTGCGCCTTGCAGCGCATACATGAGCACACGCTCTCTCAGCAGCGGTGGCGAGCCGCACGTATCGAGCTGTTGCAGGAGTTGCTGCACATCGTACTGACTCGACTTGCCAAGGAAGGCTCGCAACCGCACTCGCGCCGCGCTGTCCGTGTCATCACCAGCAGTCAAATATCGTGATGCGGCGACAGCTGCGATGAGGAGCGTGCCCAGCTCGGTATGCAACTCCCTCTGAGGCGTGGGTGGATCCGCCATCACCAGTGCCTGCAAGTACGTCAACAGCGGCGCCCCCCCGCGAGGTCGAAGCAGTGCCAGGACATCATGTGCCGGTAGTCGTGGCGCAGATGCGCTGCCGAGCACTGCCTCCGCGGCCTGTGGTGCTAAATCGAGCAACCAGGTCAGAGTGCGCAACACCAATGCCATGTCTTCGCACCGCTCTAGCAAACTCGCAGCAGCTGCACCAGCAGCGTACTTCACTTCTGCTTCAGGACGGGCAGCCTCAGTGCGCTGCCCAGACAGAAGCTGAGCGCACACATCAAGGGCAGCGCTGTGTTCACCCGCGCGGGCATGGAGCATGACCACCGCCAGATGGCACCCCAATTGCGCGAGTAGTGGCACTGCGTGCGACGCTAACACAGCACGTGTCGTGTCCCCAGCCAGGGCTTCCGCTGCACTGAGGTTGCCTTGCTGTGCATACAGCAATAACAACAGCGTGTCAGCACTTTCCCTACCGCCATTCTCCGCCTGCACGCGACTACCGCCTTGAGCGCACAAGCGCTCCAGGAGCCGAGTCACGGCAGCAGTCGCCTCTTGCACAGCTGTCTGTGGTAGTCTACCAGACTGGCCGCTACTGCGCACAATTGTTGCCAGGTCGCTGAGTGGAGGATGGAAGCCCCAATACCGCTTAATGGGCGCCGCTGTTGAAGCACTACTTGCCCTGAATGGTGCCGTCAGCTCCGGGAATAGGGGGAACAGCTCTTGCGCGGTGAAGGTAGCACAGGCCTCCCAATGGCCGATGGCATCGTTCCATCGCCCTTGCGCCAGGTCCAGGAAACCCAGCTCCGCACGTAGATCATGTAGCCACTCCGGTGGCGGCGGCGGAAGAACCCCATCCGGCGGTGTGGTCGCTGCTTGCCATGCGGAAACCAAAGGAAGGCAGGCGTCGTATTGCTTCGCGCGGAACAACTCCTTCACCTGCGCCTCCAGTGACACAGGGAGCAACACGGACAACGAACGTCCAGCGCACACTGCGATGACGGCGCCGTCACCATCATCAGCGGCGCAGGCGCTTTGCTGTTGAGGGGTAACCTCTGGTCGTGCGATGAGCAAACTTGCGGGGCTGCCGATAGAGACGCCTGTTCCAGCAGCGGGTGTACACGGTATGCTCAGCTGCTGTATCCGCGTGCCTGTTGACCGGTCCCACACATCAAGCGAGCGCCGGTCCGGCGCTAGAGACAGAACATGGGGTGGGCAGTGTGCTAATGCAACTGGCGGCCTGCCAAATGCTACAGGATTGCCTCGCGGCACGCCAGCCATCGACACAATTACTCCGACGGTGTCGGCTAAGAGAATGGCTTCCCCGCTGGGTGGCAAGGCGGCTAGCAATGGCGGCGTGGTCGAGTCTGGCGGCAATGGGCACACCTCTGACGCAGATGCTCCACTCCGCAACGACATGCTGAAATAGCCGCGCCGTGTGCCGGCGAGAAGGCCGTCCCAATACCAGACGAGCGTCAGCGGAGTGCCTGTTGCCGTGCAGTGGGGAGACGTGTCAGACCAGAATTATTCTGTGCTCATTTGTTTGATTGAAACGCGCCTGGCCACTCCAATTCTGCAAGCAGACGAGGCTGTTGCACCGCCTCTGCAGCTGCAGCGCCTTGCGTCGGCGGAGCGAGCTCAAAGACAAGAACTCTACGCTTGAGAACAACTGCGAGACGCTGCCGCCCCGTCGTTGGCTTCACGTCCTGCGTGGCAGAGACGCACGTCAGCAGCATGTGGCAGTGTCATTCAGGGGGTGTCCGTCACCCTTTGACACTGCGCAAACCAACACACACCTTGGTCAGGAACGTAGCCCCTCGTGCAGCGGCCAGCGGCACGCCGTCCAGTGTGTCTGTGCTTATGAGTGTCACATTGCTGTCGCACAGAGCAGCAAGTGTGCGAGCTGCTGGAAGGAGGCAGAGCGCCTGTTTCATCGCAGAGTGAACAACAACCAGACCGTGAGCCCGGTCGCGTCAGTGCACTCAGCGACGGCGTGGAACAGCCGAGCGTGTTGAACCCTCGTGCGCACCTCTACGGGCCGCCGACCCAGGGAGCGCTTCGCCACAAGCCGAAGCTGTGGCGCGGCACCAGGTGCTTGACCAGCAGCGGACAGCGGAAGCTCGTAGACCAGCAACGCGCCACTGGCGGTGCCTGCAAACACTTGGACGTGCTGCCCCGTGGGCGACACCTCCACCGCGACGCATTCGATGCCCGCGTCTGCGGTGGCGCTTGCAGCCAAGTGGACTGCAGTCCGGGAGGCCATGAATGGACTCACGTGAGTCTCTCTCTACGTCGTCCTCATGTCACACGCCACGCAGCGCTTCCGGCGACATAGTGCGTGCATGATGGGCCCGGACACGGCGCTCTTGTGTTGCGTTTTCGTCCACTCACTTTTTGGACCCCTCGCAGCACCCATGTCTGTGCTGGGCATCGACGTCGGGAATGCCACCAGCGTGGTTGGCCTCGCCCGTCGCAATGGCATCGACGTGGTGCTCAACAGTGAGAGCAAGCGCGAGACGCCGTCCATGATTAACTTCTCCTCCAAGCAGGTGTGTCCACGCCTGGCGCGGCGACGCGCTATACGCGCCCCAGGGCGCGCGCGACACCTGGCAACATCACTCCTGGTCACGCGAGACGCAGCTGGCTAGCCTGCGCGTGACGCTTCCACTCCCGAGAAGCACCCTTCAGCTGCCGCGGAAAGTGTTGCTTTTAGGGAGTGCCCCAGCTGACGGGCCCTGCCTTGTTGTCCACTCGCAGCGCTTCATCGGTGTCGCAGCCGGCGAGAAGGTGAGCATGGAGCCCAAGAACACGATCTGCCAGCTGAAGCGCCTCATTGGCAAACGCAACGGAGACGCGGAACTGGCCAGCGACGCTCCGAGCTTCAACTTCGCGGTGCAGGACGGCCCTGAGGGCGTGCCGGTCGTGAACGTCCAATACTTGGGGGAGCCGCGTCAGTTCCGGGCGGAGCAGCTGCTCGCGGCGCTGCTGTGCGAGCTGAAAAGCATCGGGGAGAAAGACCAGGGAGCCAAGATCACGGACTGCGTGCTCGGCATCCCCGGCTTCTTCACGGAGCAGCAGCGGCGCGCCTTCCTTGACGCTGCTCACATCGCGGGACTGAACATCCTGCGCCTCGTGCACGAGACGACCGCGACGGCGCTTGCCTTCGGCATCTACAAGACCGACTGGACGGACAAGCCGCAGTACTTCGCCTTCGTGGACGCGGGCCACTCCTCGCTGCAGGTGTGTGCACCCGAAAAGCGAGACGCGAGCAGCCGGAACGCGGGTGGCGGGCGTCTGAGGCCGAGCCAGCACTGTGGTGGTGTGCCGGAGAAGTCACACCACCCACACCGCGCGCCCCCGGCACCCTCTCTCTTGCTCCTTGGCAACACTCGATGACTGCGGCGCTGATGAGTCGATTGCGCGCTTCCGCACCAAAACCCCCCAGGTCGCTGTCGTCTCATTCACAAAGAGTGGCCTCAAGGTGATGGGCTACGGCTACGACCGCAACTTCGGAGGACGCAACTTCGATGAGGTGCGTAACACAGCAGTGCTACATGCATTTATTTGTCTCCAACTGATGGTGGGCACTGACGCATGATGCCTCTGGGTGTCCGCACCGCATTTGGTGAAGGCACTGTACAACCACCTGTGCGACGAGTTCAAGACCAAGTTCAAGATCGACGTGCGCAGCAACGCGCGTGCCAGCCTGCGTCTGCGCCTCGCGTGCGACAAGGCGAAGAAGGTGCTGAGCAGCAACCCAGAGACGCCGCTCAGTATTGAGTGCCTCATGAACGACGTGGACGTGAAGGCCCACCTCACGCGCGACCTGTTCGAGCAGCTGGCCGACCCGCTGCTGGTGCGCGTCCTGCAGCCTGCGCAGCAGGCCATGGCCATGGCCAACTTGTCAGTGGACGACATTGCTGGCGTCGAAATCGTGGGCGGCTCGTCTCGCCTGCCTGCCCTGTGCAAGGCGCTGGAGGGCTTCTTCGGCAAGACGCTGCGCCGCACCATGAACGCCGCCGAGTCCGTCGCGCGTGGATGCGCGCTGCAGGGCGCTATGTTGTCGCCGACTTTCCACGTGACTCGCCGCTTCGAGGTGGAGGACATTGCCACATACCCCATCGAGTTTACGTGGCAGCAGTCCGAGGATGACCCCAGCGCTGGACGCACCGGCTCGGAGGTGTTCACTCTTGGCAACACAATTCCCAGCGCCAAGATGCTGACCTTTTTCCGCAGCGGCGTCTTCCCGCTGGAGGCTCACATCAAGAATAGCAGCCTGCTGTCGCACCCTGACGATGCGAAGCTCGCCGACTTCGAGATTGGACCCCTGCCGGCGCCCAAGGCTGGCGGCAAGGCCAAGCTCAAGGTGAAGGCGAAGCTGAACCTCCACGGCTGCGTGTCTCTGGACAGCGCCCACATCGTGGAGGAGGTTGACGACTCGGAGTCAAACGGCGCCGGGGACGCAAACATGGACGATGGGGAGGCTGGTGGGGGTGCAGGTGCTGATGGCGAGGGAGGGAACACGGCTATGGACACGGATGCGCCCAAGAAGCGCGTCGTCAAGTTCGATGTACCTGTCAAGCAGCACTTGTGTGGCATGGCGGCCCAGCGGCTGCGCGAGCTGCACGAGAAGGAGCTGGAGATGGCACTGCAGGACCGGGTGATGGAGGAGACGAAGGAGCGCAAGAACGCGCTGGAGGCTTATGTGCTCGCCATGCGCACCCGGCTGAATGAGGCGCTGGCGCCATACTGCGACGACGCCACCAAGGCTGTGTTCAACAAGGCACTGCAGGAGGCAGAGGACTGGCTGTACGATGACGGCGAGGATGAGACCAAGTCTGCGTACGTGAAGCGCTTGGAGGCGCTCAAGGCGCAGGGCGATCCCATCGAGGAGCTGTTCAAGGAGGACCAGGCGAGAGAGCCAGCTGCCACAGCGCTGCGCTCTGCGGCCGACCAATACTTGGCTGCGTGCGACTCTGCGCAGTACGCGCACATCGCTGCCGGCCAGCTGGACAGCATCCGCAAGGAGGCGCAGGCGGCGCAGGCGTGGCTGCAGGACAAGCAGGCTCAGCAGGCTGGCCTGTCCAAGAGTGCTGCGCCTGCATTCCGGGCGAACGATTGCACACGCAAAGCAGAGGCGTTGGACCGGCTTGCGAAGCCCATCCTGGCGACGCCCAAGCCAGCGCCGCAGGCTGCGCAGCCGGAGCCGACGGCGGATGCCGCAATGACGGATGCCGAGCCAAAGGCAGTGCCCAACGCTGAAGACCTGGACTAAAGCTGATTCTTTTTGGGAGTGACTGACGGACCATTCGCGTGTGAGCCATGGAAGATAAAGACCTCACGTCCAACTGTTAGGATCTGTCCGCCAAGCCAGCCAAAGAAGCGCATCCCATCCCCAGTTCCGCATTCTCCACCGTTGTATGCGCAAAGTGGGTCCCGTGCCATCGGATGCGGCTCTGCACAGCAGCTCGCAGAGTCCCAGCGTGACGCCCCACAACCGCATCGGCCCTGGCGCGTCCGGAGGCGGCGGCAACACAATATTTGGAAACAGCGCAACGTCCAGGCCAACCATTCGCAGCATCGAGCACACTCTTTTGTTGCGCTGCGCAGTGCGATTGAGAAGCGGTAAGACCGTGATTATTCGGACAGCGTATACATCCTAACGCACCAGGATGGCGATCCTTGTAGACAGCCTTGTGACAGGAACGGCAAAGAATGGCAGCGGCGATGGGCAGTCCGTCGTCAAAGTTGACAGAGGGACCCACCACGCAGCGCTGACCTCCCTCGTCTGCAGCACCAGCGGCGGTGTCTCTGGTGCCGTCTGCAAGAACACAAAGGATCTCACAACCAGCGTCGGCGTGCCTTTCTTCCGCACTGCAGGTCGATCGTCAAGAGCTCCGACGAGCTCGTAGCCTGCATTCAGGTCAAGTCCCACCTCCTCCAGCGTTTCACGAACAGCGGCCTGCAGGTCCGTCTCCCCCTTCTCTACGCGTCCTCCAGGCCAAGCCACGTCTCCGCTCCAGGGGTCTCCCGTGTGAGCCGCTCGCGCGATGAAGAAGCATTCAAGACCGCCGTTGTTGCGCGACGGTCGAAGCAGACAAGCCACAGCTGCGCGGCGAGCGCAGGGCAGCAACCTTGCTGGAGTGTGTCTCAACGTTGACCGCAGACGCGCTAAATCAAAGTCCAAGCGAGAGATGTCAGGCATGACCAATGCTGGACGTGCTATGGCATGCTGGAGGTGTATGCATATGCGAAGGGAGTCTCAGTCGTGGTACTCCACATCATCGACGTCATCCAGGACGTCCTCTTTTTGCCCTCGCGCCACGACGCCCTTCACGGTGCCCCTGTCGTTGGCTGGCTGGACATACTCTTCGAACAGGGCCTCCAATGGGTTGGGGTCAGTGCGCAAGATGCGCTCCGCTCGCTCGAACTCCTCCCTCAGGACGCCAATGCTTCGCTTGTCCACCACTCTGCCCAGGTCGTGGCTCGTCTCGAACGGGTCCTCCACGCAGATGAGATGGCGCTCCGTGCCGACGCGCGTGGTCCAGCCCTTGCGCCGCTTTGGTAGAGTACCTCCAGTCCTGATGCACACAACCGCGCCTCCATAGTCGTGGCGCCAGGCCCAGTAGTCGAAGAAAGCGTGCAGGAGATGCGCGAGTGACTCCGTGTTCCCCTCCCCGTAGCCAGCCCAGCAGCGCATGTCGTCGTTGTAGCCGATGCGGATACCCTCAACATCTGCGCTGAATGTGTGCTCAGCCGCCTGCAGGCACGGCAGCACCGGCGTCTTGCGAGTCTGCAGCTGGTGGATGCACATGAGGATGTAGCAGTAGGAGCTCAGCGTGCCCGTGTACGGCTCATTCACACTACGCCGCTTTGCCCAGTGCTTGACGCAGTACCCCAGCTGCCGCATGCGGATGTCCAAGCGAGCGTAGTCACGCAGCATGCGGGTGTTGTACACCGCCAGGAAGTTGTTCACGCATACGTCTGCACGCACGCCGGTGGCTACATCGTGGAGCTTAGCTACAGGCATGCGGGCATGTGTCAAGGCGAGCACATCGGAATACTCCGCTCCAGCAGCCGCCGCAAGCTCCGCGATGCGCTGCACAATAGACCGCTTGCGATCCTGCGTGTCCGCCCAGCGAAGTGCTAAGCAGGTGTCGATGTCTGAGGATGGGCCGCCGAAGCCGTTTGCACAGCTGCCATACATGTGAAGCTGAGCATCCGGCCACTCCCGCTGAAGCATGACCCGTAAACGCTCGAAGCAAGCCATCTGGCGCGCTGTGTCCGCGTCGCTCGGCTGCAGTGTGCGCACGAGATCTGCGAGCTGGTGACTCAGCGCTGTGGCGTCAGCTTTCAGCGGGGCCGGGGTCATGGGCCTGCGACCCCGATTGCCATCTTCAGCGCGCTCAGCCCCGCGAGCTGCGAGAGCAGCCTCACGCACTTCACGCTGGTTCACCCGACTAGGGTTCTTTCCCTTTTGTTGCGCGATGGCATCCTCCAAAGGAACAGCAGGTGCTTGCTGTGCTCCCCCCGGCATCGCAGGCACACCATAGATTGGCATTCCCATCGGTGGTGGTATCGTCTGCTGCTGGCGAATCATCTGGGGACCCAGCGGTGGCAGCGGCGGCGGCATCTGCTGCGGAGATATGTGTGATTGAGGGCCAGTGCTTGCAGGGCCTTGCATGAACAAGGGCAGCTGCGGCATGCCGCCACCAGGTCTTGCAGCCTGTTGCATCGGCTGGCCGTATGGAGGAGGAGGCAGCTGTGACCCTCCTCCATGATGCGGCTGCGTGACAGGAGGCATCCGGTGGCCATAGGCTTGCTGCAGTGGTTGGCCAGGGGGGCCAGACACGCGCAAGTCGGACATCATAGCTGCTACTTGAGACGTATTGTACCCGCTTCCTGGGAGTGGCATCTGGCTAGCAGCGTGCATCGGCGGCTGCTGAGCTTGCTGTCCTCCAGTTGGACCACTGTTACGTTGTAGAAGGCGCAGTAAGGCGCTACCATTATCAGTCGCAGCTGCTTGTCTCAACGCGGTTGGCAGCTCACCGATAATACCTGACGAGGAACGCGTGAGCGAAAGGGTATGGGAGGCTCAGCGAAGGGCAGGTGTACCTTGCTGAAGCGGCGGTACTGGTGGCGTGACGGGGCCCCCAATAGGTTGCTGGCCACCTCCGTATCGCATAGACTGTCCGTAGCTCTCACCCGGGCGTGACCCAGGTGCGTCAGCGTGAGTGCCTGTGACGCCAACCCAGTCCGATGCGTTTGTGCGGTTAGCTCGCTTAGGTCTGCTGCGCTTCTGTGGGCTGAGCACGAACAGGATGCCGCAACACGTACCTGGATGAGACCCCAGTGCGGTGAAAGGCCCGTTTGCGGGGAATCCAGGGTGTTGTTGTTGAGCACCACTGTGGAGTCTCTGCTGTGCGGCTCCGAATGGAGGCAGACCAGGTGGCTGCTGCTGCGAATATGCGCCCTGCCCACTAGTGGACCACAGCGGCGGCTGCGGCCCTGCTGGCGTACGTTACGCGAGTCCTCGGTTGTTGTCAGCCAGGATAAGCAGAGAGTGTAGTTTGTGCAGTTGACAACGAGCGCGACACATACCTGGACCAGCAATTCCATGTGGCGCAGGGCTTGATCCCAGTCGAAATGCGGGTGCAGCCTGGCTTGCGCCGAAGCCTCCCAGGCCCAAGCCTTGCTGGGATGCACCTCCGCCAGGGGACACCCCATCGGCGCTGAATCCCGGGGGCTGCCGCCCGCGCTGCGACATGCGGATGGCGAGGTACGATCGTTTAGCAGGTCTGTGGCACCGTGCTGACGTGGATAACGACCTTGTCTCTTACTCCCTCTACGGGCGCGCTCCTTTCACGCCCGTGAGCTCTGGCACGACAGCTGGACAGCTGCTATGGTTTTTGTCACAGTGCGACCACAGCTTCGTGGCGCGAACGCGACTCAGCGCGCGTGGCACGCCGCAGCTCCGGCTTCCATATCGCGACGGGTGAGAACCGCGCGCTGCGCCCTCGACGTCGGGGTTAACGGCCCTCAAGGCAGCTCCCAAACATTGGAGGTGCGAAGCGCGGGAGACTCGTCGCTTGAACTGCACGTCGCCTATCGTTGGCGCCCCTGTTCTAGAAGGCGATTGCCCCTTGGTCAAGTGTTTGACTCGCCCTTGTCGTGCCACCAGTCGCTAAGACTTGAAGTTGAACGACGCGCTGAAAGTTTGTCTGTCGCGCAAGCCGCGCTGCAGGAGGCGGAGAGGCGGTTGCGGCGTCAGCAGGCTGGAGATAGTGCGGAGCTACCAGAGGAAGCATACGACGAGGCATACGGGTTCAACCGGCGCTATGTGGGAGTGTATACAGACGCGGCGGCGCTACGTGACAACGGCATGCCTCCGATTCCGAAGAGTGCGTTCGTCATGGCGGCTCGCACGTTCACAAACGAGCTCGCAAGTCTTGTTGCCTTCCTCAACAAGGACCGGAGCAAGGAGCTTGAAGGCCTCGAGTCGGAGACAGCGACCAAAATGCGCGCGAAGCTGGACCAGCTGACCCTGAGCAATGACACGATTTGGGAGCGAGAGCACTCGAGGCCTGAGATCAAGGCACCGTGGGTGATCAAGGCGCCGTACTTTGCGCTGTGCTTCTTGCTGGATAACATCTTCGACGGCAGACCTCTGGACCGTCTCTGGTTCCTCGAAACAGTGGCCCGCATTCCGTACTTGAGCTATGTTAGCATGCTCCATCTGTACGAGTCGTTGGGTTGGTGGCGACTCGGCAGCCAGGCGAAGCGAGTCCACTTCGCGGAGGAGTGGAACGAGTACCATCACCTCCTCATCATGGAGGCCCTGGGCGGCGACCGACAATGGTTCACCCGGTTCCTTGCCGGACACTCTGCGGTGGTCTACTACTGGGTGCTCTGCGCCCTGTGGCTGGTCAGTCCCACGCTGGCGTACAACTTCAGCGAGTTGATTGAGGCCCACGCGGTGGACACGTACGGCACATTCATTGATGAGAACGAGGAGCTCCTCAAATCGCTGCCTGCGCCTGCCATCGCGCGCAGCTATTACACGCAAGACCACTACTTGTACGACGAGTTCCAGACCAGTCGGCCGAAGGGGTCCAGACGCCCGCGAGTGGACAACCTGTACAATGTCTTTTGTGCCATCCGCGACGACGAGGCGGAGCATGTGTCGACCATGGCTGCATGCCAGGACCCGGATGTGCTGGTCCGCTCTCCCAACGTAGAGGCTGCCATTGCGGCATCGGCGGCGGCGGTGGCGCTGGCGGAGGCGCTGATGAACAACCTGCCGGAAGACAGCCTGTCGGCCATCATCGCGGCGGCTGAAGAGTTCCTCGAATCTGGCGGCGGTGGCCTTCTTTAGAATGCGAGTACACACAGAGCATCGATTACCAGGCCTAAGGCGATAAATAGCACAGCACAGCACAGCTTTGGTAGCTTTCAAGAAACTGCAACGCATACACAATGCACATTCCCCTTGAGAAGCAAATTTGATAGAGCCAATAGCCGGCCAATAGCCCGCTCACAATGTCCGTAGCCACGCAGCTATCCGTCAGAGGCCTGCTCTTCAGACGGTCGCGGACTGCTCCAGCCACGCTCGCCTGCGGCAGAATACGCACAGTCGCCGTGTCTGCCTCTGCTTCCAACGGAGCAGGGGGCGGTGTTGTCTTGCGGTCACTTGCGTCGAACGGGGAGTGCGCCGTTCTGGTGGCGGACTGCACTCCGTTGGTGGCCTATGCGCAGCGAATCCACTCCACTCTGCCTACCGCCACCGCCGCTCTAGGACGCGGCCTCGTGGGTGGCTTGTTGCTGGGCTCGTTCCAGAAGGATGGGCAGACAGTACAGCTGTCCTTCAAGGGCGGTGGCCCACTGGGTCAGAGTACGTGTCACCAGAGACCTGTCCCGCTCGCGCACGCAGTGACTGACGCGCCCCTATTGCTCTGCCAGTGATTATCGTGGCTGACAGCACGGGCTCCGTAAAAGGAATGGTGTCGAACCGCTTCGCAGAGCCGCCGTTGAGGCCGGACGGTAAGCTGAACGTTGGAGCTGCTGTTGGAAATGACGGCATCCTGTCCGTTGTCAGAAATCATCCGGACTTCAAGGAGCCGTACACCGGGGTTGTGCCCATCACCTCTGGCGAGGTTGCAGAAGACATTGCGACCTACCTCACGCAGTCTGAGCAAGTTGCATCCGCCATCGGGCTCGGCGTCTTGGTGGGTAAGGACCTGCAAGTGGAGGCGGCGGGTGGGTTCCTCGTCCAGGTGCTCCCGTTTGCTGGGGATGACACCCTGGCCGCATTGGAACGGAACATTGGCGGTCTGCCGTCGGTGACCACCATGCTGTCTAGTGGCATGACGCCTGCGCAGATCACAGAGCGGATATTGGACGGCATAGGCATGAGCCCCGGCTCGCAGGAGATGACACCTCGCTATGGGCCGTGCGTAGAGGAGGACATTCGTGCACGCATGGAGCGGGCATGTGTTTCACTCGGCGCTTCTGAGCTCACACGCATCATCGAAAAGGAAGAGAAGCTGGAGGTCACGTGTGAGCTGTGCCGCATCACGCTGCAGCTGGATGCCAAGAAGGTCCTCAGGGAAGCACTGCCCTCGCAGTGAGCGAGTGCCCCCTTTCGTCCATTATAGCTACCCTTCCGTCCCTATTGCGTCACAAGCCTCTCGCGGGTCCATCGCTGTAGGCGTAGGCGCCTGCCACCGGGGCGTTGGATGCGTAGCCGCCAGTGACAGAGGCGTAACGCAGTCTGCCGCTCTTGTGTGCGACAACCATGAAGCAGTATCCACTGGCCACGCCCGTTCTCGTGCGCCGTCGAAAAAACTGGATGGCAGCCACCATCGAAGACCCGGCAAGTCTGAACGCGGAAAAAAAGAAGGAGCTTGAGGAGCAACGCAAGGTATGCTCCAGTAGTTCCACGCCTGCGCGATCATCCCTGAGGCAAGTGGCCGGGGCCGGTCGTCGCGCGCGACGCCAGCAGCTGACGCGACTTCCACGCCTTCTGCCGAGCTCGATGCGGCTCCCCCTAGTGCTCGTATTCTCGTCGTCGCAACCCTGCTGACAGCAAGCCCACCTTTCCTCGGTGTTCCGCAGACTGCGTCGTCAAACGGGAAGCCCGAGGTGTTGGTTTGGCTTGCCACAAGCAAGGAGTACGCGTATGTGGCATACGAGTCCATAGCGCTGACTCCAGACGCGGCTGAAGGTGTGTTTGCCAAGCAGCGACAAGCCTACGAGCAGCTGGTGAAGTCCCGAGGCGACACACCTGCGGCCACCGCCGCGCCTGCTGCTGGCCGGACGCGAGGTGTGCCGACGCGCGCGATGCCTGCTCGGGGCGCGAAAGACACTGCGCAAGCGACGGCTCAAGCCGTGACAGCCCTTGCTGGCGACACTGGCGGCGCGGAAGCAGCGCCTCTGTTGAGCCCCGCTGCTGCATCTGCTCAGCCGCCGGCTGCACCAAGCGTGCGGGTGAATCTGGTGCCTGACATGGCCACGCCAAAGGCGCCCAAGCCGCCAAAGGTTCCAAAGCCAATACCCGTTCCCCCTCCGCCGACAGTTGGCAAGCGCAAACGAGTCGAGGAGCCTCCTCTAGCGACTGCAGATGCAGGGCGTTGTGATGACCGCACCGCCGCACCAGCAGACGACGGCCAGCAGACTGTGCAGAGAAGGCAGACCAAGAAGAGCGGGCATCCGCCTCCAATGGCGGTGGCCACTAACGCAGCGCCGCCACCGCAGGCTGCGCCTGAAGTGATGGACGCAGTGCAGATGGATGTTGCACTTCCGCAGAGTACCGAAGCGCCTGCGCCGCCGATGAGTGCGCTAGTGCCCATGGGGCCCCCACCGCCGCCGGCGGCAGCGCCAGTTCATGCAGCTCCTCTCGCACAGCCTCTGACCCTGTGGGCGCCGGCGGTGACGCGTGACATGGCGGCGAGACTGCTCGCGCTGTGGCGCAACGTGCAACGCATTGCCAATGCGGGGCGTCAGCGCTGCTCACAGCAGCAGTTGGACAACATCGTCAGGGAGATCCTCTACATGCGCCACCAGCTTCGTTCTCTCCCTGACTTGTGGGCCGTCGTCAGTCACGCGTTCGGGGTGAACTTCGGCACCTATAGGTGCAAGGTGGCCCCTGCCTTTGATTGCTTGGTTGACTTGAATGACCCGTCCATTTTGGGCAACTTCGGCGGAGAGGCAGAGCAGCTGCGCGAGCAGCTGTGGTTGTCATTGGCGCAGCTGAGTTCCATCGATGCCGATGTGGACAGACTAGCGGCTGCAATGGACGCAATCACCGGCCCTGTTGTGCCCGCCGCAACCTTGCCACTGACTGCGCCGCTTGCACTGCCTTCACCGCCAGCTTCCACGCCCCGCGCCCAGCAGCAGCAGCAGCGCGCTGATGGTGTGCAGGCTGTCATCAAACCTGTTGCACAGCGCGCAGGACATGGCCGCGCAGCCGCAGTACCAGCAGCTGTGCCTCGTGCCCCTGCATTGCAGCATGGGCGCGATGTTTCGCGCTTTGCGCAGGGTGCATCTGGAGCAACAGCATCTGGAGGCGAACAAAGAAACGGCAGTGCGAAACGCCCGCGGACCTTGGTGACTGGCGAGTCACTGAGCCAGTGTACCATCCGACTGCTGTTCTTACACGGCGACATCGACTTGTCCATGCCGCTGCAAGACCTCGTGCAACTTTTGGTCAAGCAAAATACATGGGGAGCTATGGAGGCTGAGAAGCTCTTGACAAGCACGTGTAATGGCCTCCACCCGCCAGCCGAAATCATCGATGGGCAGATGGACACCAAGCGCATCCAGCTGACGCGCGAGGCGCGCGCGACTGCGTTTCGCACATTCATGCCGGGCTGTACAATACTGTCGGCGCTACTGCGTGAAGCGAAGGGCGCCATACCGGGGGGCGCCAGCAAGGTGTCGCTGACTACTGTGTCTAGTCGGCTGGCGAAGATGTTCAAGGTGGAGTCGGATGATGTGATTGCATTGCTGGAGCGGCTGAGCGCGGATGGCCTGCAATTGCGTCTGGTGGGATCACATGGCGGACGCGCGCTGGAGCTGATGGATCCCAATACAGCAGCTATGAGCGGCCCTGGTGCAGTGCCTGCCGTCTCCATGCCGCTGATGAGCGAGGAGCAGCGCAAGTTGTTGGAGGCCTTCCTGCGAATTCTGGCTGAGACGCCCAGCAGTCCCCGCACTCTGGATATGCAGTTTTATCAGTCCTTGAACGCTGAGATGGCCACGCAGTTCACAGAGGCGAAAGAGGTTGAGGAGAAGCTGGCGCTGGTGCTCACAGCGCAGGGTGTGGATTCTCTGGTCTGTGTCAACAACAAGACCGCCAGGCTGACAGCCCTCGGACTGGCGCGAGTGTCGCAGCCGTCCGATGTGCCTGCCCCCGTCGGAAACCATGCAACTAGCGCCCGGCGCAGCATTGGGGGCAACGTGTTGGCTCCAGCTCCAGCTGGTGGCAACAACAGGAGTGGCGGTAAGTCGTCATCAATCGCTGCTGCATCGAAGCCTTCTGCGCGGCGAGGAGTATCTGACGACCCGGAGCCCTCTTTAGATGAGGCTGCTGTTCAGGTGCTGCGCGGGCGCGGGCGCATCAGCTTTAAGGCCTTTGGAGATGGCATCAAGATGCTGCGGCCAAATGCGACCGCGGCGATGGCCACAGAGAAATGCCCTGATCCCGACCACGTGATGCGTTATAAAGACGCGATTCGGCGCAGAGATCAGCAGCGGGAGTGCTACATTCGGAGCGAACTTGACAGAGATTGGCCTGGAGGCGGCTGGATTGAGATCTACGAGCCTGGCGTGGCCATCATGCGCGCACGCCGCGCAAAACAGCGCGCAGTGGGTGGTGCTCGTGTGCGCAAGACACAAGGACCGAAGCTAGACAAGGTGACGGTGACAAACAGCGATGAAGCCGCCATGCCTCCGGCAATGCGGGAGCAGTACGAGCTGTGGAAGACTCACAACGAGGCAGCCAGGAAGGCAGATTCAATCGCTAATCTGGCTGGCGCATCTGAAGCCGGCAATGCCGCCGGTCGAGCCGCAGAGGAGCCCTGCCACATGTGCATGCGGCCCACTTCGTGCACTTGCCAGCAGTGCAGCGCAGCCTTCTGCAACCTGTGTATCAAGGAATGCTATGTGACAAGCAGCCTGACGGTGGAAGATCTGCGGCAGCAGTGTCCGGTGTGCCGACAAGTGTGCATTTGCGAGGCCTGCGGCAATGACCCAAAGTGGCGCGACATGAAGCGTTTCCAAGGGCTGACTCCCGTTCAGCGGGCAAGCTACGCCAAGTATGTGCTTGCGCTGACGAAACCGCAGCTGGAGAAAGTGCAGCGCCAGCAGGCGGCCGCCAAATCTGCAGCCGGCGTGCAGGAGCCGCCTCGTGTTGCTCTTCATGAGAACGACCAGGGCCGCATCAACTGCGACGGCTGCAACACCAGCATCGCAGACATGTGCTGGTGCTGCACTGAATGCCAGGAGGTGGACCTGTGCTTGACGTGTGCTGAGGAACTGCGAGGCGGCAGGCTGCCTCTTCTCCTCCGAGACCGCTTCAAGGCGCTGACCTCTGTGCCGCCAGTGTCTCCCGATGGGAAACTTATGTGTCCGTGCCAGCTGGTGCGTGCTATAGCGGCAGGCAGAAGTGCCGATCAGATCCCTGGCATGTCTCTGCAGACCATGCTGCCGGAGGAAGTCACTGTGGACGGCATCCTGGCGAGCCTGCCTCCTTCTCTGACCTCGCTCGGTCAAGATGTGCTGGGGGAGCGGCTGCATGCGTTCATGGACAAGCAGAAGGCGCCAGCTGAGCCGGAGCCTTGTCCGTGGTGCTGCTGGCTGGCCAGCCTGACTGTGCCAGACGCCAGCGGTGTGAAAGACCTGCGCACGAATCCCAACCTGCGGCGCGCAGCGCAGCGAGGCAAGCCCGATGACTGGCTGTGGACGCCGCACATGGATGACGTGAACCCGGACAAGTTGACGCCGGCCCAGTACGAAGACGTCAAAGCGCATTTCCAGTGGCATTTCCGTCGCCGTCAGTTCCCCATCGTGCGCGGGTTGACACCCACCTTAGCATGGAGCCCTGGGCAGCTGCGTCACCTGCTGATGCGCCAGGAGCGGAAGGACAATAGTCTGACCAATGTGCTCTGGTGCCGCGATGGTGCTACGGGTCCGTGCTCCGCTGACGACTTCGTGGCCGCCTTCTCCGACCTCACGCGGGTGCCTTTTGCGCGAGGCTCGGACGGCGCGCGGGGGGACACGAAGCTGTTCGCCAAGTTAGGTGACATGCTAAAGCTGAAGGACTGGCCATCGGACCGCAGCTTCGGTGATGCTGTGCCGCGCCACTGCGCGGACTTCATCACCATGTTGCCCTTCCCGGAGTACACCAACATGCAGGATGGGCCTCTCAACCTGGCGGCGGCTCTGCCCAAGGAGTGCTGCCCCCCGGACTTGGGTCCTAAGAGCTATGTGGCTTACGGTGTCCAGCAGGAACGGGGCGGCGCACACGGCGGTGACAGCGTGACGCGCCTGCATGAGGACATGTCCGATGCAGTCAATGTGCTGCTGCACAGCGCCGTGTGCGACACGGAGCTCGCCAGGCTGCTGCCGGCAGAGAAGCAGGTTGAGCTCCAGGCGCCTGCGCGGCGTCCCGACGACGCGTTAGAATTCAGCTGCCTGAGTAACATTGCTCGCGCCATGGATCTCGCCAGGAAGCACCACGCCGTGGCTGGGCAATTCATGCAATGCCTGCCGAATGAGCAGGAGCGCAAGATGCCGCGCGACATGCAGCAACCTGTCCTGCAGCCCAGCACTGCCGGCGCCATCTGGCACACGTTCAGACGTGAGGACACTGATGCGTTGGGCCGCTGGCTCATGAACCGTCTGGAGGGGTGGAAGGCGGAGCCTGATGCCTCGCGCAAGGACAGTCACTTGTCGTTCGGTGTCGTGTGTTCCGCCTCTGAGGTGGACCACCCGATTCACAGCCAGGCGTTCTACCTGGGCAGCCGTGACCTGGCGGCGCTGAAGGAGGACACTGGCGGCCTCGAGCCGTGGGGCTTCTACCAGTACGACGGGGAGTGTGTGTTCATCCCCGCAGGCTGCCCGCACCAGGTGCGCAACACGCGCAGCTGCATCAAGGTTGCGCTGGACTTTGTGTCGCCAGAGGCAGTGAGAGAGTGCGCAGTGCTCAGCGTGGACATGGCGCGCATAGGAATGGAGGATAAGCTTCAAGGCCGCGCAATGCTGCTCCATGGCGCCTTTAAAGCTGTTGATGAGTTGCGCCGCCAAGAAGGGGCGCCCTAGCCCCCAAGACAAGACAATACCAAATAGTGTGACTTGAGAACAGAAACAACACACCCAGTCATCGCGGCGGTGTTGAGGGCGGCGCCACGTGTGGTGCCTCTTTGACCACAGACACGATGACTGTCGTGTCATCCAGCTTGCCCCCCACGAAGACAACTCTGTTGCGCATCGCCTCCACCGAGAATGGCGTGCGTGCCGTTTTGCTGTGTCCACGCTCATGTGCCAGGTTGACCAGCTCCTGTGCCGCGTCCCCCGGGCTCCGTCCAGCGCGCAGCGCGGTGCTCACAATCGACGTCACCTCCTCCATGAACACGTTGTCCCACAACCCGTCTGTAGCCACTATCAACACGTCGCCCAGTTTGACATCTGCCCGGAAGTTCTGCGCGTCAAGGGGCGAGTCTCCTCCACGGTACGCGCCAATCTGGTATGGAAAATTGAACCGATGCTGCTGCGGCGGAGACTTGAAGAGGAGGCGGCCGTCGCGCAGAATAGCGAAGCCTGAGTCACCAAGGTTAGCCACTTGTAGCTCATTACCCCGCAGCAGAACAACGCAGGCTGTGGACGAGCCCCGCACGATTGTGCGGCTATGCGCGAGCAACATCACGCGAAGCGGCTCCGGTACAGTCTTCGCCAACTCCGCGCCGAGGAGCTTCACGACGCTGTCGATAGGCTCCTGCAAAGCGCTGGCAGCTTGCGACATTAGCAGTCGCGCGTACACCCCCGCGTCCACCCCCGAGTCACTCCAGCCCCCAACACCATCAGCAACACCCACAGCTAAGCCGTCGTCGCTGACGAAGTGGGCGTCTTCGCCCGCTTTGTTCGCCTTGCCAGGATCAGGGCGGTAGGAAACACCACTTACTAGGCGGAACGGACTGCTCGCACCAGTAGAGCCAGGCTCCGCAATCGGAGTGGCTGTGCTCACGAACGCGGCTGCGGCAGCCAGAGCAGTCAAGCGCAGCGGGGGCTGCTGCCAAGGCTGCTTGCTCTGCTGCGCTCGCCACCGTGGGCCGTGGCCTCCTCCTCGCGACGCATCCTCGCCGTGTGCGCCGCGCTGGTTGGTTGCAGTGGGCGGCGCAGCATGGAAGTGTCGGCCTATGCGATGTGAGTGATGCCAACGCTTCACGGAAGCGGCGGAAGAGCCCGAATGGCGGAGGGAGAAGGCGCGCGGGAACATGGATGCGGCGTCGCAGATGCTGCCCCCGGAAGGGGAGCGCGATGCAAGGAGGCGGCCCCCGACATCAGTAGAGTCTCACACCTGAAAAATACCCCGCGCCACTCTCACAATTGGGCACTCTCAGAAGACTTTACAATTACGGTACATCTATTTCTACTCAAGGTCCAGCTCTACGCGGGCAGCACACACATGGGCCGCTGATGGCAGTGTGTACACATCCTGTTTTTTAGGACCAAATGCCGCGGCGTCGATGTCGCGCGCCAGCGGGTCGTAGGAGCGCCGCAGCAGCAGGTTCAGCTTGTTCATGGACTGCAGCTTCTTGGAGCCATCTAAGCCAAGTGCAGCATCCAGCTTCTGGGCGCCACCCCAGCCAAACAAGCGCAAGCCAAACAAGCTGAAGCCCAGATGAGCCTCCAGCTGGGCAGCCGGGACAGCGGCATGCGGCGAGCTTGCAATCATATGCAGCACCGTGCGGCAGTCGTCCG
>Ga0164297_10000974_pt1 | contig 32465 bp, 29 predicted proteins | sample GEODES058metaG_FD_113539 | JGI IMG/M metagenome (GOLD analysis project Ga0164297, IMG submission 113539) | Dystrophic lake water microbial communities from Trout Bog Lake, Wisconsin, USA - GEODES058 metaG | ecosystem: Environmental > Aquatic > Freshwater > Lake | place: USA: Trout Bog Lake... | reverse complement strand
GTCGTATCTCGTTCCATTGCTCCATATTCGTGAACATCCTCCTGGTTAAACCAGAGATGCTGCACTTTTAAACCACCACGCCACCCGGCGAACCCGCCGCACTTTTTAACCGCGTTTTATAAGTGTTCTCTCCCCCGCTGCCGCAGCCCTCTTGCAACTCGCCACCCGCCTGCTCTCACAGGGAGAGGACCTGCCCGCCTCTGGCTAGGAGCCGCGTGCTTGCTCCGCAGACCAACCGGAGAACAGCTTAGAACTCCCAGAAAGGAGGCCAACCCAGCACAAGCAACTGCCGAATCTCTTAAATCAGGATTTGGCAGCCGCTGCTTCTGCCGGCTGTTGCGAGCCCGTCTTGGCAGGCGCGTAGTAATAGCTGGCGTAGTTGTAGTAGGTGTACTCTTTCAGGTTCGAACTGGAGCGGTTGAGAATGACCCCGCCAATGTTCACCTGTCTCTCATAAAGCAAGTCCAGTGCCTTGCCAGAGAGACGCGCCATGGTCGAGGACATGCGCACCACAAAGATCACCGAATCAAGTTTCGGCGCGAAGCTGGCCGTGTCATCCGCCACAAGCACCGGAGCACTGTCGAAGATGACATAATCGTATTCCTCCCCCATCTCACGCAGCATCTCCTCGGCGGTTTTGGAGAGCAGCATCTCGGATGTTTGATCGAACACGTCACCACGGGCCAGCAGATCCAGATTCCGCGTGCTGGTTTCCTGCACGGCATCACGCCAGTGCAGTTTCCCACGCAGCGCTTCGCTCAGACCTGGGGAAGAAGGCAGCTTGAACAATTCGCTAACACCGCCACGGCGCAAATCGCAGTCCGCCAGCAACACTCGTGCTCCAGCCAGCGCCATGGTGACAGCCAGGTTGGAGGTGACCGTGGTCTTGCCTTCATTGGGCACCGCACTGGTGATCAGAATGGTCTTCGGCGGCTTGCCCTGCCAGTTTTTGAACAGAATGGATGAACGGACATTACGAAACGCTTCCGCATAAAGGTGCCGGTCATCATTTGGACGCAGCAGCGCCACATCGCCTCGGTTTCTCTGCTCCGGCACCTGCCCCAGCACCGCTTCCGCCGGGAACAATGCCTGGAACTCGCTGTAGGAATTCATGCGATCATCCAGACGATCAAACAACAACAGGATCACAATGCCTGCCCCCATCCCTGCAACCAGGCCAATCACGATGGGCATCACCCAATCCTCCACATTTTCAGAGGCAGGTGTGGCGCGTTCTTGAACAGCCACATAGTCAGCCTGAGAATTAAAGACGCTCTGAATCTGCTCCACTTTCTCAAAGAGCTTTTCATAGGCCATTTTTGCCGACTCTGCGGCCTTTTCCAATTTGTCATGCTCAGCGATTTTACCGCCTAGATCGAGGGCCTCCTTTTGCTTTTCATTGATCTGCGCATCCAGAACCTGCACGCGACGCTGAATATCCGCCATTTGTGTGTGCATTTCTTGCTGGATCTGCTCAGCATATGAATCCAGCAGAGCCTTTTGAGCTGCCAGTTCTTCCGTCACATCCTGCACCATCGGGTGCTGTGTCTTGAATTGGATGAGCAGGGAATCCAACTTGGTCTTCAATTCCGTGATTTTTGACTTCGTGCGCAGGTAATCCTGTTCCGCCATGGTCATGCCATTGCGGCCAGGCGAGGTATCCGAGGCTTTGACGGCACCGGATGGCTGAGTGCTTTCGCCAACTTTGGCCGCTCCTGCCGCTGCAGTTGTTCCGCCGGATCCGGCAGCGCTCAACATTCGTTCACGCGCCTCCATGGCGGCATTGACGTTGGCGATCGCCAACCGCAAATCCTCAAGAGTCGTGCGCTGTGATTCCCGCTGTGATTCCAAGTTCCCAAGGAACTGTGCGGCAAGATTGTTGCCGTTGGTGATCGTCAGGATGTTGTTGGCCGCCTTGAACTTGGTGAGACGCTCAAGACTTTCCTCCATGACCTTCTGCTTGGTCACCACCTCCTGAAGAAACTGCTGGAGCACCTTGCCCTGGGCCTGCTCACGAATGCTTTGCCGGAAAGCGATGAATTCATCCAGCAACGCATCTAAAAAAATTCTCGTATATTTGGGCTCGGAACCGGTCGCAAGAATGTTAAAAATAGCCGAGCCCTTGGTCTGTGCCACGCGGATTTCCACGTCGGAATCCTTCACGTCAGGGTTCAGCGCTCTCACGCGCACCAGCGCGCGTCGTTTCATTTCGGCGCTCTCAACGGTTTCAATGATCGTGCCGTAAAAGTCCGCCTGCTGTTCACGCCAAGTGATGCTGTCATTGATCACCATCGTGCCGCCTGCCACCAGTTTTGCCAGGGAGCGGAACTCCTGAGGACGCCCGGTGATCCGCAGCGCCTGAACACAAACACCAATGCTAGCAGTCAGCAACAGGAACCACCAGCGGCGGCGCAACAGAATCTTGTAGCGTTGAAATTTGGCTGAAGCCTCGTGAATACGGTTCAGTGTGCTTGATTGCGCCTGCCCTGGGAGTGTGAGGTTTTGTTCCATGATTTCAAAAATCCAAATTTGTTCAGTCTTGTTGCCAAGCGTGCCAGCGGTCCCCCGTCATTTTTTCGGGCCGACAGACTCGCTCAAAAAACACCATAAGGCCATTGGATTTATTTGGCCGCCCCTCCGTTCGATTTTATCTCAACATTCACTCCACTCAAACTTGAAATAAATATGGAAAATCGAAGCATCTTTAGAAATTAACAGTCTTTTCCTCAACGATAATAACGTCATCTTTACGGATAAACACATCCCTCTCGAGGTCTCCCTGGCGCATGATACCATCTACATTGACCAGGATGGTTTTGTTACCCTGTGGAGTCTTGCGAATGATTTTCACTTTTTCCTTGTTGGCGAACTGGGCAAAACCACCCGCACGCAGGATGGCCTGGCTGATGGAGATGTCTTCGTTGGCTGGCAGGTCGTATTTCCCCTGCCTGGCAACAATACCAAACATGACGTAGAACTCGAGATCCACTTCCTTCATTCTCATGGCGTCATCAACATTGATCTTGTCGATCGCGATCACCACAGTGGCATGCTGGAAGAAATTCTTTTCGAGTTCTTTTTTGATCGCAAAAGCCAGTTCCTTGCAAGTTTTGCCCTTGGCAGTGACCAAGCCCACATAGGGAGCCTGCACTTCTCCTGTGACGGCAACCTGCTGCTGCAATGCATCACGACGGTCTTCGAGAACCCGGATGCTGATGGTGTCTCCTGCCGCTATGGTCTGGGAGCTGTCCAATACGTCCATGGAGGACAGCACCGCCGCCCCGGCATTGACCGGACCAGCAGCCGACGCGGCGGCCTGCCGCGCTGATTTTGACTGATCTGGAATCCGAAACCCAGGATCCTGCGCTTGCAGACCTGACAGAACGATGGCGAACAACAAAAACGACAGAGAGAGCTTTTTCATGATGGTGATGAACTACTTTTAATACCTCAGCGCCCCAAGATGCCCCGGGTTGGCCGATGATCAAGGTTCATAGACCTCTAGCGATCCGTTTCGTTAGAAATTGTAGTTCAGCCCCAGAATCACACGCGTCTGCGTGGAGCTATTGGGGGATTGCTTGTAATTGGTCACAAAATAGCGGTAACCGAGATTGATACCGGCTTTTTTGGTCAGGGTGTAGTTCAAATCGAACGAAAACCCGTCCTGATCTGCATTCCTTCCGATCACACTAGCGTACTGAGCACGCCCGAAATGGTAGCCTGTGCCAGCGCGCAGCTTGGAGGTGATCTGATGCGTGTAGTACAAGTCAAAGCCAAACTGGGTTAGGTCGTACCCACTGCCAGTAAACGCAGGGTTTACGACTGAAGGCTTGGCGTATTCATAGTAACCTGAAACTGAGAAACGGCCCCCCTTCCAGGCAACCATGGAGACACCATAGTTGACAAAGTCAGCTGTGATGTAGTTCGACGCCAGGTTGATTGAAGACTCATGACCGACGGTCAAGGTGTGGCTGAAACGAGCATTGAGCTGGTTGGTAATGCTAAAGTTATAGTAGTAACTGTTCAAATTCGAATGGTCTCCAGGTCCATTCGGCGCGAAAACCGTCGGCGCATTGAAGTCAAACACCTGAATGCCACCTGACAGCTTGGCAATGGTCGATTTTCCAATGGGTACGCTAACAAACCCACCCCAGTTGAACAACGTGCCACCATTCAAAGTGGGTTTGACGTAGTTCAGGAATGAAACGCCACCTTCAGTTCCCAAAATCCAGGTCGCGGTAGGACTGTAGGTCAAAGAAGCGTGCACCGATTGCATGGTACGACTGAACTGACTGTTGGCGCTGCCCAGAGCTTCAGACAGTGTGTAGGTGTAATTGGTCGCAAGCGCCCAGGCTGAGTTGATCTGCCAGTTGGCGGCAACACCAAAGTCGTTCTGGAACACACCGAAGCTCGAATTATTGTTTGTCCCCACAAAGGCATTGTTGAGTGCAGGACGCATGGACATACGGTCATAAACGGTGATATTCACCGGTCCTGCCTTCATATCAAAAGCAAGCGTGGTGCCGGGAAGAACATTCACCAGGTAGCTGCCGTTGCCATACGCAGCCAGTTCCGGGTGGTTGAAATAATGGTCGATACCGATGCCGCCCGTGAAACTAAGCACGTTGTTTGCAGACACACGGTAGTTGGCACTGATGTTAAACAGCGTGCTGCTGATGACGTCAGATACAGGGATGGCAGTACGACGAATATTGCTGTTGTATTCAAGGGCTTGGTAGAGTCCCACGCCGACATTCACCGGGCCAAGCATCAGGTTCCGCTTGCCGGAAAGGAAAGGATCCGAGGTGTAAGTGGGGGCAAAGTAGCTGAGCGCCTGAGAATACTGGCCGGAATAGGTGGTGTAATCACCCACAGAACGTGCGGCGAAAGCAGAACTGCCGCTTCGCACTGACGGCTGTGAAATTTGACGGTCGGAACGCAGCAACTGCTGCAGGCCTTGGTATCCCTCCTGGTCGTCTTGGCTCACATAAGCACCCTTCTCATAATCATAGACAACATCGCCACTTCGTGCAGATGACTGGGTCGTCTTCTTCATCTGACCAGCACGCGAGCGAAGGTCATTAAAAAAGTTACTAGTCTGCGAGGGCGACACCCCGAACTGAGCACTCGAGTTTTGTGGTAACAAGCTACCGACAGTGATTGTCAGCACCATCAATAGGGCATTGCAGTGAATGTGTCGGGAAATGTTGATCAGCATGACTTGGAGGGAGTGGATCGGGAATTAAGCACGATACAAGCAATTTTATCTGCCTTTGTCCATACCAAAATTCTTTCGATTTTGCCACATGACGGCCTCAAATTGGCCTTTTCAGGCTCAATCGTCACAATTCTGACACTAGGGCTTGGTCTGTGCACCGCCTTTTTTGCCCTGCAGGGCAACCATAGAGACGACCACTCGCTTCGACCCCCTTCAAGCTTCTCCGTTCAAAATCAAATTCGAGCTGAATTTCCCTCGAAGAAGCCCGGTCCCACGATCTGTGCGGTGCGTCGGCCTCGTGTGCCACGGCTATCATGCTACGCAATTTGCCAAAGAGTTTCCAGATTGGCACGCGCTTGAAATTGGAGGAATTCATGGTTTTAACTGTAACTATTTAATTTCAATTAATCGTATATGTTCATTTAAACATGTTCAAATGAATTTACAGATGTCTCGAAAGTAATCACCACCGCCTCTCTTGATTGACGTACCGGTTTTCGAAGTTCATGTGCTTCCATGTCTGTTGAAATCCCTTCTGCCCCTGCGGCACGGCTGACCATCCCGGAGTATGCCATGGCTCTTGCTCACGTTGCCAGCCTGCGTTCGGAGGATCCGTTTCGTAAGGTCGGGGCTGTGGCCATTGACTTCGACAATCGCGTGATCGGCACCGCCTACAACGGCCTCGCTCCCGGTTACAATGCCGACCCGGATTTTTGGGCTGATCGCGATGCACGGCGTAAATACATGCTGCATGCTGAGGTGAACCTCTGCAGTCTCTTCACCCGAGGCAATGTGAAACTCGTCGCTTGCACCACCAAGCCCTGCACCAGTTGCATGCAGATGCTCTGCGCCTATGGCGTCAAGGAGGTCTATTTCCGCGACGATTACCCTGAGTCCGAGGCCGATGCTATTGCCGTGCGTTATGGGATCATGCTGACCCATCTCGCCGACTACCCGCAGGTCACTCCGGCAGGTGAAAAGCTATAAAGCGGGTAACAGTCCGCCTTCGTGGAAGCGGTATCACAGCGCCGTCACCCCACCCTGCTCGTGCGAGGCCAGCGCCGCCGCAAAAATCTCCTGTGTCGCCACCGCCTCCTCCACCGTGGCGCAGCCGCAGCGCTCTGCCAGCAGGCCCTCTCGCTCCGTCAAGTAGGCGGCCCACATTTGCTGGATCATATCTGGAAACCCCGGTTCAAAAATTCCCCCAGTCACAGTCTTAAAAGGCATGCCGAAACCGAGATCCGTCTTTTTCCAAAACTGCTCCTTGCCGTTCTCAAACAACCACAGCGTCTTCGGTTCCTTGGTGCTATAGCGCACCCCGCCTTCGGTGCCCAGCACCTCAAGGTACCAGGTATTGGTCTCCCCTGGAGCCATGCGCTTCATTTCCAGACGCATCGGCACCTCATGCCCGCCGATCTGTGTCCAGCAGCTCAGCAGCGCATTGTCCCAGGTGTCGCACTCGGTCATCCCGCCTTTGCCATCCGGGCGTTGCGGGTAACCTTTTTGCAATTGGGCAAACAAACGACTCGGCCGCCAGCCCAGGCGCAACGGAATGTGGCAGGCATGCATGCCCAGATCTCCCAGCACGCCGATCTCGCCGCAAGTCGCCGCTTTGCGCTTCCAGTTCGCCGGCTTCGTCGCGTCCAGGTCACTGCTGTGATGAAATGCCGCCACCACCTCCAGCACACGGCCCAGCTTGCCATTCTTCACTTGCTGCATCACCCGTTGCGCGCCCGGCAGAAAGGGAAACTCCGAGCTACAGCGCACAAACCGGCCTGAAGCATGCGCCGCAGCCGCAATTCGCCGCGCCGAGGCCAGATCAATGCCAAATGGCTTTTCCGCAAACAAATCCTTCCCCGCTGCCAGCACGTCGCAGTAGATCTTTTCGTGCAGGTTGTGCGGCACCGCCACATAGACCACGTCAACAGCAGGATTGGCCAGCAGTTCTTGATAATCCCCAGTGATCTGCGCACAGGAGGGAATGCGGCGAAACCAGTTTCTCACGTCCTCGACGAGATCTGCCACCGCCACCAGCTCCGGCTGCACCTCCACATCCATCAGCGCACACCAACGCGCAAACGCGCTGGCCATTTCCCGGCCCATGAGGCCACCGCCAATGATCCCGATGCCGATCTTTTTCATAGCTGGTTCAAACGGAGTGTCTCACCCAAATCAAACAGCCACTGCGTTCTTCACCGCCAGTTCATGCTTCGCCAGCTTCAGATCGGCCTCCACCATGATCTGCACCAATTCCTTGAACTTCACCTTCGGCTCCCAGCCCAGCTTCTTGCGCGCCTTGGCCGGGTCGCCAATGAGGAGTTCCACCTCCGCCGGGCGTTCGTAGCGGGCGTCATACTTCACATACTTCTCCCATTCCAGGTCCAGCGCGCCAAAAGTCTCCTGGACAAATTCTTTCACACTGTGGGTCTCGTTCGTGGCGATCACGTAATCATCCGGCTCATCCTGCTGAAGCATCATCCACATCATTTCGACGTAGTCCTTCGCGTAGCCCCAGTCGCGCTTCGCATCCATGTTTCCCAGGACCAGCTTGTCCTGCAGTCCCAGCTTGATGCGCGTGGCCGCACGCGTGATCTTGCGCGTCACAAAGGTCTCCCCACGGCGTGGTGACTCATGGTTGAAAAGAATCCCGCTGCTTGCATGCAGGCCGTAGCTCTCGCGATAGTTCACTGTCAGCCAGTGGCCGTACACCTTGGCACACGCGTAGGGGGAGCGCGGCCAGAAAGGCGTCGTCTCCACCTGCGGCACCTCTTGCACCTTGCCAAACATCTCCGAAGACGATGCCTGGTAAAAACGCACCTTGCCCACCAGCCCCGTCTCGCGGACCGCCTCTAGAATACGCTGCGTCCCCAGACCCACGATGTCTCCCGTGCTCTCCGGCACGTCAAACGACACCCGCACATGGCTCTGCGCCCCCAGATTGTACACCTCGTCCGGTTTCAGCTCATAGAGCAGCTTCACCAGCGCCACCGAATCCATCAGATCGCCGTAATGCAGGAACAGATTCTTGGACGGCAGGTGCGACTCCGGCTGAAACAGGTGCTCCAAACGCCCCGTGTTGAAGGACGAAGCCCGGCGGATGATCCCGTGGACTTCGTAGCCCTTTTCGAGCAACAGTTCCGTGAGGTAAGAGCCGTCCTGTCCTGTGATTCCGGTGATTAGCGCTTTCTTCATGAGTCAAATCGAGCGCCGATGAGACAGTACTGGCTCCAATTCCGCAAGGGGAAAAGCAGGAACATAACAGTTGCACCCCACCTCACCCCCTTTATTCTCTACCCCCCCAATCCCAGCCCCAAATTCTACTTTATGAGAGCTGACCTCGTCGAACAAGCCGCGCTAATCGTCAAAGATCACCCCATCCTGATCAATATGGTCTCCAAGCGAGTCCGTCAGATCGTCGCGGGCCACGCCGTGCTCGTCGAGCGCCGCCCAGGCCTCCGTGAGGCCGACCTCGCCCTCCTTGAAATCATTCAGGGCAAGATCACCATCGCCACCCCAGGCCAGCACTAGGCCACCTGCCCTTCCCGGCAGAACCGCCAGTTCTTCGTCAACATCAGCGGTTCACCGCGCGACCCATGTCCGAGATCGCCACGAACCGCAAAGCTGCGCGCGACTACCACATCCTCGAAAAATACGAGGCTGGCATCGAGCTCCGCGGCACCGAGGTCAAATCCATCCGCCTCGGGAAGCTCAACATCTCAGACGCCTTTGCCCGTGTGGATCGCGGCCAGGTCTGGCTCTACGGCTGTGACATCCAGACCTACGAGAAGGCCAGCCACACCACCCACGAGCCGCGCCGCACCCGTCGGCTCCTGCTGCACAAGAACGAGATCATGAAGCTGCTCGCCCAGACGCAGCAAAAGGGTCTCGCCCTCCCCGTCCTGCGCGCCTACTGGAAAGGCCACCACATCAAAATCGAGATCGGCGTCGGCAAAGGCAAGAACCATGGCGACCAACGCCAGGACCTCAAAGACAAGGCTGAAAATCGTGAAGCGGCCCGGACCGTAGCCAACTTCAATCAGAAGAACAAGCGGTAGGACACTTACTGGAGCCAGCTAAAGCAGAGGCTTTGCCTCACTCCCTGCGAATCTAACAGATTCTCGCCCACCGACATCTCTCCGACACTGGCAGCGCAGCCGCCGTAGCCCAGGAATAATGCTTTCCAAACCCGCATGAAAGGGTCCATCATGCGTTAACCTGCATAAAGCATCAACCACGCCGCCATGAAAGTTTTGCTCTCCTGCCTGATCCTTCTCCCTAGCCTCATGCATGCCGCTGACTGGCGGACCATTGCCAAAACTCCGGCCACGATTTCCGTCGTAAACATGCAGCCCGCCCCGTTGGTTGTTAGCGCCAACAAGGAGGGCTGGGCACGCATTCCAGCCGTGCTGACGAACAACGGGGCGACGATCTTCACGCCTTCAGCAACCACCAATGGTGTTGCCGATATTGAGATCAAAGCAGACGGCTATCTGCTCATCGCCTGCAACTGGGACTATCAGGGCAACCAGTCGGGTGAGTGGGAGAAAGACCGCTGGACTGAGAGCAAGTTCAAATCAAAAGGCTGGGATCGCCTGACCAAAGGCGAACTGGGCGGCGAGCTGGTGAGCAATAACAGCAACCGCGTACAGACACTCTTCTTCAAGAAGGTCAAAAAAGGCGAAATCCTGCGCCTGCGCTGCAATAAATATGACCCGCCTTTCCCAATCCTGCTCATGGGCAAGCCGTGAGCAACAACGACTTGCCAGACATGAATGGACTCATTTTTTGCAACGCCATTGGCATCTAACTCATTCGCAAGCGCTTTGCACTTGGCTCGCCGTCCTTAGCTGCTAGCATCCGCGCCTTATGAAACGCAACCGCCTTGGCCGCACTGGCATCGTCGTCACGGATATCTGCATGGGAACCATGACCTTTGGTCTGCAGGCCGATGAAAAAACCTCCTTTGCCATCATGGACCGTGCCCTCGAAGCGGGCATCGACTTCTTCGACACCGCCGAACTCTATCCTGTGCCGCCCAGCGCGGAGCTGTTTGGCGTTACGGAGCAGATCGTGGGTAAATGGCTCAAAGGGCAGACGCGTGGGGAGATCATCCTCGCCTCCAAGGTCACCGGCCCCGGCCATGGCTGGTTCCGCCCGCCGGTGCGCAATGGCTTCACCGCGCTGGACCGCCGTCAGATCTTCCAGGCCTGCGAGGACAGTCTGCGCCGTCTGCAAACGGATTACATCGACCTCTATCAAACCCACTGGCCGGACCACGGCATGCAGCAGGAGGAAACTCTCGGAGCGCTGACCGATCTCATCGACCAGGGCAAAATCCGCGCGTGGGGCTCTAGCAACGAAACCTGTTGGGGCGTGATGAAAAATCTCTGGGAGGCGGAGAAGCACGGACTCGCCCGCATGGCCACGGTGCAGAACAATTTCTCCCTCATCAACCGCCGTTGCGAGAGCGAGCTGGCCCAGGTCTGCCGGAAGGAAGGCGTGAGCCTCCTGCCCTACTCGCCCCTCGGCGGTGGTGTGCTCTGCGGCAAGTACAACGGCGGTGCTCTACCCAAAGGCGCACGCTTCACCGACTACATTCAAAACGGCGGCCCACGGCAGAAGAAGATGGCCGCACGCTTTGTCAATGAGCGCAGCCTCGAAACCACCGCGCGCCTGCAAATCATCGCCGCAGATCAGGGCGTTAGTGTCACCGCGCTCGCGCTCGCCTGGAGCAAGCAGCACGACTTCGTGGCCTCGACCATCGTCGGGGCCACCACGGTCGCGCAGTTGGACGAAAGCCTCGCTGCCGCCGATCTTGTGCTCAGCGTTGAGACACTCGCCCGCATCAACGAGATCGACGAAGCCATCCCCTGCGCGATGACCGAGGATGGGTTGCGGCGGCTCTAACCGCGCTCACCGAAGGATGGTAAAATTCGTCTTTGACAGCAACGACCCGCGTTACACAGATGTCACATGAGCAAGAAATCCAAGCCTATCGAAATTCAGTGGCTCAAAGCGGTGGAGGAGCATGACTATCCTGCCGCCGAGTCTTACCTCCTGCTGCTCTTTGAACCCAAGCAGGTCAAGACTCATGTCACGCGCCTTCGGGCTGCCCATATCGGCCAGTTCAAGGCCAAGGACATCTTCCGCGCCTCCGGCCTATCCTTGCTGGGCGTAAGCAATTCCCACGTCGAGAAAGACCGCAAAAAGATCACCAAGGGCAAGGAACTCTCTCCCCTGCTCCTGGTCCGTGACCCAGACAATGGCAAGATCGTCATCGCGGACGGCTACCATCGACTCTGCGCCATTTACAGTTTTGACGAGGACGCCTTGATTCATTGCAAGATCGTCTAGTGGCGCAGCGATAACAGGGCGAACGCCAGCAAGCAGTCATTCTCAGGGCATGTTCACGGATGCGATCTGCGGGCCGTTCCGCTGCGCATTCTGACAACTTCTCAGCCTTGAGAACACTTTTTCCTTGTCGCCCGAAGGCGTGGCACCTAAAACACGCCCGTTCCCGTCAACCATCCCACCAACCAACACACACTCCACTACCTCCTCTATGAGCGAAAACAATCGAATGAGACTTCTCTGGGCCGGCTTCATGGCCATTCTCGCGGCCGGCGTCGGCTTCGCCATCCGCGGCGGCATCTTTGACAACTGGGCCAAGGAGTTTGGATTCACCGGAGCACAACTCGGTGCCATCGGTGGCATGGGATTCAACGGCTTCTGCTTCGGCATCATCCTCGGCGGAGTCGTGGTGGACAAGATTGGCTACGGCAAGCTCGTCGTGGTGGCCTTCCTCCTGCACATTGTCTCCGCGCTCGTTACCTTCACCGCCAGCGGCAGCAGCGCCTTCATGGTGCTTTCGCTCGGGATGTTCATCTTCGCTTTCGCGAATGGCACTCTGGAAGCCGTGGCCAATCCGCTCGTCGCCACGCTGTTCCCGGAAAACCGCACGCACTACCTCAACATCCTGCATGCCTCCTGGCCTGCCGGTATGGTGATCGGTGTGATCATCGGCTGGTTCCTTGACGACAAATTGGAGATCAACTGGCGCATCCAGCTCGCGCTCTACCTCATCCCGACCGTCATCTACGGCCTCATGTTCATGGGCCAGAAGTTCCCCCAGTCCGCCGCTGCGGCCAAGGGCGTCAGCTTTGGCAACATGCTCAAGGACGTGGGCATCCTCGGCGGTGCCGTGGCCTGCTTCCTCCTGTCCTTCTTTGCGGAAGGCTTCTTCAAAGATGTGCTCAGCCTTGACCCTGCGCTCGCCAAGAACCTCGGCTACGCCACCGGCGGCATTGTGCTGATCGGCGTGGGAGTACTCACCAAATTCTCCATCGGCTCGCTTGTGCTCTTCGTCCTGTTCGTCACGCACGCCCTGGTTGGTGCTGTCGAGCTTGGCACAGACGGCTGGATCCAGAACATCACCGGCAACCTGTTCACCCCTGAGCAGGGCAGGGCCCTCTTCTTCTGGACCTCCGCTATCATGTTCGGCCTGCGCTTCTGCGCCCATTGGATCGAGAAAACACTCAAGCTCTCTCCCGTTGGTCTGCTCTGCGTCTGCGCAGCCCTCGCCTGCGGTGGCCTCACACTGGCTGCCGGCATGAACACCTTCACCACCGCCCTCATCGCCCTCGGTGTCTATGCTTTCGGCAAGACCTTCTTCTGGCCCACGATGCTCGCCGTCGCCTCTGACCGCTTCCCGAGCACGGGCGCTGTGGCCATCTCCATCATGGGAGGCATCGGCATGCTCTCCGCAGGCATCATCGGTGGTCCTGGCCTTGGTTACACCAAGGACCGTTTCGCTGGCGAGTTCCTCAAGGCCTCCAACCCAGCCCTCTACGAAACCTACAAGGCCGAAGCTCCGAGCAAGTTCCTCAATCTGGAAGCAACCGCCTCTATCGGTCTCGATGGCAAGAAGCTCTCGGAAGCCAAGGAAGCCAAGACGAAGACTCCAGATCAGCTCGCCGTCGTGGCTGCTGACCAGCAGGGCGACCGCAAGACGCTGAAGTTTGACTCCTACATCCCCGGCACCATGGCCGTGATCTACCTCCTCCTCCTCCTCTACTTCAAGTCCATCGGCGGCTACAAGCCCCTGACCATCGACGAAGAACTGGCTGGCGAGAAGGCCTGATCCTCTTCCCAACTCTCCCACACGGCGTCCCTTCAATGGGACGCCGTTTTTATTTCCCGCCTTGCGTCGCGTCGTTCATTCGACATTCGTGCTTCGAACATTCGTCATTTCCCACCATGCCCACCTACGTTTACGAAACCATCCCCCAGTTTGAAGGAGAGCCCGCCAAGCGCTTTGAAATCCGCCAGAGCATGAAGGACGCCGCCCTCACGCAGCATCCCGACAGCGGCCAGCCAGTCCGCCGCGTGCCCATCGGCGGCACGGGATTGATGGGCGGCAGCAGCGGCGGCGCGCAAACATCAGGCGGTGGTTCCTGCGGCACTGGCTGTGGCTGCCATTGATGGGGGCCTGCGGAATCGAAACTCCGGTCATTCCGTCTGTTCCGTGTCTTCCGTAGGCAATGACTGATCGGAATTTGCCTCCACACTGGGCGTCACTACAGCGTTTCTCATCAAACGCGCCGCATAAAACCCATCAAACGCGCCGGTCTCCGGCGTGCGGTGCAGCTCTTCTTCCAGCGTCCATTCCTCGCCATGCCTGGCCAGGAAGGCCTGGACCTGCCGTTCGTTTTCGCTCGGCAGAATGCTGCATGTGGCATAGACCAGCTTGCCGCCGGGGGCGACCATGCGGCTGTAGCTTTCGAGAATCTCGGCCTGGAGGGCGATGAGCCGGTCGATCTCGACATCGCTCAGTTTCCATTTCGCATCCGGATTGCGCCGCAGCACACCCAGGCCGGAGCATGGCACGTCGAGCAGCACACGATCCGCTTTTTGCGCGAGGCGCTTCACCGTCTTTGAGCCTTCGATTTCCCGCGCTTCGATGATGTCCACCCCGGCGCGTGAGGCCCGCTTGCGCAGTTCCGCCAGCTTCCACGCATGCACGTCCAGCGCGAGCAGGCGGCCCTTGTTGCGCATGATCGCCGCGAGGTGCAGCGCCTTGCCGCCACCACCGGCACACGCATCGATCACCCGCATGCCCGGTTCTGGCTGCAAGAACGGCGCGATGAGCTGTGACGCGGCATCCTGTACCTCGAACAACCCGGCTTTGTAGGAGTCAGTGCCAAACAAATTGGCCCGCTGCTTCAGGCGCAGCGCGCTGGGCACCTGCTCCACGGCTTCGGTTTCATAGCCTTCCTGCCCCAACCGCTCCCGCAGGGCACGGCGGTCGTTTTTGATGGTGTTCACGCGCATGAACACATCCGCCGGCAGATTCAGCGACTCGCGCAGCGCTGGCCAGGCCGTGCCCAGTTCCTGACTGCCGCGTGCTTCCAGCCAGTCTGGAATCGCCGCACGGATGGCTGGGGACGCGCCCGCTTTGGCACGTTTCTGCACATCCTCCGGCTTCACCTCAGGCGCTGTTTCATCCTGAGGCAGATCACGGCCATTCGAGATCCAATAAGCTGCCCACACGCGCCACAAGCGCTCCGGGGTGATGTTCTCCGGCTGCGTGTGCTCCTCGTCCGGCAGACCGGCCAGATACCAGAACCAGCGCCACCAGCGCACGCATTCATAGATCGACTCCGCGAAGATACGCCGGTCGCGGCTGCCCCACTTGCGGTGCCGTTTGAAGGTGAACTCGATCACCTTGTCCGCATACCGTTTGCCCACAAACACCTCTCCGAGTGAAAGGATGATTTCGTCGAGCAGGTGGGGCGGGAGCTTCATCCTACGTCGATAGTGCGCAGGCTCCCGCGTTGCAAGCCGCCATTCTTTTTATGGCTTGATGCCATTCATGAAACAACTTTCACTATCTGCCGGGTTCAATGCCTGTCAGCCTCGGGGCTAACCCACACTCCTTCCCACCTCTCCCTATCGTATGCAGGCCCTCGTCACGCAGCCTTCACGGCTGCATGATTTTTTCATCCGCTCCACTTCACTGCACCCACAGCGCCCGGCTGTGATTGCCGCTGGGCGCACCATCTCCTATGCGGAATTGCATGAGCTCTCAGACCACATCGCCTCCCGCCTCCAGCAGGAGGGGGTGCAGCGTGGTGACCGCGTGGGCATGTGGTTGCCGCGCTCCCTGGAGGCCTACGCGGCTCTGCTGGGTATTTTGAAAGCCGGTGCCGCCTATGTGCCCATGGACGCGGCCTATCCGCCTGACCGCGTGCAGTTCATCAGCACCGATGCCGAGACCAAGCTCCTCATCACGCTGCCGGAGCTTGCCGGCACTCTGGGTGAAGGCAACGCCAAGCTCCTTGTTCTTGATGCCGACTGGGAATCTCTACCCGCCGCGCCCTTGCAGGAAGTTGCGGTCACCACAGACGACATCGCCTACATCATCTACACCTCCGGCTCCACGGGTCGGCCCAAAGGCGTGCCCATCCCACATGCCTGCGCGTGTCATTTTGTGAATGCGGAGGCCCAGGTGCTGTCCGTGGGCGCGGAAGACCGCGTCTTCCAGGGCTTCTCGCTCGCCTTTGATGCCTCGGTGGAGGAACTTTGGCTGGCATGGAGCAATGGTGCCGCACTGGTTTCCGGCAGCGCCGATTTGCTGCGGAACACCACCGCACTGGCCGAACGGCTCACGCAACTTGGCATCACCGTCCTGTCCTGCGTACCCACGCTGCTGGCCATGATGGAGCACGACATTCCCTGCCTGCGCCTTCTCATCGTCGGCGGCGAGGCCTGCCCCCAGGATCTGGTGCGGCGCTGGACGCGCGGCACCCGCCGCATGGTCAACACCTACGGCCCCACCGAGGCCACCGTCGTCGCCACCTGGCATGACCTGCATGCCAGCGAGGCGGTAAAGATCGGCAAAGCGCTGCCAGGCTATCGCATCTGCGTGGTGGACGATCAGCTTGCAGTTCTACCCTCCGGCAAACCAGGCGAACTCCTCATCGGCGGTCCCTGCCTCACGCCCGGCTACTTGAACCGGCCCGAGCTGAACCAGGAAAAATTCATCTCCCCTGCCTGGGCCGAAGGAGCGCGCTGGTACCGCACCGGCGACCTCGTGCGGTTTGACGACGACGAAGCACTCGAGTTCCTCGGACGTATCGACGATCAGGTGAAGCTACGCGGCTTCCGCATCGAACTCGGTGAAATCGAAAGCGTCATCATGAGCTGCAGCGGCGTGGCTGCCGCAGCCGTGACGGTGAAGCAGGATGCCAGCGGCACCGAATTCCTCGCCGCCTACGTCACATTGAAACACGCAGCGGTGTGGGATGAAAAAAACACGCGCCACGCCGTTAGCGAACGCCTGCCGCCGTACATGATGCCGGCGGTCTTCACCGTGCTCGACCACCTGCCCACGCTGCCCAGCGGCAAGGTCAGCCGCAAAGCGCTGCCAGACATCACCCTGCCGCTCAACGCACTCGCAGCCCCACCGCCGCCCGGGTTTACCCCCGCTCAACAGATCGTTTATCATCAATGGCAGGCCTGCTTCCCGGGCACCATGCCGCGGTTAACGGATGACTTTTTCGATCTCGGCGGCCATTCACTGCTCGCCACCCGGATCGTGTCCGAACTGCGTGCGCAGTCGCGTTGGGCCAACATCTCCGTGATGGATGTCTATCATCTGCGCACCCTCGAAGCCTTCGCGCAAAAGCTCGATGAGCTGGAAGCCGCCTGGCGCAAGACCCACCCAACCGCCGCCGCAGATACGAACGAAGCCGAAGCCCGCGCGCCGCACGAACCCGACCCAAATCTGCGTTCGCGTCACTTCCTCTGCGGCCTGTTCCAGTTCGTCTCTCTCTACCCGCTCTTTGCACTGGCCTCTCCCGTGTGGTTGGCCAGCTTTTTTGTGTGGGATGAGATGGTGGCTGAAGACATGAAGTACCAGCTTTTTGTGGCCATCATCGTGGCCGTGTCCCTGCTGTTCAACTTGCAGGTGGTGCAGGCCGCCATCTGCATCCTCAGCAAATGGCTCATCATCGGCCGTATCCGTCCGGGGCGTTACCGTCTCTGGGGCTTTTACTATTTCCGCTTCTGGCTCGTGCAGCGGATTCATTCCATCTTCAGCCTGGGTCACTTCAGATCCACGCCGATGATTAACCTCTATTTCCGCCTCATGGGTGTCAAGATTGGCCGCCATGTGCATCTGGGCACGGCGCACTTTGCAGCGTTTGATGTCATCAGCATTGGGGACCGCACCAGCATCGGGCATGACGCCATGCTAAATGGTTACACTCTGGAAAATGGCTGGCTCATCATCGGCCCCATCACGATTGGCAGTGATTGCTTCATCGGTTCAAAGGCTCTCGTCAATCGCGATGCCACCATGCAGCCGGACTCGTCCCTCGATCACGGTTCCATGCTGCCTCCCGGCGCTGTCATTCCTACTGGTGAGTACTGGCATGGCGCGCCTGCCCGCGCCTCGCAGCGCCCCGGGAGCTGGCACCCGGACCAGGCAGAGCGCAGGAACAGCCTGTGGGTCATGACGCCCGCCTACATGGCCGGTTTGTTCTCCCTTTCCATCATCCCCACCGTCGCCATTTTGCCCGAGGCGCTCTTCATCGGCTGGATCGAAGAAGGCGTGAATCTGCACGGCGACACGCTTCAGCAAATCTTCTCCTACCAAAGCGGATTTTGGAAAATCCTCTTTGCAGCGCCCGCCGCCAGCGCTGCCTATGTGGTGATGCTGTGCCTGATCATCGCCCTAGCGAAATGGCTCCTGGTCGGACGCGTCAAGCCAGGTATCTATCCGCTGCACAGCCTGTGGTATGTGCGGCACTGGTTCATCGGCTGCCTGATGAACATGAGCCTGGAGCTACTCTTCCCGCTCTACTCCTCCATCTATCTGCCGCCCTGGCTGCGAATGCTCGGTGCCAAATTCGGCAAGAACGTGGAAGTCTCCACCGCTGAAAATTTCAACCCTGATCTGGTGGATCTCGATGAAGGCGTCTTCGTGGCGGACGCCGTTTGCCTCGGGGCCTCTGAAATCCGCGAAGGCTGGGTGCGCCTGCTGCCGGTGAAGGTGGGTAAAAACAGCTTCCTAGGCAACAGCGCCGTCATCCCCGGAGGCACCAGCCTCGGCTCCGATTCACTGGTGGGCGTGCTCTCCATGCCGCCGCAAAATCCTGCTGATGCGCTGCTCAATGACAGCTCCTGGCTAGGCATTCCATCCTTCGCCCTGCCACACCGCGAGAAGAACACCGAATTCGGTCTCGAACGCACCTACAAGCCGACGAAGCGCCTGCGCCTGTTGCGCGGATTGATCGAGTTCATCCGCGTCATCCTGCCCACCACGATCTCCATTATCGCCGCATTCGTCATGTTCCTGCTGCTCTCCGACCTGCTCTACCAGCAAGAGTTGGAGTTCGTGGGCACGGTATTGCTGTTCCCCGTCTTCCTCTTTCTCCTGGGGCTGTTCTGCATGGGCTGTAGCATTGTCTTGAAGTGGGTCATTATTGGCCGTTACAAGCCAGCGGAGCATCCGCTCTGGAGCCACTTCGTTTGGCGCACCGAACTCATGGCCGCCGTGCATGAGCACCTGGCCATGCCAGCGCTAGGCGGCATGCTCCTCGGCACGCCCTTCCTGCCCTGGTACTTCCGCTTGTTGGGCGCACGCGTCGGCAAACGCTGCTGCCTCGAAACGCCCTACCTTAACGAGTTTGATCTCATCCACCTCGGTAATGATGTCTGCCTGGGCTATCATTCAGACCCGCAGACGCATCTCTTCGAGGACCGCGTCATGAAAATGTCCATCGTCAAGATTGGGGACAACTGCTCCGTCGGCCCGCACTCCGTGGTGCTCTACGACGCTGAAATGAAACCGGGTTCACGACTCGACGGCAACTCCCTGCTGATGAAAGGCGAGACCCTGCCGCCCTACACCCGCTGGCATGGCTCTCCTGCCCAGCGCATCGACTCCACCGTATGAGTCAACTGCCTGAGGTGAGGACCATCGCGCTGGATGCCGCTATGCCTCCAGACTTGGAGTGCCGCCTGCTCACGCTAGATGCACCACGCAGTCAGCTCCGCATTCACTTACGCACCGTCCTGCTGGAGTTGCTCTCCAACAGATTGCAAATGCCTGCAGCGCAGTTGGAAATCGTGTCCGCACCGAGTGGCAAGCCCTACTGCCCGCAGGCTGCGACTGCGGGTCTCAGTTTCAGCCTATCCTATTCCCCGCCGTACGCATGCCTCGTGCTGGGTCAAGGCAGACACATTGGAATTGACATCGAACGCATGGTGTCCAGCGAGCCCACCTGGAAACTGCTGGAACACGTTTTCACCGAAATGGAGCTCCAGCAATGGCTGCGCCTCCCGGCCGGAGAGCCGCGCCGCCGCGCCTTCACCGCCGCCTGGTCCATCAAGGAGGCCACTCTCAAAGCACGCGGCACCGGCCTGGCCGAACCACCCCAAAGTGTCCGCGTCACGTTCTCTGAGTGCGGTCACGTCATGCCTGCCGCCGCCCCGCCAGGCACCTGGCAGCACTTCAGTTCGGTTCCGGGACACGCCGGCGCAATTGCCTTGTTCAACTGATCAAGACTGAAAGACGCCCATTGAGAAGCCAAGAAATCACTGGCCCCTGCGTGGAAGCAGCTTAGTCTCAGGCACCCCCACAGAAATGCCCACCGAGTTCGATATTCAATACGCGCTGGAGAACACCCAGGTGCTCCATGAGCCGGACCGGCGCATAGACACCTTTGGCAGCACCCATTTTGAGTTTCAAATCGTCACCGAACTCATGGATACCGTCGGGGCCGTGCGAGTACGCGAAGGCCGCATCGAGGCCGAGAAGCCCCTCATCCTCCGACCGGAAATGCCTGGCCAGTTTGACTTCGAAGGTTTCGGCCCGGAAGTAGCCGGGTTTGGCGAATTCCTCCGGGACAACCTGCACAAGCTGGCCATCCTCAAATACGGCTTCAAATTCCGTAAAGGCGAGATCAGCGAGCAGATCATCCATGAATCCATGGAAGAAGTCTGCGGCAAGCTGCTCAGTGACATCCGCACCTCCGGCAACCCGATGCGCGCCGTCATTCAAGGCGTGGACGACACCTGGGAAATCTGCCTGCTGAAGTTCACTGTCGAGATGATCGAGAAGTCCCAGAACATCAACCTCTTCGATTTCAAACGCCGCGGCCTGCTGGGCTAAATGGATGTTTGTTGGTTCACGCAATGGCAAAGACCCAGATCAAACTGCTGATTTTCCTCATCACCGTGGGCTTGGTGGCGGGCACTCTGGGTATGGGCTACTGGGTTTATACCAACATCCTGCTCAAGGAGAGCCAGGTCGAGCACGACATCGCCTCCATGAAGGCCAAAGACCGCCCGCGCATTGACCCCGGCATCCGTCGTTTCGAAGCCGCCGTCGAACTCATTCAGCAGGGCAAAATCGATGAAGGCCGCGATGCGCTTTACAAACTGCGCCAGCAGTTCCCCGACTCCAAGACCTGCACCGAAGCCATGCGCATCATCGGCGAGATCAACATGGACCAGCTCTACTCCGCGAACTCCACCGCCGGGAAGAAAGACTATATTGTACAGCCGGGCAATTCGCTGAATTTCATCGCCACTAAACACGACACCACGGTGGACTCCATCATCCGCTCCAGCGGCTTGATGAGCTTCAATCTTCACCCCGGCGACCACCTCACCATCATCCCGATGGACTTCAGCCTCGGCGTCAACGTCTCCAAGAAGCAGGTCATGCTGCTGCGCAAAGTCGGCGACAAGGAGTACCTCTTCAAAGTGTATGAAGCCAAAGACATTCGTCTCCCACCCGGCACGCGCCTGCCGGTTGAGATGAAACTTGCGGGCAAAAATTCCGTCTATGACGGCAAGCAGGTGAACTCCACCGATCCCAACTACGTCGATGCGGAAAAATGGATCGCCGGCACCAAATCTGGCATCAGCATCCGTACTCCACCAGTGGCCCGTGCCCTGCCCGTGGAGGAACCAAAGTCTCCCACGCCAGCTTCTAAAAAATCCTCCGCTTCTCCAGCGGCCATGCCTGCTCCCGCGCCTGCCCCCACGGCTGAAACCGGCATCTTCCTCGCCCGCGAAGACATCGAAGAACTCTTTGCGCTCGTGCGCAACGGGTCAAAGTTGAGCCTCGTGAGATAATCCCTCCCCATCCCTTTCCCACTGACCGCCATGAAACAAGTTTTGGAATTCGAAAAACCCATCGTCAAACTCCGCGAAGAAATCGAGGAGGCCAAGAAGAAGCTCGCCGCCAAGCCCAGCGACAAGCTTGCCCAGCAGATCGTCGACCTCGAAGCCAAGGCCGCAACACTGCAGCGTGACATTCACGCCAATCTCTCCCCCTGGCAGCGCGTGCAAATCTCACGCCACATCGCCAGGCCTTTCATGCTCGACTACGTGAAGCACATTTGTGATGAGTTCGTCGAACTGCACGGTGACCGCCACATCGGCGATGACAACGCCATGCCCGCCGGCTTTGCCACCATCGGTGGTCAGCGTGTGGCCATCCTCGGCCACCAGAAAGGCCGCGACACCAAGGAAAATCTCCTGCGCAACTTCGGCAGCGCCCATCCCGAAGGCTATCGCAAAGCGCTCCGCCTCATGCGCATGGCCGAGAAATTCAGCCTGCCCATCATCACCCTCATCGACACCCCCGGAGCCTTCCCCGGCATCGGCGCAGAAGAACGTAACATCGCCGAGGCCATCGCATTCAACCTGCGCGAGATGATGACCCTGAGAACGCCGGTCATTGCCATTGTTATTGGCGAAGGCGGCAGCGGTGGCGCTCTTGGCATCGGCATTGCGGACCGCGTGCTCATGATGGAGAACGCCTACTACTCCGTCATCAGTCCTGAAGGCTGCGCCGCCATTCTCTGGAAGCACCGCGAACATGCCCCTGAAGCCGCCTCCGCGCTCAAGCTCAGCGCCCAGGATCTCTCCAAGCTCGGCATCATCGACGGCATCATCCCTGAGCCTCTCGGTGGTGCGCACAACGATCACTTCGCCGCCGCGAACTCTCTCAAAGACGCCGTGCTCGCCACACTCAAGGAACTCAACGTCATTCCAACCGCCCAGCTTCTCGAACAGCGCTATCAGAAATTCCGCGCCCTGGGTCAGTTCACGGAAGGCTGATCTCCTGCCACCAAACCCTTTTGGCCTCTGCGCGGTGTCCGCACCACGCCGAAAGAGTGATGTTTTGATACTTTACAGAACGCCCGCCGCCGGGAAAGCTGGCGACTTTATGAAATGGATCATCCGCATTGTCATCGTTCTCGTGGTGCTCATTGGTGCCGCCTTTTGGTTTGGCTGGTCACAGCTCGGCAATCTGGTCAAGTTTGGCATTGAGAAGGGCACGCCACCGGTCGTGCAGACCAGTGTGACGGTCCAGAAGGTGCATCTCTCCCCCTTCTCCGGCCTCGGCGTCATCGAGGGCTTCGAGATCGGCAACCCCCAAGGCTTCACCGGTCCGTATGCCGTGCGGATTGGCCGTGCGGAGGTGGCCGTGGACATCAAGAGCATCAGCGCGGAAAAAATCGTTGTTCAGCACATCCGCATCAACGATCCAGAAATCAATCTGGAAGCCGGTCTCAGCGGCACCAATCTCAAGCACATCGCTGACAATGCGAAAAACTTTGCCTCCCAGCAGACCCCGCACACCAGCAAAGGCGCAGCCAGTCCGGCCGCTCCGGCAGCAGACAACAAGGCAGCCAAACCGATCAAATTCCAGGTGAATGAGTTGCTCATCACTGGGGCCAAGCTGAGCGCTAGCGTCGCGGGCGTTGTGCCCGGCGCAGAAGCGAAGCTGACGCTGCCAGAAATTCGCCTCACCAATATCGGCTCCGACGGTGCTGGCATCTCTCCTGCCGAACTGACCGCTCTTGTCCTCAGTCACATCAGCACCGAAGCGGCCAAAGCTAGCGCCAGCGGTTCCCTCAAAAACCTGCTCCATGGCGGCGCTGAAAAGCTCAACACCGGCGGCCTCAAAGGTCTGCTTGGGAAATAACCCACCAAGCGTTTCTCATGCATCCACCACCCGCAGCGCGGACTCGCCTGCGGCATCGTGCATGATGCGGCTGGTAAGTCCGGCGACGCTGTACTTTCCGGCGTAGGGCACCTGCACGTGAGTGTCACGCGCCACCATGTCCCACTCCAGTCGCAAATATTCGGCAATCACATTGGTGAGACTGAGCTGGAAAAAATGCCCCACTGCCGCCCATACGATGGCGATGTGGCCATCGCACCTGCCCTGCTCCACCGCCTCACGCAGGCGGCCCAGCACGCCTTGATAGCGCGCGTTTTTCGTCGATTTGAGCAGTACCGCACCGGCCTGCAGACTGCGCTGGCAGGCTTCAGTGGAAAGCAGAGAGGAAAGCTTGGCAGCCGCGGCAATGAGTCCTGCCAGATCATTCGCGTGCGCGCTCTGCCACGCTGACTTGAGCGCGGGACCGACGGCCTCGCGCAGCAGGTTTTCCGCCACCTCATTCCATTCGGAGACATCCTCGACCAGCAGCACCTCCACACGCGCTCGCACGCTGCCTAGCAGCCACTTCACCCAATCCAGTCCACGTGACCAGTCCTCGATGATCTGTTCATCCTCCGCCGTGTCATGCGGCGCAGGCAGCAGAGTGATCGTGGGCAGCAGGTGAAGTTTCATTGCGGCAGCAACTCGCGCCGCAGCCATGGGCGGCGATGTTCAATCCTTCGTTGCACGAACCAGTTCATCGCACGAACTATGCCTCCAGCGCGGCATTGCGCGAACAGAATACTTTTCATGAGCGCAGCCTCCCCGCTTGACACCTCCACGCCCTGGTATGCCTGCCAGCGCTGCGGCAACTGCTGCCGCTGGCCGGGAGATGTACGCGTGACCGACGATGAGATCACCCGCATCGCCGCCTATCTGGACATGCCGCGCATCGAGTTCATTGAACAGTGCACGCGGCTGAACGCCAACCGCACCGGCCTGAGCATCATCGACAAACCGAATGGCGAGTGCCTCTTCCTCGAAGGCGTGAACGTCTGCCGCATTCAGCCGGTGAAGCCGGTGCAGTGCGAAGGTTTTCCAAACGCCTGGAATTTTCCCGGCTGGCGCGACAAGTGCGAAGCGGTGGAAGCCCCCCGCCCTGACTCCTGCTAGGGAGACGCCGTGCCAGCAGACACCGATTTGTCCCAGAGAACCGCCTTCTTGTAGGCATAAGGTTTGCACAGCACGACTTTGTTCACCTCCGTGCGGATGACGGCAAATTTGTGATAGTCCTCCGTCTCGCAGTACTTGCGGTAGTAGGCCTTGGATTTGCCGGGCATCTGGTCCCAGTAACGCTTTGCCGCATCCCCTTCGATCAACCGTGTGTGTCCTGAAAGATAGACGATGGTCTCCATCGAGGATGAGGCAAACATCCACTCGGCCTGCGGATTGGCACGCAGGATGGCGGCCTTCTGCGAATTCGGGGCGGTGATTGAAATGATCTCCTCCAGATCCGTGGTGACCTGCGTCGTCATCCAAGCCGAGTGCGGATGGCCCTCGGCATCTGAAGTGGCCAGCACGGCATTGCGGCATTTCGCCACCAGTTGGGCGGCATCTCGCGAGACTTCATTTTCGATGATCATGCTGAATCAAACGCCATATTGCCCAAAGCGTCTCCGCGTCGCTTGCCTGACTATGCGCCTTTTTTGAAGATCGCCGCTTTACTGAACCAGCGCCCCGTGCATGACATCTCGCCACATGAAGCAGCAGACCATCGTCACCCTTGATCTTGAAGGCGTTCTCGTCCCAGAAATCTGGATCGCCTTTGCCGAGAAGACCGGCATCCCCGAACTGCGCCGCACCACGCGGGATGAACCCGACTACGATGTGCTCATGAAGGGCCGACTACAGATCCTCGATGAACACGGCCTCAAACTGCCGGACATCCAGCAAGTCATCGGCACACTTTCACCCATGGATGGCGCGAACGCCTTCCTCGATGAACTGCGCTCCATCACCCAGGTGATCATCCTGAGCGACACTTTCGCGGAGTTTGCGCAGCCGCTGATGCGCCAGCTCGCATGGCCGACGATCTTCTGCCATCAGCTCGACGTCGCTCCAGACGGTCGCATCGTGGACTACAAGCTGCGCCAGCCGAACCAGAAGCAGAAGTCCGTGGCCGCCTTCAAGGCGCTGAACTACCGTGTCATCGCCGCCGGTGATTCGTTCAACGACACCACGATGCTCGGCGAAGCCGACGTCGGTTTCTTCTTCCACGCCCCGACCAGCATTCAGGCGCAGTTTCCGCAGTTCAAACCGTTCGACGACTACGGAGAACTGTTGGCTGCGATGAAGGCCGTGCTTTGAAGCATCATTGCCACAACGCGAATCCGCGTCCAGAATGCGCGCCCGCTCATGCCTCAGCTCCATCTTCAGCCCGACTTCGCCACTTTTCAGACGCTCGCGCAGCAGGGCAATCTTGTACCGGTGATGGCGGAACTCGCCGCCGATTACGAAACCCCGCTCTCTGCTTTCCAAAAGATCCATGATGGTCGCTGCGCCTTCCTGCTGGAGTCGGCGGAACTCACACAGCACTCCGGGCGCTACTCCCTGCTAGGGAGCTCACCGCGCATCATCTTCACTGCACGCGGTCATGAAATCGAAATTGAAGAGCGCGGCAAAAAGCGCAGCTACACCACCACCGGCGATCCACTCACAGAGCTGCAGGAGCTGATGAAGCCCTTCACCCCGCTGGAAGCACAACCGCTGCCGGTCTTCCACGGCGGAGCTGTTGGATACCTGGCCTATGACATGGTGCGCTTCTTTGAGCCGACGCTGCCACCACCGCCCAAGGACGAGCTGGGCCTGCCAGACATGGTCTTCATGGTCACAGACACCGTGCTGGTGTTTGACCACCGCACCCGCCGCCTCTCCATCGTGGCCAACGTCCACACCGATGAGCATGCCACACTGGAGGTGGCTTACGACTGGGCGCGCCAGCAGATCGCGGATGTCATTGCCAAACTGGAGAAGCCGCTGACTGCCAGGCCGCTGCAAACCTTTGCCCCCGTGGGTCAACTGCCGCCGCCGGTGAGCAACACCACGCAGGAGGAATACGAGGCGATGGTGCTCAAGATGAAGGAGTACATCGGAGCGGGTGATATTTTCCAAGGCGTGCCGTCCCAGCGCTTCGAGACGGAGTACCACGGCACCACGCTGGATCTCTTCCGCGCGCTGCGGCATGTGAATCCCAGTCCGTACATGTTCTGCCTCGACTTCCCCCAGGGCTTCGCGCTGGTCGGCAGTTCACCGGAGGTCCATGTGAAGTGCATGAATGGCCGCATCGACATCCGCCCCATCGCTGGCACGCGCTGGAGGGGCAAGACCACCGCAGAAGACAATGCGCTGGCCCAGGAGTTGCTAGATGACCCCAAGGAGCGCGCCGAGCACATCATGCTCGTTGATCTCGCGCGCAATGATGTCGGACGTGTGGCCGACTACGGCACCGTGCGCGTGAGTGACTTGATGATCATCGAACGCTACTCGCACGTCATGCACATTGTCTCGAACGTGGACGGTCATTTGCGTGACGACAAGACCGCCTACGACGTCATGCGCGCCACCTTCCCTGCTGGCACCGTCAGTGGCTCGCCCAAAGTGAGAGCTATGGAGATCATCAATGAGTGTGAGAAAAGCAAACGTTGCGCCTACGCTGGTGCCGTGGGTTACTTCGGCTTCGATGGCAACCTCGACTCCTGCATCGCGCTGCGCACCTGCGTCGTGAAGGATGGCAAAGCCTATGTGCAGGCGGGTGCAGGCATCGTGGCCGACTCGGTTCCCACAGCGGAGTATCAAGAAACGATCAACAAGGCCACCGGCATGCTGCGTGCGATTCAATGGGCACGGCAACTGAGTGCTCCTTGAACCGCTTGAGTTGCTCACATGCTAATCACATGCTGCTAACAAGCTAATCACACACTTGCTCACAATGCCCGAATGCATCACTCAGAAACAGAGAACCCTCCGGCATGCGAAGCCGGAGGGTTCCATTGGCGATCCAGCAACCAACAACGATAGAGGACCGATTGGCACGAAATGCTTTAGCTGAGGAAGCTTGCAAACGTGGCCCGCGAGTTGCCCCACAGACGACGACATGTTAAAAAGTTTTGCCCCTCCCGTCAACCTGCCCACCCTTCTTTTGCAAAAAGAAACCGCTGAGTCGCAAATATGAGAGGCTAAAACGCCCAATTGTTCTCAAAAATTTAGCAAAACGTGTCTTGACACCCTATCCCCCGTATTCGCCCGTACACTAATCAACTGAACACTGCCCTCATGCCTTCCTCCCAAGATCTCGGCCAACTTCTCCTCATGGGCGTTCCCGGCGCAGAACTCACCCCTGAAACTGCCGCCCGCCTCAAAAAACTCCAGCCTGGCGGCTTCATCTTGTTCGGACGCAACATCCAAACCCCTGAGCAACTGCGCAAACTCATCGATGATCTGCGCGACATATCCCACGTCGAGCCATTCATCACGATTGATCAGGAGGGTGGCCGCGTCTCGCGCCTTCGCCTCATTGGCGAAGAGCCGCCGAACGCCCAGGCGCTGCGCGACAAAGGCGATCCCGCGCTGATCAAACGCCACGGCAAGCTCACCGGTCAGGTGTTGCGCCAGTTTGGTTTCAATCTCGATCTCTGCCCCGTGCTCGACATCTCCTATGATGATGCGGCGGACAACTCGCTCAAAGGCCGCACCTATGGCCGCAATCCGCAGCAGGTCATCGACAACGCCGGCATCTTCAATCGCGCCATGCGCGCCGAAGGCATCCTGAGCTGTGGCAAACACTTCCCCGGCTACGGCCCGGCGGACTGTGATCCGCATGAGTTCCTGCCCGTCATCACCAAAAGCCGTGAAGAAATGGAACGCAGCGAATTGCTCCCCTACTCCGCCCTGCTGCCAGAGCTCGACAGCGTCATGACCTGCCACAGCAACTACACCGCCTACGATCCCGACCGTGGCCGCTGGCCTGCCAGCCTGAGCCACAACATTGTGACGAAGTTGCTGCGCCATCAGTACGCCTTCGACGGCCTCGCCATGACCGATGACCTCGACATGGGAGCCATCTTGAATGAAGTCACTTTTGAGCAGGCCATTCAGGAAGCCGTGCGCGCCGGCAACGATCTCGTCATGATCTGCCACCGCGTCGAGATGGTGGAGCTCGCCCGCCAGCACCTCGAAGGAGTCGAAGCCCCCGCGCTGCATGATGCCCTGGTCCGCATCGAAAAAACCAAAAAGCGCCTCGTGAAACCGGACACATTTGATCTCGATCGCTTCGCCGCCATCAACCGCGACATCTGGCAGCTCCGCGTCGACACCCTTGGCGAAGAAGGCGCCAAAAACCTCAGCGTTGAAGACGGCAAACGCTCTCCCGTGGAGCTGTATTGATTTCAGTCCGCATGTAAACTGATGTGCCTGGCGCCCCCTACAAACTCTTGTCAATCAGCAGCGAGGCCGAACGACGTGGGTTGGGGTGGTAGCCATTCATGGCCGCACGGATGCGCTTGGCGCGGTCCACGCAGGCCTCGGCTTTTTGAAAATCTCCCGCCGCCTTATACACGGCCCCCAGATTGATGAAGGTCTGCGACAAATCAGCCGGGTCCATCTGCCCGTCATTCAGGTTCTGCCGGATGGCGAGTGCCCTCTCATGCATGGCCTGCGCACGATCCACATCCATGCTGCTGTAGTAGAGCACACCGAGATTGTTGTACACAGAGGCCACACGTGAACTCTGTTCGCCATCGACGCGCTGAAAAGTTTCCAGCGCCTCGCAATAATAGCCTTCGGCTTTTTCAAACTTCCGCAACTGTTTGAAAATCATGGCCAGATTGTTTTTGATCGTCGCCACCTTGTCACTCTCTTCCAGGCCATTGTTAGCGCTGATGCTAAGTGCGAGTTCGTAGAACTCAGCCGCTTTGTCCATGCGTCCCCAACGGTCATAAAGATGCGCCAGCAGCGAGTAGATACCCGTCAGCAAATCAGGGTCCTGCTTGCGCAACTCTTGCGCACGGAAGAGTGCTTCACGGTAGAGCGACTCGGCCTTGCGGAAATCCCCCTCCTTCTGCCGCAGATCAGCCAGGACGCTGATCTGCTCCACCAGCGCGCCCACGCGCACTGGGTCGTGGTAGGCAAGTCTCCGCGCCTCCTCGACGCTGCGGGAGGCGGAGGCAATTTGGCGCTCCAAGGCAGTTTCCACTTTGGGTTGAAGGTTGGGTCACTTGGCCGTGCGGGCGGAAAGCCTGGCCAGATGTCGGCTAGCTGGCGTCGCGATAGGATTGAGCAAGATTGACGATCGTGTTGCGCGCATGTGCCATCATGTCACGCGAGACGCCATTGTTCTCATACCAGTGAGTATAGGCATGGTTGTCGAACATGATGTCGAAATTGGTGATGAGGCGCTCAAACACAGCAGCAATGCCGGTGTGATTGACCAGCGCCAGACCGCTGGAGGCAAAGCCTTCTGGAGCGGTTTCAGCCACACCCATTTTGATGCCGGTGGGGACGTAGCTGGCAAAATTCAGCCCCTTGCGAATGGCCGCCATGTTTTCCTCGACTTCCTTGGCTTTCACATCGCCACGGAACAGGGCACAGGCGGAGAGATACACTCCGTTGGTCCAGTCGATAGCCGCCGTGAAGTTGTCCTGCGAAAAGGTTTCGCGGGCCACATCGGGGAAGTTGATGCGGACTTGGCCTTCCTGACCAGGAGCACGCATCGGGGCAAATGAAGCCGTGAGGAAATGATTGCCTGGGAACGGCACCAAGTTCGTCACATATTCACTCAGATCAGTGTTCAATTTTCCAGGGAACCGCAAGGATGCTGTCACCGAGCTCATGATGAGGGCGATGATGTGGTTGAGATCCATGTAGTTCGGGCTGCGGTGCAGCTTCGACTTGGCGATGCGGAAGAGCGCCTCGTTGTCCAGCAGCACGGCGGCATCCGCATTGTCGAGGATACGCTGAAGTGTGAGGATGGCGTTGTAGGGCTCGACCGCAGAGTCGGAGATCAGAGGAGAAGGAACGACGGAGAACGTGAAGATGCGCTTCTTCGGATAGGCCTGACGCAGGCGCTCCAGAATGAGCGAACCCAGCCCCGAGCCGGAACCACCACCGATGGAGTGGGTGATCAGGAAACCTTGCAAGGACTTGGTCTTTTCGACTGCTGCGTCGATCACATTCATGATCTGGTCGATGATGCGCTCACCTTCGACGTTGTAACCACGCGCCCAGTTGTTGGCAGCTCCAGGGATTTTGCGAATGATGCAGCTCTCGTCAAACAACTGCGCCATGTCACCGCCTTCGATACGTGCGATCACCCCTGGCTCAAGATCCACCAGAATGGCGCGCGGGATGTATTTCCCATCACGAACCTTGTGGAAGAACACCTCCAGGTTCGCATTGGTGGCGGCAGTCGTGTTGCCTTCCTTAGGTGTGCCGTTCTCGGTCAGACCATGTTCACGCAGCAGCAGCCGCCAGTAACGGTCAGCGATTTGGTTGCCACATTGTCCGACATGAATGCTCAGAATCTCTCTCACGGTTGTTCCTCCAAACTGTTGTTTATCTATTCCCTGATTTGCTGTGATTAACGACGACGGTCAACGAGGTCACGCAGGCTCATGCCACTGCCACGGCTGTCGTCCGCGCTGCTGCTGCTGCGCGGAATGTCGGACGCACTGTCCTGCACCTTGGCCTTGGCACCACTTTCCTCGGCCACCTGATAGCTCTGGATGAGCTCCTGGGCAGAAGCACGCAGTGCGTTGATCTGCTCTTCGGACATGCCTTCATTGAGGTACCAGTTGGCGAACGCCTTGCGCTGCCAGAGCTTGTCAAAGTTGTGGCAGATGCGATCCAGCACGCGGGCGATCTCTGTATTGTTGGCCAGCAGCACCATGCTCTTGCGGTGCGAAATGCCAGGCTGCTCCACATAACCGATTTTAAAGGCGGTGGGAATCCAGTAGGTCAGCGGCAACTGCTCGCGCATGGCTGCGAGGGCAGCGTCTGCCAGCGGCTTGTCGTCCATGATGCCACGGTAAAGCACCGCAGTGCTCAAGAACCGGCCTTCCATGGGGGAGCAGGCGGCAAACACAGAACCATTGTCAAACAGGCTGCGGATCATGTCCTCGACGCCCATTTCTTCAAACTTGCTGCGGTCTGGAGGCGTCAGCGGTGCGAAGGCGCACATGAGGAAGTGCAACGAAGGCTGCGGCACCAAGTTCGTGAGCAGTTCACGCAGGCTGATTTCCACCGTCAGGAAGCCACTGAAACGCATCGAGGCAGTCAGGCCAGCCAGTGCTTCAGTGATGAGCAGGTTCAGGTCATCCACCGTGGGGCTCTCGATGTTCCATTTGCGATGGGCGAGTTCAAACAGTGCTTCATTGTCAAAGATGAGGCAGGCGTCCGCCGAACGGCGCAGCGTGTTGAGCGTAAACACCGTGTTGTAGGGCTCCGTGACCACCGAGGAAACCTGCGGAGATGGCAGCACGGCGCAGCTCAGCACGGGGAATTCGGGATACTTCTCCTTGATGGATTCGATGAGCAGGGCACCAAAGCCGGAACCCGAACCACCACCGGTGGCATGCAGAACGAGAATGCCGCCGACGTTGTCGCACTTGTCGATCTCGGCATCCAGGCGGCCCATGACTTCAGGCAGCACCTCGCGGCCTGCACCCAGATAGCCCACCGCAAAATTTCCGCCGGCACCTTCCGTGCGGCTGATGAGGTTGCCGGGATTAAACAACGAGCCGGAGGTGGCCTTGATGTTGTCGATCACACTTGGTTCCAAATCCACCATCACTGCACGCGGAACAAAGCTGCCGGAGGTGGATTCACCCAGTTTGCTGAAAAACGCGCTCCAGTTACCACGGGGAGCCTGTCCCGGTGCAGTCTGCCCCGTCATTGGGTCAATGCCATGCTCCTGACAAATGGTTTTCCAGAAAGACGCGGCAATTTGATTGCCTGCCTGACCGATTGAAATAACAATAGTGTTGTTGACCTTCATCAGTCTCTCCTAATTTTCGCGGTTGCTAATGTGATGTGAAATGCCTGCACTTGAATGTGGGAGAAGCCACCAGACACACCATGCCAGTGATTCTCATCCGGCATGCTCCGGTGATCTGCTCCCCAAAAGCTGATCCACATGTTATGAGAGTCTGAAGTGCGCGAAGCGCACCATCAGACGACATGAAACGCAAGAGACACACAGCAGAGGAAATCATCAAGAAGCTGCGC
>Ga0164297_10000973_pt1 | contig 32469 bp, 32 predicted proteins | sample GEODES058metaG_FD_113539 | JGI IMG/M metagenome (GOLD analysis project Ga0164297, IMG submission 113539) | Dystrophic lake water microbial communities from Trout Bog Lake, Wisconsin, USA - GEODES058 metaG | ecosystem: Environmental > Aquatic > Freshwater > Lake | place: USA: Trout Bog Lake... | reverse complement strand
GCACCGTTCCTGTGCAGCGCGCAAATTCGCTACCCTGCGGGCCTCGGCTGACAGTCACAGCGTGCGCTCCGGAGAGCTGGGTCGCGGCCCGCTTCGAGCGCCGCCATGGCGCCTGCACAGCATGCGCCGCCGGATGCTGAGCCTGAAGAAGCCGGCGAGGCTGGTGTCGACAAGCCAAGACTGCGTTTCGCAAAGCAGGCTCCTGTTCAAGCTGCAGCCCGAGACGTGGGTCACCTGTCTTTCATGCTCAGCCATGATAAAGCTGCGGCTAAGACGGAAGTGACGCTGGCCGCGTTGGAAGCGGCGTTGGCGGCCACGACGTCGGACCGGGAATTGGTCGTGACGTTGCACCGATGCTGTCTCGCAGGTGCGTGACGTGCCTTGCACGCGCTGCTGGCTGTGCAGCATAGCACGCTCCTGCTCCCCCTCGTCTGTGTGTCGCACGGCTGCTTCCTGCGCTCTGTATGCCTCTTTGTCCGAAGCACCCTACTCCACATCGAGTCGCTTCCCTCGGCCTTGCCTTGACGGCGCTGCTCCTCTCCTCACGCCGCTGTCTCTCCACTCCCCGGCTCTGCACATAGGCTGTCCCACGGCCGCAATGCTCGTCCCGCTCGCGGACGTGGTGGCCAAGCTGCCGAAGAAGAACAAGGACGAACGCAAAGTGCGTGTAGTCGCTCTCCACCGCGCCGTCACCAGCGCTGCCTGACTGTCACTGACACTCTGCATCCACGCAACCAGCTCCTCCGTGTGGCCTACTACTTGCTCTGCAGGTGCTTCGCTGCGCACGCGAGCACCTTGCCCACTGCCACGGCAACCCGCCTCGTGTCAGCTTGGACGGCCGCTGTGGGCACGGGCGCGCCTGACGGTGACACAGCAGCTGCTGGACTCGTCCACCACGCACTGGCTGCACTGGCGTCAGCGACCGCGGGCGGCGTGCACCCTGCAGGAGGTGCCCTGGCCCTGTGCGCTCGCAGTCTCCTGCCTGGCGCTCAGCTGCTCCGTAAAAAAGGGGGACTCTTCGGGGGCGCGTCCGAGGTGTCGGGGCAACCCGCACGGGATGACGGCTCTCACGGCCCGGTGGTGGCCGTGCATAGGAGCGTCTTTGGCGCAGCCCGCAGGTCTCAAGAAGTGCCGCCGGCGTGGGGCAGGGGCGGCGGAGACAGCGCTGGGAGTGCATTGAGCAGCGGCAATCTGATGCAAGGCCTCTGCTCCGCGGATGCTATCGCGGCACGACACGCAATGGCGGTGCGTGTTCCTTGCCTCGCTTGTGCATTCACCCCCCAACCAAAAGGTTTCACCTCACGCTCCGACTGCCTGCACATCGCAGTGCGCCGTGGTTGCAGCTGCGCAGAGGCCTGCTGACGCAGCGGCGGCGCTGTCGCAGCTGGTCATCGCCGCGCTAGCTGTCCCGCCGCTGAGTCGGTCAGACCTGATGCCACCAGGTGCCGCCGCGCCCGGCAAATCGTCAAAGAGCCATGCTGGTCCGGATTCCTTGAAAGCCCAGCGTGCCAGCTTGAATCTCGACGATGCGGAATGCAGGTGCCATTTCGCGGCGCTGTGCTGCCTCCTCGCGCACCGCAGACAAGATGGCATGGTCACAGGTACTGGGGAGCGAGTATTTTCCGACGCGCTCGTCGCGCTTCTGCGGGACCGCACAGAGCGTGTAGCCCTTATCGCGGTTCGAGGCCTGTGTGCTGATTTGAGCGTCGACATTGAGGAATCAGCAAGGTCGAAGCATGCCGTCGAGGCTGTACCCACCGATGCAGTCGCCACGTGCCGCGCGCGAGCTAGCGCCTGGCTTGCCCTCGCTGGCGAGCCGAGAGCTACATGTCTACGTCTGGTAGATGCCGCGCTGAGAGGTCCCGCGCCTGGTGTTGCTGCTGGCTTGCGCGCAGCTACCGCGCTTGCAAGATGTCGCTGCTCCGCACTGGTGGCCGGCCTTGCACGCAATGATGGCGGGCTAGATCCAGATGGCGAGCGGCTGAGCGCGATGCTTGCATCTGGCGAGGCGCGGGTCAAGCGGATGGCGGCGCAAGGGGTCGGCGCGCCGGCGTGGGGCGTCTGGCAAGGCGCGGTGTGGCAGCACGATGTGGGCAGCGCTGCACCCCTGATCGATGACATCATTGCAGGGGAGACATTCACTGCGCGGGAGTGGAGGAATCCCGCAGCGGTGGCGCCGCTCCTGCGCGCCATGGCTCAGCGGTGTGCGATTCAGGTGGAAGCAGTGCCGTGCATGCTGCGCAGCGCGATGTCACTGGCAGCTGCACTCCCTGTCACCACCCTGGCGCATGCATCTCTCGGTGGCTGCCCGCATGAAGGCGGCTTCGCGACCCTGTGGGCGGCGGTGGGGCTGCACAGTGGTGGCGATGCCAGTATCGCTGCGCACCTCCGCCACGCACTTGCGGCCACGCTCGCCATTCTACGACGCATGCCAGCTACTGGATGCACGCCACACGAAGCGGGAGCAGCTGTCGCGCGCGTGGAGCAGGCCACGCTGGTCTGCATTGCCCGACTCGCCACTCTGCCCACAGCAGTCGACGTGCAACCGCGTGACGCGCAATCGCTGCTTCATGCGCTGCACCGGAGCTGCTTATCCGGCGCGCCACACGTGCGTGTCGCTGCAGCACGCGCATTGGCTACCCTCGCGCTGCGTTCACCTCCCAAAGTGAGGCCCATCGCAGCCGCCTTGCTGCTCAGCTTCGGAGGCTCTGGTCTTGGTATCGATGACATCTGCGGCGCATTCGCTGCCCTCATGCGCGCATTCGCGGCTGCAGCATCACGGTTCGACGCCGCTGTAGCGTCCGGCAGCGATGCCTATGCTGTGCAGGACATGGCCGCAGACCTGCATTCCCAGTGTGTGGCCGCAGCCGCCAAGGCTCTGCGCTTGCCGGGTGAACCCACCGTCTGCTGGCCACTGGGCGATGCGAGTGAAGCAGTGCTCGCAGCCTGGGCGGCGCGCACGGGGCGCCATATAGCCGGCGCGCCAGTGGCTACCGTGCCTTCACACGCACCCTCATACGCTCCTCAGCAGCAACAGCCGCACGTTCAGCAGCAGCACGAGTCTGCATTCCTACCGGCTGCGGTCGATGATCCGTTCGGCGTGGCGCCGGCGCACATTCGGTCCGCGGAGGAAGTGGTTCACCACGCAGACCACCAAATCCTGTTCGAGGATTTCTCGGCACCCAACACGCCCACAGAAAGCCCCCTGCGTGGCACCGCGTCTCAGCCGAGGTCCATGGACGCGTTCGATGAGCTGCCCAGCTTCAGCGTACACCAGCCCGAAGCTGACCCACAAGCAACGGCCAATGCATGGGCATCGCCCTTCGGTGACGCCGGCGCTGCGCCTCCACCGCCACCATCAATGGGCCCGTTCAGTGATCCATTCGCTGCCGGTCCAAGTGGAGGTATCGCCACTTCTGGCGCTGTGGTGGACGGTATGCGCTTCACCGCCCCAAGCAGTTTCGCGTTCGATGAAACGCAGCAACATGCGCGCGCAGCACCGCATGAGGAGACGGCGGCGGCGCATGCATGGGATGATCCCTTTGCAGCGCCGCCGCCGCCGCCGCCTGCAGCAGCAGCAGCAGCGCTGTCTATGGCGGATCCATTCTTTGATGCTGGAAGCAGCTTGGACGCGGCAGCGCCGATGCCAGCTCCGGCACCGCCGCCAGCTGATGATGACCCTTTCGCTGCGCCATTTGCACCCGCTGCGAAGCGACTCAGCGATCCGTTTGCGGATTTCGGCGGCGGCGGCATCGTGGCTGCACCTGTTGCCCCCAGTGCCTTTGATAGCTCGCCCTTTGGTTCGTCGCCAGACCCGTTTGCAGATGTGGGCGCGCCACCAGTTGCTGCTATGCACGGGCAGACACAGCATGAGGACCCGTTCAGCGCAGGTCCATCGGCACCGCAAGCCAGAGCTGCTCTTCCACCTGATGTGTTCGGAGATCCCTTCTCCAGTGGCGCTCCACCTGCTGCCACAGCGTCCCACTTCGATGCGTTCGGCAGCGTGGCGGCGGCGACTCACGACATGCATGGCGACCCTGAAGATGAGGGAGAAGACGAGGCTCACAGCGATGCTGGCTCTTCGGAAGCCTCTGAGGAGATGGATTTCGACGCGGATGTGCTTGCAAAAGCGGAAGAGGTGCAGCGCAGCATCATGGCTAAATTTGCGGCGAACAAAGCGGCGCGAGAGGCTGCTGCCTTGGCTGGGGCCAGTCCAGCTGGGAGCCCCAGCCCGGCGCCGCTACCGCCTCAAGCACCACCTCCTGGATCAGCTGTGCGTCACCTCGCCTTCGATGCGAGCGACCCATTCGCAGACCCGTTCGGCGCAGCGCCGCCGCCGCCACCACCTGCAATTCCACCGCAAAGCGCGCCTCCCACGGCCGCGGCGTTCGACTTTGGCGATCCATTCGCATCGATCGCACCACCTGCAGCCCCACAGACTATTGCAGCAGTGCTCTCCTCATCTGCGGCACCTTCTATGTCGCCGATGGATGACTTCTTTGCCCCGGCGCCCTCAACGGCATCTTCAGTCCCGATGGCGGACCCGTTCGCAGCTGTGTCATTCGCGCCATCGCCACCACCTCATATGCCGCAGCAGGCCAGCGATCCGTTCGGCTCGCCGGCGCAGGAAGATGAGGAGGAGGGTGACGATGAGGAGCAGAGCGACGGCGGTTCTTCACAGATGTCTGAAGAGATGGATTTCGATGCCAACGTCCTTGCAAAGGCAGAGGAGGTGCAGCGCAGCATCATGGCCAAGTTCGCAGCCAATAAAGCGGCGCGAGATGCAGCTGCTGGGGGGAGCCCTGCGATGGCAGTGGCACCACAGCCGCCTCCATTGCAGCCTGAGGATTCCGCGGCACGCAACCTTGCATTCGAGGACCCGTTTGCATCACTCGGCGCGCCTGCAGCTCCGCAGATGACGGCGTTGCCTACATCGCCCGCAGTGCAGATGGACATTGCGTTTGGCTCGCCGCAGGACCTGGTGATGCCCACCACGCATAGCCATGCCCAGCCCGCTGCCGCTGCGTTTGATCCCTTTGCCTCTGCGGGACCAGCGCCAGCTGCTATGGACAGCGACCCGTTTGCGGACCCGTTCAGTGCAGCGCCGCCGCCGCCGCCACCGCCGCCGCCAGTGTCTCCTGTCTTTTCGGAGCCTGCGCCTGCGCCGCCACCGCAACCTGTCGTTGTTGCTGCTCCCATGCCGCCTCCTCAGCAGCCCGAGAAGGCGACATCCAGCGTCGCTGCTCGCGCGGCGATGTTCTCCGCTCCGCCGCCAGATGCAGGCAAAGGTGGACCTGCCTTCCCCAAGTTGAAACCGACGCTGCCGCCCGTTGCGGTGCCGGCACAGCCTGTCCAAGACGACGAGGCCTTTGCAGCGGACTCGCCCGCGGTGGTGTCTGAAATCAAGTCGTTCGCGGACCGCCGCAAGGCCTTCGAGGCTGCAGCTCAGGCGACAGCTTCTGGCGGCAACCAGCCTGTGGTGCGCGTGCAGCCGCCAAAGCGCACCAGCAGCAATGTGTCTACATCATCAGTGGCGGCAGAGGCGGCGCCGGCTGCGCGAGACAGCTTTGCGTTTGGGGGTGATGCCCCAAAACCGCAGGCGCAGCAGCCGCAGGATGCGCCGCAGGTGTTCGAGCCGCCGCCGGCTTCTGTGTCGCGACGAGCGTCTCTGCTCGCCGAGATGATGAAGGCGCCGAGCCATGGGGACGACAGTGACGAAGACGCAAGCCATCAATTCGGAGCTAGCAGTAGCACCGCTTTTGGCTCCTCTGCTCCCATCGCCGCGCCACCTGCGATGGAGACGGCGTCGCCGGCTGGGCCGCAGGTGTCCATGCAGCGCGGCCTTGTGCTGTACGACTTTACAGCGGAGGCAGAGCATGAGCTGACAGTGAAAGCGGGGGACATCGTCATGGTGCGTTTCGACGACGGCGTCAAGCTTGTCACGGATGGGTGGGTGTCCTGCCAGCCAGCAGCAGGCGGTGACCTGGGCCTGGTTCCGGACAGCTATGTCGCCCTCAAGTGAAGAGAGGCTCCGTGCAGCACCAAGGGGCTAGACTGGGAACGGGACTCGGGTGTTTGCGATAAGATCAATGCAATGGGCACCAGCGAATGCTTGACGCGCAGCGAAGCGCCGTCTGGGAAGACGGTACTGGAAGGGTCCTGGATAACTAGACTAGAGCTAAGCTAACCCAAGGCTTGGTCCATTCATCGTGGGCCGTCGCACAACACCATGCTCAAGCAAGCCTTCTCATGCCTGGGCATTGTCGCCGCAGACGCTCCCAAAGTTGCAGCTGTTACCACGCTCTTGCGCGAAATTTTCCTGGACGACGATGCAGATGTTGGGTTAGCTACGGGTGACAAGGCCACCGGCTCTCTGCGCAGCCTGGCGAGAAGGGGGCGTCTCGGCGCGCTGAGAGATGGCCTTGTCTCCGGGGGCCTTCAGTGGCCCTCATCTTTGACGCTTGCGGGTCAAGCAGATATCCGACGTGCTGTTGCAGCCGCTGTTCTGTCATTTGACGCGTACTACGCCATAGACTCCCGTTCTGGCGCGCTGCGGTGGACCGACGACGGCCTTGTAACTGTTAGGTCCTGGTCCCAGAGAGAAGGGCCTCCTGCACCGGCGAACTGGCGGGCGTTGGACACTCTCTGCGCGGGGCAGGACGACCAAGACGCTGCTCCCGCAGGGCCAGAGGCAACGCTAAACCTGGCTGGGCTGGAGCGGCACGCCGAAGTTTACCATATGGGACTTGATGTGCTAGCCTCTGTTTGGCTGGACGCGGCGTCGAAGCTGGTGGTGGTCGCCTTCCGTGGAACGGTGCACGAGAACGGGTTGGCTTCTCGGAATTTCGCTGTCGACGGCGCTGCCGTGCTCAGGCCGTGGGCTGGCCCAGCTGGACTCGTGCACGCTGGCTTTAGAGACGGCCATGCAGCGCTGGCTTCGACGTTGCAGGAGGTTGTCAGCAGCCTCGCAATCGGCGGAGGATGGAGCCTGCATTGCGTCGGGCACAGCTTGGGAGGCGCTCTTGCCACGCTGTTTGTGTTCACTGCAGCAGAGACTTTCCCCGGCAGCGTGGCCTGCACAACTTTCGGATGCCCACGATGCGGTGACGCGACATTCGCATCCGCCTACGACGCTGCCGTACCTGACACGCTCCGTGTCGTGGATGCTGCCGATTGCGTGCCAATGGTGCCCCTTGGGCTTTACGTGCACGTTGCGCAGACGCCTGCGGACATGGCGCCACCCGGGTCACCGCGGCTGCTGCATCTGGGGCTTCGCGGAAATCTGATTTCTCCAAAAGACGAAAAGACAAGGCTGGAAGCTCATTTAGTACTGCTCATGGAGCTCCCAGCCAGTCTCGCGCTGCACCTGGAGGACGCTTATTTCGACACCTTGCGCGCAGCAATCACGCTGCGCGGCTGCAGAGATCTCTTGAGGCGCAGCCGGACATCGAACAAGTTGGTCGTGCGCGGCAGTGTGCGACGGGCATCCGAGACGAAGGGAGGCGCACGATAGCCACACGTGTTGTATATTCCTACGTATGCGCTCTACACACATAGCCGTCTTCTGTCACTACGAAATGGCGCGAATTGCAATTGAGCAGCCTTGTCTCGCATTGAGTGTGCAGCTCTTCATCCGTAACCCCAGTCAGCGCATCGCCCAGCTTCCGCCGCGCTGCCGCCACAGCTCCTTTCACAAGGAGTTGAGTCTTCATACGCCCACCAGCGGCACTGGCGAGCTCCGCCCGAACTAGCTTCTTCCACTTGACACCATTTTCTTCCCCGCCATCTCCACGCTTGCGCTTGCCTGAATCTGAAGCAACAACCGCTGCCGTCTGCACAACTGGAGCGCTTCCTGCAGGAGCACCTCCGTCTTCTACTGCACCTGCCGCCGCCGCCGCCGCTCTGCTCCGCTTTACGTGCTTCTGCCCCGCAGCGTGGCCTTCCAGCGTCTCCCGGCTCGTGCAGGTGACGTTGCAGCACCTGCACGTCCAAGGCGGGGACTGCGCTAGGAAGTAAAGGCCAGCAGCACCCTGTCTGTTGCTGCCTGCTGACGCTGCTGCTCCCTGGCCGCCCGGCTTTGTGGCTCCCAGTGCATACTTCGCGTGCTCTGTGACGCAGGATGTGTGCGCCTGGTGGACAGGAGACCAAAGCAGAGATGGGGGAGTGAGCCTCTCCACAAAGTCAGCTGCACTCACGCACGTGCGCACGCACGTGCGCACGCCGCCCGCTCGGAGGCACGCGCCTGCACACTCTGTCTGTCGAACGTCTGCGAACAGTCGATGCACGTGAAGTGCGTGCCTCGGCAATGGTTCATGTGGCCACCCAGCTTTGGCTTCTTGAGGCTGTCACCACACATTTCACATTGGAACCAGACCATCGCACGGGCGCGCAGGGGCACCACCTGCTTGGCCCGTAGATGAGCAATTGTGGCCTGGATGACACGTGGCGTGACGCGGCACAGACTTGGGCTCCCCCTCGCTTGAGCTTTCGTTTGTCGCACGTGCCGCAAGAGGCAGCTGGGGGCTATTTCAGCGCGCTTGCTTGCGTGCACAGGTGCGTGACTAACTCGACTGCCGCCGCGCCCCGCGCTTCGCCCCGCGCGGTGTGGGGCGCGCTGACACTTGGGCATCATCCCTTTTTACCAGGCGAGCGAGTCATCCCGCGGCACTTTATCAACTGCCGCCCCGCAGCCTGCCACGGTTGCGTCTGCATACACACCGCGCGGTAGCACTGCCATGCGGCAACCACCTGCAGCAGGCGGCTTCGCCGCGTCGCCGCTTCAACTTCCGCGGCACTCTGAGACTGGCTGTCTTCCGCCTCCAGCTTCTCTCGCCGCGGCAGCAGTGCGCGCGCCCTACGTCGAAACAGCACGCCAGCTGGAACCTATGAACCAGACACGCACGGCTATGCCCCAGCTCTGCAGCGCGTCCAGCTGGGCGGCGGCTAGCAGCTCCCTGGAGGAGCTCACGCCTGTGCAGCAAGCGCTGCGTAGCGCGCTCGGCGGCGGTGTCGCTGGCGGCCTTGCCATGTTCGTCAACGTCGGCGCTCTCATGTGGCTGCGCACAACGGTGAACTACCAATACCGCTATGGCATGAGCACCACGGACGCGCTGCGACACCTCTACCGCGAAGGCGGCATCCCGCGCTTCTACAAAGGAGTCGGCCCTGCTCTGCTGCAAGGCCCCCTGTCTCGCTTCGGAGACACGGCAGCCAATGCGGGCATGCTGACGTTGCTGGAGTCGTATGATAGCACCCGAACACTACCTGTGTGGCTCAAGACTGCATTCGCATCCGTCGCGGCTGGTGGTTTCCGCATCATCCTCATGCCGATTGACACGTGCAAGACCGTCATGCAAGTGGAAGGGTCGGCGGGCATGGCAGTGCTACGCGCCAAGATGGCTACCAGCGGTCCAACAGTGCTATTCAGCGGTGCCATGGGCGCAGCCACCGCCACCTTGGTTGGTCACTACCCCTGGTTCTTCGTGAACAACACGCTGCAAGAAACGCTGCCTCAATACGATCGCAAGACGCAGCTGCCAGCGTACTTGATGCGCAATGCAGCCATTGGTTTCTGTGCTAGCGCTGTGAGCGACACAATCAGCAACAGCATCCGCGTGCTGAAGACGACCAAGCAGTCGTCTCCCACGGCCATCTCGTACAGACAAGCGGCGCAGCTGGTCATCGACAAGGACGGCGTGAATGGCCTCTTCCTGCGCGGCCTGAAGACCAAGATCTTTGCGAACGGAGCTCAGGGGATGCTCTTCTCAGTGCTATGGCGCCTAGGCCAGGACATGCTGGCGACGCCACGCTGACACCCTCTATACTCGACGAGACATGTGCATTCCAGTCAACTGCATCCATTCACAATAGGATTTTCGTGAAAGCTGCCATCCACGCGGCGCATGGCAGCGCCGCAACGAGGTACTGTCTCACGAGCGCCTGCGCCACGGGCGCCGCCGCCCCAGCAGTGCCTCGTCTCAGCGTGAGTAGAAGGACCAAGTTCTGGGCGCTTGGCATGCATGCCTGGGTGCACAGGAGCAGGCGCGCCAGCGGGTCAGGGGGCAGCCACCCCCAGGCTTGCAGCACCATGCCGATGAGCAGCGTGAGTGCAGGCATCAACAATAAGCGAACGACCGCGATGACGGACTCAGCAGCGACACCGCCGCGGGTGAGTGCGCCAGACACGTCGGACACATCCACGGACTTGGTGCTGTGGCTGCGCGCTTGTTGCTCCTCCACGAGTGGAGGAGCTGTGCTCTGTGCAGTCAGCGCGGTGGCCAGAACGATAGTGCCCACAGGCACGACGCCAGCCGCGAGGAGCGAGGCTGCGCTGAGCACGACGCGCAGAGTGGTGGACAGGAGCGCAATCTCAGGTGGCGGCGATATGACGCCGGACCCGGAGGCAGGGTCGGTGGCCAGCTCGCGTAGAGGCGTCGCGCCGATGAGCACGCCCACAAGTGCGCCGACGAGCGGAGGATTCAGCGTCCGGGAAGTCACCGCCATCCCGTGCTCTGCGACCTCCCATATCCTTCTGCTGGCCACTCGCGCCGCATGTACCACCCTGAGGCGACTGAAGAGCGGAGCGTCTGGCGGTGGGAGCGCAAGCAGCGGCTTCGGCGCCACAGGGCTAGCAAGGCTCATTCCGAAAAAGGATGACGGTGCAGGACGAATGGCTTGCGTGGATGCCGCTTGCGGCTGCGCTTCTCCTTGCAGCAGCGGCGATGAGAGGTCACACCCATCAGGTGCAAGCAGTCTCCAAGCGACACTCCACAGCAGCGGCGACCATCCAGCCATGAAGAGCGCACACAGCCCGGTCACGTGGCTTGCGTCTGATGGACTCAGCGTTCCGCCGAGAAGGAGCAGCGGCAAGGTGACCGAGTTCCCAAATGCGCACGATGCAACAACAAGACGCCATGCATGCGGTCCATACGCACCCCTGCTGCGTGATTGGACGCCCGTACGTGGAGGCGGCGCGACAGCTGCCGCTAAGGCTGGCACTCCTGCAGCCAGTGCAACGCTGGCTGCGATGGCATCTGCAGCAGGCGCAGGGCGCTCAGCGCCATGCCACGGCTGTGTGTGTCTCGCCCAGCGGCTGCGCAATGCCGCGAGGAGAGAACCGTCAACGACGGCCCAGAGCAGCGCCCCCAGACCAGCACCCAAGGCCACTTGAGCTGCGGCTAGGATCGGCAGCCACGCGAGTCCACTCCCCTGAGGTGCATTTGCCAGACGAGACGCCATGAAACAGGGCAGCAGGAGGTGGAAAGAAACAGCGCTGAGAGCAGCTGGCACCTGCACTGACAGCGCTCCTGAGGAGGAGAGAGCCCGCACGGCATAGCAGATGACGCCAAGTTGCGCAAGTGCGCCTAGTGAGGCTGCAAGTGCGCTCAAGTCAAACACGGAAGCTGAAAAGGCGGCCAAGGCTTGGCAGCAAGCGGCCAGCGGTGCAGTGAGCGTGCCGGCAGCAGCGACAGTGGCGGTGAGAACGACTAGGAGTTGGTATCTCTGCGTGTTGCTTGATGCGCCCCATGGCGGAGGTGACGGCGGCGGAAGCGCCGGCTGCGTTGTCGCAGCGCAGGTGACACGATGCAAAGAAAGGCTCAGGCTACGGCAGCGCCATCGCGTGCGTGTCACATTTGAAACGGGGCGAGAACGCTGATCGCCGCACCGGCGAGTGTGGCGTGTGGCGTCGTGCGAGCAGCTGTTGGATCGGAGCACTTGCATCCGCCAGGGGGTGCATTCTCTCTAGCTGGGGGTAGCCTAGCCATTCCGCTCGTCGCCGGCATGGCAGTCCATTGAATCGGTGTGGATGAGCCTGCTCGACGTCCGTCGAAGAAGAGATGGCGTGGGCCCTGGGTCCTCGAGGCATGGCTGCCTCGACGCACGACACAGTTCTCCTGTGTGCTCTCCGAGGACTCGATGTGGCTCCTCGTGCCGCTGGGGACGTAGCGCAGATAGCATCTCTGTATGGGCCGCTTGATGCTGCGATCCGACCTCAAGGGCTTGCTGACTGTGTTCCTCTGCATTCCTGCAACCATCGCCCAGCTCTTGGTGCCCACAATCGTGGACACGTTCTATCTTCCACTGGGTCGCGTGCCTGCTTTCAGATCCAACATCACCAGCGCTGCCGCGGATGTGGCGATGCAGCTGGGCGAGACGCTGACCCCCGAAGTCGTCACCAGCACCAAAAAGGCACTCGCACAGCGCGGCGTCGAGTTCCCGACAGTCACACGCGTCGCTGTCACGCCGTTTTTTCGAGTCAGCTTGTTCGCATCGACCATCCCGCTGCCATCATCTGCAGAGGAGGCCGTTGGCTGGCTGGAAAATCCGCCCCTGGCCGTTACCAAGGCCATCTTCTCTCCATACACGGCTGACGCGCGGCTTCAATTTTTCTACGGCGGCGATTACCAAGCGGGTTACATCGACCCAGCACTGGTCAACACTGCAGGGGGGAACATTGCCCTCCCTCGTGCTGCCACAGGGCGGCGGCGAAGGCACCTCTTACGTGACGCCGCCCAATCGATCGACACTCAGTCCGACTTCATGAAGCTTCTTGTGCGATGTATAACAGATGTGCAGCATGTTGTGGCCGGCAAGAGCATTGCGGGGTCGCGCACTGGCGGAATACGGCATACGCTCGCGAGCGGCCACACAAATGTGACCAGCCTCATCCAGGGCCTTGCTGCAGCATGGGAGGCGCACCATCAGGGCGCAATTAATGCAACGTTGGCTGGATGGGGAGACTTGCTTTCGTTAGTTCTTAGACAGCAGCTCCTTGGATTCTTCGACCTTGTGCCCAACGTGCGCTTTGGCGAGTCATGGGGCGTCACACAGATTCCGACATACGACACCACGTTCTTCTTTAGAGTCGGTTTCGATGTCATCGCGGGCGTCAGCAAGGCGCTCTACTTGGGCTCCAACGGCACGACGCTGCCGCGGCCCCGACCAGTGCCAGGGCATCGGAGGCGCCGCTTGCTGAGCACAGCCCCCGCCCCTGCGCCTGCGCCATCCGCATCGCCACCGGGCATTAGCATCTCAGAGACAGATGTGACTATCTCGTTGCTGGCCGGCCAGATCCTGCCCCCTATTCTTCGGCGCAATGTCTTGGCCCTATTGCAAGCCATCAGTGCTGATTCGCAGGCCATGGCTGCGTCGTTGCAGCCCATCATCGCGCAACTGCAATCGGGGCAAAGCATCACACGGATTGTGGACATCGTTTTTGCTCCGTCGCTGTCCGCAGTTCCCGGGCAGCTGAGCTTCATCATTCCTGATACTTTGCAAAAGTGGGCAGGTCTGTTGAATGACCCGACTTTGGGTCTACTGCTGCAATCGCTCGCCGGTTTCTCTGTCGGCGTATCATTCAGTGTTACGGTATTCTCAAGCCTGGCGCTGCCGCCTCTGGCAATATCCACCCCACCTGCACACAATCAGACGCGGCGCTCGCTGCACTCTGATGCTCCGCCAATCAGGCAAGGGCCAGAGGCGGTGTTCAGCGCAGCATTAGCGCTCCTCGGTGAGCATTCCGGCATCTCCGCCCGATTGCAGCAGCTCTTCCTGGTCATCGGCTTCATCGAATCGAAGGCCATCTCTGTGCAGTTCGAAACCGGATTGCAGCGAAGGACGGAAGCGCGGGAGCAGTCGAGTGTTGCTCGTCCATTCCGTGGAGCAGGCGTCATCGTGGACGCGGCAATCGTCAAAAGCGCGTTCACGTTCGCCACCTGGACTGTTTCAGTCGCCTCGAGCGCGATTGTCGGCTTTTCACCGACGCTGCCGAAGGCAGCTGGCGGGCCTGGAGCAGTGGTGACCCGCGCTTTGGTCCCCGGGCAGGCTTCAGGATGATGACATGGCTCCTAAAGCACCCATCGCTAGTTCCGGCGGGACTCCTCGTTGATGTGGTGCTCCACGTCTTTGTGTGTCCCACCAAGCACGCCGCCACCTCCGCGGCGCTCAGGCCGTGGCTGGGCGCCTCCGCGTTGCCTTCCATCCAGGCTGGGGCTTTGGCGCGTGCGCGCGGGTCGGAAGGCGGCGGGTGGAGGCTGTGTAGACTAGACCCGGCTACATGTACACGCTGTTCCTGAGTCCCAGGTCACCTGTCCCAGGTCACGGGAAGTACCGGTAGGGGCCAGTCAGTCAACTGCCGAAGTGTGTTTCGTCATCCCATTCCGGTGAGAGACTCCCAGAGAAGCTTCCGTCAAGGGGTAAACCCCTGGTGGACACGGCCCCCGTCCCACTCCTCCTCCCCTCCCCGCTCCGACCACAGGGGCTCAACCTCCGCCCCCACCACCAGAAAGCAGCCTTCCTGGTACGGCCGCGGCCCGGGTCGCGGCCGCTGCGCGTGTGCGGCGCGCACAGCGCGTGTGGGAACTGGCGTGCGCCGCTTGACCCTGCACAGTTGGCCGCGTCGCTGCGCGTGCACGCAAACGCGCAGCCAGCGCTGCAAGCGCTGCAAGCGCATGCGCAAAAGGCCGCCGGGCGGCACCAGGTCCCGTGTTTCTTGTTCTCACGCGCCTGCGCGCGCAACACTCAGCCAGCAGCCATGGACGCCGGGACGAAGGTCGACGAAGCCACGGTTAAGGTCGACGCAGCGCCAGCTGCGCCAGCTCAGCCTGTCCCGGCTGATGATCCGCCGGCTGATGCTACGAAAGTCGCAGCGGCGCAAGTCCACTGCGTTGAAGCGATGGTGCGTGCCTGCCTCACTCCGCGTCGCCCGGAGTCCCAGCCAGGTTGGGCCGCCTGATATCGGCGCGTGCATCATGGAAACCAAGCTCACTGTCTTGTGTAACCCTGCCCTGATGCGAGCGCAGTGCGCGGCCTTCACTCTGATGTGCCCGTGCTGCGCCTGCTGCGCGGGGTGCGCTATGTGCTTGGCCACCTGCTGCTGTCCTTGCTGCCTCCTGGCCGCCAAGAACGAGGCGACGAACACGTGCGTCCCGGACCGTGCGTGCGTAGGGCCGCTGGCTGCGCATCGCTGACCACCACGTGCACGCATGCAGGCCTGGTGACGAGCAGGTGGTCGTGGAGGCTGACTCTGCTGTCAAGCCTGGTTTGCCTCAGGCCACCCCGCCTGGGGGTGTCACGATGAATCCCCTGGCGGAGCAACAGCCGACCAAGTAGGGCATGGGCCACTGACCGTCACTGACGGCGTGACCGCCGGGACGGCGTCACATCACTGATGGCAGGCTTCAGGATGATGACATGGCTCCAAAAGCGCCCATCGCTAGTTCCGTATCTCAATTTCACTTTTCTTCCCCATCTTGCGATTGCACCCGTACTGCCCCAGCGAGCAGCAGCTTGACAGGAGGACAGAGATGTCCGCTCGGGCCAGACTGTTCCTTGCGTCCGGCCGTCTGTTGGCTCGCCCCTGGGACGTAAGCGCGTCAGCTGGCAAGACGACCACCGGCCTGGTGGGCGTGCCTGTTGTGCCGGACAGCGTCGCGGCGCTGGAGGCTGCGAGCAACAGGGTTCTCGCCCTGGTTGCGAAGCACGTGCCTGAGACGGCGCACTACCGCCGCCAAGTGGAAGCTGTCTACCAGGGCCGCCTTGCGGCGTGCAAGGCGCACCCGGGCTCGCCGGAGGGGGTGGAGGCGGCGCTGGGCGAAGGCCAGGTAGAAGAGCTTCTGCTGATGGCTCAGGACGAGGAGCGTCTCATCCCCAAGATGGGCGGTGCGTGCCCTTGCACCCCTTGCCTGGAACAGGCGTGTCCCACAGCTTGCGCGCCGGGGAGTAGCTCGTGTGTGCGCGCAAACGCGCGAGTGTTCCACCAGCAGCGACGTTGGACCAGACTGCAGACTGCAGTCGGTTTGCGACCTCCTGTGCACGCCGCTTTCCCCCCATGCGTCGTGATTCCATGCCGTCTTTGACACCTGAGCTGGGGCGCTCGCAGAGTGGAAGCCGTGGGAGGTGCCCGAGGGCCACAAAATCGAAGTGGAGAGGCAAGACCCCAAAGCACTCGGACCGCCGCCCGAATACTAGATTGATGTACAAGCCGTGGCTGCCATGCAACGCCCCAAACATCACGCAAGCCCACGTCATAAATGTCGACACAAGCACACGTCCTTCGCTGGGTCGCTGCCCAGCCGCCGCGCCTGCAGCTGTCCGCGCTTCTGCTGACTGCGCTGTCCACACACACGCTCCGCATGAGTCACGCCTGCACCTCGACGGCCTCTCTGTGTTAGCCTTTGCTGGCAAATATGCCCTTCGCCTTCATTGCGCTCACACTGGGGCTCCTCACCACTGGCGGCGTGGTATACTCGAAGCCGGGCATAGTTGCGAACATGGACATGGAGACACTAGTGATTGCTGTCGTCGGCGTCGGCTGCCTGGTCCTTATGCTTTGGCCAGGCGCACTCGTCCGCGTTCTCTACGGTCGACGCGCGGTGACAATGGGCTCAGCCTCGTCGGAGGCGCCGCTTCGCGCCGACAAAAGGGAACAAGAGCTACTGGGGCCGTGAACGTGTGCGGGAGTGTAAGAGCGAGCTTCGGTATTCGGCTTCAATATTTTCAGTCCTTTGGCGCGGGCGCAGGGGTTGCTGTTGCCGACGCAGCTTCTGTCGGCGCAGAAGGCATGCGGAGAAGCGCCATCAGCTCCTCATCAGGCATGAGCTCACAATCGCCCCAGGTATCAACGTCGTCCACATCTCCAACTGCGAGGATGGCCCGGTTCAGAGCTGTGGCGTAGTCGCACACAGCATTCACGTCTGGGCGGCTGATCTGCTCCAGCTGCTGCAGCCACTCCGCCTCGTCATCAGCCTCTGGGGCCTCTGGTGCCTCTTGCTGCAGGCTCATGCTCCTCAACTGGCTAAGCACACCCAAGTTGCCGTCTACCTCCTCGCTGATGCCCAGTGATTTGAGAAGGTCAGACAAATCAGTCCCATCGTCGTCGTCTTCCCCCTCGTCGTCGTCCTCCTCCGCCCTGGCCTCCGCAGCAGCGGCCGCCGCTTCGCCCTGCGTCTTGCCAGCATCTTCCTTCTTCTCCTTCTCGGTAGATGCTGCTGCTCCGGCAGCATCGCTTTTTTTGGTCTTTGATGCAGGCGTCTTTTTCGTCTTTCCACCAGATGCCTTCGCAGCAGGCGTCTCCTCTGTCTCACTCGCCTGCTTCTTCTCCTCGGTCCGTGGAGATGGTCGAGCAGCCCTGCGTCCAGTACTTGGCCCCGCCTCGCGCTCAGCAGCAGCTTCAGAGCCCTCAGTCTCTGCTGGAGTCTGAGGCGTCTTCGTCACCGCCGCCACATCTGCCTTCAACTCCTCGAAATGCTTGAACAATGACGCGCCAAACAGCGCTGTGGCGAGCTGCTTCATGGTGACACCCCGTTTCTGAAGCACCTCGGTCAACTTGGCCTCGTTCACTCCTTTCAAACGGTCGTTGCCCTTCACCTTGTAATACTCAGTGCACTCCCGCAGCTCCGCAGCCGTCAGCGGCTCAGACAGCTTCAGTTGCGAAGACATGGCCTTGGCGAGGCCGTGGAAGGGGTCCAGCACTTTGTCGTCTCCGCTGGGACTCAGCAGGAACGTCTCGAGACGCTTGCGCTGCTGCGCTGCAGCTCGGTGCTGCCGGATGCAAGAGCACGCGCGTGAACAAGTCAGACGGCGCCTGCGGTTGCCACCTTGTTGCCACCCTCTAACAGCGCCCAGGGGACGCACCTTGCCCTCGAACTCCGTCGGCTCGGGCGACTCTTGGTTGCACCAGAGCGCCAGGATCCAGAGACTCGCGAAGCGACGCTGGCTGTCGTTCAGCTTGCTCTCCTTGCCGTCCAGCTCCTTCAGCTTCCCCTGGTGGTGCCCCCAGGAGAACAGTGGTTGTGTGAGCTTGAAGCACGCAGCACACAATACGCGAAGCTCAACGCAACGCACCTCCACTTTGAGCAGCTTGGCAAAGGACATAATCAGGCTGAAGGTGGCCCGACGAGTCGTGTCGTGGTTCCGCTTCCCAGACTCTGGCGTCTTCGCTGCTTTGCCGCCGTCTGCTTTCGCAGGCGGCGACTCCTCGTCCTTCACCTTGCTTTTGGACGGCATCTGACAACGTCTCTGCGAAGGGCAGCACAATTTCCGAATCGGAACGCGGTCGGAAAATGCAAAATGCACTCTTCGCTCTCCAAGACCAACACATGGCAACCCCTGCCGTCGTCCACGTCCACCTGCCCTCGCCTTGCCTGTGACACGACCACCAGCCGTCACAGCCCCGATGTCGTTGACGATCATGCCGCAGCTAGGAATCTCACGAGAAGGCAGGAGCATCGAGTTCAAGGCCAACGAGCCTGTTCTATGGAGTGTTGAGCGGAACAGCGGTCGAGCCACCTTCACGCAGCTGTCTTCCACTGCGCAGACGCTGTCGCTGCAAGCTGGCTCGACTGGGGGCGGCGAGTACACAGTCATAGGGAGGCTCACGACGCCTGCATGTTCAGACGCAGCCAGTGCGGGCGCGCTGTGCTCCGCAAGCTCCTCGTGGCGCATTCTGTCAACAGTGCAGTCGGTGCTGGTCGACGCGATGCTCGTGTTTGGAATCAGCGCGTTCCTATTCAACGCCTACCGCTTCTGGCACTTCAGTCAAGAGGCGCAGCAGAATGGCAGGCGCAGACTGGTGGTGACAAACATGTGAAGGCTGCTACAAGTCACACCTGTGTTCAATCAAGGCAGCAGCACGTGGTCCACCAGATGGATGACGCTGCGGCATGCACGCACATCCTGCTTCACAGCGGTGGCGTTGGAACGCATGCCCGTGATGACGAGCGTCTCCTGCGGCAGCTTCACACCCACAACGAGTGTCTCGCCCTGCAGAGTAGTCAGCGTCTGCGAGGCCGTCAATTGGCATGACAGCAGTGCTGTACGCGGGATGACGTGGTACTTGAGCACTGTGGCAAGTGTCGCCGTGTCTGCCAGCAGCTTGGCCAAGGTTATGTTCCGGCTGGTCACAAAGCAATCGAATGCGTTGTTCGTCGGCGCAAAAACAGTGAGCTCGGAGGTGGACACATTGAGGGCACCCTCCAAGCCGGCAGCCCGCACAGCACGCAGCAAAGTTGACAGCTCCGGCACGCGGCCAAGCTCCTGCGCCACTGTCCTCGTGCATGGCTCAGCAGGCCGGGTGACAGTCGAATTTCGCTTGATGCATCGGTTGGTGCTTGTTGCTGACACCGCAGATTTGGCCACCGGAGCTGTCGGCGGCTTCACTGCCGTTGGCATGACAGGAGTGACCACTGGCGTCCGCATCACTGGTGAGGGCGTCACCATCGGGCGCTGCACCGGCGGCGGTAACGTCGTACTTGTGGCAGACACAGCACTGCTGGGCACTGGCGGCGATGGGCTGCGCACTGGTACCGGTGGCAGCATGGTCACCGCCACGGGAGGTGGCGGCATCGTAGTGCTCGTAGCAGCCACAGCAGCTTTTGTCACAGTTGGGGGCGGCACCGTGACGATGGTGGCTGATTCAGGGGATGCTGGCTTCACTGTCGCAGGTGCAGAAAGCACTGGTGGCGCTGTTTGTTTGGGCGGCAGCAGCTGCTTCAGCAGCTCCTCGTGCGTCTTCGACAGAAGTTCCACATGATGCCGGCTGTGATCGATAATTTCGCCGTCCGCGCTGGCGCTCGTCACGGCCAGCATCACAAGCACCGCGAGCATCAGGCGGGCTGCCATGGCTGAATGCGCGCACTGGAGAGGGTGGCGCAACTGTAGACCACTCACCACCTCCAAGAGAGTTGCAGTCCCACGAATCGCGTCCAACAAAAGCCAGGGTGGGATGCGTCATGTTTGAGCGCTTGCATCTGATTCCCGCTGCAGAGGCAGTGTCTCTCGCAACAGCGACAGCAGCGGTGCAGATATGCGTTGCCTAAGGCCCTCAACCTCCGAGTAGTGCAGCGCCAGCGCGTCCGCCACGCCGGGACTGCTTTTGCCGAATGCTTCGGCGATGCTATCAGCCCACTCATCGGCGTAGAGAACCTTGCAGAGCAGCCGGGCGTTGGCTGGCTGGCGCAGGAAGGATAGCACCTGGCCCGCGCCGTCAGGTCCGTCAGCCACCCATGATGGGTACCGGCTCGGGAATGTGGGTTCCTTGGCGCCAGCACACCAGATGGACAGCACACATCGTGGATGGAATGCCGGCAGCACGCGATGCAGCACTGTTGTGGAGCTGAACAACACAAGACGGCCCGCTGCTCACCACAGCGGGGAAGAAAGTGTGTCAGATCTGATTCGTGGCGTTCACACGGCTGAATCTGCACCAAGGCGCGCACCAAGTGGCGGGATGTCCACGTGTGACAGGGGAAAGGGAATGACTCGCAAGCTGCCACCATGATCAGGTTCCCAGTTCTGGCTCAGGTACAAAATGGCAGTCAACGTGCGCGCACTCGTCTCTGGCGTCGTGTCGAAGTGCATTGGAAAGCATCCTCCGATGCCGGCGTTGAACTGCGCCTTGATGGTGTCGACGTGAGTGAGTCGCAGCCATGGTGCCGCGGCATTTATCTGCGCCAACAGTTTACGACTGCCATCTCCATACCACCATGCGTGCAGTGTCGGCGAAAGGTCGAGAGCGTCAGACCTCACGAGTTGTCCAGCATAGACGATGTCGAGCTCTGCTATGCCCGTCTTGCAACACACCACGCCCGTCGGCGGCGGAGCTAGCGCTGCACCTAGACCAGCTCCCGCCGCCGCCCCGCTGCCTGCTCTTGACGTGGCGACGCGGTTCAAAGACGGCTGCAAGAGTGAGTGAACCGTATGCAAGTCTCGCAGCTCTGCTTCCAGAGCGGCACACCACTCTAGAGAAGCTGCGTCATCAACGATACAGTAGCCTTCACTTTCCAGGCGCTCAGACAGTGAGCCGGGGCCACACAAGTCCAGCTCAACTTCCCCAAGTTGCCCTTGCTCGCACGTCACCATCGCGCACGTACAGGCAGGCTGAGTCACTACATGCGCAATTATTCCACACTACACTACAGTACTGTAGAGTCCTCAGAGAGGCGACGTCAGGTGCCTACGTGGCGGTCCATCGCTCCCCTCGCAGAGCTTCCACTGTCTGCTGCCGCACAGCGATGACGACGCATCGATAGCCAACACGTCTAGCCTACTGTCATGGCTGCGCGCAGATGTGTGGTGCTCTGCGCTGTCCTGGCCGCAAGCGTGTCGCAGGCCTCAGCCCGTCTACCGGCTGTGCTGTCCTCCACCAGCGCGTCGTCTGTGGGCTTGGTGCACTGCGCACCGTGTCCTGTGGGCAGCTACCAGAGCAACGTGCAGTGCGTGTGCTTGTGGTGCACCAACGCGCCGCTGAAGGGCGGCATCTACACCAGCAACGGCACCACTGGACCAATCAGCTGCTCGTGGGAGTGCGGCCCCGAATACTTCGTCGTGCACGGTGGCACGAAGAGCTTCTGCGCGCCCAAGATCGGGACGCTGGCCAACCAGGCGGTGAGCAGTCCGCCTCCCAGCCCACCTGCGACCTGGGCAAACTGGGGTACGGCACCACTGCCCGCGTCCCTTGCCACGGGGTCCGTGCCCAGAGCACCGCCGGCGCCACAGCCGCCGCAGCTCACATCGCCGACCTCGTCGCTCGCCATGGTCGGCTTGGCGTTGGCGGGGCCCGTGCCAGCCCCAGCGCCTGCACCGGCGCCTCAGATCCGAGTTAGTGCGGCCACTCGCGCTGCAGGCCGCTTCGACACGACGCTGCCAGCCGCGTCTACAGCCAGTGCGGCCACAGCCACCGCGACGGTGGCGACACCCGCAGCTGGGACTCGTAGTGGCAGTCGACTGCTGCCGATCGCGAGCTCCGGGGTGCAGCTTCCCACGGCCGCTCCTGCGCCTGCTCCTGCGCCTGTGAAGAAAGGTGCCTCACCGCCACTTCCAGCAGGCCTATCGGCGCTGCTTGAGAGCTTCATGGCGTCGCGCAGCCCGCCGCCTGCGCCGTCTCCACCTGCCGCGGTGATCTCTGTTCCCGCGCCGGCGCCCGTTTCTGTGCGTAAAACAGTAGCACCGCCAGTGCCTGCAGGCCTGTCGGCGCTCCTGGCAAGCTTCATGGCGTCGCGCAGTCCGCCGCCTGCGCCTGTGTCACTACCTCCGCCAGCAGTCCTTGCTGTTCCTGCCGTGTCCGCCTCAGCGAGGTCCAGCGCTTACGCTGCGGCGCCTACTCGGGAGCCAGTAGTGCCTTTGGCGGAGCTGATTCGCGCCACGTCGCTGGCGGAAGCAACCTCGCGTGCATACAACTTCACAGTTGGGAGCGACGATCTCGCTCCTGCGCCAGCGCCGGCGCCAGCTCCCACCGCGTCGGCGATGACTGCGGCGCCAGCTGTGGTGGCACCCGTCAAGCTTGTCGTTGCCTCATCGCCGCCGCCGCCGCCGCCACCGGTGGTGACTGCATCAACAATAGGTGGCCATGGGGGCCTCAAGGCGCTTGAGGCGACGCCTGCCGCTCTCATGTCTGGTGGAGTGATCCCCATCCCGTCGCTAGCGGCCACCGCCGCGGCGCCCCTGACTACCGCGACGCCAGTGGCCACCGCGGCTGCAAGCACAGCCCCGGCGCCAACAACTGATAGCTCATCCACTGCCGCTCCTGCGCCTGCACCTGCGCCACCGCCCAAGATTGACCGCAGCGCACTGTTCTCAAGTCTGTTTGCCAACGCGAATATGCGAACTCAGTCCGCAGCTGAGGTTGCCCAGATCCGCACGCAACTCAGCCCTCCGCTGCCACCACCGCCACCGATGGCTACCACGACCATGGTCACCACCGCTACCACTACCGCACCGGGGCTTAAGAAACGCAAGCACGCCGCTGCGGTAGGAAGCCTGGCAGCCATGGAGGCACAAGTGGCCGGGCCAGCTGCAGGTCCCTCGCCCTCGACGCCGCCGGTTACCACAGAGCCGTCTCTAGCCGGCATTCTGCTGGGATGATGAATTGAGTTGAATGGATGCGTACATATCACATTATCTGCGTCGCTTGTTCCGGGATCATCCTTGAGCTGCAGCTTACTCCTCTGGGAAGCGTCTGTTTTCGCTCAGCTGCACAATCTCAGGCGGGCGCCGATTGCCACGCTTGCCGGGATACACGCGCACAATGATCAGCGGTCGAAAGTGCTTGACGCGCGTCTCGCCACCCTGCTGCTCGTGCTTTGTCTGCGCAACCTGCACACCGCCACCGGCGCCAGGTTTCAGGCCGTGCTGGGCACGCGGAATCGTGGCGTTGAGGTTCGCGGCATTCACAAAGAGCGTCTCCTTAAGATCCGCCTGGTGCGCCGTCAGCTGATGCGTCGGCATAAACACGCCCGCTGCCGCAGCGACGTCGCTAAGGTCACTTCCCCACGCGATGCGGCGGTACCGCAGAGCGGCGCGAGACGAGCGAGGCACGACTCATCAGGTGGATGAATTTGAATGGAGTGAATGGATTGCACTCGATAAATAAACTAAAACGAAACGAAAGAAGTGCAGATGAGGCAAGCATGCCTCCACGAGCGAGCCTTGAGAGGAGGCGCTTACATAACCAGCAGGCTGGCCAGCAGGCAGGCCAGCAGGGCCACGGCGTTGATGGCCGCCATGCCCGCCGCGGAGGTGGTTGGTGCAGCCGGGGCGGTGGTCGTGACCGGAGAAACGGCCAGAGCCACTCCGGTGGTGGGCACGCCAGCGGTGACGAGCGCCGCCGCGAAGGAAGTGGCGCCACTGCCGGTGGAGATGGTGGTGATCTGGCTGCTGACAGTAGAGGCGACGGTGGAGGAGGTGGTGGTCACCGTGAACGCGACATTGATGCTGTTGGTCTGCAGCAGGTGGCGCCCGCTGCCGGAGGCAGCCGTCACGCCGGTGATGGTGATGGCGCTGGCAGCCACGCTCAGCTGCGTGGCCAGGGTGTTCACGAACGCGGTCTGCACGGCGCCAGTGAACTGAGCGACAGTCAGACCGCTCAGCGTCAGGGAGGCGGCCACAGTGACGGTGCCCGCCATTGCTGGCGGCAGCGGAGGCATCGATACAGGCGGAGGCAGTGGTGGCGGCGACGGCGGCGGCGATGGCGGCGGCGACGGCGGCGGCGGTGACGGCGGCAGTGGTGGCGGCGACGGCGGCGGGGGCGGAGATGGGGGCGACGGCACGGGCACCAGGACGCCAGGCACCGTGCCGTTGATGGTGTTCACGCATGACGTGGCTGTCGTGACACCCGGCGCGTTCGCAGCGATGGAGAAGGCGTTGTCGCAGGAGGGTGTGTAGACGCGGGTGGCGATGTTGTTGACGGTGAACATCTGGCCAGTGTATGTGGTTGGAGTCACCTGGAAGACCAGCGCGCCGTGGGGCATGCGGGACGCGAACAGGTTGGGAGCATCGGAGATCATGAAGCCGTCCTCCAGCAGGTTCTGCATCATGTTCTGCATGCTGTCAATGGACAGGCCAGCCTTGGTTGCGCCAAAGCCCTCGCCGAAGCCGGGGCTGGTGACGGAGCCGCCGCACCACTCAACCATGTCAGGCACGCCGCCGAGGCCGGCGCTGGAGAGCTTGCTGCCCCAGAAGGTGTGGGCATCGCCAGAGTTGATGATCACGTTGTTGCCGCTCTGCTTCATGGAGTTTAGCATGAACTGGCGCTCCTCCTGGAAGCCATCCCAGCTGTCCGTGTCCCACGCCAGCTTTGTCAGGCCGAACGCAGCGTATGTGCCCGTGGTGAGCGGCGTGCCCGCAAACAAAGCGCTGGTGGCGCGCGGCGTGTAGCCAGAGGCCGCGGCATTGCTGTTGTTGCCCGTGGGGTTTGCGGCGGAGTACATGTCCGGCCAGGAGCTGGGGAAGAAGCACGTCTGGCTGGTCCACACCTGGAAGGGCACGCCCGCAGCCTTGGAGGCGGCGAAGGTGGAGCCGACAAAGTTGATGGCCTGGCTGCCGATAATGTGCTCCTGCACGTTGTTCAGGGACTGGTAGCAGAGGCTGGTGCCGCCCGCGGAACCGGCAGCGCCGTCGATGGTGTCCACGTACGGCACGCCAGCGTCGAGGCCAGAGCAGTTGTAGGCGCCACCGGAGAGGGTGCGCTCATACGCCTGCGCAGTTGACACTCCAGCAATGGCAGCCGGTGACCAGGCAGCGGGGTTGGAGCCACCGCCCAGGAGGCCACCCAAAGCAACTTGCACGGTTCCCTGGGTGTAAGGAGTCACCACAGCGCTGTAGCCGTTCTGATCCGTAGCCTGAGCGCTGGTGCGGTATGCCACGCGATCCTCAGTCAACGCAATGGTGACCAGGCCGGGGAAGGTGAAAGACCGCTGCTGCGCAGCCATCTGCCAGCGCATGATCTGGGTGACGTTGGGCGCAGCAGAGCCAGGCACAGCCTGGATCTGGCCGCCAGCGAGGTTGGTGAAGTAAGTTGACGCAGCATTCTGGGTACTGGGCGAGTAGTAGCTGGCCAAATAGGTGGCGTTCGCCTTGGCGCCGACGGTGGCGGTGTCATTAGCCACAGAGCCGACATTGTTGAGGCCGCTGACCACGGTGGCGCCCTCGCGGATGGGCATGTAGGTGAACCACGAGTTCAGGGCATTGCCGATGCGGGTGTAGTAGTCACCCTCCGGGTACGGCGTGGTGTCGAAGCCAGCACCAGTGGGGTTGCCGCCCTGCTTGGTGGGCGGGCCGAACGGCTGGTGGTTCTCAGCGGTGGTCATCCACGCGTTGTTCACGTAGTCGTGGTCGTCAGTCAGCGCGATGAACGGGACCTTGGAGCCCAGGAGCTGCATGTCGGGGTCCAGGCGGTACAGACGCGCGCGGCGGCGGTAGTCGTCCAGAGTCACGATCTCCGTCGGCGGGTCCGTCACGAAGGGGCGGACCTTGACGTCAGCATTGGGGTAGGACAGGTCCTTGTACTCGTAGTAGTTGTCGCCCACGTGCACCCACACGTCCAGGGCATCGATGTTGGCCATCATGTTGTAGACGTTGAAGTAGCCGAAGCCCCAGTTGGTGCAGGACACCACGGCGTAGTTCAGCTTCGTCATGTTGGCGTTCAGCAGCGAGCGGAAGCTGCCGAAGGTGGAGTACGACACATTCGTCGCCGGGTCGGTGGCGGTAAAGCCGTAGTACATGAGCTGCTGCTGCGTGTAGGTGGCGCTCGAGTAGTTGACGTCGAGCTTCACCACCCAGTCGCGGCTGCCATCCGTGTTGTACACACCGCTGGCCACCACTCCGCTAGTGCTGCTGTTGCTGGTGGACATCCACCAGGTCACGTTGATGGGGATGTAGCCCGGGGCCGGCTGGTAGTTATACGTGTACGCAGTGTTGGTTGGGTCGGCAGCGGCCTTGGCGCTCTGGTCGTTGCTGGGCTGGAAGCGCGTCCATAGAATGATCTGGCCCGGCAGAGGGTCGCCGGACTGCACGCCTGCGCTGAAGCCCGTCGGGTAGGACACGAATGCGTCGCCTGCGCGCCACGCCGGGTTGGTGGCGTTGTTGGCGACAGGCGTGAAGGCCGCATTGACGGGGTTCTTGAGATTCAGCGTGCTCGCGTTGGTGATGGCGCTGGCGTTGGAGCCCCAGCGGTAGGTGGCGGTTGCGCTCGAGTTCCAAGGCTGTCCAGAGAACACTGGTGGGGCCGGGGAGAAGAGCGTGGACGCAGCGCTGGTCAGGGCCGGGGTGTTGCCCTGGCATGCGCCACTGTAGCGCGTGTACGTCGTCTGGTCCACGGACACCAGGGTCTGGCTGCCGGGCGTCTGGTCGATGTTGCGATACCACTTGTACGTCGCGGTGGTGTCGTTCAGGAAGGTGAGTCCGGCGAAGCCGAAGGACGGGTCGCGGTAGGCTGACCACACAGGCTGGCTGCTCTGGCAGAAGTAAGACAAGCCGGTCGGGTCAAGAAGCTTGTTCGTGATGACGCCAGGGCCGCCAGCCTTGCCGCTGGCGGGCTGGTAGCTGGTGATGATGCAGCCTGGCGGGTGCACCTGCGTCTGGTAGCTAGGCGACGGCGCGTAGTATGGGTTGCCGGCGATGCTGCTGCCAAAGTTGGCCTGGCACACGGTCACGTTGGTGGTGCCCGGCACGATGTCGTCCACGAAGTTGCGGTAAGGACCCTCGATGTTGCCACCGTCGCCGATGGTCACGTACACAGGGCCGCAGCTGTCCTTCTGGTAGTTGTACATCGGGTGGGTGCGCTCATAGGCGTGCACGTGGCCGTTGAACACAAAGTCCACGCGGTTGGCGTAGAACAGCGGCTCGTAGAAAGACATGAAGCACTCCTGCTCCTTGTAGTGGGATTGGTACGAGTGGTACGGCGGCGCGTGGAAGGAGACGATGAGCCACGGCGTCTGGGTGCGGTTGACCGTCATCATGTCCGCGACAAAGAACTTGTACTGGTCCGTGCCGGGGGCGAAGGGCAGGTAGTTGTTCAGCACCACCAAGTGCACGGGGCCCAGGTTCTGGGAGAACCAGGAGCTGGACCAGATGTCACCAACCTTGGCCGTGGGGATGGCGCCGTTGGGGTGGCGCGCCGTCCAGCTCTGGAACGGGATGTTCGGCTGGCCCGCAGAGTTCAGGCTGGTGTACCCATACGTGGAGCTGTTATCCTTGTACGAGATGACGATGCCAGTCTGGCTATCAATCTCGTGGTTGCCGGCGGCGTGGACGACGGCAAAGTTGCCCAGCACGCCCTGCCACATGGTTGTCCACGAGTCCCACCGCTGCTGGTTGGTGCCGCCCGGCAGCGAGGAGCCGAAGGCGCTGGTGGAGGTGTTGTACAGACTGTTGGGCAGGAAGTTCTGCGTCGGGCCGTAGTTGTCTGCATACGTCAGGTCTGCAACGTTGAGGATCATGTCGATGCCGCCCGTAGCATTTGTCATGTTGTCCCACACCTGGATGTACTGCGCTGTCAAGCTGCTGTTATACGTCTGCCCAACGTCAGCCATGAGTGCCCACTGGAAGGGGTACGTCACGTTGCTGGGGACGCCAACAGCGGAGGGCGCCGGCATGAGGTTGGAGGTGAAGTAGCCGACAGCGCCGTTGGAGTTCATCTGCGTGCTGCTGGTCACATACGTCGTGGTGGTGCTGCCATTGGTCACGTTGGCGGTGATCCAGTAGTTGACGTAGCCGCCGGCGGGGAGGCCGGTCAGGACCGCGTGGCAGACGTACGGGCTGAGGTACGTGTAGTTGACAGCCTGGGAGTAGTTGCGCCTGGAGCAGTGATGAGCCAGTCGGGAAGTCAGGCGATGAAATGATGAAAATGCGCAGACAAGTGAGGCAAGATGAGCGCACCAGTACTGCAAGCACGTCATGTTGGCACCCACAGAGAAGGTGAACGTCTGGTTGGTGGTCCCAGAGCCGGAGGAGGGAGTCGTCTGCGCGAGCACGCTGGCCGCGAAGGTCACACCAGGCGGCGCAAACCCAGCCGCGCTGGTCTGCCCCGCAGGCGGCGTGGCTCCGGACGGCAGGGACGCGTTGAGGGTGTTGTCGCCCATGTACCAGGAGATGCGCAGGCCGGCGGTGGTGGCTGCCGTGGCGGCGGTCTGGCCGAACGTGTAGGGTGTGGAGTGGACTCCCCAGACCACGTTCTGGTTGTTCTGATTTGCTGGCGTCTGCGGGCCCAGCGACACATTGACAGCCTGGCCGCCCCAGAACAGGCCGGGCGTGTTGATGACGGGCAGGCCGGTCATGTTGACGGTGGCATACACCGGCGGCGTCACACCGGTGGAGACGAGCAGGTTCTGGTAAACCACGTAGCTGTTGATGTATGGGAAGCTGATGACGCCGTTGAAGTACTGCGCGTACATGGGGTCCACGTTGCCAGAGCTTTGGCCACCAGCGCCGCCGACGGCGGCGTTGGTGGTGCTGTTCCACGCAGCATACGCGTTGCACAGCAAGGTGTTGTTGCCGCCGTTGGTGAGGACGGTGGAGTTGCAGAGCACGGAGACGGACACATTGGCTGCGAGCAAGGCGTGGCGTGACAAGTGTGAGCGCAGGCAGGAGTGCGTCAAACACAGGGGAGGTACCGAACCCCTCAGGCCCACGATCCGTAACGATCCGTAACCCACGATCCGTCCCCGCCCCGGAGAGTGGAAAACGCACCTGTGCTCGCCGACTCCACGACGCCCAGGCCACGGCCGTGGTAGACGTCCTGGTGGCGGGGCGTACACGGGTGCGTGTGTGGGTCAGCGTGTTGGAGGGCGGGCAGACAGGATCCACAAACCAGGAATATGTGCATAGACGCGCGCACGCCGCGTTGCCCACAGACCCCTGCAGCGTGCACCCGGCCGTACGTTCCACCACAACACATGATACCCTCGCCGAGAGGGCTGTGCCCGGCTCGCGCGCCCGCCCTCGACCAGGCGAACAGAAAAAGCCTGGGCGGCGGCGACCTGGACTCACGTCTGCCTCGCCAGCCAGCCTGTTCGCGCTACGGGGCCACAGCGGGCGCGCTGCGCTGTTTCCGACCACGCTGTGGCCCGCGGGAGTGCGAGACCGCGGCCAGGGGTGCGGGGCAGAGGGGAACGCACCGCCTCTGGCACAGCAGCGGACACTGCGGCCGCGGCCAGGAGCAGGAGGAAGGAGCGCATGGTGTGTCCCTTCCTTGAGGAGCCCGTGAGCTGCGCGTGCAGCTGGAAGGAGGACCCACACGCACACGGCCTGGGGAGACCGGTGTGGCGAGTGGCCGACAGGTGACTCCTAGTGCACTGGTGATGACGTACCCTTCCCACTTTGCGTTTCTGCTACAGCCCCTCTTCACTCCAGCGCTGCTGCCGCGTCTGCAGGCTCTGCACGCGACGCAGCAGGTGCAGCGGCGGTGCCTTGCGGCCTGCAGGCGGCTTGTCAGGCGCGGTTGGTGGAGCCTCATATGCGGGCCTCAGGGCGGGCCTTCTCGGGGGCGCATCACCCTCCAGCCATCTCAGCGGCGCCGCCACCTCTGTCTCAGCTACATCTACGCGCGCGTCGCGTCGAGCAGATGCGCGTGCGGCACGCGCAGAGGGCCTCACAAGCTTCGGCTCCTCCCACGAGGCCGACCGGCTGCTGCCCCCTGCTGGCTGCTCGCACATCCGGAAATAATTGTCCAGGATGAGTGCTGCAGCAACTGCATCCTCCTCACTGCTCACACTCCGCCGCCGCGCTGTGGGGCTCACACCAAGAGCCTTGAGATGGCGCTCAGCCTCCTTGCTGGTGCCGAACTCATCCACCAGCCACACGCGCATGCAGTCACCAGCCACGCAGTCTGCCAGGCGCTGCGCGAAGAGGCGGCTGCGCTCTGCTTGCTGTGTAACGACGAACTCGCCAGTGACGGGGTCAAACTTGCGGGAGCGCCCAACTACAAGCTCCTGCGCTCCGATGCAGCGCGAACAGAGTGAGTCACAGCAGTGCCTGTATATGCGAGGTCGTAGGAAGTGGAATACACGTACTGTGACGCACTCGCGCCGAGCGGTGTCACGCAGCGCAGTCAGCAACTGCTGCGTGTTGCCTGCCAGGCGGAGCACGGCCAGCGGGCGAGGTGCGAGACCACCGACGCTGACTGCGACTCCTGTTTTGCGGAACCCGAAGTCGACTGCAGCGTCGGCACGTCAGAGGAGAGAGTGTGTCAGAGTCGACAAGGACTGACGTCTGCAGACATTGTGTCCTGGGGCACGCACTGCCCAGTGCTCGCCGGTACGGGTCTGGAGACGTGTCGCATGCCCCGTTGTCTGCCTCCCCAGCTGGCGCCGCTTCTCCGCCAGCTTCCCGGGGCTCAGGCACTTCTGGGTCTGCAGAGCAGGCACATATCGTCTGCGCAGCCTGGCGGGCCCTGACTCGCGTCCGGGCGTGTAGCACGCAACTGTAATCAGCCGCAGCAGGCCGCTGGGCGAGCATATAGCGCTCAAGGCGAGGCCCAGCATGCATGCCACAGTGGCAGCAGGGCACCCCCCCGCAAGGAGCGCGATGAAGGCGGAGCGCGGTGGCAGCGCCGCGAAAGGCACGCTAGCTCGTCTCTGGGGTGGTGCAGTTGAGCAGGGAATATGCGTTGAGCCGCCCGCTGCTTCTGCTCGCGCTGTAGACGGCAGCAGCTTCGCTCCGTGTCCCGTGTGTGGCGTCAGCGTCGCTATTCTGAGCATGAGCACTCACCTAGACACGAACTGCGTCGGCGCAGACCCGCCGCCAACAGCTGAGCAGAAGCGCCGAAAGACAGAGGGTGAAGAGAACGCGCCGACGCTGGCTGGCGAAGGCTCACAGAAGCCGACGGCGCTGCGTTGGCGAACCGACCTCCCGGGCCGTAAGTACGGCCAAAACACGGGCAAAGCGGCCCCAAACGCACGCCTGCCTCTTCTAGCACACGTGTTACAGCTGCCAGAGCTGCCGGGCCACGCGCTCGTGCTCGATTTGCTGACGGAGGCGGAGGAGGAGGCTCTTGTGGCCTTCATCGATGGGCCGCAGTCGCCGCCATGGCATGAGTCGAGACACAATGGCATTCACCGCGGGAAATACTGGGGCGTCGTCATGAACCTGGCGGAGCGCACAGTGCACGAGCCGCAGGTCCCGTTTCCGCAGTTCCTCGCGATTGTGGTGGAGCGCATCCGCGCAGCCATCCCATATCTAGCTGACTTCAATCCGAATCACGTAAACGCGATTTGGTACGACAGGGGACGAGGCGACTGGCTGAAGGCACATGTCGATGACCGCAGCTTGAGTGGCGACTGCATCGTGAACGTGAGCTTGGTAGGCGCGTGCACTATGACGTACGCACCGATAAAGGGTGCGAAAACGGCAGCACTGGCGGCAGAGGTCAAAGTTCGTCTGCCGCGGCGATGCCTGCAGGTGCAGAGTGGTGCCGCTCGCTACAATTGGACGCACGCCATCGCCCGTGAGGACCTGGAGGAGCCGCGGCGCGTGAGTCTCACGTTCCGTGAGAACAAGCTCCGTGGCTGAAGAAGCACGACGGATGAAGTCTGTAAGCAACACCAAACAGGAACGAAGCCTTCTGTGAGAGTCCCGCCTCCACTCAGGGCGCTGGTCTTCGCAGGTCTGTTTCTTAGTGTCTAGCACTGTAGGGCGGGGCACCATGTCGTTGGCACCCCCAGCCACCGAGCGCCGCGTGACGCGCGCACAGAGCCGCGCTCAGGGCCTCACTCCTGGGCCTCCCAGCGACGTTCCCGCGCGCGGTGCCGCCACGGAGCCGCGACTGTGTGGTCGGGGGCGCAACGTCATCGTGAACAAAGCGCCGGCTGCTGCCAAGGAGTTGTTCGCAGGAGAGGAGGACAAGAGTGGCCGGCCACAGCGCAGTCCCTTGGTTGACGCCACGAACCGCCCGGTGCGTTGCGACGCTTGACAGGGGCGCGAAGACGCATGCTTGCGCGACTCTGTGTGCTCAGCTGTGTGCGTCGCGGGCCTCCGCGGTGGCCAGCAAGCCGTGCTTTCCTCCAAACGGCCTCAAAGTGACAGGTGCAACCACTCCTCACTTTGCAGGTGCCTCCTGCGCAGCCCGCAGCCGCCGAGGCGGTCTGCGTCGCCCCCACCGTCGCTAAGCCTGATACTCAGGCGCCAGAGACGCCCCGTCGCCCCGCTGTCGCCGCCGAAGCCGGCGCAGAGGTTGACGTTGTGAAGAGCATCCTGACT
>Ga0164297_10000971_pt1 | contig 32504 bp, 22 predicted proteins | sample GEODES058metaG_FD_113539 | JGI IMG/M metagenome (GOLD analysis project Ga0164297, IMG submission 113539) | Dystrophic lake water microbial communities from Trout Bog Lake, Wisconsin, USA - GEODES058 metaG | ecosystem: Environmental > Aquatic > Freshwater > Lake | place: USA: Trout Bog Lake... | reverse complement strand
CTTTGGTTGATGATGGTGTCAATGGCTATAGCTGTTTTACCGGTCTGCCTGTCTCCAAGTATCAATTCCCGCTGTCCGCGACCGATAGGAATAAGGGCATCAATAACTTTTATTCCTGTTTGTAAAGGTGTATTAACAGGATCACGGTCCATAATGGCATGAGCCGGACGTTCAATAGGCAAACGTTGACTGGTGGTAATCCCTCCTTTGCCGTCTATTGGTACTCCCAGAGGATCAATGACCCTGCCGATCAATGCATTGCCAACGGGGATATCCATGACACGACCTGTTCGTTCCACATCATCCCCTACATTAAGATGGGAATTGTCACCCAGAAGGATAACCCCCACTTCGTATTCATCAATATTGTATGCTATACCCATGATATCGCCGGGGAATTTCAACAATTCTTCAAACCCGACACCCGGCAGACCAGACACCCTAACAATTCCTTCCGACACACTTATTACAGCACCTACTTCGCGGGGAGTAAAAGAACGCGAATATTTTTCCCTGCCCTGCACCAATTGATGGAAAAGGTCATTAATAGTTGAATTTAAATCAATTGATGACATATGAGTTCATTTAGGTCCTACTTTGTTTCAGGCACTACATTCTTTTCGGGTCCTGGTTTTGATCTTTCTCTTATCATGTCTTCAATACTTTTTTGCAAATCATTCAGGTAATCAGAGATACTCCATGATAATTTGAATCCGTTTGCTGAAAGCTCTATCCCACTGATGATCGCCGGCGCTATCCTAAATTGAAATTGGGCATCAGTTCGGAGCATGCCATTAACGGACTGCTGAATATCTGTTTGTTGTTTGGGTGGCAGGGCAAAAGCACTTTGCACCAGAATCGGATTGGCGTCTTCTTTGAAAATAGCAATGAATTTTTTCTTATCCTCTACATTTAATTCATTCAAACGCCTCATGAATAAATTGACAGTTTGCTCTTCCAAACTTACTGAAGCGAGTTCAGTGAGCGCTTTGCGTGAGATGGCAAAAACTTCCTTTTGTGTTTTTTGTGCAATTTCGCGATTCAGGTTTTCCTGCTTTTCTTTCCATGAATTGTCCTGTTGGGAGTGTAAAATATCTGCTTCATTCCTTGCTTTTTCCATGAGTTTTTTACATTCGTCATTGGTGTCGGTAACAGCTTTCTCCATTAACCCTTTTCGCTCCAGGTCGAACTGATCATATTTTTGTTTGAAATCAGCTTGTTCTTTTGCGGCTTCTGTTTTTTTAGTTTCCGCATCGGCGAGCTGAGCTTCGATCTTTTTTTCACGTTCGTTTATAGCATTAAGGACCGGTTTATAAAGAAAGTGTTTCATCAGCCACACCAAAATGAAAAAATTAATTACCTGAGCTATTACTGTGAACCAATTGATATTCATTTCGTATTTTTATTTTGCTGATAAAAAGTGGTTCCAGAAAGGGTTGGCGAAAATCAGTATCATGGATATCACAAAACAATATATAGCCAGTGATTCCAGCATTGCCAAACCTACAAACAGGGTTTGTGTGATCTTTGAAGCAGCATCCGGTTGTTGGGCTATTGAACTTAAAGCTGTTGAAATAGCCTTACCTTGTCCTAGTGCGGGTATCATCACTCCTAAACCTGATGTAATGCCTGCAGTGGCTATTGATACTACTGCAATCAATGTTGTATTGTCCATATTTTTAATTTGTTTTTGTAATTTATTGTATTGGTGTTGATCTTTCTGTGGCTGCAGCAATGTATACAGTAGCCAGGATGCCGAAAATATACGCCTGAACAATTCCTGTGATCAGGCCAAGTACGGTCATCATTACAGGGAATATTAAAGGCGCTATGCTTAATAATATACTCACTATCATTCCGCCACTCATAACATTGCCAAACAAGCGTATGGCTAATGCCAGAGTACGCGTAAGTTCGCTGATAATATTAAATGGCAGCATAATGACGTTTGGCTCAATAAATGTTTTCAGGTATTTTAAAAAACCGGTTTCAGCGATCCCGAAAAAAGGCACCGCTAAAAACACACTGATAGCAAGCGCTGCCGTAGTGGATAATGAACCGGTAGGGGCTTTATAACACGGGAAAATAATGCAGAGGTTGGATATGGCGATAAACAGAAATAATGTGCCTATATACCCTATAAATTTTTCCGGCTTGCTGAGTCCTATATCTTTGATTTGGTCTTTCATGCCGGTCACAATCATTTCAAGTATGCATTGCCACCTGGAAATGCGGAGTTCTGTTTTGAGGTTCCGGGTGATGAGCCAGAAAGCTACTGTCATCAGCAATATGATAGCCCATGTAGTCACTAATGTCAGGTTGATCTGTATAAAACTATATTCCAATAAAACTGTTTGATCAGGACTAAGATGCATGACCTACCTCCTTTTTAAAATTTGTTTTCTCGATGTTTATTTGAATCATTTTTTCATGGGTATCTATGGATAATTGATATCGTTTAGTAAAAGATCTCACCATGTATCTGCCAATCACAAAACCCACTCCACAAATAATATAATTATTAATATTTTCATTTCCAACATAATATATTCCTAACAGGGTAACCGATGTACGGATAAGGAAACTTCCCAAAATCCATAACGCCGGGATTTTAGCTGTCATGGCTTTTTTCACCGTGAGCCATAAACCATAAAAGAAGATGATCCCCAATACTACTCCGGCTATCAAAGCCAAAACGATCATTAGAATTTCATTCATGTTCCTACTCAATTTTCATTTTTTTATGTTATTTAGATATCCAATGCCACGCCATGAAACAACCTACAAATAATCCAGTTATCAAAAAGGTCAGTGTCCAGGAAAATGATTGGGGGTACATTTTATCTAACTTTATCCCCAATGCCGCCCCCAGCAATGTAGGTACTACCACAGACCAGCCTACCATACCAAACATACCTATGCCTGACCATGCGCTGCTTTTATCTTTTTGAGCCTGAAGTTTACGTTTTTCTTTTTCACCGATCTCTTCGCTGAAGGAATTCCCATTATTTGAATATTTAGTTTCCATTTTCTATCCTTCGCGAAATTTCTCCAATCTATAGATCAAGCCACTTTCCATTTTTGCCATTACAGAACGTATGCTTTTTTCCTTTTCACCTATTATCTCAAATTCTTTTTCAACTGATTCCCGCAGCTTACCCAGGTCTGCCCCACCGATAACATTACGAACCGACGCCAGTACCGCTGTGCCCGCTTTTACTAATATACCTTTATCAACAGCTAAATATTGAACTTCACCTGCATCAGTTTCATAAGTGAAAATACCAGGCACCAATGCTGCAACACAATCAAGCCTCTGCGGTAACAGACCATAAGACCCATTGCTTGTTTCTAAAATTATCCGCTTCACATTTTTTATTTCGGCAAAAACCCGAAACGGAAGGAGAATCTTCAGGTTCATTAATGTAACTTCCATAATACTTTATTTATCAGCTATTACATCTTTTTTCATAGTTGTCGTTGCAGCTGTTTTATCCACTTGCTTACCTGTAACTTCCTTTTTCTTTACTTCATCTATAGAACCTATCATATAAAATGCACTTTCAGGCAGATCATTAAATTCATCTCCAAGAATCCTTTCGCAACCATCTAGTGCATCTTTTAAACTGACCTCTTTTCCTTTGATACCGCTGAATTGTTCGGTGGTGAAAAAAGGTTGTGTAAGAAATCGTTCCAAACGCCTTGCCTGGTTCACTAAATTTCGGTCGCCTGTAGATAACTGTTCCAAGCCAAGCATAGCAATAATATCTTTGAGTTCTTCATATTGGGAAAGTGTATGCTTTATTTGCTGCGCCAGTTCATAATGTCTTTTACCGATAATACCGGGCGCAGCCATTTTAGAATTGGATTGCAATAAATCAATGGCGGGGTAGAGGCCTTCGCTGGCTTTTTTCCGGGATAGAACTATAGTAGCAGACAGGTGGGAAAAAGCGTGTACTGCTGCAGGGTCAGTCAGGTCATCTGCGGGTACATACACAGCCTGGATGGATGAGATGGCGCCTGCATCAGTGTTGGCTATCCGCTCCTCCAGTTTAGCCAGTTCAGTTTCTAAAGTTGGCTGATAACCTAACCGTGCGGGCATTTCTCCCATTAAGCCGGATACTTCCATGCCAGCCTGTATAAACCGGAAAATATTGTCAATGAGTAACAATACATCCCGGTGCTCATCATCCCGAAAATACTCTGCCATGGTCAAAGCCGCATTACCCACGCGAAAACGGGCGCCAGGCGGTTCATTCATCTGCCCGAACATCATCACCATGTTATCCAGCACACCGGCTTCTTTCATATCGTGATACAGCTCATGACCTTCACGGCAACGCTCCCCGATACCGCAAAATATGCTTACACCCCTGTTATTCCCTACCATATTGTGTATCATCTCTGTAAGCAAAACTGTTTTGCCAACACCGGCGCCACCAAATAAACCGGCCTTACCACCCCGCTCCAATGGTATCAGTACATCAATTGCTTTTATACCTGTTAAGAAAACCTCTGATTTAGTGGATTGCTTAGATAATGCAGGCGGCGACTGGTGTATATTACGCCACTCCATGCCAGCTAATGGCTTCAGGTGGTCAATAGTATTCCCAAAAACATCGAACATCCGCCCCATGATTGACTTCCCTACCGGTACTTTAAGTTGTTTCCCGGCTGTCTCTACAGCCATGCCGCGCGCTAACCCTTGAGTGGGCGTTAATGCGATACCTCTTACACGTTGTGTATCAATTTGGGATAATACCTCTATTACGATCTCTTTATCCTTACCGGTATGCAGCACCGTAAAAATGGAAGGTAAATCCCGTTCGAACCATACGTCCACAACACTACCCCTGACTGAAATGATTTTTCCGCGATTCAAAGTGTTGATCTTATGTTTCGTATTTGTTTCCATTTTAAGCTTAAATGTTATTATTTTCCAAAAAACAACTCCACCTCCACACGATGCTCCACACCATTATCACGTAGGGTTACAACATTATCTATCTGTAAGGTTCCGTCAACTGTTACAGTCATTTTTCCTACTATATTCTTTTGGTTTAGAATGATATGATACATGGTATTGCGGTAGCGGTAGTGTGCCTTGTACAACGCCCAGTGTGGTGGAATGCAAGGCTCAAACGTTAATTGGTCGCCTTTTGTACGTAGCCCCAGGAATGACTCTATGATCAACTGGTACATCCAACTTGCCGACCCGGTATACCATGTCCATCCTCCCCGTCCTGCATGGGGTGGGTAGGAGTAGATGTCCGCAGCTACGACATAGGGTTCCACTTTATAAGTAGCTATTTCCTCCCTGGTTCTGCCATGATTCACAGGGTTCAGCATTTGCAACAGTTCCCAGGTGCGGCTGTTATCTCCCAATTTTGCAAATGCCATCACAGTCCATACAGCGGCATGGGTATACTGCCCGCCGTTTTCCCTTACACCCGGCACATATCCCTTTATATAGCCAGGATCTGTGGTTGCTTTATCAAATGGAGGGTCTAACAGTTGTATAATGTTGGCATCTTTCTTCACCAACCTCGCTGCTACTGCTTCCATCGCCATTACAGACCGCTCTCTACTACCCGCCCCAGAAATTACAGACCAGCTTTGAGCAATTGAATCTATCTGGCATTCGGCTGCGTCAGCGCTGCCAAGTGGAGTACCGTCATCAAAGTAGGCTCTTCTATACCATGCCCCATCCCACCCGTTTTTTTCCAGGTTCATACCTAAAGTTGCTGCCTCAGTTTTACATTGCGCAGCAAAATCCGGATCATGATGCAAGTTGGATATTTCAATAAATTTTACAAGGATATTATAAAGGAAAAATCCCAGCCATACGCTCTCACCCTTCCCGTCGTGTCCTACCCGGTCCATACCGTCGTTCCAGTCACCGGCGCCCATCAGTGGCAACCCATTCACTCCAAAATTCAAACCGTGTTTTATTGACATGAGGCAATGTTCATAGAGCGTTGCAGACTGGTCAGACTGATCCGGAAGCCCATAATAGGAATCCTCTCCGGGATTTAACAAACGCCCTGACAGGTAATGGGATGTTTCAGCCAATATTTGGATATCTCCGGTATGGCTCACATAACGCTGGGTTACATATGGCAACCAAAGATAATCATCTGAAATATGCGTTCTCACACCGCGGCCTGTTGGTGGGTGCCACCAATGCTGCACATCGCCCTCCCGGAACTGCCGGGAAGCACACAGCAGGATTTGTTTACGGGCTAATAGTGGCTCTGCGTGAAGTAATGATAATACATCCTGCAACTGGTCCCTGAACCCAAATGCGCCGCCGCTCTGGTAATACCCGCTGCGTCCCCATAGCCTGCAGGAAAGCGTTTGATAAGTAAGCCAGCCATTTGCAATCACATTAATCGCTTTATCGGGCGTTTCTACTTGTAGCGCACTGGTAGTATGTTTCCAAAACTCCTTTACGTTTTCCAGCGATTGATATGCTGCATCGTGTCCACGGGATTGATTGATAATTTCAATAGCCTTATTCACATCTTTTCCTGCACCAAGCCTGAAAATCACCTCGCGTTCTTCACCATTCAGTAACGTGAAGGGCACCTGTATGGCAGCGCAAGGGTCTAATGCAACACCTACTTTGCCTGATAACTTCAACCTGTGCATCGCATCCGGGTTTTGCAAGTTGCCATTACGCCCTATGAATTCAGTTCTGTCGCCGGTAAATGTTTTGGTTACATCATCAGTATCAAAGAAAGCAACCCTTCCGTCAAATTCAGTGAAGTATGGGTTTTTTGCCAAAAACGCAGCACTGACAGGTTCTATTTCTGTATATATGTGCATAGCTGTTTTAGGTTTCAGATCACCCAATACCCATTCGGTATAGCCAGTTACAGAAAGACGCCGGATAGCGCCGGAATAATTACGTATTTTTAGTACGGTAAACTTAACTGGGGCATCCTTGTCCACATAGACCGTCATTTCCGAATGGATGCCTTCTTCAATATGTTCAAAAATACTGTAGCCGAAACCATGCTTCGTAATATAAGATGACCTGCCCCCCCGTGGAAGTGCAGTAGCAGACCAAAAGCTGCCGGTATCGTCATCGCGGATATAAAAGACTTCTCCCCCACTATCAGTTACAGGGTCATTGTTCCAGGGAGTAAGGCGCATTTCATGTGCATTGTCAATCCATGTATAGGCTTGCCCGCTTTCAGAAACTACCGTTCCAAAATCAGGATTGGCTATTACATTTGCCCAGGGCGTCGGCGTCCTGTTCTTATTATCCAGCAATATGACATACTCCCGTGCGTCTGCTGAAAACCCGCCTTTCCCATTGAAAAACAAGACATTTGCAGGTGTGACAAGCGATTTTATTACCGAGGTCTGTGTATATGTTTGCGGGATATAAACGATGGCTGGTTTGATGTTCATTTTTTGGTTGAGTTGGTCACTAAGTGAACCTTTATTATCTGCTATGTTCACCCGTGCCACTGTCTGAAACAGTATGCGGTCTTCATTTGAGATCTGCTCTGCCGCCCTAACAAAAATACCACCCGGCTTATCCATCATTTCATTGGGTATTAATGCCTGAATTTCATTTTGAAATGCCTGCCTGTAACCACCGTGATCTTCATTCCAGATCACCAGGTCTATAATAAGTCCTTTAAGGCGCCAGTAAGTGTGTGCTTGTATTAATTGCCTTGCCAATTGTATATTTTTCTGGTCTTCGATCTGCAAGAGTATAATTGGTAAATCACCTGATATGGAATAACCCCATAAACCCGATTGTCCCCTGCGGTTTTTAATGATGATCGAAGGATCTGCACGGAGAGCAGGGTTTGTAAAAATGAGAGAACCTGCGAGCCGTCCGAACAATTGTTCATCAGCCTCTGTTACATTGATTTGCCTAAGAATAACCTGGCTGTGTGTCCAAGCAAGTTCAAACACTCGCTCTTTATTGTGTTTATCATGATACTTTTCTATGAGTTTTTCACATACTTCCTTTGTATCGCCAATGCCTATTATAAGGTCTATGGTCACACTTTCTTCCGGTTCCAGTAATATAACATTCCTGATAGCAACTATTGGGTCTAATACGGAACCCTGGCTGCCAGATAGCGGTCCCGGGTTATTCAGCGCTTTGGGATTAAAAACAGTATTACCCCGTCCTATAAATTCCATCCGATCAGTTTCAAATGATGGTTGTTGTTGTTCCATTCCATGTATCACCATTGCATGAAACATCCAGGGGGTGTGTTCATAAGCTGACCGTGGTTTGCGCTTGCATAAAATAGCCTGTTGAAAGGGTAGAATTTCCGTCTGTACAAATAGGTTACTGAATGCAGGCTGCATAGCATCAGAGTCCTGCGATGAAAGTACCACTTCCGCATAAGTTGTAATTTCGATCGTTCTTTGTATCCTTGACTTGTTCGTGAGCACCATTCTCCGCATCTCGGTGTCGTCCTCTGGTGATATTACTATCTCGGTATGTGTTTCAATATTGTCATATGAATTATGAAAATCAACCCTGCCCATAGAAAACGCCACTTCATAGCTCTTCATTTTTTTAAGTACAGGCTGGTGTGTATTGCTCCAGTATTCACCTGTTTCCATATCGCGTATGTAGCAAAACGTGCCCCAGTTGTCGCAGGTACTGTCTTCGCGCCAGCGGGTAACAGCAATATCTTTCCACCTGCTATACCCGCCACCTGAGTTGGTTACCATCACATGGTATTTACCATTACTTAATAATTGCACTTCCGGTATTTGCGTATTAGGTGTATTGATTATTCTTACCTGCGATCCGCTTACTGTGTTGTTTAAATCTATGAGGTCAGTAGTATGGGCATAATAAGAAGATGACTTAGGGATACGCTCCTGTAGCAGCAAAAGTGTAGCCTGAAATTGCGGCTCTGCTTCAAAACGCCTTTGCATGGGCTGGTCTAGTATCAGATAGGCTAATGACAGGAGGCTCATGCCCTGATGATGCGCCATGAACGATTGTATTACTACATTCGACTGCCCACGCTGTAAACGGGACGGCGTATAGTCAATAGCTTCATAAAAACCATAATCGCCTTCAAAACCCGCATCAAATAATGACTCCAGATTTTCACATGAAACTTCCGGTGCCACCATCAATGACAACGCAATAGCATAGGGCGCCACAACGGTGTCAATTTCAAGTCCCCGCTTTAATCCTAATCCCGGTACTCCAAAAGCCTGATACTGGTAGTTGGAACTGGCATCTACCATATTGTAACCTGACTCTGAAAAACCCCATGGTATCCCTCGATGTTTCCCATAATCTATTTGACGTTTTACAGTTGTCTTACAAGTTTGGCCAAGCAATGTATTCTCATACAATGGCATTACCAATAGCGGCATCAGGTATTCAAACATGGAGCCGCTCCAGGAAAGGAGTATCGAATCCCCTCCAACATTAGTGAGCAGACGCCCCAGTGCAAACCAGCTTTCCTCCGGCAGTTTCCCCTGTGCTATGGCAACAAATACGCATAATCGAGCTTCTGATGCCAGCAAATCATAATAGCCGGGGTCACAGGCATGTTCTTCTACGCGGTAACCAATAGTGAGCAGATGCTTTGGTTTATCATACAGGAAATCCCATTCCATATCAGCAAGGCCTATACACTCATGCCCCAGTTTTTCTATCAGTGCAATTTGCTGCCCAACAAGTTGTTGCGTTTTTGCAACAGATTCTTTAAATGTACTAATCCATTCATTTTCTTCGATGGTGTTATTTTCACTTTTCAGCCCATCAAGAATCGGTATTAATTCAATTGTCTTTTTAAATAAAGAGCTTAATGTAATATCGCTGGCTATTTCAATAAGATTTCGGAATTTAGCCGATACAGGTGGCAAAGCATACCAAGGATAAAGTATCTGAATATTATCTATTGCCTGCCGCAATTGTTCTGATAAATTATCCATCCACCAGTCAGTTATACTTCCAGCTTCGGTTTCAATGGTTTTGATGACTACCTCATAATTAACGGACAACAATTTAAGTGAATTTATTATATCATCAATAGAGGTGTGCTTTATACTGCATTCGATCTCCAACAAAGAATAAAAATCAAACAAAACCGTACTGTCTTGCTTACCAATTATTTCTTTCAAGACCCGTATGGTATCCAGCAAACCTTCAAATATTTTATTATCTGCAACTTTCTTATGTAGTATTTCAAACAGCCCTTGTCGCAATGTGAGCAAGTGTCCTGCAAGGTTCCCGCTATCTACAGTGGAAATATATTTTTGTGGTAACACCTGCAGCGTCCTAGTATCATACCAATTAAAAAAATGCCCGTTAAATCTTTCGAGTTGCAGCATGGTTTTAATAGTATTATCGGTACGTTCCAGGAATTTGCCTGTTGTTATATAGCCAAAATCCAGCGCCGACAGGTTCGCAAGAAGTGACAAACCAATATTAGTAGGCGAAGTGCGGTGTGCGATGACAGGAACCGGGTATTGCTGGAAATTATCTGGCGGCAGCCAGTTATCATCATCGCCCACAAAACGCTCAAAATAGCCCCATGTTTTTCTTGCAACTTTTAAAAGGAAGATATTCTGGCCCGCAGTGAGTAATGTCTTCTGCTTTGGCGAAGGGTTACTGATCAACCATGTTATTAATGGAGAGAACGCCCAAAAGAATAATATAGCTCCCGCGATATACAGGTGTTCAGGTAAATAAACAGCCAAATAAATAATGAGTACAAACGAAAGAACCGGGGCAGCCCGCATTGTCCAATAAGACGCTGCAAGACTATTTTTATTAATGCTCTCTAAATTTGAGGATTGATCCCATTCCAATAGTTTTTTATGCGACAGGAGCATCCTCCAAGAAGTACGTGCTATTGCAAATAAATTCGCAAAAGCTTCAAATGGAAGGCATAGCACTGAAAATGAGGTTTGAATAATGATATTGCCAGTAGTATTCAATATCCTTTTGATGTGGTGCGATAAAATAACATCTTCAGGCTTTTTAAAAGTATCCCAAACTAAGGTTACAAAAATGGGGAATACAATTATCCCGGATACTGCAATAGTCCAGAAAAGCGGAGCGCACAATACCGTCCAACCTAAGATTATCAAGGTTGTTAATGCCATTGATATAAGGCTGCGACGAATATTATCAAATATTTTCCACCGCGATAAACCGGATAATGGATTTTTTTGTAACCTCCCGTCAACTCCTCTGGCAAATGGTAAGCACCATGAAAAAATTTGCCAGTCCCCCCGCACCCAGCGCAGTCGGCGCTTGGTGTCAATTCGGTAACTCATAGGGTATTTTTCAAATAATTCTACATCGCTTATCAATCCTGACCTTATGAAACAGCCTTCCAATAAATCGTGACTTAGGATACGGTTTTCAAGAAACCTGCCTTTCAGCGTTTTTTCAAATGTGTCCAGCTCATAAATACCCTTTCCGATAAAAGAACCTTGCGCAAATAAATCCTGATAAACATCTGATGTGGCGCGGGTGTAGGGGTCAATACCTGGCTCATTGCCATGCAGCCTGCTATAATAGGAACTGTTTGATTCAGGCAAAGTCACCGAGACTCTTGGTTGCAGTATACCGTAGCCGTCTGTAACGCGTTTTTTTCTTTCGTCATAGAAAGGATGATTTAAAGGATGCGCCATAGTTGCTACCATCTTCCAGGCAGCGCCACGCGGCAATTGAGTATCTGAATCAAGCGTTATTATATATTTTACGTTGTACAGCAAAGAATATTCACCCACGATACATGAAAAATGGTCATTGGTATTGCTCCTAAGCAAATGATTCAATTCACTTAATTTGCCGCGTTTTCTTTCATAACCCATCCATATGTTCTCACCTGCATTCCACTGTCGCGGACGATGAAAAAGGAAAAATATATCCCTTTTGCCGTTTTCATATTTTATTTTCAAATCCCTGATCTTCTTTTGTGCCAGTTGCAGCAGTTCTATGTCTGCGGGCAATGTTTCCTCTGCGGCATCAGTGAAGTCGGTGAGCAGCCCAAAGTATAAGTTTTCGTCCCTGTTTGCCAGGAAACGGACTTCCAGAGCCTCCACCAGGTCTTCAATAGCAGAAGCATGGGTAAGCATAGCAGGTATAATGACAAGTGTGCTGTAATCATCAGGAATTTTTTCCGAAAAATCCATCCGTGGCAGCAGGTTGGGTCTTACAAGTAAGGTTGAAAAAAAGTTAACTACTGAAATTGCCAGTTGACTTGATGCGAGCATTAGAAGAATACCCAGTAGCAGCAGCATCCAGCGTCCTGTAGTGTCGGAATACGCTTTAATCAAGAAAACAGTGCTTATTGCAATTGTTATTAAAATTATTGAACCTATATAAACCGGTAGCCTGTTGTTGCTCCAGACGCTACTAATGACATCAAGACCAGAATTTCTTATACCTGCTACTTTTTTTGTCCGCGAAAATCCCTTCCCTGTCAGGTAGTAGCCTACATGGGCTTTTCGGTCCGCAGGCAGTTTGTTTTGAATATTTTCACTTGCTAACTTAATGGCTATTTTTGCAATGTCATTTTCTGAATGTTTTGATTTCCTGGAAATGTACTCCACTACGTGCCGGTAATTGTCGCGGGTATGAAAATCCATCCTTGCATAGATACCATCATAATCCTCACGGAGGGTTTGTTCTACGATGCTATGTTTTTCAATAAAATCTCTCCAGTTGAATGAACTGAGTAACCTTAGACTGCCGATACTATTGCTGACTGAAACCTGGTTCACGGCTTGTTTTTGTATTTCCGCATTCACCAGTTCAGCAATGGTGCGACCTTCCTCTGTCAGTCTTTGTTCTATCCAGGTAAGGGGTAATGCCAGCGCAACTCCTTTTCCCAACAACTGCCGGCTCATTTCCGATACAAAAGCGCTCACCATCGGGGGGGCTGACCTTGTCATATCTGCAATTACCAAAATCAAGCTTTTAGGGTCATCCTGTGCAGTATCTGTCATTTGCTGTACCCAGTGGTCGGCAAGATTTTTGTCAATCCTATCGATAGCAACTAAGGATGATACCCGCCGTAGGTTTTCTATCAATGTCAGCCGGAGCATGATGGGTATTGCCCACAACTCCCCTAGCTTGAGTGGCACAACCGATTGATACGAATTAATAAAGTTGCCCAGACGTTCCAGGTCAACCTTGCCATCGCTATGCGCTATTAACTGGAGCGCAATATCATATACGCGTGCTATGCCGGGTGTTTCAGCATTTGTGAGTTGAGGTAAAGTTTCATTGTATCCTTTCGGCAGGTGTTTTTTAGCTGTGCGGATTTGTTCTTCAATAAAATAAAAATTATCTATGAGCCATTCCCCTGCCGGTGTGATGGGGCTGTTTTTTTTTATGACTTCAGCCAGCAGCTTTCGCATGGCATTCAGCACTTTCTCGTTATCAGCCAGCCGGTACAGTAAGATGCCTTTTGAGGGTGTTTTGCTTAACTTATGGGTTCCAGCCAGGGTTTTGGCACAGTGGTCCATTTGGTCAGCGCTGTACAATTCCGCTATTAAAGGTTGCTCATTAGTATAATTTTGTTTTGGGTTATTTACCTGCTTTGGATTACCTGCCAGAAAGTAAGCCCTCATATTTGTTATGATCTCGTGTGCCGTTCCAATTGTCAACTTCATAAATATTGTCTTTTTGTAGATCGGGCGTAGAGAAGAGATTAAAGAAAGAACCGCGTCTGTACTTATAAATCACAGACTGCCACCACACTAAGTATCGGGTATAAAGGTGCAATGAAATATGCGACAAAGTATCACAATACTTTGCAGAAAAGTTACATAATTCACACTATAGAGGTGAGTTTTTATGAGCCTGAGGAAGAGTAAAAGGACATAATCATTTTGCCACCAAAGCACTATTCACTATTTCCTGTGCTTGTATCAAAATTTTGTCCAAATGTTCTCTACCCAAAAAACTTTCGCCATAGATCTTGTAAATATTCTCTGTGCCTGATGGGCGCGCGGCAAACCAACCATTTTTGGTAGCAATTTTCAATCCGCCAATGGAGGCATTATTTCCTGACGCTGTGGTGAGTAATTGTTCAATTTTTTCTCCAGCCATTTCAGTGATTTGTACTTGTTGGGGAGAGATGGAACTGAGTGATTTCTTTTGTTCTGGCGTTGCCGGAGCATCTATGCGGTCATAAACCGATTCTCCAAATTCCTTAGTCATACCCTTGTATATTTCGCCGGGATCTTTGCCCATAACCGCTGTTATCTCCGCAGATAGCAGGGCAGGAATAAAGCCATCCTTATCGGTTGTCCACACACTGCCGTCTAATCGTATGAATGATGCACCGGCACTCTCTTCGCCTACAAAACCAAGCGATCCGTCCATCAAACCATCTACAAACCATTTGAAGCCTACCGGAACTTCATAAAGTTTCCTGCCCAGCTTTGCTGTAACACGATCTATCATTTGACTGCTCACCATTGTTTTGCCCACTGCTGCTTCTTTTCTCCAACTGTTACGGTTCTGAAAAAGATAGGAAATACAGACAGAAAGGTAATGGTTAGGAGGGAGCAGCCCAACGCTTTTTGTGACGATACCATGCCTGTCATAGTCAGTATCGCAGGCGAAGGAAATATCGTATTTGTCCTTCATGGCGATGAGGCTATGCATGGCATACGCTGAGGAAGGATCCATGCGTATCTGCCCGTCCCAATCCAGCGTCATAAACCGGAATGTGGGATCCACCTCTTTGTTTAAAACGGAAAGATTCAGTTTATAATACTCAGCAATCGGCTCCCAATAATGAATCCCTGCGCCACCAAGTGGGTCAACCCCCATGCGGATATTGCCATTGCGGATAATATCCATATTGATTACGTTCCCGAGGTCAGCTATATAGGTATTGAGATAGTCATATTGGTGAGTTGTTGATGCTTTCAGCGCCTTTTCAAGCGTCATTCTTTTCACGTCCACCAGGCTGTGTTCCAGCAATTCGTTTGCTTTGTTTTCGATCCATTTAGTAACGTCAGAACCTGCAGGCCCGCCATTGGGAGGATTATATTTTAAGCCGCCGTCACCCGGTGGATTGTGGCTTGGGGTGATGACGATACCATCAGCCAAGCCGGTCTTACGGCTTTTATTGTAGGTAAGTATGGCGTGGGAAATAACAGGGGTTGGTGTGTATACCTCCATACCGGCAATCATTACTTCCACTCCATTTGCAGCTAATATTTCAAGAGCACTTGCAAGAGCTGGAACAGAAAGTGCATGGGTATCCATACCAATAAACAATGGCCCATCAATTGTCTGCATTTTTCGGTAAATGCAGATAGCCTGAGTAATTGCCAATATATGCCACTCATTAAAAGACCGTGTAAACGCAGACCCGCGATGACCCGAAGTGCCGAATGACACTCGTTGAGCGGCAATTTTTGGGTCTGGGATGTCACTGTAATATGCAGTGATAAGTTTTGGTATATTCAACAGCATTTTAGGTTCAGAGAGTTTTCCTGCAAGTGGACTAATTATCATGTTGTTTATTGTAAATTTATTATCCTAATAATGCGCCGGCCTTTTTATCAATACACCAGTACAAATGACCATCTCCTGGTTTTATTAACTGCGCAGGATATTTTTTAGGCTGATATGGAGCGGTTAACACTGTTTTTAATATTTCAGCCTTAGCACAGCCTGTTACTAAGAAAATAATATTATGAGCCTGGTTGATCAGGTCTGCTGTCATAGTTACTCTGTACATTTTTTGTTCTGGCACATAAACCTCTTTCACAAGATGCGTATGCTCAAAAACCACATCGCTTCCCGGAAAAAGTGAAGCAGTATGCCCATTATCACCGAGACCTAAAAGTACTAGGTCGAATTTGGGAGGCTCATTATCAAAGAACTTTTTAATAGCGTTTTCATATACTATAGCAGCTTTTTGGGGTACTAAATTAACAGGAACCGGCTTAATATTTTGTAATGGTATAGCAACATGATCCAGCAATAATGTTTTAGCCATATTGGCATTGTTTTGCTTATCAACCCTGGGCACGCATCGTTCATCTCCCCAAAATACAAAAGTTTTATCCCACGGTAGCTGTTCTCGAAATGGCGGCTTTGATAACAGCTCATACAATTGCCCGGGTGTATCGCCACCGGAAAGTGAAATTATAAACCATCCTCTTTCAGCAACTGCGTTTTTTGCTATCTCAATAATAAATAACGCAGTTGCTTTTGTGAGGTCGTCAACCGTATTGAAAACCTTGATGTTCTCTATCTGTTTCATATTTATAAATTGCCCCATTTCCAGTTCAGTATCTCCGGCATATCTTGTCCGTGTTGATTGATATATAGCTTGTGTTCTATCAGCTTATCCCGTAGATATTGTTTTAGATACGCGCCTTTAGCGCCCAGATTCGGTATGCGGTCTACCACATCCTCAACGAGGTGAAATCTATCTAAATCATTTTGCACTCTGATATCGAAGGGGGTTGTAATTGTCCCTTCTTCTTTATAGCCCCGTACATGCAGATTGCGGTTAGCACGGCGGTAAGTAAGCCTGTGTACTAACCAGGGGTATCCATGAAATCCAAAAATGATGTGTTTGTCTTTTGTAAAGATGGAATCGTAGCTGATGTCGCTTAATCCGTGTGGATGTTCGCTCGCAGGTTGTAGCTTCATCAGGTCCACCACATTGACAACGCGTATTTTCAGGTCGGGAAGGTGTTCTCTGAGTATGGAAACCGCTGCAAGGATCTCCAGTGTTGGCGTGTCACCGCAACAAGCCATGACAACATCGGGTTCAGCGCCCTGATCACTGGAAGCCCATTGCCAGATGCCTATTCCTTCGCTACAGTGTATTACTGCCTGCTCCATAGTGAGCCATTGCGGCAGTGCGTGTTTCCCTGCTACCACTACATTTACATAGTGACGGCTTCGCAGACAGTGGTCGAAAACAGACAAGAGACAATTGGCATCGGGTGGAAGATAAATACGAATTATATCGGCTTTCTTGTTCACCACATGGTCAAGAAAGCCGGGATCTTGGTGTGTAAAACCGTTGTGGTCCTGTTGCCATACATGAGATGCCAGAAGGTAGTTTAGTGATGCAATATTCCGCCTCCAGGGAAGCTCTGAAGTTACCTTCAACCATTTAGCGTGCTGGCTGAACATGGAATCCACTATCCTGATGAATGCTTCATAGCTGTTAAACAGCCCGTGCCGTCCGGTAAGCAGGTAACCCTCCAGCCAGCCTTCACATTGATGTTCACTCAGCATAGAGTCCATAACCCTACCGGTTGGCGCCAGAAATTCATCATATTTTTCTTCCCGAGCATCCCACTGGCGGTTGGTGACTTCAAAAACAGCGCCTAACAAATTTGATAGTGTTTCATCTGGACCGAAAATTCGGAAATTGTGCTGAACTTGGTTCAGCTTCATCACATCCCGGAGAAAACTGCCCAGCACCATGGTATCCTGCCCTTCAACAGCGCCGGGTGAGGGCACACTCACAGCATGGTCGTGAAAGTCAGGCATTCGGAGATCGCGGAGCAGTATACCACCGTTTGTGTGCGGGTTAGCGCCCATTCTGCGGTCGCCTGTTGGCGCAAGTTCTGCCAACTCCTTTAGTAGAGCGCCCTGTTCATCAAATAATTCTTCGGCTTTGTAACTTTTCATCCAGGCTTCCAGCAACTTAACATGATCGGGGTGATCTTTGTCAACAAGGATCGGTACTTGGTGCGAGCGTGATGTACCCTCTATCTGTATGCCATCCACCACCTTCGGTCCAGTCCAGCCCTTAGGCGAGCGGAGCACGATCATAGGCCACCGCGGTCGGGTATCATCCTTTTTGCCGCTTGCACATAGCCGGATCTCCCTGATGTCCTCTATAACATTTTCTAATGTTGCAGCCATCAGTTGATGCATTTTTTCAGGATCATCCCCTTCCACAAAATAGGGTGTCCAGCCACAGCCGCGAAAGAATTGTTCTAGTTCCTCATGCTCTATCCGGGCAAGTATAGTAGGGTTGTTGATCTTATATCCATTCAGGTGCAGGATGGGCAATACGGTTCCATCAGTTAGGGGGTTCAGCATCTTATTGGAATGCCATGCCGTAGCCAGCGGACCGGTTTCTGCTTCACCATCGCCAATGACACAGGCAACTATAAGCCCAGGGTTATCAAAAGCAGCGCCAAAAGCATGACTAAGGGAATAACCAAGTTCACCCCCTTCATGAATAGAGCCTGGAGTGGTAGGCGCTACGTGGCTGGATATACCGCCTGGAAATGAGAATTGTTTGAATAATTTTTTCAACCCGGCTTCATCGCAGCTGATATCTGGATATATCTCGGAATACGTTCCCTCAAGATAAGTATTTGCCACTAATGCTGGCCCCCCATGACCAGGACCTGCTACATAGAACATATCCAAGTCATATTGCTTAATCACTCTATTCAAATGAACATAAATAAAGTTCTGCCCCGGCGTAGTGCCCCAGTGCCCCACTACCAATGGTTTTACATGCTCTTGTTTCAGCGGTTCTTTCAACAGGGGGTTGCCATAAAGATATATCTGTCCTACAGACAGGTAGTTGGCGGCCCGCCAGTACGCATTTATTTTTTGCAGTAATTCAGGCGATAGTGTTTCAGCCTCTTTATTGATTAATGTCGATCCCATAATTTTATTAAACTTATACTTTTAAAATATATTTTACCGTCATTCTCGCTATCATTAATTCCTCATTGGTTTTTATGACGCGGACATACACAGGGCTCGTATCTATTGAAATAATCGACTCATTATTTGCATTCTTCGTCTCATCCAATTCAATGCCCAAAAATTTCATACCATAACATATACAGCTTCGTACCACCGATGCATTTTCACCAATGCCACCGGAGAATACTAATGTGTCAAGTCCGCCGAGTGTTGCAGCAAAAGAACCGATCCATTTCTTTACCTGATAACAAAACAGTTCTATAGCTTCAGCAGCATAAGGATCTGTGCTTTCTATTTTCAATAATTCACGCATATCTGCGCTTGTTTCTGAAATACCCAGCAAGCCGGATTCATAGTTAACAAGATGATTGAATTGTTTGACACTAATTTGCACTGTACTTAACAAGTAGGAGGCTACCCCCGGATCAAGATCACCTGTGCGGCTACCCATCATTAATCCGGATGTTGGCGTAAACCCCATGCTGGTATCCATGCATTTGCCATCATGTACTGCAGCAAGACTTGACCCATTACCCAGGTGTGCAAATATTATCCTACCACCAGCAGTCTTGCTCCCTGCCTCACGTTTTAATTCTTCAAGCAGATAGTTGTAAGAAAGCCCGTGGAAGCCATACCGCTGAATACCACTGTTGTAATACCGTCGAGGTATAGTTAGCATTTTTGCAACAGCAGGCATGGAGGTATGAAAGGATGTATCGAAGCAGGCTATCTGTTGTAGAGTAGAATGGCGCTTACTGAATAGTTCTATCAACCTGATCTCTTCCGGCAAGTGTTCCGGGTCAAAGGCGCTGATGCTTCTTAATTCCTCTATTAACTCTGGTGTTATGAACTCCGGCTCAGTATGCTTCATACCATGCACTATACGGTGTCCTATCGCCTTCACCGATACAAGAGCCCCTTGTGCTTCAAGCCAATCAACTAAGTAACTTGCGGCTTCATCATGACTGGGCGCTTCAACGCTAATGCTTTTTTTTTCTTTAGTAGCTAAATTATTAAAGTTTAGTTGGGCATTTGCAGTTCCTATATTTTCCACCTCACCGGACAATGATAATGTCAGTTGTGCTTCATTTTCATACAAGGCAAATTTAATGCTTGACGAGCCGCAATTGACTGCGAGTACAGAACCCTTAATAGTTTTCATAAATCATCTTCAAAATTTATCTGCAATCACCATTATCTGTGTACTACTAATTACTCGTTTTCGTTTTTTTCAAGAGGCATTACGATCCAGTTATGCCCATCTTTTGCTATGAGCGCCTCAGCATCTTCCGGACCATGTGTACCAGCAGCATAATTCGGGAAGTTTGGAGAGGTATTAGCATTCCAAGTGTGTACAATGGGTATGAGTACCTTCCAGGCTGCTTCTACCTGGTCGCCACGCATGAATAGCGTAGCATCCCCCTGGAAAATATCCAGCAACAATGTTTCGTATGCTTCTGGTGTGCCTGCCGTATAAGAGTCACTATATTTGAATAACATATCTACAGGAGTCAGCAACATCTTAAGGCCCGGTCTTTTCGACTGGAACCTCAGCTGGATACCCATGTGTGGCTGTATATTCAGCACTAGCCTGTTGGGTTGCCAGTTTTCAGCGGTTTCCGGCGGGAAAGACTGATGAGGAACAGGACGGAACTGAATGGTGATAACAGATATGGACTCATTCATACGCTTGCCTGTGCGCACATAAAAGGGTACGCCTTGCCAGCGCCAGTTATCAATAAAGAATTTCACTGCGGCAAATGTCTCTTTGTTAGATGTTTTAGATACATCCGGCTCCAGACGATAGCCTTTTACGCGCTTACCTTCTACCCAACCATCTCCATACTGCCCTCTCACCGCATATTTATGCACCTGCTCCGAAGTTATTTTTCTTATGGCGTTCAGTACGTCCACTTTGCGGTTACGCACTTCATTGGCTTCAAAAGATACAGGCGCTTCCATCGCAATGAGGCATAATAGCTGCAATAGGTGGTTTTGTATCATATCGCTCAGGGCGCCCGCCGTCTCATAATAATTCCCCCTGTTCTCTATCCCCATTTGTTCTGAAACAGTAATCTGAACGTGATCTATATAGTTGCGGTTCCAAATAGGCTCAAACATGGCATTCGCAAAACGAAATGCCAGGATGTTTTGTACAGTCTCTTTGCCTAAATAATGATCAATACGGTATATCTGCGATTCATCGAACAAACCATGCAACAGGCAATTCAAATGTTTAGCGCTGTCAAGATCATGACCAAAAGGTTTTTCTACTACAATGCGGCTCAATTCTTTGTTTTTAAGGAGTCCACTCTCCCCTATCTTCGTAGCTATTTCTTCAAAGAATACAGGCGGCACTGCCATATAATAGACCCGGTTCACCGGTTCTGCCCAATCTTTTTCCAGTTGATCTATTTGTTCGTGTATGGCAGTATAAGTAGCGGCATCTGAAAAATCTCCTTTCTTATATGAAACGTATTTTTCAAAAGTGTCCCAGTCCTCTTTTTTTGCTTTACCAGTCCGCGAAAATTTATCTATGCCTTCATGTATATGCTTTATAAAATCTTCCGTGTTCATGTCTGAACGCGCAACACCCAAAACAGCGAAATGATCAGGTATCCACTTGTCTAAATAGAGGTTGTAGATAGCAGGCATTAGTTTCCGCCATGTGAGATCACCTGCTGCCCCAAAAATCACAATGACTGTAGCGCCTACATTATCTGTTGATTCCATTGTTTTTATTTTTGATTCCATATCGTATGAAAAATGCCTTTACGGTCGGTACGTTCATAATTGTGCGCGCCAAAGTAATCCCGCTGTGCCTGTATCAGATTTGCAGGTAGCCAGCCACTCCTATAGCAGTCATAATACGCAAGTGATGCCATCATTGCCGGTATAGGGATGCCGGTTTCAATACCTGTTTTAACAGCAAGCCTGAACGAATCCTGGCACACTACCAGATCAAGTGTCAACTCATTATTCATCATCAGGTTTTGCAAGTCAGGGTTATTGGTATACGCCAGGAGAATATCATCGAGTAATGCCGATCTTATGATACACCCCCCGCGCCAAATGCGGGCTACATTATCCAGCTTTAATTGGTAATTGTATTTTTTAGAAGCGCGCTGCAATAGCGCCATGCCTTGTGCGTAAGTTGTGATCATAGAAAAGTAAAGAGCATTCTCTACCCAGCTCACCAATTCTTCTTTAGTATCCGGGAACTCTACTTTATGCCACGCCATGTGTTTTTGCGCGTGCAGTCTTTCTTCTTTTAATGCTGATAAATTACGCATAGTTACGGCCGCATCAATGTTCGGAATTGGCACATACATCTCCATCGCATTTTGCGAAGTCCATTGCCCGGTACCATTTTGATGGGAAGTATCGAGTATCATATCTATGAGGCTGCTATCAGATAGGTCATCTTTTTGAGCAAAAATGTCAGCAGTAATTTCAATGAGATATGACTTTAGCCTGCTTTCATTCCATTTCGAAAAGATATTGTGCAGGTCATCATTACTCAAATCAAGGCATTGTTTCATAAGATCGTAGGCTTCAGAAATTAGCTGCATCAACCCATACTCAATACCATTATGCACCATTTTTACGTAATGCCCCGCTGATCCAGCGCCCAGCCAACTCACACAAGGCTCGTCGTTTACTTTTGCAGAAATATCTTTCAGCATTTGTCCAACACGCTCATAATCTTCAATAGCACCTCCGGGCATGATACTTGGTCCGTTCCTCGCGCCATATTCACCACCTGAAATCCCAACACCCATAAAATGAATTTGATCTTCTGTAAGCTGTTCAATACGAAAATCGGTATCTGTAAAATGAGAATTACCACAATCCATCACCATGTCATCTTTGCTCAAAAAAGGTTTCATGTCATTGATCACTGCATCTACAGTAGCGCCAGCGGGCACCAGGAGCATTACTACCCGCGGCATCTTTAGTGCATCAAAAAAATCCTTAAGAGTATGAGCGCCCAATACTTTCTTATCGCCTGCTTCATTTTTCAGAGCATCAACCTTTGCTGTGTCTTTATCAAATCCTACCACACTATAGCCATGATCGCACATATTGTACACAAGATTGCGACCCATAGTGCCTAACCCTATCATTCCGAAATCATATTCCTGCGGCGTCATAATTATATATTTATTGTATGAAAATATTCTTTTGCGGGGTCCAATCCCCGGAAATGCAACGTTTGCAAGCCAAAAGATCTGCCTACATCTATCAACATCAAGCTGTCATCCACATACAAAGCATTCCTAGGATGAGTATGCGAAACATCGCAAGCCATTCGTAACATATCTATATCAGGCTTGTGTAGGTGAACATAGCAAGAACATATATACGCATCAAAAAGCTCATCCAACTTGAAATGATGTATCCTGTGCTCATTTAATTCACGCCCTTCATTACTCACAGCAATCATTTTAAATTGATACTTTTTTTTTACCTCTTTAAAGAAGTCAATGTGCCCGTCTAACGCGTGCGACTGATCAAACATGAAAGTTTTAAAATCTTCTCTTGAAAAAGTTCTCGGTTCATCAAATACGACCCTGTCCAAATATTCGTTGAGTGTCATCTTTCCAAGTTCATAAGTATCAAAAGACCGTTCATGTTTGTCTTCCAGTTCGTCTTCATTCAACCCGAATCTTTCTACTGCCATCTTCCGCGATTCATGCCCCCATCCGTTGGTGAGCAATACCCCGCCAATATCTAAGAAAAGTGTTTTTATTTCGCAAGTTTTTGTTATGTTATACATAATTCACCGGTTCTAATACTTTAATATCATCCCACAATTTTTCCAACCCTTTATCTATATTTTTCCCTAAGTTGATGAGGATAACACGGCGTCCTTTATCATTAAGCGACCTAAAATCGCCAAGTGATTGCGCTTCATGTAGAGTAGCAAAACCATATTGCGAACCCGGTATCGCTAATTCGCTGTGTTCTTCGCCAACCAGTATAATATACAAGCCTGTATCCGGACCACCTTTGTGCAACTGTCCAGTAGAATGTAGGTAACGAGGACCGTTGAGCAGGGTTGTTGCCGTTTGTAGCTGCCCCATCAATTGTTGCCTCCATTGCTCAAATATCCTCGCCCGTTTGCCTATCATCAGCATATATGGCAGGAAGGCAACATAATCCCCCGGCTGTGCCAATGCAGTAAAATGATCAATAAAATCGCAAAGAGAACCCTCATGATCGGCGAGTGCTTTTATGGCGCTACTGCCGAAAATAGAAAAAGTATCATTTCTAAATATAGGCTCCGCTTTCTTAAAACTGCCATCCTTTTTCCAGTCATCCAGCAAATTATTAGTGTTCTTTTTGCTTTCTTCAACATTAGGTTGGTCAAACGGATCAATGCCTATTACCATTCCTGCTATTGCGGCTGCTATTTCCCACCGGTAATATTCACCGCCTAAGGCTATTTTATCAGCCACTTTTATCCTCACCACCGTGTGCCCTGCAGCTTCCAAAGCAATGAGTTTTTCCATGTCATCCTTGTTATCATCAGTTGCCAGGTACATGTGTACAAATAACCTGTCTTGTCCATAATTATCTGGCGTACCGGTCTGTTCGCCATTTACAGGTATCAGCCCTTTTCCTTCCTTTCCCGTACTCTCAGCCAGTAATTGTTCTACCCAATACCCGAAAGAACTTATGGACGACGACAAAATGAAAGTCACCTTATCACGCCCATGGCGCTGGCATATGCCTAATACTACGCCAAGGCTTATGCCCGGGTTTGCCGCGGCGGGCACGCAACTACCGCAACTCACTTTCATTTGCGCAGCGCAGGCCATCATTGCTTTAATGTCAACACCCATCAGTGCCATTGGCAACAGTCCAAAATCAGAAAGCACAGAGTATCGCCCACCGATATCCGGGGGGTTGATGAATGATTTCCTGAATTGGTATTCACCCGCCATTTTTATCAATGGGCTTCCCTCATCAGTAATGGCAACAAAATTATTGCCTGCATTCTTTTTTCCTTTTTGTTGTAGCTTTTCATAGAAATATTTGCAAAAGCTAAGTGTTTCCGCTGTCTTACCGGATTTTGTAGCTACTATGAAAAGTGTCTTTTCAACGTCTATCTGCCTCACAATATCAAGAATAGCTACCGGCGCTGTATTATCCAATACCAGCAACTCGAGGAATCCATCTGTAGTACCGAACGTTTCTTTTGCCACTTCCGAGCATAAACTGCTGCCACCCATACCCAATAACACAGCATATTTGTAGCCTTCGTTTATTATTTGGGTGGCAAATGATGTGAGATTTTCTACCACCTCTGCACAATTATCAGGCAGCGTTAGCCACCCCATGCTTTCGGTAATCATTTTAGCCTGTGCCGCGTTTGTTTTCCACAGATACGGATCCTTATCATAAAGACGCAGACCCGCCTGTTTTTCATCCATTGAAATGTAAGCTGCCGCTACTTCTTTTTTTAAATTACCACAGCTTATTTCCTGGATTGAGATCTGGTTGCCTAATATTTTCATTCTTTTCTCAGCAAGACTGGTCATCAGCAGATCATATGGCTCTATAAATTTCTTTACCCCGTCATTTTCCAATTGCAGCGTTACTACATCTATATCAATACCTATATTTTTTAGGTCTGCGAATATCTTTGCTGCATCATCAGTGCCCTTTTCTATGGCGTCTTTTGCTAATGTTCCATGATCTGCAAAAGCATCAATGGTTTCATCCGGTAAAGTATTAACGGTCTCTGCGCCTATCAGCGTATCCACATAACGCACATCGTTATACAGCGGGTCTTTGTTGCCTGTACTCGCCCATAATGGTCGTTGCACATTCGCGCCCCGGCTTTCTAATTGTTGCCATTCAGGTCCGCTAAATAATTCTTTAAAACACATGTAAGCAAGCTGTGCGCTGGCAATACCTGCTTTGCCCAATAATAATTGAGGGGAATGGTTGTCAATAGCAGTGCCGGGAATGATATACTGGCTAAGCAACTGGTCTGTGAGTACATCAATGCGGCTGAGGAAAAAGCTGGCAACTGATACTAGATAGTTTACAGGCTTGCTTTCGACAACACGACGCTTCACGGCGCTGATGTATGCGTTTGCAACTTCTGTATATCTTTCCACAGAAAACAGGAGGGTCACATTGATATTGATCCCTTCATAAAGCAATTGCTCAATAGCCGTGATGCCTTGTTTTGTGCCCGGTATCTTTATCAGGCAATTAGCGCGATCTACAATACCATACAGCCGCCGGGCTTCATTAATTGAACCTTGTATGTTACGAGCAAGGTAAGGTGATATCTCCAGGCTCACAAAGCCATCAACGCCGCCGGAGCTATCATATACCGGTTTCAGTATATCGCAGGCGTCCTGCACATCTTTTATGGTGAGGGCGTCATATACCTGCTGCGGTGTTAAGCCACTCATGACAAGTTCTTTAATCTGGTCATCATAATCTTCACTCCCGGTGATTGATTTGTGGAAGATACTGGGGTTAGAAGTAATACCCCTCAACCCATGTTCCTCTACCCTCTTTTTTAATTCACCATTGGTTATCTTTTTTCTTGAAAGATTATCTAACCAATAGCTTTGCCCGAATTTCAGTAATTCAATTAAGTTGTTCATGATCTCAAGTTGCTATTTTCTATTGCAAGTATTTTGTCTAATCTTCTTTGGGGTCGGGGCGCGTTTGTGAAAGTTGCCTTTAGAAATGCAAAGACAATTTCTTTTGCTAGTTCTATACCTATTACCCTTTCTTCGAGGCATAAAATGTTCACATCATCATGCTCTACAGCCTGGTGTGCAGTATAAGTATCGTGGCAAACCCCTGCTCTTATTCCTTTAAATTTATTGGCAGCTATGCTCACACCCACTGCGCTGCCGCAAATAAGAATACCCCTATCAACTTGCTGATGCAATATTGCCTTAGCAACATCAGCTGCGCGATCTGGGTATTCATCCCGGTCTTCATTAAAATTACCGAGATCAAGAATATCATATCCCTGATCCTGTAATGCCGTTATCAGCAATACCTTATAGCTAAACCCTGCGTGGTCTGACCCGATTATTATTTTCATGATTGAAATGTCTTACGTGTTCCCATCTCTTTTACAGTAGCAATAACGTTTTCTACTGTAAACCCATAGTGTTGAAACAGGTCTTTGTAAGGGGCGCTGGCGCCAAAATCATTCATTCCTATTATCTCACCTTCTTCACCAATCCATTCTTGCCACCCTAAAGTAGCTGCGGTTTCCACTGCAAGACGTAATTTAACCGTTGGCGGCAGCACTTCATCACGATAAGCTATAGACTGTTGTCTGAATAATTCCCAGCTTGGCATACTCACTACCCGCACATCTATATCATCATAAAGTAATTGTTCCTGGGCTTCGAGCAGTAACGATACTTCACTGCCAGTACCTATTAATATCACTGTAAGTTCATGCCCCTTTTCCGGTGATAAGATATAAGCGCCTTTTAAAACACCTTCTGCCCCCGCCATTATTTCTCTATCGAAAATAGGAAGTTTTTGCCTTGAAAGCGCCAAAATTGTAGGACCTTCTTTTCTTGAAATAGCTGCCCACCATCCGTATACAGCCTCATTTGCATCAGCAGGACGGACAACCACCATATTTGGCATTGCACGGAATGCAATAAGTTGTTCTATTGGCTGGTGGGTCTTACCATCTTCGCCTAATCCTATTGAGTCGTGCGTCATGATATATATGACAGGTAGCCCCATCATGGCTGCAAGCCTTATTGCCGGCTTTGCATAATCAGTAAAAACAAAGTAGGTTGAAACAAATGGTCTTATACCTCCGTGCAACATAATGCCTGAGCTTGCGGCACACATAACATGCTCCCTGATGCCCCACGCTATATTCCGGTTATCATATTTGCCTTTGCCAAAATAACCTGAAGACTTCATCATTGTTTGTGTGGAATCAGCCAGATCTGCACTTCCGCCTATTATCCAGGGCAACTGCTGTGATAATACATTGAGAACATCCGTAGAAACCGACCTTGTTGCCAGAGGGCCGTCAGCCGGTTTGTAAACAGGCATATTTTTGTCCCAGTCTGCCTGTAATTCTTGTTTTAAACACTGTTCGAATTGGTTAGCGAGTTCCGGATATTTATCCTTATAAGCTTGCAGCTTGTTGTTCCAATCATTTTCGCATTCTTGCCCCCTATTTATTGCCTGGTGCATGAATTTTTCCACATCACCCGGCACAAAAAATTTTTCCTGGCTCCAGCCATAAAATTCTTTTGTCAGCATTACCTCTTTTTCTCCCAATGGAGAACCATGAGCAGCGGCAGTATCATGTTTATTGGGTGAACCATACCCAATGCGTGTTCTCAGAACGATCATAGAAGGACGATCATTTACCTCTTTTGCTTTTTGGAATGCTGCTGATATGATGTCTGTGTCGTTAGCATGATCTCCAATGTCCTGTACGTGCCAATGGTATGCTTCAAAACGTTTAGCCACATCATCAGAATAAGTGAGCGCTGTGTCACCTGCTATGGTTATGTGATTATTGTCATAGAGATAAATAAGCTTTCCAAGTCCTAAGTGTCCTGCTATCGATGCAGCTTCATGAGAAGCTCCTTCCATCAGGTCGCCATCACTGCAAAAAACATAAGTATAATGGTCTACTATTTTATCGTCTTCTTTATTAAAACATGCCGCAAGATGCGCCTCTGCTATTGCCATACCCACCGCAGTCATGAATCCCTGCCCCAGGGGGCCTGTTGTAGTTTCAATTCCGGGAGTAAGCCTATGCTCCGGATGACCGGCTGTGATACTACCCAATTGCCTGAATTGCTCAATATCCGCCATTGAAATGTCATATCCTACCAGGTGCAGAATAGCATATTGTAACATGGATGCATGACCATTGGACAGGATAAATCTATCACGGTTAAACCATGCTGGATTGCGCGGATTATACCTCATATTGTTCATCCACAGCGAGAATGCTGCGGGTGCCAATGCCATAGGCGCACCGGGATGACCCGAATTCGCTTTTTCAACGGCATCAATTGCAAGGCAACGAATGGCGTCAATGCATTTTTCTTCAATGGTCATTTGCCTTGCTTAATTATCGGGTGAAGTAAAACATTCTCAATGAATATCAAGTGTACAAACTATAAACGAAACTTATAACAATAAACAATTATTTTTATTGTTTTTATCTATAATATAAATATTGTGCAAATTTTAAATTACCTATAAATTACCGCAAAATCCATTCCGCAGGGGAAGGTTGCCGCATTTATTTTATCATCCTCGCTAAACAACATTTGCGTTTTTGTTTATTCAAAAATAACAGGTGTCTTTTCCGGTTTCACCGTGAAATCTAATTCACCCCAACGGGCGTCACTGTTACCTTTTGCGCGGTTACGTAACTCCTGTTGAGCCTGAATTGCGTTCTCTGCCTTTCCTTTCCATATCTCAAGCACAGACAACTGAATAGCTCTTGAGAATGAAAATGTCAGCGCCCACGGTATCCTTGATTTGAATAACCTATTCATTTCATTTAACCGATTGGTTGCCGCTACGCCGTCCTGGCCTCCTGATAAAAATGCTATTCCCCGTACTAAAGCGGGTACACATTGTAAGAGGCACTTTACTGTAGCTTCGGCTACTTCAGTATCACTGTTGTTTTCAATGCTGTCTCTTCCTGCCAATACCATATTGGGTTTAAGCAACATGCCTTCAAGGTCAACTCGTTGTTGATACAATTCGGTAAAAAGAGTTTTTAGTACTTTTTGGGTGATGTCAAAAGATTTTGTAATGCTGTGGTTACCATCCATAAGTACTTCAGGTTCCACGACAGGCATAATCCCCGCTTCCTGGCATAGTGCCGCATACTGTGCTAATATTTGCATATTGGTGGCTATACACGTCTCGCTGGGAATTTCATCCCCGATAGAAATTACTGCCCGCCACTTGGCAAACCGAAGTCCCATGCCTGCATATTCATGAATCCGTTCACGTAATCCATCAAGCCCCTGTGTTATTTTCTCCCCCGGAAATCCTGCCAGCGCTGTTGTTCCTAGGTCAACCTTGATGCCGGGTATGATCCCTGCTTTTATTACCAGGTCAACAAAAGAACTTCCGCCGTGTGTGTGTTGTCTTATCGTTTCATCAAAGAGAATAGCGCCGCTAATATATTTACCAAGCTCCGGTGTTGTAAGAATTAACTCCCTATAATCCCGGCGCGTTTCCGCTGTTTCAGGAATACCGAATTGTGCAAATCGCTTGTTGCAAGTTGCAATACTTTCATCCATCGCCAGCAAGCCTTTGTGTCCTGTTACTAATTCGCTTGCTGTTTTAACCAATATTTGCGCCTTTAAATTGCTGTCTCCCATTTGTACTTAATGCAGTGCAAAGATGAAAAGCATTTACATGGACAATGTTACAGGATTCCGTATGAAAGTTACATCATTCACACTATATCATCATAGTTGAACAGCCGGAACCATCCCCTATTTTTTGAACTTACTTTGATAGTATGCTATTGAGCTTCCAATGATGTGTTTAGCAATATCAGAATCCTGGAAATCCTCCGCCAACAACTTTTTATGCTCTAATTTCTTGTATTCCCCAAAAAAGTTTTTTATTTCAGAATGAAAATAAGACAGCAAGTCTTCAATTTTCCAAATGTAGTTCATGCTCATATCATTAGCAGCAACAGCTATGATCTTATCATCCGCTTCGTTATTATCAATCATCCGCATTACCCCAATAACTTTTACGTTTTCAACGCACAAAGGTTGAATTTCAATTTAGGATAAAACCAAAATATCCTAAGGATCGTTATCCTCTCCAAGAGTTTGAGGAATAAACCCATAATTTGCAGAATAAAAACTGATGAATAAAGAACCCTGTCCAACCTTAGCATGTAAAGGCCGACCAAATTGACCACCCTAGGCCGATGCAAATTGACCACTTATATTACTGGCGAGATAAATGTTCTTGCATTTGATATGGTTAATAATTCTCATGAGCTATAATTTAATTTGTAGCCGCATTGACAAACGATATTTTTTCGGGATTGGCTCAATCGAAGTATTGAAGCTGCAAAAAATATTGGTTGTCAATGAGGAGCTACCGGCAGGCAGTTTATAGTGCAAAATTAATTATTTAAATTCATGTTTCATACGTTTTCGTTTTCCAAGAGATTCTCATTTGAGCTCTAAACGGTGCGCGTTGTGTATGATCCTATCCAAAATAGCATCAGCAATAGTCTGTTCGCCAATAACGTCATACCATTTTCCCACATGCACTTGAGATGTGATAATCATTGCTCCGTTACCGTGTTTGTCTTCTATGAGCTCCATTAAAGCAGCTGTGCTTTGTACATCAAGAGGCTTTATACCAAAATCATCAAGTATTAACAAATGTTGACGTTCGATTTTTCCGACCTCCAAAAATTAGTTTTCCGTCAAGTATCGGACCCTTTATTTACTTATTTCTTTATACTTCGTTGGTCAAAACAATGTAAATATCATTCAAAAGACTCCAACATATACTATTGCTATACCGGAAGAACACCACCAAAACTAAAAGTTGCAGAAGCGAACTTGATTTCGCCATGAGTTGCCTCAAATTCCTTTAAAATGCGCGAAAAAAGCTCAGAACGAGTTATTCTTCGTTTGTTATATACTACAATGTATCGTAAAGTTAGTTCAACCCATTTATCATTAATGGCTATAGATACCATCGGCTCAGTTGGCGTATCCTCCAGACGGTATTTCCGTTCCAAGGTTTGCCAGTTACCTTGGGACTCCCGAGAGAATTCTTCTGCTATCTCAACACCAATATCCATTAGTATTTGTCTTGCATGCGCATAGTCACTTCCGTATTGAATGGGAACTTTAATTTCATCCCACAAAAAGGGAAAGTCACGTGAATAATTAAATACCGGTTCTTTAAATACAAAACTGTTACTGATAAAAACAATTCGTCCATTATACAGATCTCCTTCTATCCATTGCCCAATTTCCATAATGGTAGTTCTTAAAACACCAATATCCATAACATCGCCTTTTATGCCACCTAATTGAATTCTGTCCCCTGGTTTGTAGAAACCACCGAACAGTATTGCCAGCCATCCGGCAAATGACACAATCACTTCTTGCAACGCGAAAGCAATTCCAGCTCCAGCTATTCCCATGGCAACAGACAACTCTCCGAGTTTGTTTTTAAAAACAACACTAAAGAGGACTATTGTAAAAAAATAGCCTATAAAACTGCTGAATTTCTTAGAACGGTAAAGACTATCATTGTTTTTTATTTTTGAAATCAGGTACTTCTGTATTGTCTTTATGAGTAGCCATATAACAGCGACCCCAATAAAAATGGTCACAATTTTAATAAATGCTGGACTATAAAAGATCCTCCGCACTAGAATTTCCATACATCAATATTGAAATAAACATGATTCAATATACAGCTAACCTGATTTGGAAGCACCTGCTACGATAAATTTACGATAATTCCCGCACCAATAGTGAGCACGTGTAATCAATATAAGCTACTTAACACTAAACGTCAATACCTCTATCCTATGAGCAATTCCATCATCAGAATGTGTTATGCAATTACCCAACAGCGCTAATTATGGGTCCAGGCCATTTCAAATACCCGACCTTTATGATGTTTATTACAACATTTTTCTAGGTTAAAGAGCAATTGCATTGAGCATTTTATTCTGATCAGACATTGCGGAAGCTTTCCTGCGACAATATACAGGCACCCTATATTCCCGTAGTTGTGTCGTTATGTATTCTCCGGGATATTT
>Ga0164297_10000970_pt1 | contig 32515 bp, 31 predicted proteins | sample GEODES058metaG_FD_113539 | JGI IMG/M metagenome (GOLD analysis project Ga0164297, IMG submission 113539) | Dystrophic lake water microbial communities from Trout Bog Lake, Wisconsin, USA - GEODES058 metaG | ecosystem: Environmental > Aquatic > Freshwater > Lake | place: USA: Trout Bog Lake... | reverse complement strand
GGGCGACGAGTCCCTACGTCTGCCTTCACTGCCTCGAGGTCGACACCGAGTGGCGAAAGAACCGATTCGATTTCCTCCCATGAAACCAGTCGGATGGCCTGTTCGTGGCGAGCACGGTAGAGGGCTTCGTGAACCGTTAGGAAGTGCTCAGGTTGATTGTCTCGTACCGAGATGCTGACGCAGAGTGCGAGGTGCTCAGCGTCACGTGACGTGTCGTCCCATACGTCGGGCGCGCCACTGGCCTTGTGGCCCTGGCTCATAGTCCATGGAACGAACGTCACGTTGAAATCAGCGCCAGCCTGAAGAGCCTTCACCATGTGCAGGTGAATGTTCTTTGCGAAGGGGCAGCGGTAGTCGTAGGAAAGATCGAAAGTGCTCACGATTCCAGCCTAGGGACTACCGCAGCGCGACGGGCACGCCGCTGGCTCGGCAGCGGTCCTTGTAGGCACAGAAACGGCAAGAGCTTGGTGAAGGGGTGGCCGGGAATTCGCCGTCGTTGTAATAGGTGGTGATCTTCTTCCAAGCGTCGGCGGCGGCTTTGCCGCGCGCTTTGATCACGACGTCAGTCACTTGGCGCTCAAGCGCTTTTCCCTGCTGAACGTAGAGCAGGCGAATTTTGGAGGGCTTTTCACCCAGTTTCTCAACGCACATGGCTGCGTACAATTCGGCGTTAGCGAACGTCTGGGTGTCGTAGTTTCGATTGGGAAGTGAACCAGTCTTGTAGTCCACGATTACGAGACTGCCATCGGGGTCACGGTCGAGGCGGTCAAGAATGCCAAAAATTGGTACGCCGTCAATGTCAACGTTGACTCGAAGTTCAATGCCTTCGGTTGCCACCATCGAAGGGTCCTCCATGGTGAAGTACGTATCAATGATGGTTTCGACCTCTGAGGTCATCTTGGCTTCCATTGCCTCATCCATGACAATGTCGGTGCGCGTTGTTTCGTCAAGAATGGCCGCCTTGGCCTCTTCGACATAGCCGTGAGCGCGATCTGGCGTGCGCTCGCTTGGAGCGAGTGCGAAGAGTTGCTCGAAAACGTAGTGAGCAAAACGCCCCTTAGCCGTTGCGTACGAGGCGGGCTGGGGGATTCGCTCGACCGATGCGTACTGGTACTTGCGAGGGCACGACTGAAAGTCGCCGAGGCGCGAGGGGGATAAGGCCTTAGGGAGTTCTTGTTCAAAGGGCATAGAACGAGGGTAGGCCAGCGTTGTGACACGACTCGTGATAGTTCACTGGAGCGAAAGGCGTTGCGCATAGTAGAACGTAAGGGATGAAAAAACGACCCTACGTCGCACTCACGGGAGGAACTGTCCGTTCCACCGAGTGGAACGGACTGCGCGCGGGCGATGACATTGTGGTGAACCTGCCCAAAGAACTGAAGATGTCCTGGGTGTTCATCGCTCATGTTCTGAACACTGCGACGGGTGACGAATGGGTAGAAGTGCGCGGTGGACGCAATGGAGAAACCAAGGGTCGTTCGTTCCGACCGGAACTCATCTACCCACGAACTGCCAAAAAAGGCTCGAAGATTGTCGGACCTTCTATTGCGCAGGCCCCACGACTCTCGCTCTAGCTGGACTGTCTGCAGTTCATTATTTTTTAGGACTGCTTGTCTTGGGATTCACCGGTAACTCGACCGCGGTCTACTTCGTTGATCTTCGGAGAAATCAGAATCCAGAGACCGGGCAGTGCACAGAGCAGACTCATAATCACGAAGTACCGCCGCACGCCCCACGAGTTGGCGAGTGCTCCGGCGACCACGATGCCGACCGGTGCCAAGCCCAGCGAGAGAAACCAGTCAATGGAGCTGGCCCGACCCATCATCTCGGTAGGTACTTCGGTCTGCATCATTGTTTGAAAGATGACGCCGCCAAAAACAATGCCACTCAGCGACACGATGGGGAACAGTACGGCTGTCTCAACGTTTGTGGCAATTCCAATGAAGAGGCCGGAGAGTGTGGCAATGCTCCAGTAGGTCCACATAACTCGAATGCGACGACGCGGAATCTTGAGGTTCGACGACGTGAGCGCTCCTAGAGCACCACAGGCTCCACCAACACCGAACGCGACACCGACAGCGGCCTTGGAAAGGTGAAGGTCGTGTCGGTAGAAGAAGGGCAGTAGTGCGAACGAAGGCATGAAGACCAGTGCGTTCATTGCGGTCACTGAGATGCAGGTAGTCCACATCCATCTCGTCGAGAAGAAGAAGCGAAGTCCGCCGCGCATTTCAGAAATCATTGAAGTACCCTCAGCCCGCAGTGGCGTAGGTGTTGGCTTCATCATCAAGAGCATCAGGGCGCTAAACAGAAACGTGGCGGCGTCAACCCCAATTCCCAGAGTGCTACTGATGGCTGTGAGAATGCCACCAACAGCCGGTCCAATCATTTGGTTCATGAGTGAGTTCATGAGTGGTCCGGCTGAGTTCATGGCGGGGAGAAGTTCTTCCCCAACGATTTCCGGCGTAATCGCAGAGATCGCCGGCATGAACACCGAGTCGAAGATGCCGAACAGTGCTGAATACACCAGCAGTTCCCAGAAGTGGAGTACCCCGAGCATGGCCAGAATCGTTACGGTGCTCGTGATCAAACCGCGACCAAAGTCACTGGCGAGCAGGAGCCACCGGCGTGAAAAACGGTCGGTGATAGCGCCGCCCACGAGAAGCATGAGCACCATCGGCAGCGTGCGAATGGCCGCGAAGTAGGACAAGTCCTTCACACTGTGCGTCATGTCGAGGATGAGGAGTGAGAACGCCACGTAGCCAACGCCGTCGCCGAAGTTCGAAACGGACTGACCAGTGAGGAGGAGTCGAGGTTCTCGCGATCGCACGACCGTGGCTAAAGCGAATGTTTTTTTCACTTTGCCCCGGTGACTAAGCGTTCTATGAACCCGCTGGGGTGACGCTAGCAAAGTTGGGCACGCTTGGCTCGGTGACACCTGCGGGTCCACTGCCGAACAGCCTGAGCACATTGTTTGTCATGGTTGCAATGGCAGTCGCCGGGCAAACCATCGTCTTTACTGTGCAGTGTTGGAGGTCGCCAATCCATACGTTGTTACCCATATTGATGACGCCAGCCTTGCTAGCAGGGTCCGTGAAGTAAACGACATCGGAGTAGGTGTCACCATTCCAGAGTTCTCCACTCGCAGTTGCTTCGCTGGCGGGGATGGGCGAGTGCGCCAATATTTGGAGAGTGGTAGGAGTGAGCGTGCTGGTCACTGCGTGGTCAAAGTCAGAGGTAATGACGCCGGGCAACGTGTCTCCATCTGATAGCCCGGTGCCCCGATAGAACCACGAGGAGCTGTCAGTTATCGTCATGGCCACTTTGGGGCCATCGAGATAGCCGGAGTACTGCTCACCGATTTGAGACAGTGGTGGCCAGTCTGTTGGTGGATCCGCCCACGTGTTTGCCGTAGCCTGAAGCGGGCCAAGAGTTTGGAGCGCAGGGTCTTCGCCACCGTTGCGGTAGTCGACTTCAATACGGTCTGGCCCAAGCGGGGAGGGTTCAAGACGGACGTGTCTGACCATGGCGGCTGCACCGAAGTAGGCCACATTGACGCCCTTGGCGGTAGCCGCCTCGACGCCCTTACGTTCTTCGTACGTCCAGGACTCGTCGTGGGCCAGGTCGATTAGAGCGTGGTGCTGGAGCAACAGTGAGGGGTCTTCTGATACCTCGACGTCAGTGACGTACGTGACGTCGAGCCCCTCCTTCTCCATGAGCTGAACCAACGGGAAGTCGTTGTTGAGAAAATCTGACGATCCGGAGCCGGTGGCGTAGGGGCGGTCAAAGGACACGGCGCGTGCTCGATTGCAGACGGGGTAGGGGTCCTGATCCAATATGCAAGGTCCCTCACCGCCATAAAAGTCGTACCCTCCGTAGGTGTTCCATCCTTGCTCGACGAAGGAGGGGGTCATCACGACATACGCCGCCTTTGATGATGGCTGAGCCACGGTGAGTAGGTCGTAACTGGCCGCATGTAGACCAGCGACAAACTTGATTAAGTAGTCACCTGGAGGAAACTGTTTTGTGACGTCCATCGAAAATGAGGGACTCCAGTTGGCGCAACTGACGGTGTTGGTCGACGTATCGAGAGGGCACGCCGGCTGAGTCCTCGCGGGTTCTGTCGGTGACGACCAAATGAGTCGACCACCAAGTCCTTGGTACCAACCCATGCGGTACGCGTAGGCGCGGTAAGGCTCCGATGACGAGACATAGAAAGTGACGTGCTGTCCCAAAGTTGCGTACGTTGTGGCAGCAAAGCCTTGGACGGTAGTCGGGTTGTTGCTAGAAGGCAGGTGCCACGAGATGGTTCCGGGCAGTTTGTTCTCAGCTGTAATGGCCAGTGACTCAGGTCCGTCTGGGCCGGCAGATGTTGTCGTTGTTACTACGGCCGAGCGAGAGTGATGTGAAGGGGCCTTGGCCTTCAAGTGGAAATAGGCGACGCTCGCACCCGCAGCCGCTACGAGAACAATCACTAGGCAGGCCCAAAGAAATATACGTTTGATCATTGACTACTCCCGGCGCTCCTGAAGGAGCGGGATATTGCTCGAATGGAGCGGGTGACGGGAATCGAACCCGCATGGCCAGCTTGGAAGGCTGGAGCTCTACCATTGAGCTACACCCGCGCGTCTCTAAGAGACTGAGTAAGTCTAGAGCATCCGATTAGCCTGGTGGTAATGGAAGTATCACTTTACGAATCTGTAGGCGGAATGCCCTTTTTTGAAAAGCTTGTTGATGGCTTCTATGCGGCTGTTGAGCGTGATGAGTTGCTCCGACCCATGTACCCCGAGGATTTGACCGACGCCAAAAGGCATCTGGTGCTCTTTATTGCTCAGTATTTTGGTGGGCCCGACGCGTACCTGGAAGAGCGCGGTCACCCTCGTCTGCGGATGCGTCACGCCCCGTTTCGCATTACCAAGAGGGCGAGAGATGCGTGGCTCGAGGCCATGGCTCAGGCGCTGGAGTCGCTTCGATCGGAGATAACGAACGAAGAATTTGTCGAGATGAATTCGTACTTTGACATGGCCGCCCACTCACTTCGCAACGTCTAGCAATTGTCACACGAAGTTCTCAGTTTTAGGGTGCGACTGCGACCGGCGTTCCCTACGCTGGAGTCATGGCAAAGAGAGGTCGTTGGCGCGAAGACGAAGTAGTTGTCATTTCGGTGACGCCCGTCTCTCGCGGCGTCCTTCGACCGCTCTTGGCGACCATTGGCGTCGTTGCCACCATCGGTGTTGTGGGGCACTACTGGCACCTGGTGCAGGCACACCAGGGCGTACTCGCACTGCTCTGTGCTGGCCCGCCCGCGCTCCTGACTGCCACGCGCAGTTGGCAGTGGCGTTCGCACAAGATCATCGTGACGAGTGACCGCGTGATTGTTCGAGGGGGAGTGCTGTCGCGCTACGAGAGTAGTTATGAGATGAGCGACGTCCTAGCGACCAGGATTGAGCAACGCATCCGCGAGCGGCTATCACGACGGGGTGCGGTGTACCTCGAAACGGCACAGGGCTCAGCGTTCCTCGGCGTGACTCGCCATCCCGCCGCCCTCAGTCGACTTATCGATGCCCAGCGTCACCAGGTTGAGCGAACCTCAACGCCCCTTGACACCGTCTTCTCCTACGACGTCGATGACGTGGTTCCGTCGGTGTTCAAGCGGCTGGGCCGCAACGAAGACGCACGAAACAGCTAAAAAGCCACTACCGTTACAGCGTGACTACTCGCTACCGATGCACTGCTTGCGGCAACCTAACCCGCTTTGACGTTGTGGAAACCACCTCTGTCCGTTCCTTCCACCACTTCACTGTTGGTGGGGAGCTTTCCATTGAGGAACCGGAAGTGATTTCAAAAAAGGTCGAGTCAGTGTCATGTCGTTGGTGTGGCCACGGTCGCAGCGTTGAGGCGATTTCCGACGCCGAGTGACCCCTTCGTCATTTGACACGCCACGGGACCGCGTCGTCCCTACCTCCTTCGAGGCCTGGCGACGTGGCGAACGAGTAGCGGTAACTTTTGACCAGCGCACGCTCGTGGTTGCGGTGAAAGCCGACTGTTTTGGGTGTCGCGACTTCGTCCAGTCTGACCTTGGGCTCTTGAGTGGTTGCGACGTTCGTATCATTTCCACCGATGAAGACCACGCTGGTGAATGGCGTGACGCACCGAACGAAGTGCTTCGCGTGGAGCTGCCTGTGCTGAAGGCCTACGACATTCGCTGGCCACCCTTTTACGTCCTCATTGACCACGAGTCAGGTCAGGTGTTGACCGAAGGCGTGGTCTTTGGCGCGTCACAGGTAGAAGAAGAGACCCGTCTCTGGCGCTCCTAGCTATGTCACAGCCCTCGGGCAAGGTGGCGAGTAGCGAAAGGAAGTCATGAAGAATCACATTGAAATATCCATCAGTTGCAATGACTGTGTTCGTCGGTCGACGCCAGACTGCGCTGACTGTCTCGTCAGTTTTGTCATGGGCGGAGCGCCGGATGCTCTCGAGATCACCGAGAGTGACGCGGAGGTCATCCAGCTCTTCACGGCACAGGGAATGATGCCGAGACTTAAATTCCACCAGCGCGTAGCGGACTAAAGGTCGATTCTTAGTAGCCTGACTGCATGGCTCGGCACCTTTTGGTGACAAATGACTTTCCACCAAAGACTGGTGGCATTCAGGTGTACCTCTACGAACTTTGGAAGCGACTCGACAGTGATCGGGCGGCTGTCCTCACGGCGAGTTCACACGCAGATGCCCACGCCTTTGACGCCGAACAGAGTTTTGCTGTCGTCCGTGTTCCTCACAAGACGCTCTTCTTGCCGTCACGGCGGGCCCTTCGCCAAATTGAGGCCGCTATTGCCGAACATGAGCCGGAACTCGTTCTGATTGATCCGGCGTGGCCGCTCGGACTCTTGGGCCCTCGGTTGTCGCGACCCTACGGCGTGATTCTTCACGGCGCCGAGGTGACTATTCCTGGTCGCATTCCACTCATTGCGTCGACGCTTCGGTACGTTCTACGTCACGCGGCCGTGGCTATTTGCGCCGGTGGCTACCCCGAGCGCGAAGCCCGTCGCAACGCCGCCGAGTTCATGCCACCCGTATTGCAAGTGCCACCGGGAGTAGACACTGAACGCTTTGTCCCGCTTCCGACCGAACAACGTGCTGAGGTGCGCAACCGGCTGGGCCTTGACCCAGAGGCGCTACTCGTGAGTTCGTACTCACGTCTCGTACCTCGTAAGGGTATGGACACGCTCATTCGTGCGAGTGCACTGTTGCGCGAGGAATTCCCCTCACTGCAGGTTGCTATTGGGGGGTCGGGGCGAGACGCCGACCGACTGAAGAAACTCGCCACGAAGCTTGACGCGCCAGTGACGTTCTTAGGTCGTGTCCCTGACGACGATCTTCCGGAGTGGCTCGGCGCCTCGGACCTCATGGTGATGGACTGTCGCAGTCGCTGGCTCGGTTTAGAGCAAGAAGGTTTTGGCATTGTCTTTGTTGAAGCTGCGGCGTGCGGCATTGCTCAAGTCGCTGGTCTCTCGGGCGGATCGCATGAGGCCGTGGCTGACGGCGAGACGGGGTATGTTGTGCAGAACTCTCGAAGCGCCAAGGCTCTCGCTGAGACGGTCGCCTCGCTACTGCACGATGAACAAACTCGACTCGCGTTTGGCGAAGAAGCGCGACGCCAGGCCGTAGAGAAGTTTGACTGGCGAGCGCTAGCGAGTCGCTTGAGCAGTGGGCTTGCCCCGTTTGATAGTCATCGAACAACTTTCTGATTCGCCTAAGGTAGAACAAAGGAGGCGTGATGGCGCAGCGGGCAACAGTTTCAACAATCGTGAACGCACCAGTCGAGTCCGTCTACCGAGTGGTGGCGGCGATTGAGAACTACGTCGCGTGGAACGCTGACCTCAAAAACATTACGGTTCGAGAGCGTGACGCTGACGGACGTCCCCTCGAAGTCGAGTTCCGGGCCGCAGCCTTTGGTCGGTCAACGACGTACACCTTGCGCTACGACTACTCGAGCGCTCCCAACACCTTGTCCTGGCACCAGACCGAGGGAGACCTCACTGAGTCGATGGCCGGGAAATATCGTTTCGAATCCATGGGCGAGCAAACGAAAGTGACCTACGACCTCGAAGTCGAATTGCGGGTGCCAATTCCGGCGTTCATCAAGTCGCGAGCCGCCCACCGCATTCAGACCCAAGCTCTTGACGAGTTGAAGGCCCAAGTAGAAAGCATCTAATGAGCGACGTAGCACTCGGTATGGACGTTGGTGGCACCAAGATTCTCGCCCTCCTGGTTCAGCGTGACGGTACCGTTATCGCCGAACAAAAGACCTCGACGCCACACACCGACCTCGACGATCAGGGCCAGACCATCGCCACGGAGATGGCGGCGTTGGCTCGTTCGATTATCGAGGGTGCGGGCTATAAGGCTTCTGAGGTGCCAATTGGTTTCGGTATGCCCGGACTCGTGAAGCGTGACGGAACGTTGTCCTACGCTCCCAACCTTCAGTCCGCCAATGGTGTGAACTTGACCACCAGTCTCGGCGCCGCTCTTAATAACCCCAACGTCTTTGGGAACAACGACGGCAACCTGGCCGCAATGGCCGAACACGAGTGGGGCTCGGCTAAGGGCGAAGACGATTTCATCATGGTGACCCTCGGTACCGGCATCGGTGGGGGTGTCTTTACGAACGGCAAGCTCGTGCAGGGTCGTTCCGGCTTCGCGGGAGAAATCGGTCACATGGTCGTTGAAGCTAACGGCGTGCAGTGCACCTGTGGTGGCAAGGGCTGCTGGGAGCGTTACGCCTCGGGTGGTGGCCTCCAGCGCATTGTGCAAGAAGCGTTGGGCGATGGACGTCTGCCCACGCTCGCCGCATCTGGTCGTGAGATCCGGGCCGAAGACGTGACGGCCGCCGCGGCCGAGGGCCTCGCCGAAGCGATTGCGCTCATGGAGAGCGTTGGCTGGTGGCTCGCCCTCGGCATCGCTAACCTGGCCGCAATTCTCGACACGTCGTACTTCGTCATTGGCGGAGGGCTCAGCGCCGCCGCACCACTCATCTTGCCGGCGGCTCGAGAGGCCCTTTCGGGTCTTGTTGAGGGCTACCAGTACCGTGTGCCGATTGTTATTTCTGAGTCAACCTTTGGCCCCTTGGCCGGAGCGCTTGGCGCGGCACTGTTGGGCTTCGAGAACGCTGCATGAAACTGGGAGTGCTGCTCCCGACGTTTCGAAACAGCGCTGACGATGCCCTGAGGTTGGCTACCGAGTGCGCTGAAGCCGGGCTCGACGGGGTCTTTGCCTACGACCACCTCTGGCCCATGGGGAGTCCCGAGCGTCCGGCGCTCGCTCCACTTCCGGTGTTGGCCCGCGTGGCGACGATGTGCCCTTCGCTCGTGGTGGGCACCTTGGTCTCGAGAATTGGCCTCTACGGAGACGACAAGATCATTGAGCAGTTTTCGACGTTGTCACGCATTGCCCCCGGTCGCGTCATCGCTGGACTGGGCGTAGGAGACGCGAAGTCACTGGCTGAAAACGATGCCTACGGTCTCGCTACTGCGCCAACCGCTGATCGACGTTCGTCCCTCACGAGCATCACTGAAGCACTTCGTGGCGAGATGCCCGTGTGGCTCGGTGCTGGCAAGAGTGTGACGACTGAACTCGCGAACGAGTTGGGGGCGGTGCTTAATTACTGGCAAGAAACCCCGGCAGAGACGACACCAGCGTGTGCGTGGACGTGGGCGGGGAGTGCCGAGGAGGACGTGTCGGCACAGTGTCGCACCCTTGAGGACAGGGGAGCGTCGTGGGCCGTCTTCACGCCAACAGTTTCTATTTCTCGTCTAAAAGAGTGGCGCGAGGCTTAGGTTTTCAGTAAGTTTCATTGATGGAATTCCGTCGAATCAATGGTCTGCCCCCGTATGTTTTTGCCCAAATCAATGGGCTGAAGGCTGAGGCGCGAGCGGCCGGACGAGACGTGGTCGACTTCGGTTTCGGTAACCCCGACCTACCAAGTCCCGACATCGCCGTGGAGAAGCTCGCCGAAGCTGCCCACAATCCCAAGAACCACCGGTACTCCGCCTCACGCGGTCTGCCTAACTTACGACTCGCCATGGCCAACCGCTACAAGAAAATGTGGGACGTTGACCTTGACCCCGAGACCGAAGTCGTCACGACCATTGGCGCCAAGGAAGGGCTCACGCACTTGATGTGGGTGCTGCTGGGTCCCGGTGACACCGCGATTGTCCCTAGCCCGAGTTACCCAATTCATCTGGCGGGCCCGGGGTTCGCTGGGGCTACGGTCATCACCGTTCCGATGCACGACCCGGCTCAATCAGAAAATGATCCGGGCGATGACTTCTTTGATGGCTTGGTGCGCGCCTGGGAATCGGCCACGGTGAAGCCTCGCGTCATTATCTGCTCGTTCCCACACAACCCAACGAGCGCCTGCGTGGACTTAGCGTTCATGGAGCGACTGGTGAACTTCGCCCTGGAGCACGACGTCATTATCTGTCACGACTTCGCCTACGCCGACCTCGGTTTTGATGGCTACACGCCACCTTCAATCATGCAGGTACCGCGGGCCAAAGAATGTTGCGTCGAGCTCTACACCTTGACCAAGTCGTTCTCTATGGCCGGCTGGCGCGTGGGATTCATGGTGGGCAACAAGGAGATCGTGGCCGCTCTCACCAAGTTGAAGAGTTACCTCGACTACGGCACCTTCCAGCCCGTGCAGATTGCCGCCATCGTGGCGATGAACGAGGCGACGAGCTACCCCGACGAGTTGCAGGTCATCTACCAGTCTCGACGTGACGCGCTGATTGAAGGTCTCAACCGTATTGGTTGGAACGTGGCCGCTCCGAAGGGGTCGATGTTCATCTGGGCACCGATTCCTGAGCAGTACAAGGAGTACTCGTCACTGGAGTTCGCGAAGTACCTCATTCAAGAAGCTGACGTAGCGACGAGTCCGGGTGTTGGCTTCGGCGAGGGCGGCGACGGGCACGTCCGTTTTGCCCTGATTGAGAATGAACTGCGCACCGCGCAGGCGATCCGGAGTCTCAAGAAGGCGCTGCCCAAACTGTCTTAAGGCTGACCGCCACCGGCCACGCTGACGCGGACTGTTTCAATGGCGCCGAGCGTCTTATCGGCAATCTCGAAACGGTTGCTCGATGGGGCAGTCATAATGAACAATGTGCGACGGTCTTCGCCGCCGAGCATGCACGCGAACGCCGTCTGCGTCGTTGTCACTACGCCCGTCACCTCGCCACCTTCCTTGACGCGGAGCACTTGGTTCGTGAGTGCGTTGGCGAGCCATATCTGACCCTCTTCGTCAATGCACATGCCGTCGGTCGCCACAAACTCCATCTGCGCCCAGACACGTCGGTTACTTAAGGTCCCGTCGTCTCGAATATCGAAGGCAGTGAGGCGAAACGCCATGGTCTCTCCGACGATGAGGGTTTTGCCGTCGGGCGAGATGACGGTGCCGTTCGGAAACGCCATGTCGTCGATTACCTGCAGAATATTTCCCTCGGGGTCGAGAACAACGAAGTTGGTGGTGGGTGGAGGACTGGCGAGAAGCCCTTCGACGCCCTGTTCGGCCAGAAGGGTATCGAGGTCAAAGCCGAAGTTCCCCACGTACGAGACACCGGTCGTTGAAGTGAGGAGGTCATTCGCCCAAAAGCCGCAGTAAGCGGAGATGTCCGCAAACACGTGAGCACCCTCGTCACTGAAGCGCAGTACTTTCTGATCAACCATCGACACGACCACGAGGTCACCGTTGGGGAGCCAGCCCAGGCCGGACGGTTGTCCCGCCACGTGGTGCTCGAGTCGGTGATCACCGCCGTCTTTATTCATTGAAAAGACGGCGTGTTGGTAAAAATCGGAGTACCACAATCGGCCGCAACACCAGCGTGGTGCCTCGCCAAAACCCACTCCGGTGCGTAACACTGCTGACGTTAGTTCTTCCATGGTTCCCCCCCGGTTCCTGGACGCTTTAAAGGAGACTAGTGCTGGACTAGGAGCGTTCCACGGCACGCAGCCACGAGGCGTAGCCGAGGTCGGCAAAGGTTGGTTCTGCGGGCTCAAACCGCTGATCGGAGCGCCAGAGTTCGGCGAGGTCGCCAAGAGAGTGAAAGACACCACACTCGAGTCCGGCCACGAGGGCAGCACCACGAGCGGTGGCTTCGAGTGATGCACTTCGAAGAACCGGCAAGCGTGAATTGGTTGCTTGCAGTTCGAGGAGGAGGTCCATCGCTGCTGCGCCGCCGTCGGCGCGCAGTTCTTTCAGGGTCAGTCCATTGGCTTCAAATGCGTCGGTCATGGCGCGTACTTGGTAGGCGAGCGATTCCACGAGTGCGCGAGCGATGTGCCCAGGCGTGGTTGACCCCGAGAGACCGGACAGTGAACCTCGCGCTTCGCTTCGCCAAAAGGGCGAACCCAGGCCGGTGAAGGCCGGCACTATGGTCACACCACCGGCGTCGGAAACGCTGCTCGCGAGTGGACCAATCTCTGCCGAGGAAGCAATCAGTCCGAGTTCATCGCGAAGCCACTGAATGGCCGCGCCGGCGACGAATGCCGACCCCTCGACCGCGTAGGTAGCGGGGCCAAAGGCGCCGAGGTCCCAGCCCACGGTGGTGATGAGGCCATCAAAGACGCCCGGCGACGAGTCGCCCATGTTCGCCAGAACAAAGGATCCCGTGCCGTAGGTGGCCTTGAGCATGCCTGGTTCGTAACACGCTTGGCCAAAGAGGGCGGCTTGTTGATCACCGAGGATGCCCGTAATGGGGAGGTGGGCGAGCTCGGGGAGAACGTCCGCACTTATTTCACCGAAGTTGGTTGTGGAGGGGCGAATCGTGGCGAGCATCGTGCTGTCGACGCCAAACAGGTTCAGCATGGCGGGCGACCAGTCGAGCGTGTCAAGGTCCATGAGCAGCGTTCGCGAAGCGTTCGAAGGTTCGGTGCTAAACGAGCCTCCATCAACGCCGCCGGTGAGCCACCACAGCAGCCACGAGTCAACGGTAGCGAGCGCGGGCTCTTCATAACTATCGAGAAGTCCACGTTCGAGGAGCCAGTGCATCTTGGTGGCGGAGAAGTAGGAGTCGAGCACGAGACCGGTTGTCGTACGCACGGCCGGTTCGTGACCTTCACGTCGCAGCGCATCGCAGTACGAAGCGGTGCGACGGTCTTGCCACACAATGGCCGGGTGGGCGCAGTGACCCGTAGCTCGGTCCCACGCGACCGTTGTCTCTCGTTGATTCGTTATTCCTAGAGCAAGAAAGTGGTGACCGGCGTGCTGCTGACGAACGGCTACTTCACGTAGGGTCGCAACGGCCAAATCGGCAATGTCGGCTGGTGCATGCTCCACCCAGCCGGGCTGGGGGAAGGACTGGGAGAGTTCCCGGTAGGCCGAATCCACGGCCTCTCCCCGGACGTTGAAGGCCACCGCGCGTACTCCGGTCGTGCCAGCATCCAGGGCCAGGAGAAGCTCCACAATGGCGAGGTTAGCCACTTTCCGTACAAATACTGGGAGAAGTGTTTCAACTAAGAGAATTCTCCAAAATTGACCCCCGAAAGCATTGACGGCGAGGAATTACCGTGGTGTAATTGCACAGCATCTTGCGACGGGTAGTAAATAAACCACTACATGTTGTGTTTGGTGGCTCAGGAGACGTTATCCTTAACTTCCCGACTCCTGACCGCCCAAGAAGCACTACGCAGTGTCGGAACGTAAACAAAAAGGATAAATGACATGGCCATCGCACCTCAGCGACTCGGAATCGGACTTCGCCGCTTCTTCACCACACCAGACCGCCACCCCTACGACGAAGTCGTATGGGATCGTCGTGACGCACGCATCACCAACTTCCGCGACGGCTCCGTAGCCTTCGAACAGTTGAATGTTGAAGTGCCCGCGAACTGGTCGTTCAACGCAACAAACATTCTCGCGCAGAAGTACTTCCGTGGCACCTTGGGCACACCCGAGCGTGAGACCAGCTTGAAGCAGGTTGTCGACCGCATCGTCGACACTGTCGCTCAGTGGGGTATTGAGGCTGACTACTTCGTTGACGAAGAAGAGGCCGAGACCTTCCGTGCCGAACTGAAGCACCTTCTTATTACGCAGAAGGCCGCCTTCAACTCACCCGTATGGTTCAACATCGGTGTGAAGGGCGTTCCACAGCAGGGCAGTGCGTGCTTCATCTTGGCGGTCCAGGACTCCATGCGCTCGATCCTCAACTGGTACACCGAGGAGGGCATCATCTTCAAGGGTGGTTCCGGTGCTGGTGTCAACCTGTCGAAGATCCGCTCCAGCCTCGAAGTCCTCGAAGGTGGCGGCACTGCTTCGGGCCCCGTTTCGTTCATGCGTGGTGCTGACGCTTCTGCCGGCACCATCAAGTCCGGCGGTAAGACTCGTCGCGCCGCGAAGATGGTCATCTTGGACGTGGATCACCCAGATGTCGAAGAGTTCATCTGGTGCAAGGCCAACGAAGAGAAGAAGGCTCGCGTTCTTCGCGACAACGGCTTCGACATGGACCTTGATGGTAAGGACATCCACTCGATTCAGTACCAGAACGCCAACAACTCAGTTCGCATCTCGGACGACTTCATGAACGCTGTCATGTCCGACGCTGACTGGAAGCTCACCGCACGTGACGGTGGGTCAACGGTGAAGACCGTGAAGGCCCGCGACCTCTGGCGCCAGATTGCCCGCGCCGCATGGGAGTGCGCTGACCCCGGTCTGCAGTTCGACACCACGATCAACAAGTGGCACACCTCGAGCAACACCGACCGTATTAACGGTTCGAACCCTTGCTCGGAGTACATGCACATTGACAACTCAGCGTGCAACCTTGCGTCACTCAACCTCATGAAGTACCTGCGCAACGACGGCCGCTTCGATGTCGACGCCTTCAAGGCATCCATTGAAGTGCTCTTCACCGCACAGGAAATCATCGTGGGCGCTGCGGACTACCCAACGGAGAAGATTGGCGAGAACTCACGTAAGTTCCGCCAGCTCGGTATTGGCTACGCCAACATCGGTGCTCTCCTCATGGCTTCGGGTCTGGCCTACGACTCGGACGCTGGTCGCGCCTGGGCTGCGTCCATCACTGCCCTGATGACTGGCCACGCGTACGCCACCTCGGCTCGCACCGCTGGACGCATGGGACCTCACGAGGGCTACGCCGAAAACGCTGAGCCAATGATCAACGTGCTCCGTATGCACCGCGATGCTTCGTACAAGATTGACGAGAGCTTGGCTCCCGCCGAAATCGTGCAGGCCGCCCAGCGTGCATGGGAAGAAGCAGTCGACCTCGGCTCACGCCACGGTGTCCGTAACGCTCAGGCATCAGTGCTGGCCCCAACGGGAACCATTGGTCTCTTGATGGACTGTGACACCACCGGTATTGAGCCCGACCTCGGTCTCGTGAAGTTCAAGAAGCTGGTTGGTGGCGGCAACATGTCCATCGTTAACCAGACGGTGCCACGCGCGCTGCGCAAGCTCGGTTACAACGAGGACCAGGTCACGGCGATTGAAAAGTACATCGACGAGAACAAGTCAATCGTGGGCGCTCCTGGCCTCAAGCCTGAGCACCTCGACGTCTTCGCCTGCTCAATGGGTGACAACACCATCCACTACATGGGCCACGTGCGCATGATGGGTGCGGTGCAGCCATTCATTTCGGGTGCTATCTCGAAGACCGTCAACATGCCTGAAGACGCCACCATCGAAGACGTAGAAAGCCTTCACATGGAAGCGTGGAAGTTGGGTGTGAAGGCTGTTGCTATCTACCGTGACAACTGCAAGGTTGGCCAGCCACTCTCGACCGCCAAGAAGGACGGCGAAGAGTCAACGTCAAGCCAGACCGCAACTGACTCGGTTGCTGCTGAACTGAACGCGAAGATTGCTGAACTCGAAGCTGCTCTCAAGATCGCTAAGAGTGACGTATCTTCACACGTAGTTGTCGGTGCTGTTCGTGAGCGTCTGCCACGTCGCCGCGTTTCGTCGACCTTCGCATTCCGTGTTGCTGACTGCGAAGGCTACGTAACGGTTGGTGAGTACGAAGACGGTCGCGCCGGTGAAGTGTTCATCAAGGTTTCGAAGCAGGGCTCAACCCTCGCTGGAATCATGGACGCCTTCTCCATCTCGATCAGCCTCGGTCTCCAGCACGGTGTGCCACTCTCGACTTACGTACGCAAGTACGTCAACATGAAGTTCGAGCCATCAGGTATGACAGACGACGCCGACCTGCGCATCGCAACCTCACTCGTTGACTACATCTTCCGTCGCTTGGCTCTGGACTACTTGAGCCCAAGCGAACGTGAGGAGCTCGGCGTGCTTTCAACGTCAGAGCGCATCCAGCCAACGCTGCCCGAGGTCGTTGAGCAGGCCACGCCAAGTGTGAACGCTCAGCCCACACTGATTGACCTCACCGAGAAGCCAACGAACACCACTGGAACGACGCAGGCACGCGTTGAAGCAAGCGACGCACCAATGTGCTTCCAGTGTGGTGACTCGATGCAGCGTGCAGGTTCCTGCTACGTCTGCTCAAGCTGTGGCGCAACCAGCGGTTGCAGCTGATCCAAGCATTAAAAAAATGGGGGGTGGCCTACTGGGCCACCCCCTTTTTTTGTGTCTCGTTATCAGCGATACCGCAGGCAGTCTTCCGCGACATCAAGTGAGGGGAAGAGGTCCTTCTCGATCCAGTAGTCCTGGGTGTGACGCCACTCGGGCTTGTCAAGACGCTTAGGCATCTTGTCCATGCTGCGAAGCAAGTAACTGGGATTGAACTCGTCCGGCGTCATCCAGGCCTTCACTTCGTCGTTGAGGTCCTGAGGACGTAGCTCGGGGGTGACCGAGTGGAAGTGGTGTTCGTCCATGTAGGCGAGTACGCGACAGATGTACTGCGAGATGAGGTCGGCCCTAAGGGTCCAGGCGGCCCGGAAGTAGCCAAAGACCCACACCAGGTTGGGTACGCCGGTGAACATCATGCCGCGGAACGTGATGGTGGTTGACAGGTCGAGTGGCTTTCCGTCAATCGTGAAGTCGATGTCGCCGAGAATGCTTAAGTCAAAACCAGTAGCGGTAATGATCACGTCGGCTTGAAGCTCTTCACCCGACGTAGTTCGCACGCCGTTCGGTGTGAACGTTTCGATTTCGTCGGTCACAACCGAGGCCTTGCCGGAGGAGAAGGTCTTGAAGAGGTCGCCATCAGGCACGAAGGCCAGTCGTTGCTGCCATGGCCGGTACTTGGGGGTGAAGTGCTTCTCCACATCAAAACCCTCAGGTAGTTGAGCGGCGACGAGCTTCAACAATTCTTCTTTGGCGACGTCGGGATAGGCAATCGCGAAGTCGGTCAGCGTCTTCAGTTCGTTGAGCTTGTTGCGGCGGACGATTTCGTGGATCCACTGGTCGTCAATTTCGAGTGCCCGAAGCTGGTCGGCCAGTGCGTCTTTGTTCTCGCCAGCGTAAAAGTAGGTCGGCGAGCGCTGGAGCATGGTTACGTGAGCGGCTTGATCAGCGAGAGCAGGAATGAGCGTCGATGCAGTCGCGCCGGAGCCAATGACGAGGACGGTCTTGCCAGAAATGTCGAAGCCTTCGGGCCACTTCTGGGGGTGGATAACGGTTCCCTCGTAGCTTTCGAAACCTGGCCACTCAGGGGTGTAACCCTTGTCGTGCTTGTAGTAGCCCTGGCCCATCCATAGGAAGTTGGCCTCGATAACCGACTGGTCACCGTTCAGTTTGTTCCGTGACGTTACTGTCCAAGTGCTTGTCTCTGATGACCAGACGGCGTGGGTAATGGACTCGTTGTAGTGAATATGGGGAGCCAAATCGAAGTCAGTGATGACTTCTCCGAGGTAGTCGAGGATGCGGTCCCCGGTGGCGATTGGATCGCCCTTCCAAGGCTTAAACGAGTAGCCAAAGGTAAAGAGGTCGGTGTCCGAACGCACGCCCGGGTAGCGGTGGGTGCGCCACGTGCCACCAAAGTTCTCGAGGGCGTCAAGCACAACAAAACTCTTGGTGGGGAGTTGGGTCTTCACGTGGTACGCGGCATCAATGCCAGATATTCCGGCGCCAACAATAAGTACATCAACTCGTTCTGGAGTCGCGGCCATTCTTCCCCCTGGTCTCATGTAGAACTCTAGGACGTGGGGAGTGCTGATTCTGTGCGGATACGCCCTCTAGAACGAATTCGACAGATTCCATACAATCGGAACAGAAGTGCTGAGGGTTTGTGGATTCGCCGTGAATACCTCTAGGAGCCAGTGATCACCGACTCGTGGGGCGACGGTCCATGCCGGTTGGTGCAACGTAATCACCCTCGTCTGATGAGGAGCGAAGTCAAGAGAGTTGTTATTGCTGGGGTCGAACCAGAACCCCGTCGGGTGGTCATTGGCAATCTCCACCAAGACGTGAGCGACAACGGGCGTGTTGGTGGTGTTGGTAATGGTCGCAGTAACGGTATGGAGATAGACGTTGTTGTCGAGTGTTGTGAAAGTGTCAACCTTGGCAACGAGAGTTGGACTGGCAAATGAGTAGGCAATGAGTGCCAGCAGAATGAGAAAAGGTGGCACTACAAGCAGTTGGCGCATTCGTTGGTGTAGTGATGGGAGAAAACTTGAAGTCGGAGCGGTGATCGTTGCAGCGGCCAGAATCGCTGCGGGGAAGAAGTCAACGAGATAAGTACTAAGGCTTCGAGCTGGAATGAACAGCACTACTGAGCGAGAATTCGTAGGTGCACACCTCGGACAACACCTCTAGTTGCCAACGTCACGATTCCTTGGCCGTCAGGAATAAGTGGATTTGTGAGGGGCAGAAGTGCGCCGTGTAGCCAGTCACTCGGGGACCACACGACAAAAGGCAGGTTGATAAGAAGAAATACACCAAGCACAATGCTCAGGTAGCGAGCGGCTACACCAAAAGCGCGTTCGTGGTGGCTACGAGCTTCGAGGTAGATCCCAAAGGCGAGGAAGGGAACACAGAACCAGGGGGACTGTTTAATGGAACAGGCAACACCGAGGGAAACCGGCCCGAGCCAGCGGGCCCACCGTGAGGCTGTGGCTGATGAGAAGGCGTCCCACCTCCACAATGCGAGCAACAGAAACGGCATGAAGAGAGCATCAGTGCCACCATTGGCAGCAGGGAATAGGTACGGACCGGTGAGCATCAACAGCGGACTAATCCACCGAAGGGACCGGGGCATGAGAACGTACAGCAACACGGTGCTCACCGCCCAAGCAATCAAGTCCAGCCAGTCGGTAGGGCGCCAGTGCACGAAGTACTGGAGAGGCGCCTGGAGTAGCAACCCTCCGGCGGGGTACGACATGTGATTGATGTAGCCACCGTTTACGGTGTAGGTCCAGTAGTTTGCAATTCCCCGCAAATAAGCGGAGGCTCCATCAAGGTTGTGGGTGTACGGGTTTAGCCCCCTCAACAACAGCCGAGTGGCCTCCTGGTTAAAAGCAGCAGCGTCAGTGCCGTAATAGGGACTCGTGGCAATGTTGGCCACTTCAGCACAGAAGGCACTTAGACCAACAATCCCCACGGTGATGTTCTGGAACAGTGACGACGGAGAGGCATCCTCCAACCACACAGTTGCCATGCCGACAATTCCCATAAGGCAAACCATCGGGGCAATGACTGCGGCGCCATCCCACGTTGTCCAAGAATTCCATGCCGCGATTCCTTGGCTGAGGACACCAAGCCATACCAAGCTCCATACCAAACGCTGGTAGAGACTGTGACTGGAAGACTCATCGATGTCATGAATCAGACGTGGCGTGGTCTTCATGGATAAGAAAACTAACAACTTTGGGCGCCTGGCCGCGTTGAGTTTCCTAAGAATTCACAAACGGGCAAGCGCCATTCAAATTTCACGGGTTCACAAGGTTTGATGGAGTGTTGGACAGTACGATTAGGGGATTGCTTCACTGTTGAAAGGCCCTCATGGCAAAGCTTCCCAAGAGTCGCGTTGATCTTCTGACCGAGCTCGCACCTGATGTTGAGCGGCTCTACAACCGACACTTAGAAGCGCCACGTCTGTGGTACCCCCACGAAGAAATCAACTGGGGCGAAGGACAGAGTTTTGCGGAGCGCGAATGGTCCGAGAGTGACTATGAAATTCCTGCCGGTGTTCGTAGTTCGATTTACGTGAACCTTCTCACCGAAGACAACCTTCCGTACTACACGGCCACACTGCTATCGAAGGCCCCAAAGAACCACCCCATGACTGACTGGAACCACCAGTGGACCATGGAAGAGAACCGCCACTCGATGGTGATGCGCGACTGGGTACACATCAGCCGCTGCATCGACCCCAAACTGCTCGAAGATGGTCGACGCGTCCAGATGGGCACTGGCCAAGTGCCAGAACCACCTACATTGGCAGACCTCATTGCATACGTGTCATTTCAGGAGCGCGCCACGCAGGTTGCTCATCGCAATACGGCTTCGAAGCTACCGAAGGATGACGTTGTAGGCCGTCGCGTACTCGGGCTCGTGGCTGGTGATGAAACAAAGCACTACCTCTTTTACCGCGACCTGACCTTGGCAGCCTTCGCCATCGACCCATCAACCATGATGGTGGCGTGCGCTAAGAACGTCGCCGCTTTCGCCATGCCCGGAACGGGTATCCCAAGCTTCACGCGCCACGCAGTGCGCATTGCCAAGGAAGGCATCTACGGCCTGTCACAGTTCCTCAAGGACGTGCTGACGCCGGTGCTTGACCTGTGGGATGTTGGTCACCTGACCAATCTGACCGAAGAAGCCGAAAAGGCTCGTCAGGAACTCGCCGACATGATCGGAACGCTCAGTGCAACGGTCGAACGCATGGCGCAAAAGGCCGCCGCTGTCGTTCCGGCTCTCTAAGCCCCCAAGAGTTCAGTGAGGCGAGCCTGGAGTTCGCTGTCTGCTCCTTCGAGTGAGAGCATCTTCGTTCGCGCTGTGTGGCCCCGCACGAGGGTGACCTGCCTCGGGCGTAGGTGAAAGGCCTTGGCCACTGCTTTGAGGACTGCCTCGGTAGCCGCCCCGTCAACTGCTCGCGCCTGAACGTAGACACTAAGGGCTCCGTCGTGCGACCCACCGACGCTCTCCTTTGACGCACCGGGATGAACATGAACGCTAAGAGTGAGCACAGAACAGTTTTAGCCGTGACGCCACTTGGTGGTGCGCACTCCCTAGGATTTGGGGAGAACAAGGGGGAGTAGTGGCGCTTAGTTTTGAAGAAGCCAAGGCCGTCGTCGGGGGACCGGGCCAGATTTTCGAGTTGCAGGATGCCGTGGTGAACGGTGTTTCGTACCGAACAATCAAGAACGCGCCACCTAACCTCGGGAGCCTCTTCGCCTCGAGTCGAGGTCTTCACGAAACCTTTGTGGTCTACGAAGACGAAGAGTGGACCTTTGACGCCGTCATGGTGCAGGCCGATGCACTAGCCCACGCACTCGTCCACGACTTCGGTATCAAGCCCGGTGACCGGGTGGGCATTGCCATGCGCAACCTACCAGAGTGGGTCATGTCCTTCGCGGCGATTACCTCGATTGGCGCCATTTCAGTGTCATTCAACGCGTGGTGGACCGAGGAAGAAAATGACTACGCCATTAACGACGCGGGTGTGAACCTCCTGATCGCCGATATTGAACGAATTAATCGGACACTGGTGCCGTGCCAGCGAGCGGGTGTGCCCATTATTGGTGTGCGCATTAACGACGGCGAAGTCCGTCCCGGCGTGACCAGGTGGCAGGACGTGGTTGTTCCCGGCACTCCCATGCCACAGGTAACCGTAACGCCGGACATGGACGCCACGATTTTGTTCACGTCAGGCACCACGGGGTTCCCGAAGGGTGCGGTGTCGACCCATTTCGCCGTGGTGCAGTCAATCATGGCCTTCTCCGCGAAGTCACAAGTCACCTCACTTCGCCGTACCTCGCCTGAAGAAGCTGGCGGACTCCCACCATGCTTCATTCTGGTTGTGCCGCTGTTTCACGTCACGGGGTGCGTTCCAGTTATGTTGTCGTGCTTCAGTTGGCACTTCAAACTCGTCATCATGTACAAGTGGGACGCTGAAAAGGCCCTGCAGATGATCGAGAAGTACAAGGTGACATCGTTCGTGGGTGTTCCTACGCAGTCGTGGGACCTCCTCGAGTGCCCATCGTTCTCGAAGTACGACACGTCGTCGCTTTCATCTATTGGTGGTGGTGGAGCACCAGCGCCACCCAAGTTGGTGGACCGTGTAGAAAAGTCCTTTAAGAAGGGTCGACCCGGCCTCGGTTACGGCATGACCGAAACGAACGCCTTCGGTCCCGGCACGTACGGTGACGACTTTGTGAATAACCCCACCTCGACCGGACGAGTGCCGGAATTTGTGATGGACGTGGAGATTCGTGACGACGAAGGTCACGCGGTTGCTAACAATGTCAGCGGCGAGATCTGGATGAAGTCACCAACCAACATTCGTGGGTACTGGAATAAGCCTGACGCGACTGCCTCGACCATTGTCGACGGCTGGCTTCGCACCGGAGACCTCGGTCACATTGACGATGAAGGCTTCCTTTACATTGAAGACCGACTGAAGGACATGATTCTTCGCGGTGGGGAGAATGTGTACTCCGCTGAAGTCGAGGCGGCCATCTATGAAAATCCTGCCGTCTACGAGGCCGCGGTGTTTGGCCTTGCGCACGAGCGCCTGGGAGAAGAAGTGGCCACGGTTGTGATGCTGCGAGAAGGGGTGACGTTGAGCGAAGACGAGCTTCGAGACTTCCTCAAGACACGTTTGGCGTCATTCAAGATTCCAACGCGGTACGCCTTTACGAACGAACCGCTGCCCCGAAACCCGGCCGGAAAGTTCTTGAAGCGCGCAATGCCGAAGATTTACTTCGCCTGAGCTTGATGAATTGCGTCCAGGGCGTACTCGGCAATATTGAGTGACCCCAGTTCGCTGACGTCGAACCACGCAGCGTGGTCGGTCGTGCCGTGAATCTCGTGTTGGAGTTCACCGCCCGCAACGGTGGCGGTAAAGAGGATGCGAACAGTGTGAATACGGTCACCGTTGTCACGGTGGCGAAGATCACTCGTGACGCCCAGGAGTTCCGGGTTCGCCACGACAAGCCCAGTCTCTTCGGCAAACTCACGAACCAGGGTGTCTTCTGGCGACTCGCCGAAATCAATGCCGCCACCAGGAAGCCACCACAGTGGTGGTTGGTGCTTAGGGTTCGATGAACGAACGAGGACGACTTTGTTGCCTTCGATGACGACGCCGTAGGACCGGACGCTGGTGTGCTGCTTACTCATTGGACCTCAGTTGGTGCGGACCCAGGGGGTCCGCTACTAGTAGTTACTGCCCACACGACGTGCAGTCGCAACCGTTTTCACAGGTGCAACCAGCACTGCAGTTACCACAAGTGCACTGGGGGCACTTGCATTCAATGCACGTACAAGGATTCATACTCCCAGGCTACACCGGAGATTCTCACCGGGTGGTGGGAAACCCCAGGTCGATTTGCGATTCTGAGGGCTGTGGCCAGCGCGTCGTGACCACTTTGGCTCGCGTGTAGAAGGCAAAGCCCTCAGGGCCGTAGATGTGCGAGTGGCCAAAGAGTGAATTCTTCCAACCACCAAAGGAGTAGGAAGCGACGGGCACCGGAATCGGCACGTTGATACCAATCATGCCCACCTTGACGTCACGCGCGAAGAGTCGAGCGGCGTTTCCGTCACGCGTAAAGAGTGCCGTGCCGTTACCGAACTGGTTGGCGTTGATGAGCTCAACCGCTTCGGCGTAGGTGGCGACGCGGGCGATACCGAGGACGGGACCAAAGATTTCGTCGTCGTACGCCTTCATACCGGGGCGCACGCCATCGAGGAGGCACGGACCAACAAAGAAGCCGTCGCCCTGCGCCAGGTCAGTGCCGTCTCGCACGACCACAATGTTGTCCTCTGGAGCTGAGGTGACGTAAGAGACAATGCGGTCACGGTGTTCTCGGGTGATCACGGGGCCGAAGTCACTGGCACTATCGGTACCGGGTCCAACCTTGAGCGTGTCCATGCGCTCGGTGATCTTTTCAATAAGTGCGTCGGCGCAGTCGCCCACCGCAACGACGACGCTGATGGCCATGCAGCGTTCACCAGCTGAGCCGAAGCCCGCATTAATGGCAGCGTCGGCGGCGATGTCGAGGTCCGCGTCGGGGAGTACGACCATGTGGTTCTTCACACCACCGAGGGCCTGGACGCGCTTCCCGTGAGCGGTACCGGTCTGGTGGACGTGGCGGGCCACTGGGGTTGAGCCCACGAAACTGATGGCGTCAATGCCGGGGTGCTCGAGCAACTGGGTTACCGTGGCGGCATTGCCCTGGACCACGTTAAAGACGCCGTCGGGGAGACCGGCTTCTGAAAGCAGCTGGGCCAGTCGAATTGAGACCGATGGGTCCTTCTCGGAGGGTTTCAGGATGACGACGTTGCCCGACGCCAGTGCGTTGGCGGCCATCCAGAGGGGCACCATGACGGGGAAGTTGAACGGGGTAATCGCTGCAACGACACCAACTGCTTCACGTACTGAGTGCACGTCCACGCCGTCGGCAACCTGACTCGAAAAACCACCCTTGAGATGTTCAGTAAGGCCGCAGGCGTATTCCACGTTCTCCAGGCCTCGGGCGAGTTCACCGTGCGCGTCGGGGATGGTTTTGCCGTGTTCGGCGCTTATGAGAGCGGCGAGTTCATCAGCGTGCTGCACGAGGAGGGCACGAAAGGCAAACAAGATGCCGGTGCGCTGAGAAAGTGACGAGGTCCGCCACGTATCGCTGGCGCGTCGCGCCACGGCGACCACTTCGTTGACGAAGTCGGTGGAGGGAACCGGAACCTGGGCCTGGACCTCGCCGGTGGCGGGGTTGTAGACCGGCATCTCGCCAGCCTGCTCAACGAGTTGACCATAAAGAAAATGGGGTACAGAACGCATAAAAACCTCTTTCGCTTTACGAATCTACTTGGCCCCGGCGAGTGACCGTTAGGGTTTAGCAATGACTTCTGAGCCCTCTTCACGTGCCCTTCGAGATGCCGCGGCGGTTGAGCCCCTGTCTCCAGGACTATACGGGGTTGTGCTGTCTGAGTTCTACACCGTGATGGGTCACCCCAACGGCGGTTACTTGCAGTGTGTTTTGGGAAACGCGGCACTCGCAGCTGCGTCAGCTGAAGGCGCGCAGCATCTTCACGTCACCGCCATCACCACCAACTACATTGGGTCGCCCTCGTGTGGGCCGGCCGAAGTGCGGACCACGGTCCGAAAGGTCGGACGCGGCGTCTCCTTTGTCCACGTGGAACTCGCCCAAGACGGACAGGTCACCACCGAGTCCCTGGTGACCCTGGGCAACCTTCACGAAGAGTCTGATGTTCGCTACACCGACACGCAGGCCCCGATCATTGCCGCTCTTGAGGACTGCCGGCAGTCGACCGGTGGCGATGAGATCAACATCATGCGCGTCGTTGACCAACGACTTGATCCGGCCTGCACCACGTGGGTTGACGGCGTACTTTCCGAGCGCGGAGAGGTGATGGCCTGGCTTCGTCTCAATGATGGAGAAGAGAACTGGGGTCCGTGGAGTCTGCTGTTCGCTTCGGACGCCATGCCTCCAGCAACGTTCCCACTTGGGTCGTCGGGCTGGGTACCCACGCTTCAGCTGTCCACCTACGTGCGCCGCGTTCCGCGAGGCGAGTGGCTTCGAGTCCGCCAGTGGTGTGTCACCATTGCCGACAACTTGGTCGATGAGCGCTGTGAACTGTTCGACGAAGCGGGCGAGCTCGTGGCCAGCGCTAGCCAACTCGCAATGGTGCGTTTTCCCACTAATGGTTAATCCTTCGGTTACCGCCACTGCACTTCGCCTCAGTTCACGTCTCAGCATCCCCTTGAGTGAAATTGAGGTGCGCGTAACAACCTCGGGCGGGCCCGGTGGTCAGCATGCGAATCGTTCGCTGACGAAAGTTGTGGTGGGGTATGACGTCGAGGCGTCAACTGTCCTTCGAGCGAGTGACAAAGAACTGATCATCGAGAAGCTCGGACCCGTCGTGCGGTCGCGGGCTAGTCGTTATCGTTCGCAGTCACAAAACAAGCAGGCCGCGCTCGAGCAACTGGCGCTGAAGCTCTACGAAGCACTGCAACGACCTGTTGACCGCCGACCCACGAAGCCCACGAAAGGCTCCAAGGTTCGACGAATTGATCAAAAGAAGGCTCGTGGGGAAGTAAAGGCCAATCGCCGACGCCCCACCGAGGACTAAGACAGTCGGTGTAAGTGCTCGGTGATCGTGGCAAGTGACGCGTGCATGAGATCGTCGAGTGCCGGACTGGTGTCCTCACGCGGTCCCACCAGTGCGGTGAGTGAGGCGTAGCCGGCCGCAATCAGTGCGCCGTCTTCGTCGGCATCTTCGTCACTCACGTCGCCCAGCGTCGGCGTGGCTGCACCGAGTCGCAAGGGCAGTTCGCCCTCGTCGCCCAAGGGGTCGCCACCCGCTCGGGGACCGGCAGCTTTCACAATGCCGGCCGTGGAGATGCGACCGCGTCGCACGCCCTTCAGTTCACTGGCCGAAAGATTGGGGACGTTCAGATTCAGAAGTGTCCGCTTCGGAGCGTTTCCCAGTTGGTCGAGAATCTCCACGGCCACCGCGGCGGCGGTGTCGTAGTGGACGTCTTCACCCCAGTTGACCGAGACCGCCAGACCCGACAGCCCCAGTTGCGCGCCAGTCAAAATGGCCCCGATAGTGCCCGAGTGCAGAATGCTTCGGCCGACGTTGGCGCCAGCGTTGATGCCCGACAGGACAAGGTCGGGTTGGAAGTCGAAACTCCCGACGGCGCCGAGCATGGTGCAGAGGGCAGGGGCGGCTTCGAGCCCGTAGGCGGGAATTCCTTCAGCTCCAGCGATGACGTGACGCTTGTAGGCAACGGTGGGGTGGGAAAAGACGTCACCGACCGCCGACGACATGCCGGAATAGTTGACGTTCGGGGCCACGACAATGGCCTCGCGAACCTCTCCGCTGGGGCAGTTCGCACTCCACTGAGCGACTGCTCGAACGAGAGCAGTCATACCCGGAGCCAAAATACCGTCGTCATTCGTGATGAGAATACGCATATTGGCTACCTTAATTGTCGTAAGTTACATAGCAGTGAACAGAAGGAATACTCGCTGATGCTTCCATCCGGAGAACAAATTGCAATTGCCCATGGTGACCAGAGGGCTGTTATTACCGAGGTAGGCGCAACACTTCGCACGTACGTGAAGGGCGGGGTTCCCGTAGTCGAGGGCTTTGCCGCTGATGAAATTCCTGATTACTGCCGTAATCAGATCCTGTACCCCTGGCCCAACCGCGTTGGGGACGGCGACTGGACCTTCTCGGGTCGCACTGGCCGAGCCAACGTGGATGACGTTGCGCACGCTACCGCCAACCACGGCCTAGCCCGCTGGCGCCCCTTTCAGATCGAGGCCGCGAACCAGAACCGCTGCTCACTGTCGCTCATTCTCCACCCACTCCCGGACTATCCCTTCTTGTCCAAGATCACCGTCGACTACCACCTCGGACCTCAGGGCCTCACCTGTACGTCGACAGTGCTGAACCTCGACGAAGTACTAATTCCCTTCGGTCTTGGCTACCACCCCTATTTCGCGGTCACGACACCAACCATTGAGGGCTCCGAGCTGACTGTGCCCGCGGTGACCTACATCGAAGTGAATGACCGTCAGCTTCCCACCGGCGCCATTTTGCCGGTGGCTGGCAACATGTACGACTTTCGTACCGCGAAGTCAGTGAACGGACACAACCTCGACGTCACCTACGCCGATTTGGTGCGTGACGACTCCGGCATGGCGACGGTGGTACTGAAGGACGCCAAGGGTGGAGAGATTCAGGTCTCGATGGACCGCAACTTTCCGTACCTGCAAATCTTCTCCGGTGACCACCTCCCCGTGGGTCGCCGTCGCACGTCGGTGGCGATTGAACCCATGACCTGTCCGCCGGATGCACTGCGCAGTGGCAAGGACCTTATTGTTCTCGAACCCGGTCAGCACTGGACTGGTTCATGGCGCTGCGCGAGGGTGAACTAATGAGTCGCGTCGTTCTCGTAACCGGATCCACCAGCGGCATTGGTGAAGCGACCGCACTGGCCTTCGCGGCGCTGGGCGACACCGTGGTGTTCAATTCAGCGCGAAGTGTCGAGGCCGGGGAGAAGCTCGCGAAAGAGACACCGGGTGCTCACTACGTGCAGGGCGACATTGCGAACGATGACGACTGCAAGCGCATGATTCGTGAAGTACTAACCATATTTGGTCGCCTTGACGTTCTGGTGAACAATGCGGGTACCACCAAGGTCATTGCCCACACTGACCTCGAGGCCGCTTCCGTTGACGTGTGGCGCGAAATCTTTGAAGTAAACGTGTTTGGGACCTGGAACCTGATTCGTGAAGCAATGCCAGCCCTGACTGAGTCCCAGGGGTGCATCGTGAACGTTTCTTCGATCGCCGGCGTCAGAGCCACTGGTTCGTCCATTCCGTACGCCTCCTCGAAGGCCGCACTCAATCACATGACTGAGCTCCTTGCCAAGTCGTTCGGCCCGGTCCGTGTAAACGCCGTGGCACCAGGGCTCGTCGATACGCCATGGACAAAGGACTGGGACGCCATTCGTGGTGCGGTGGAGGCCATGGCCCCACTGAAGCGAAGTGGCCAACCTTCAGACATCGCCGAGGTCATTGTTTCGTTGGCCGGCTCAACCTACGTCACGGGTCAAGTCGTCGTCATTGACGGCGGACTTACGCTGCTGTAGTCAGGTTTTCGTACGGGGGCACGACCCCACGCATGAGGCGACACAACACTCGCGTCACGGGAGTGATGAAGTAGCGATTGAGTCTGTCTCTTCGAGGTACGCCCAGTAGATCGCGAGCCCAAGGCTCCATGAGGGCGTACGAACTCTGCACGAAGAACCAGAAGAAAGGTTTCTTCAGTGGACTGGTAATTATCTGGTGGGCCACAAAGTCCCTCGCAACCAAACCTTCGGGAATGAGTCGGAGTTCCGGACGGAAACTCTCGAGGACCTCGGTGAGTTCCCGGTATGTGGTGGGTGGATTCTCACAGCGCATGTCGCGCGCCAGTTGTGCCATGTCCGACACGTACTCGTCAATGACTTCGTCAGTCAGCTTCTGGCGACCGAAGCGCTTGTAGCCCTCAAGGAACATCGACATTTCCGCACAGTGCACCCAGAGCAAGAGATGAGGGTCGTTGGCGTAATAGGAAACGCCATCGTCGGCCACGCCCCGCACGGCTTCGTGGACGGCCAGCACGCGCTCGATGGTGGAGTAGGCCAGTTCCTTGGGGCCATAGGTGGTGAACCCAATGAAGTTCGCGGTTTGCAGCATTCGCCCCAGTGGGTCGCTCTGGTAGCGCGAGTGTTGAGCCACGCCGGTCATTGAATACGGGTGCAGCATCTGGAACGAGAGACTGCCGAGTCCACCCACCAGCATCGAGGCGAGGTCACCGTGAACCAGTCGTGCGGGACTTGCCGGTGACATGTACGAAAGTTCAGCGTCATCGCAGGGCGGTATGGGGTCCTGGGTAAGCCCTACCGTGTGGCGAATAATCAGGTTGATCTTTTTGCGCCACCCCTCTGGCACGCGGTTGTCTGCGGGGGTGGCTCGATTCATGCCTTCCAGCATAAGGACAGCCCTTCCAATTACGTCCAAGACATGCGACACTGGAAGCCATGCCTTCGGTCAAGCCACAGAAAATATCCTCCACGGATACGTCCCTCCTCGTCGAGGAGAGGGTAAGGACCGAAAAGACGTGGAACGTACTGGTGTGGAATGACCCCGTCACCCCGATGAAGGTGGTCGAAGTGATCTTTAAGAAGATATTCGGCTATTCCAACAACAAGTGCACGCAGCTGATGTTGCAGGTACACCACGAAGGCAAATCTATTGTGTGGTCTGGAGCTCGAGACCGTGCCGAGTCGTATTGCGTCAAACTCCAAGTCGCCGGCCTCATCGCCACGATTGAGCAGGTGTAGGTCGTGGCCAGTCGTCTTTTTGTCCGACGCCGCGATGGTCGTATCGAGGTCAAAATCAATGCCGTGGGGCGGGCGATTCTTAAAGAGGCGTTTGTGAATGTGCTGAAGGCGGAGCAAGACCCTTCGCACCAGTGGCACGTATCGCTGAATGGACCAATTGATCCAAGCCAAGACGCCGACAATCCACTCGCGATGTTCTCTCGTCAAAATGAGATTTCAACTAATGCGGAACTGGCGGGTGTGACGGTAGAAGACAACTTCCTCAACGATGCCGAAGGGTGGGCGTGGCTAACGACGCTGCAAGTTGCTCTTCGCTCAACAGTCCAGTCGTACGGAATTCTTGACGACGAGAAGTGGGCGAGTGCCGCTGCGGAAGTTCGTGGTTACGTGGAGAATCTTCAGCAACTCCTTTTCGAACTAGCCGACGTTCTTTAACGGGCGGCGAGAGCAGCAAGCTTGCTGCCACTGAGTCGAAACACCGTCCACTCGTCCATTGGTTCGGCCCCGAGTGACTTGTAGAAACCAATTGAGGGCTCGTTCCAGTCGAGCACCCACCACTGAAAACGCGGGTAGTCATTTTCAACACAGTGGCGTGCGAGGGTTTTCATTAACTCGAGTCCGAGTCCATTGTCGCGGTGAGAGGGCTTCACGTACAGGTCCTCGAGGTAGAGCCCTGGTCTACCGAGCCACGTGGAGTAGTTAAGAAACCAGAGCGCAAAGGCGACGACTTCTCCGCTGCTCTCAACGACGTGACACGTCGCGACTGCATCTCCACCAAAGAGAGCGTGGGACAGTTGATCAGCCGTGGCTACGACTTCGTGGCCGGCGCGCTCGTAGACCGCCAGTTCCTTGATGAGGGCATGTATCTGTTCGACGTCAGAAGGGATGGCGAGTCGTATTTGATGGTCCATGGCTACTCACGCTACCGAACGGGCCCACGAAAAAACCCACCAGCTAAAGCCGGTGGGTTTTTGTTGGTGCGCCGGCCGGGACTTGAACCCGGAACCTGTTGATTAAGAGTCAAATGCTCTGCCAATTGAGCTACCGGCGCGAAACGAGTCTAGCCGTTTCGCGCCGGTGCTTTGGCAAATGCTCAGAATCTTCTAGTTGTGCTGAACGGACTTGACCTCAAGGAACTCTTCGAAGCCAAATTTTCCTAGCTCGCGGCCAATACCCGACTGCTTGTAGCCACCAAATGGCGCCACGTTGTTCCAGCCACCACCGTTGATTTCAACCTGTCCGGTGCGGATCTTGCGGGCTACTTCAAAGGCCTTCTCGTCTGATTCTGCCCAGACGCCACCAGCGAGTCCGTACAGCGAGTCGTTGGCAATGGCCACCGCTTCTTCTTCGGTGTCGTAGGGGATGATCGAGAGCACTGGTCCGAAGATTTCCTCTTGGGCAATGGTCATTGAGTTCTTTACGTCCGAGAAGATGGTCGGCATCACGTAGTAGCCAGACTCGAGACCTTCGGGTGGGGTGGTGCCACCGCAAATGAGGCGAGCGCCTTCCTCAACGCCCTTGTTGATGTAGTCACGTACGCGCTGCTGTTGGGCGGCGCTCACGAGTGGTCCAAGGAGGCTCGCACCGGTGATGGGGTCAGCGGGAGTGAGGCCCGACGCTGCAGCAACGGCGAGGTCTTCAACTTCAGCGAGGCGTGAGCGAGGCACCAACATGCGCGTGAGTGCCGAGCAGGTCTGACCGGAGTTCAAGTAGGCCTTAAAGACACCATCGCCAACCGCACGCGAGAAGTCGGCGCCGTCGAGCAAGATGTTGGCTGACTTTCCGCCAAGCTCGAGCGAGACTCGCTTCACCATTTCGGCCGCAATCTGCATGACGCGCTTTCCGGCACGGGTTGATCCCGTGAACGACACCATGTCGGTCTTGGGGTGGGCAACAATGGCTTCGCCAACGACGGGACCAGGACCGGTGATGAGGTTGAAGACACCCTTAGGCATCCCTACTTCGTCCATGATTTCCGCGAGGATGAAGGCGTTGATGGGTGCGACTTCACTCGGCTTTAGAACAACGGTGCAACCAGCAGCGAGGGCCGCGCCGACCTTGTTGGCAATTTGGTGCAGTGGGTAGTTCCAAGGTGTGATGCAGGCAACCACGCCAGCGGGTTCGCGAACAATGGTGGAGTTGCCAACCTCTTCTTCCCAGGCAAACTCATTAGCGCGCTGAGCATTGTCGGCGAACGTTGCCGTTGGCAGTCCAACCTGAACACCCTTGGCGAGCATCAGGGGCATACCAACTTCATTGGCAATGACGAGTGCGATTTCGTCGGAACGTTCGGCAAGCTTTTCTGAGACGCGCGTAAGAAGCTCTCCACGCTCCTTGGGGCTGGTGTTGGCCCACGAGCTGAACGCGGCGGCAGCGGCTTCGACGGCGGCATTGGCCTCTTCAACTGTTCCCGACGGAATAACTGCGTACAGTTCGCCAGTGCCCGACGACGTTACTTCGAGTGTGTCAGGCGACGAGGCCTTGACCCACTGGCCATTGATGTAAAACGAGTCACGGATGATTGTCAT